>Ga0307287_10000450_pt1 | contig 14697 bp, 17 predicted proteins | sample ER_DNA_141_FD_194485 | JGI IMG/M metagenome (GOLD analysis project Ga0307287, IMG submission 194485) | Bulk soil microbial communities from the East River watershed near Crested Butte, Colorado, United States - ER_DNA_141 | ecosystem: Environmental > Terrestrial > Soil > Floodplain | place...
GAGCTGCAGGGCGAACCCGCCTCCCGTCCCCGACGCGACCGGCGCGAGCTGACCGATGTGCGTCTCGTTGTCGGACGGGGCTCCTCCGGGGATCACGTTGCCGAGGACCTGCTGGAAGTGCTCGATCGCGATCGCCTGCTGGCGTTGGGCCTGCGCGGCGCGGTCGGCGAACCGTTCGGCGCGACCGGCCATCACGGCGCCCCAGCCGAGGCTCGCGAACACGATGGCCGCGGCGATCAGCCCGGCCGTCGCGGTCCGGGCTCGGCGCCGGGTCCGGGGCACGCCCGCCGCGCGTCGAACGCGGGCGACGACCTGGTCACCGAGGCCTTCGGGCACCCGGGCCGGCGGGAGCGCGAACGCGAGCGTCGACGCCGCCTGCCCGAGGTCTCCCGCCTCCTTGCGGCACCCCGCGCACGTCAGGAGGTGACGCTGGATGCGCTCGCGCTCGAGCTCGCCCAGCACGCCGATCGCGTGCTCGGGCAGGAGCTCGCGCACCTCGAGGCAGATCACGGACGCTCCTTGTCCTGGTTCGCCCGCCGGACCTTGATGAGCGCCGTGCGCAGACGCGTCTTGACCGTGCCGAGCGGGATGCCGTCGGCCTCGGCGATCTCCCGCGCCGTGAACCCGCCGAAGTAGGCGCGCGCGAGGAGCCGCTTCTCGGCGTCCGAGAGCGACTCGAGTGCGCGGATCGCCGCATCGCGTTCGATCAGCGGCTCCTCCTCGTCCACCCACTCGAGCTCGGGCACCTCGTCGACCAGGACGAGGTGCGGGCGGGTGACGCCGGTCTCCCGGCGCAGCCGGTCCACGGCCAGGTTGTGCGCGATCGTCATGAGCCAGGTGGACAGACGACCGCGAGCCGGGTCGAACCGTGCCGCCTTGCGCCACGCCGCGAGGAAGACGTCCTGCGTCAACTCCTCGGCCGCCTCCGCGCTCCCCAGCAGCCGCAGCCCGAGCGTGAAGATCGGACGGGCGTACCGGGCGTAGAGCGCACGCACGGCGTCCTCGTTCCCCCCAAGGAGTCCCTCCACGAGTTGTTGCTCCTCGCGGGCGAGGAGCGGACCGTCGGGCCGAGTGGTCACCCGAACTCCTTCCAGGTATACGCCCGCCGCACCGCCTCGAGCTTGACGGTGGGCCTTCGTCATCATGCCATGCGGTTGGGCATTCGACGCCCGGGCGCCCTCGGCTCGTTCGCGGTGCCCGAACCGACCCGATCAGCGACCGTTGGCCGAGAAGTGCTGGTAGTCCTTGACCGAGGTCCAGCGCCCGCCCCACCCCCAGCCGATCCGCCGGAAGGCCCGGACGACGACGTCGCCGCGGACGATCATCCCCGGACGGACGTCCGTTCGGTCGAGGTACCCGCGGCCCCGGCGGGGCGAAACATGGGTGCCGTCGACGTACGGGTTCTCGACCGGGTTGATATCGATGGCGCGGCCGTAGGCGTGCTGGGACCACGTGGTCGTCCCCGCCACGTACCGGCAGTTGAAGGCGGACGTGTTGTCGTGCCGCATCGACGTGCGGTCGTCTCCGTCGAAGCGATCCACCAGCCGCACGCGCCGGATCGGGAACCCGCTCCGATACAGGCGCCGAAAGACGATCAGGATCTCGTCCGCCCACCGCCGATGCACCGCGAGCCGGCCGTGGTGCGGCCGCGCGTCGAACCCACGGTAGGTGACGCGCACGAGTCGCAGGTCCCGGACCGGCGTCGGACACCCAGCGTGCCACGACGAGCCCACCATGTGCCGCCGCGTGTCCCGGTCGATCCGGCTCACGGACCCGGTGAACGGCTCGTCGCCCGCGACGCCCATCGCCGGCGTGGCCGAGCACGCGATCGCCCAGACGCACGCCAGCGCGACGAGGGCCCTCACGCCGAGCAGGGTACGCGCCATCCGATCGCACCGGTGCGATGATGGAGCCGGTGACGTGATGGTCCTTCGACGCGCAGTGGTGCTCGCCTCCTTGGCAGCGGCGTGCGTGGCGATCGGGCCCCACGTGGCCGTGGCGCAGTCCGAGGCTCCCGCCGTCGTCGAGCTGCGGATCGACGGGGTCGTCGACCCCTTCGTGGCAGACCACGTGGAGGGCGGCATCGCCGATGCCGCCGATGCGGGCGCCGCCGCCGTGCTCTTGACGCTCGACACGCCGGGCGGGCTCGACTCGTCGATGCGGCAGATCACGCAGGCGATCCTGAATGCCAAGATCCCGGTGATCGGCTACGTCTCGCCCCAGGGCGCCAGGGCGGCCTCCGCCGGCACGTTCATCCTGCTGTCGACGAACGTCGCGGCGATGGCGCCGGCCACCAACGTCGGCGCGGCGCAGCCGGTGGGCCTGTCCGGCGCCGTCGCGTCGGAGAAGGCCGTGAACGACGCCGCGAAGTACATCGTGAGCATCGCCGAGGCTCGCGGCCGCAACGCCGAGTGGGCCGAGTCGGCGGTCCGGGACGCCGAGAGCGTCTCGGCCGAGGAGGCTCTGCAGCTCGACGTGATCGACCTGATCGCTCCCGACGTTCCCACCCTCCTCGTGGACGTGAGCGGTACGACGGTCCAAGTGTCGGGCGAGCCCGTCACGCTCGACCTGGCGGGCGCTACGGTGACCGAGGACCCGATGGGGTTCTTCGCCGGCTTCCTCCATTCGCTCCTGGACCCGAACCTCGCGTTCGTCTTCTTCTGGCTCGGGCTCGCGTTCATCGTCGCCGAGTTCTTCATCCCCGGCGGCGTCGTCGGGACGCTCGGCGCGCTGATGTTCGTGGCCTCGCTCGTGGCGCTTGGGATGCTCCCCGTTCAGTTGATCGGGGTCGTCCTGCTCGTCGCCTCGCTCGTGTTCTTCGTCCTCGAGCTGCTCCATCCGGGCGTCGGCCTGCCCGCGATCGCTGGAGTCGTGTGCCTCGTGCTCGGCGGCCTGTTCCTGTTCGACACCTCGGTGCCGGGCGTGTCGGTCTCGCCGCTCGTGATCGTCCCGGTCGCGATCTTCGCCGCGGTCTTCTTCCTGATCGTCGTCCGGGCCGCGATGCGGCTGCGGCACCGGGCGTCGACCACCCGGGACGAGCAGCTGATCGGGCTGGAGGGCATCGTCCTGCAGGACCTCCATCCCACCGGGGTCGTCCAGGTCGCGTCAGAGCACTGGACGGCGGAGGCCGTCCGCGGCACCCCCCGAAAGGGCGACCACGTCCGGGTCGTCCGGATGGAAGGATTGAAGCTCAAGGTCGAACCCGCGGAGGCGCCCGCCACGGCGACCGCCGAAGGGCAACGAGGAGGGAGACAGGCGTGATCCCGTTGGCGATCGGCATCGGCGTCGTGGTCCTGCTGCTCATCCTGATCCTTCCGCTGGCGATCAAGATCGTCCGCGAGTACCAGCGGCTGATGGTGTTCCGCCTCGGCCGCGCCATCGGCGCCAAGGGACCCGGGTTGGTCCTGCTGATCCCATTCGTGGACAAGGGCGTCTGGGTCGATCTCCGCGAGCTCTACCTGGAGATCCCCCACCAGGCCGCGATCACCGAGGACAACGCGACGATCTCGATCGACTTCATCGTCTTCTACCGGGTCGTGGACGCCCGGATGTCGGTGGTCGAGGTCGGCAACTTCGCCGGCGCGGCCCAGAACATCGCCGCTACCACGCTGCGGTCGGTCGTCGGCGACATGTCGCTGGACGACGTGCTGGCCAAGCGCGAAGCGATGAACGAGATCCTCCGCGTCAAGCTCGATGAGGTGACCGAACGCTGGGGCGTGAAGGTCACCAACGTCGAGATCCGCGAGATCATCCCGCCGCCGCAGGTGCAGGACGCCATGACGCGACAGATGTCAGCCGAGCGCACGAGGCGCGCGGTCGTGACCGAGGCCGAAGGGGCGAAGCAGGCCGCCATCACCGTCGCCGAGGGCAACAAGCAGTCGGCGATCCTGAACGCCGAGGGCGACCGTCAGGCGGCGATCCTGCGCGCGGAGGGGTTCGCGCTCGCCCTCACCAAGATCTTCGAGTCGGCCCGGGGCGTCGACGCCAAGACGATGAGCCTGCAGTACCTGGAGGCGCTCAAGCAGATCGGCCAGTCGCCTTCGACGAAGTTCGTGATCCCGATGGAGTTCACGAAGCTGCTCTCGGGGATCACCGACTTCGCCGAGCAGACGTTCGGCAACGGCAAGGCCGGCGCGTAGCGACCCGTCGCGCGGAACCGGCGGCGCCCGCCCGGTGTAGAGCGGGATGACCGACCGAGTGGAGGGCCGTCCACTGGAGGACGTCGAGCTCGCACGGCTCGCGCGCGACGGTGACGTTCAGGCCTTCGGCGAGCTCGTGGAGCGGTACCGGGAGGTTGCGTTCCGCACCGCATGGCTGATCACGCGGAGCTCCGCCGAGGCCGAGGACGCCGCACAGGAGGCATTCGTGAAGGCGTTCTACGCGCTGGACCGCTTCCGGGCGGGCGAGGCCTTCCGGCCGTGGGTTCTTCGGATCGTCTCGAACGAGGCGAAGAACCGGCGGCGATCGGTAAGCCGGCGCGAGCGGCTCACGGTTCGGCTCGCGCAGGACCGCGGCCCGGGGGACGCGGCCCCGTCCCCCGAGGCCGCCGCCCTCGGGCGCGAGGAACGGGAGGCGCTGCTCGGGGCCGTCGAGCGTCTCTCGGAGCCGGAGCGGCTGGTCGTCACGTACCGCTACCTGCTCGAGCTCTCGGAGGCCGAGACCGCCCGGGCGCTGGCGATCCGGCCGGGAACCGTCAAGTCGCGGCTCTCGCGCGCCCTCGGGCGACTTCGTGACCAGCTGGAGGGATCCAGGGATGGGTGAACGACCGATGACGACGGAGCAGGTGGCGATGGCGCTCACGGCGCTGAGCTCCGAGCTCGCGTACCCGGCGACCCCGTCGATGAGGAACGCGGTCACCGCTCGACTCGAGAACGAGCGCGCGGCCGGGGCCAGGCCCGCGTTCCCGCGGCGCGCGCTCTGGAGCCGGCGGCGGGTGCTCGTGCTCGCAACGATCGGCCTGCTGGCCGCGCTCGCGCTCGCCGCCGCCGCTCGATTCGCGATCGGGGCGATCGAGATCCGCGTCCAGCCCGGCGTCACGCCCTCGGCCTCCCTCCCGCCGGTGGAACCCGACGCGCTGGGCGATCCGGTGCCGGCCGGGGAGGCCTTCGCGCTCGCCGGGTTCGAGCCGTCCCTGCCCTCCGGACCGGCGCCCGATGAGGTCTACGTGGTCGACACCCTGTTCGGCGACCCGGGGCTGCTCATGGCCTGGCGTCCGAGCGCGACGTACCCCGCGCTGCCCGGCACGGATTGGGGCCTCGTCCTCATGGCGTTCCAAGGCGACGAGGAGACGGTGGTCAAGACGGTTCAGGCGTTCGAGGACGTGCACGAGGCCTCGGTGAACGGTGCCTCCGCTTCGTGGATCCCGGTCCCACACGTGCTTGAGATCGAGACCGAACGCGGCTCGCGGACGTTCTCCGTCCGGGGCAACGTCCTCATCTGGGAGGTGGACGGCATCACCTACCGGCTCGAGACGTCCCTCGACCGGGCCTCGGCGCTCGAGATCGCCCGCTCGATCGCCTGACGGAGCCGTGGGAACCGGACCGGCGCCCGCGGTGTAGAGCGTTCGGAGACCCGGCGAGAAGGGAGACGTCCATGACTCGGCGCAGCGCGATCGTGATCACCGTCGCGTTCCTCACCGTGCTGATCGTCCCCGCGATCCCCGCCGGTGCGGGTGGCGGCTGCCACGCCGGCGTCACGCAAGGCGAGGGAGACACCGTGGAGCTGGTGGATGCCTGCTTCACCCCGACCACGCTGCAGATCCAGCCGGGAGACACGGTGACCTTCGTGAACAAGGACCCATTCGTCCACAACGTGGGCGGCAACCTCTGGGGCCACTTCGACGACCTGAACCCGGGCGACACGTTCGCGGCGACCTTCGACGAGCAGGGGATCTACCCGTACGCGTGCAACTACCACCCGGGCATGACCGGCGCGATCGTCGTGGGCGACGGGCTCGGCATCGGCAACGGCACCGCGGTCGACGTCTCCTCGTTCTCGCAGCCGGAGCCCTCACCGGTTGTCGAGGTCCGCACCGTGACGCGGCAGGCCAGCGCCGCCCCCGCCGTGGTGGGATGGGTGGTCGGACCCCTGCTCGGGATCGGGATCGGTCTCGGCATCGCCGCGCTGGTCCGCAGACGGCCGCGTCAGGCGGCCTGATCGCTCAGCTGGGGAGCACGATCCCCGACTGCTGGAGCTGGAGGGTGAAGTCGTGGGGGTTCGACGAGGCGGAGACCGCCGCGTCGACCGCCACCTTGTCGTCCTTGACGAGCTGGAGCAGGCTCTGTTCGAACGTGCACATCCCGTAGTAGTCGCCCTCGGCGATCACCTCGTGGATCTCCGCCGTCTTGTCGGCATCGGAGATCCGTTCGGCGACCCGTCCGGTGTTCACCAGGACCTCGTGGCAGGGGGCCATCCCGCCGTCGCGGGCACGGACGAGGCGCTGACAGATGATCCCCTTGAGCGCCCCGGCCAACGTGAGCCGGATCTGTCCCTGCTGCTCGGGTGGGAAGAAGTCCACCACGCGGTTCACGGTCTCGGTCGCGTCCACGGTGTGGAGCGTCGACAAGACCAGGTGGCCCGTCTCGGCCGCCTGCAGCGACGTGCGTACGGTCTCGGTGTCCCGCATCTCGCCGATCAGGATCACGTCGGGGTCCTGCCGCAGGGCGGCTCGGAGCGCCGAGAGGAAGCTCTCGGTGTCGCTGCCAACCTCGCGCTGGTTGATCGACGCGACCTCGTCGCGGAACAGGACCTCGATCGGGTCCTCGATCGTCACGATGTGGCTCTGCCGGGTGTGGTTGAGGTGCTCGATCATCGCGGCCAGGGTCGTGGTCTTGCCCGAGCCGGTCGGGCCGGTCACCAGGACCAGGCCGCGCGGCTCGTCCGCGAGCCGTCGGATCACATCGGGCAGGCCCATCTCGTCGAAGCTCGGCCCTCCGAAGCGGAGCGTCCGAGCCACGGCCGACACCGAGCCACGCTGGCGGAACACGTTCACGCGGAACCGTCCGACGCCGGGGAGCGAGTAGGCGAAGTCGATCTCGCCGGCGGCCTCGAACCGTTCCACCCGATCGGGCGGGACGATGGCCGCCCCGATCGCCTCCATCTCGTCGTGGGACAGGTGCTCACGTTCGAGCGGGAGCAGGGCCCCGGACTCGCGGATCTTGGGCGGCGTGCCGACCTTGAGATGCAGGTCCGAGCCGTTGCGCTCGACCAGCATCGAGAGCCAGCCGTTGAACTCGTCCACGATGCCGCGTCGCCCACCGGCCGGGGCGAGCTGGACCGGATGTGCTCCGTCGGTGTCGCCGGCCATCGGCCCGGCGGTGTCCCGACGCCCGGGCTCGATCACCTGATGGCCTCCTGAGCGTGGGCGGGCATGGTCCTTGGGACTATCGGTCGCCACCGGCCACCCCCTGAGCCCCCCGGCTCATGCTCGGGGTTCCCTGACCTGTACCCGGCAGATCGCACGCTCGGTCAGCGGCGTGAATGCCTCGAGGGACAGGGGCGGCTCCAGCGCCCCGAGCATGCCCTCGACGAGCCCGCGGTGGATCGAGCAGACGAGGTCGCGGTGGTCGTCCAGCAGCTCCCGGAAGGGACAATCGCGGAGGGTGACCTCGACGATCCCGTCGCTCGCCCTGCGGAAACGCGGGTCGAACCCGGCGGATGCCATCGCCTCCTGGAGCACCGCCAGGTTGTGTCCGGCGGCGGCGCGCGTGCCCGGTTTCGGGACACCCCGCGCGGCGAGGTAACGGCCCCACTCGCGGGCGCGTTCGGAGGCACGGGTCCGGGCCCGCGCGCCCGAGACCATGCCGGCCAGGATCTCGGCGAGTAAGCGGAAGTCTCGGTTCTCCCGTTCGATCTGCTCGACCGCGACGTACATCGTCTGCGGGCGCCCGACCGTCGCGCCCTTGCGGACCTCGCGCCGGACCAGCCCCGCCTCCTCGAGCCGGCGCAGGTGCGGGCGTAGCGTGTTCGGGTGCAGGGACAGGCGCGTCGAGAGCTCGCGGACCGAGACCGGACGGCCCGACAGCCCGAGGTAGCGATACAGCCGGAACCGCGTGTCGTCGGCGAGCGCCTTGTGGATCTCGAGCGGGGTCGGCTCACGGGCGGGCACGTGCGACTCCTGGCGATCGGCGGGACGGCTGCGCGTCGACGCCTGCGAGCGCCGGACGTACCATGGGAGATAGCACGGTTCGCACCGTGCCAATCAGGATAATCCGAGCCCCGCCGATCTCAACCGGGACCCGAGCTCTGGGCCCGGCCCGTGATCGCAAGGGGATCCGAGGAGGTCATCGCGTGGTCACGCAAGACCGGGTTCGAGAAGCGCTGCGGACGGTCATGGACCCCGAGATCGGCCGGCCGATCGAGGACATCGGCATGCTCCGGGACATCGAGGTCCTGGATGGCGGTCTGGTTCGCGTCCACGTCCTGATCACGATCGAGGGCTGCCCGCTCAAGGACCGGATCACCAACGACGTGACCGAGGCGCTCGCGCCGATCGAGGGCGTCGAACGGGTCGAGGTCTCCCTCTCCCCGATGAGCGAGGAGCAGCGCGCCTCGCTGGTATCGACCCTGCGCGGCGGCGCGGCCCCGCAGCAGCAGCCGACCTTCTTCGCCGGCTCCGGTACCACCGTGATCGCCGTCGCCTCGGGCAAGGGCGGCGTCGGCAAGTCGAGCGTCACGGTGAACCTCGCGTGCGCCCTCGCGGCCGAGGGGCATCGCGTCGGAATCCTCGACGCGGACGTCTGGGGATTCAGCGTCCCCCGCATGATGGGTGTGACCGGCAAGCCCGTGGGGTTCAACGACATGATCCTGCCGATGGAGTCCTACGGCGTGAAGGTGATCTCGATGGGCTTCTTCGTGCCCGAGGAGACGCCGGTGATCTGGCGCGGCCCGATGCTGCACAAGGCGATCGAGCAGTTCCTGGGCGACGTGTACTGGGGCGATCTCGACTTCCTCCTGTGCGACCTGCCGCCGGGGACCGGAGACGTGTCGATCAGCCTCGCCTCGTTCCTGCCCGGCGCGTCCATGCTCGTCGTCACCACGCCGCAGGAGGCGGCACGCAAGGTCGCGGAGCGGGCGGGCAAGATGGCGGAGCGAACCAATCTGCGGCCGATCGGTGTCATCGAGAACATGTCGTGGTTCGTCTGCCCGCACTGCGGCGAGCCCACGCCGATCTTCGGTCAGGGCGGCGGGAACGAGGCCGCCGAGACCCTCGGCGTCCCGCTGTTCGCCCAGGTGCCGCTCGAGCCCGCGCTGCGCGAGGGCGGCGACGACGGCGCTCCGATCGTCGTGACCGACCCGGACTCACCCGCCGGCGAGGCGCTCCGGCGCGCGGCGCGGGAGCTCGCGCACACGACCCGATCGAAGGTCGGCAAGCCGCTCCCGCTCATGGCCCGACCCGGCGATCCGGTGACGGCGGGCGACCATCACGGCCACGCCCACTGAGACGCGCCGTCAGGGAACGGTCCGGTCGGCGGCGCCGGCCTCCCCGGTCGTCGTTCGGTCGTCAAGGGGTGGCTGGCGTGCGCCGACGGCCCACGCGATCAGCGTGACGATGCAGACGATCGAGACCGTGAGCCCGGTCCACTGGCTGCCGGTCAGGCCGAACACCCGCTTGTCGACGCGCAGGAAGTCCTCGAGGACTCGTGTCGCCCCGTAGACCGCGCCGAACCCGAGCGTGAGCACCCCCAGGCGCCGGGGCGCCCTCGACAGGGCGTACAGCACCAGGAACAGGCACGTCGCGAAGAACATGTCGTACAACGCCGTCTGATGGACCCCGACGCCCTCCGCGAGGAGTCGGCCCGACGGTGCGGTGAGCCGGGCCACCTGGTGGGTGATCGTGAGCACCTGGCCACCCTCGAGCGTCGCCCGGCAGCTGCCCTCCGCGCAGGCGAATCCTGACAGGTTGCCGCCCTCGTACTGGAACGCGAGCAGCCAGCTGGTCGGCTTACCGAGGTGGTCGCCGATGATGAGGTCGCCGATCCTGCCGAACGCGATCCCGAACGCGAGCCCGATCACGGCACCGTCCATCACCTGGAAGAACGAGTAGTGATACCTGCGGAACAGCGGGATGTTGATCAGGATCGCACCGGCGATCCCGCCGAGCAGCGTGAGCCCGCCGTTCCAGAGCGCGAGCATGTCGGCGACGCCGTTGAACTCGGAGAAGTGGCCGATCACGAAGAACAGACGCGCGCCGATGATCGTGCCGATCAGCGCCCAGAACACCATCGTGTTGATGTGATCGACGCTCACCCCTCGCTTGGGTCCCTCGTGCTGCAGGATCCACGCGCCGAACAGGAACCCCACGGCGATCCCGATGCCGTGCGGGCTGATCGCGAAGTCTCCGAACAAGTGGATCCGATCGAGGACCGGCCAGCCGATGGAGGCGAGCACGGGGCGAGTCTATCGACGGCTGCCGTCGAACGCGGCGGCCACGGCCTTGGCGAGCAGGATGCCGCCCGCCACGTCGGAGGGGAAGTGCACGCCAACGTACACGCGTGAGACTCCGACGGCGGTCGCCAGGGCATCGAGCGCCGCCCCGACGACCGATCCCACCCCGAGGTCCCTCGATGTCACGGTGAGGAACGACTGCAGGACGGCGGGGTGGCTGCTCGGCCACGAGGTGCCGTTCGGGCGCTCGATGCGCAGGTACATCCCGTCCAGGCCGGCGTCGTAGGGGCGAGGACGACCGAACACGCGCTTGAGCCCCTGACCCGCCACCCACGTGACGGACGCCGCGGCGAGGCCTCGGGCGGCCGCCCGGCGATGGCCCGCCGCAGCCAGCGCGGCGGCCGCACCCACCGACGCCCAGATCGACCCGAGCTCGGTCACCCCGCGGAGCAGGCGGTCGGCGCCGGGACCCCGGTCGCGGTTCCCCTCGCGGAACGCCTCGAGATCGCGCTCGCGGCCCGGTCCCGCCGAGCTCCAGGCCCCGACGGCCAGCGCGGCGCCGCCCAGGACCGCCGCTCGAAGGACCGGACGTGCTCGCACGGCGAGGATGATGCGAGAATCCGGCATCGGCGTCACGGAGGGTGGCGATGCGACGAGAAGGCGACGACTCCGGCCCACCCCGAGATCCGGGCAGGGATCCCGGCGGCGGCCGCAGCGAGCCCGTCCCGCCGCCGCGGTCGGGGATCTCGTTCCGCCAGGTGCTCATCGCGATCGTCGCGGTCATCCTGATCGCGTTCGCGATCGCGAACTTCAATTCGGTCAAGGTCAACTTCCTGCTGTTCGATACGCGCGCTCGCATGGTCACGGTGATCGTCGTGGCCGCCGGGCTCGGGTTCGTGATCGGCTACTTCGTCGGCCGCCCGGGACGCCTGCAGCGCAAGTACCTGAAGCAACGCGACGACGATCGCGACTAGTCGGGGTCCGTCGTCCGTTCCGCGCGGTAGCGCATCTCGATGTCGCGCTTCTGCGCGAGCGTCCCGTGCCGGAGCGCCAGGTGGGCGCCGCCCATCCGCGCGAGGCTCCGCGCCGCGATCTCGCCGAGCGGGCCGCCCCGGAACCGGTAGTCGACGACGTGTTCGAGCAGGCTCCGATCGCCCGCGAGCGGCTCGATCGTCGAGGTGACGGTGGCCTCGAGCAATCCGGTGAGCCGGATCGTAGAGCGTTTCGGCGGGTCCCATTCGAGGACCTCGCCGTCGATCGTGCTGCGGAACGCGAAGAACCGCATCTCGGTCGTGTAGCGCATGCCATCGAGGAGGCCGCCGGCCGGGACCCCCTCGACGCGCACGATGTGCCGGTCCCAGTAGGGCAGCCTCCGGGGATCCGAGATCACCTCCCAGACGGCCTCGGGCGGGGCGTCGACGACGACGTCGAACTCGACCTTGGTCAGTTGGGGCTCACCGTCCCGGACGACCAGCCCCGCCACCACACGACGGTTCCGGGTCGGATCCCGACCAGCGCAGCGTCCGAGGGGTCGACGCCCGCGAGTCGCGCGATCCGGGCGGCCGATCCACCACCCGATGCGACCTCGGCCACGACGCCGATCTGCCCGTGGCCCCGGATCATGGCCCCCATCATCGCCCGCGCGCGCCACGACGACGGCAGGTCGACCTGCAACGCGACGGCGGGAGCGCGCGACGGCGCGGCGAGGGCGAGCGTTTCCGATGGCGCCGCTGCGTACGCTCCCCCGCCGTCGATCGCCCACCGCACCGGGAGCACGACCGGACCCTCGCCAGTGCCGAGCGCGAGGACGCCCTCCCCGCTCTCGCCGAGGCCGTCGCGGATCCCTTCGGGCAGGCTCGCCAAGGGCGACGCGCCGGCCCGGGCGGCACGGAAGCGTTCGACACCCTCGAGTGTGTCGCCCCAGTCTCCCCAGGCCTTCGCTACGCGGCCGGACTCGAGGATCGCCGTGCGCTCGAGCCGGATCTCCGCGAAGACCCGACCGGGTGGGGTCCAGGCGAGCGGGACGTCGCGGGCGTCCACAGCGTAGCCCGCGAAGAACCGGGCGTTCTTCCGGGTGAAGCGGAACCCCGCGAGCGCGAGCACCGGTACCTGTGCGACAGAGCGACCCCACGTGCTCGTCTCGAGCAGGTCGTAGGTCCTCACGGTCCCGGTGAACGCCGCGGCCCGGTCCCCCGAGCGGACCAGCCCCGCCACCACCGGATCGCGTCGCCACGCCCGAGCCTTCACCGATCCCCTCGACGTGGTCAGCCACACCCGTCCGACGGCCGAGGCGAAGACCATCGGCGTCACGTGCGGACCCTTCGGCGTGAGCGACGCGACGTGGCAGAACGCGCCCTTCTCGAGGATCCGAAGGATCGGCGCGGGGACGACCTCGCTCACGTCGTCGTTTCGGGGGCGCGCAGCACGGGGAACGCGACCATCATGCCCGTCCACACGATGTGGCAGGCCAGGCTGGCGAGCACGCCGCCCGTCCACCACGCGAGGGCGACCCAGACCGCGCCGCCGACCAGCGCGCCGGCCGCGATCGCCAGGTTGGCGCTCGGGAGATTCGCGAGCACGAACGCGATCCATGCGAGCAGTGCCGCGAGCGCGGTCCGACCCTCGAGCGACGACGCGAGCTGGCCCTGGAAGAACCCGCGCCAGAACAGCTCCTCGCCCGGCACGGACAGCGCGATCGAGAGCAGGAGCGCGGCCCCAAGCGAGAGCCCGCCCTGCTTGCGGTACATCTCGAGCGCGTGCCGCCGGAACGTGCCCCACCGCGCCATGATCACCATCGCGACGCGGGTGGCAACGTACAACAGCACGCCGAGCCCGAGCCCGACCGCCAGCGAGACGCCGGGGGCCACCTCGGGCGACCAGGCGATCGGACCCACGACCAGCGCGACCACGCCCATCGTGGCGAGCACCGGCGTCATCGTGGTCCACACGTTCCGCCCGCGGGCGACCAGCGACCAGGCGATGACCTCCGCGACGAACCCGAGGACCATCACGACGGCATCCATGGCTCAGGGGAGGAACGTTACCTTCGCGGCGAACTCCGCGGTGAGCGCCGTGATCACGGCGAGGTAGAAGAAGCCGGTCGCGGACTGCACGGCCGAGGACCTCGTGCCCTTGAGCGTCGCGCGGATCATCACGGCGATGAGCCCGGTGGCCGCGACCATCCCGAGCGCGATCCACGACGCCAGGCCCGCCGACGTGAGGAGCGGGTTGAACTCCGACGAGGCCTTGGTCGGACCGAACCCGCCGATCAACAGCGCCGCCGCCTCGAGCCCCACCCCGACGAACAACAGGTTGGTCGTGCGATTGATCGGCGTGCGCGTGAGGCCCCGGTCGGTCAGGTACCAGTGCCCGAGCAGGAGGCCGTCGATCACCGCCCCCAGGAACGCGGCTCCGGCGAGCAGTTGCAGAAAGGCGACGGCCCACGACCCCTCGGCCGTCCCGGCCATCGCGCCGAGCATCGCGATCGAGAGGGGGACCGAGACGATCCCGGCTACCCGCGCCGCCGCGTGACGCTTCGCGAACATCAGGCCGAACCAGGCGAGGTTCACGAACGCGAGCGCGGCCGACAGCCGCACCGACCAGGCGCCGGCCTGGCTCGCCGGCACCGACCCCGCGGCCGCCGCACCCCACGTCGCGAACGACAGAACCAACAACACCCCGCCGGTGAGGGTGAAGAACCCCCGCCTGACCTCCGTCCACAGCGGCGTGAGGAACAGCAGCACGAGCCCGCCCGAGACGGTCTCGGCCAGGACGAGCGCGGTGACGCCCGCGGGCCCGGACACGCCGAGAGCGTACCCGGGGGACGACGGCCTCCCGTTGCCACGGAAGGTCGGGAACGACGCTGGCCTGCGTAGCGCGGATCGCCGGTAGGCTGGTTGGCCGTGGACGACTGGCGGTCCTACGACAGCGTGGCGGAGACGTACGCGCGGATCCACGCGCCGCGCCTGGCCGAACCCGCGCGCGATCTCGTCGAGCTCACGGGGATCGAGGCCGGGTGGAACGTGCTCGACGTCGGCACGGGGACCGGCGTGGCGGCGTTCGCCGCCGCCGGATCGGGCGCGACCGTGGTGGGGATCGACGAGGCCCCCGGGATGCTGAGGGTCGCGAGATCGTTGAACGGCTCGCTGCCGATCGCGACCGCGCTCGCGATCGATCTCCCCTTCCGCGACGGTGCGTTCGACGCCTTGCTCGCGAACTTCGTGCTGGCGCACTTCACCAAGTACAAGACGGCGTTGTTCGACATGAAGCGTGTCCTGCGCCCCGGAGGACGGCTGGGACTGACGGCCTGGG
>Ga0307287_10000451_pt1 | contig 14687 bp, 7 predicted proteins | sample ER_DNA_141_FD_194485 | JGI IMG/M metagenome (GOLD analysis project Ga0307287, IMG submission 194485) | Bulk soil microbial communities from the East River watershed near Crested Butte, Colorado, United States - ER_DNA_141 | ecosystem: Environmental > Terrestrial > Soil > Floodplain | place: USA...
GGGCACGGAAGGGCGCCTCGGCGGACAGGCCGAGGTCAAGGGCGTGAGCGGGACGTGGCGCGAGCTGACGAACAACGTGAACCAACTCGCCGACAACCTCACGAATCAGGTGCGCAACATAGCCGACGTGACGACCGCGGTCGCGAAGGGCGATCTCTCGCGCAAGATCACGGTCGACGCGCGCGGCGAGATCCTCGAGCTGAAGAACACGATCAACACCATGGTCGACCAGCTGTCCGCCTTCGCGGACGAAGTGACGCGGGTCGCAAAGGAGGTGGGCACCGAAGGGATCCTGGGCGGCCAGGCCGATGTGCCCGGCGTCTCCGGTACCTGGAAGGCGCTCACGGACAACGTGAACTTCATGGCGAACAACCTCACCACCCAGGTGCGCAACATCGCCGAGGTGACGACGGCGGTTGCGAACGGCGACCTCGGCAAGAAGATCACCGTCGACGTCAAGGGCGAGGTCCTCGAGCTCAAGAACACCATCAACACGATGGTCGACCAGCTGCGCTCGTTCGCGGACGAGGTCACACGGGTCGCGACCGAGGTGGGCACCGAAGGCCGCCTGGGCGGCCAGGCCGAGGTGGAGGACGTCTCCGGCACGTGGCGCCAGCTCACGCGGAGCGTGAACGGGATGGCGTCGAACCTCACCGATCAGGTGCGCAACATCGCCGAGGTCACCACCGCGGTGGCGACCGGCGACCTGAGCAAGAAGATCACCGTCGACGCACGCGGCGAGGTCCTCGAGCTGAAGGAGACGATCAACACGATGGTCGACCAGCTGCGCTCGTTCGCCGCAGAGGTGACGCGAGTCGCAAAGGAGGTCGGCACCGAGGGCCGGCTCGGCGGTCAGGCGAACGTCGAAGGCGTCAGCGGCACGTGGAAGGACCTGACGGACAACGTCAACACGCTCGCGGACAACCTCACCACCCAGGTGCGCAACATCGCCGAGGTCACGACGGCTGTCGCCACCGGCGACCTGAGCAAGAAGATCACGGTCAACGTCAAGGGCGAGATCCTCCAGCTGAAGAACACCATCAATACGATGGTCGACCAGCTCTCGTCCTTCGCGGACGAGGTCACGCGCGTCGCCCGCGAGGTGGGTACCGAGGGCAAGCTCGGCGGTCAGGCCAAGGTCAAGGGCGTATCTGGCACGTGGAAGGACCTGACGGACAACGTCAACACGCTGGCCGACAACCTAACCAACCAGGTGCGCAACATCGCCGACGTGACGACGGCGGTCGCGAAGGGCGAGCTCTCGAGCAAGATCACGGTCGACGCGCGCGGCGAGATCCTCGAGCTCAAGAACACGATCAACACCATGGTCGACCAGTTGTCGACCTTCGCCGCAGAGGTGACCCGCGTCGCGAAGGAGGTTGGCACCGAAGGAAAGCTCGGCGTCCAGGCACAGGTCGAAGGCGTCTCCGGCGTATGGAAGGGCCTCACCGACAACGTGAACCAGCTCGCCGGCACGCTGACGACACAGCTGCGCGCCATCTCGGAGGTCTCTCAGGCCGTGACGAAGGGCGACCTGACGCGCTCGATCGCGGTCGAGGCCGAAGGCGAAGTCGCAGAGCTGAAGGACACGATCAACCAGATGATCGACAACCTCGCCGAGACCACACGCAAGAACTCGGAGCAGGACTGGCTGAACTCGAACATGGCGCGCTTCACCGGGCTGCTCCAGGGCGAGCGCGACCTCGAGACTGTCTCGCGCCTGATCATGTCCGAGCTGACGCCGCTCGTCGGCGCCCAGCACGGCGCGTTCTTCATGATGGAGTCGCCGGACGGCGAAGGCGACGACTTCGAGCTGCGGCTGATCTCGACCTACGGCTACAAGCAGCGCAAGAACGTTCCCAACAAGTTCAAGATCGGCGAGGCCCTCGTCGGACAGGCGGCACTCGAGCTGAAGCCGATCCTGGTCACGCAGGCGCCGGAGGACTACGTCCGCATCAGCTCGGGCCTGGGCGAGGGACTCCCGATCAACCTGATCGTCCTTCCCGTCCTCTTCGAGGAGCAGGTGCTGGCGGTAATCGAGCTCGCTTCGTTCCAACGCTTCACCAACGTCCAGCAGGCGTTCCTCGAGCAGCTGTCCGAGACGATCGGCGTCGTGCTCAACACGATCGGGGCGAACATGCGGACGGAGGAGCTGCTGTCCCAGTCACAGGGCCTGACGCAGGAGTTGCAGAGCCAGTCCGAAGAGCTGCAGGCCCAGCAGGAAGAGCTCCAGCAAACGAACAAGGAGCTCGAGGAACAGGCCGCGTCCCTCAAGGCGTCGGAGGAGCTGCTGCAAACGCAGCAGGAGGAGCTGCAGCAGACGAACGAGGAGTTGGAAGAGAAGGCACAGCTGCTCGAGGAGCAGAACCGCCGCATCGAGATCAAGAACCGCGAGATCGAACTCGCCCGCGCGGCGCTCGAGGAGAAGGCCGAGCAGCTCTCCCTCTCGTCGCGCTACAAGTCCGAGTTCCTCGCCAACATGTCACACGAGCTGCGCACGCCGCTGAACTCGTTGCTGATCCTCGCAAAGCTGCTCGGAGAGAACCCTGACACGAACCTGAACGAGAAGCAGATCGAGTTCGCGAACACGATCTACGGCGCAGGTTCCGACCTGCTCGACCTGATCAACGACATCCTCGACCTCTCGAAAGTCGAGGCAGGACGGATGGACGTCAACGTCGGCGACGTCAAGCTCTCCGACCTGCGCGACTTCGTCGAGCGTTCGTTCAGGCCTGTCGCGGAAGACAAGAGCCTCGACTTCGAGATCGAGGTGCACGGCGCGAACGTGCCGCCGACGATCGAGACCGACGAGCAGCGGCTGCAGCAGGTGATCAAGAACCTCCTCTCGAATGCGTTCAAGTTCACCCAGTCGGGCGGGGTCAACCTGCGGATGGGCCTGGCAGAGGGACACCAGTTCGCCAGCGAATCGCTGTCTCGCGCCGAGGCAGTGCTCGAGTTCACGGTCGAGGACACCGGCGTCGGCATCGCGCACGACAAGCTGCGCCTGATCTTCGAGGCCTTCCAACAGGCCGACGGGACGACGAGCCGTCGTTACGGCGGCACCGGCCTCGGCCTCTCGATCAGCCGGGAGATCGCACGCCTTCTCGGCGGGGAGATCCACGTAGGGAGCGAAGTCGGCAAGGGCAGCACGTTCACGCTGTTTCTGCCGGCCACGTACGACCCTGTCGAGCATCCGCATGCCTCCATCCCGCTCGAGGCGGCCGTCGTCCTGCCGAGCGAGGGCAACCGAGGCGGGCTGCCGGCGGCGGATCATGACGATCAGCCGGAGCTCGACCCGGCGCTGCTCCTGCCGAGTGACGTCCGCGACGATCGCGACGACATCCAGGACGGCGACCGCGTCGTGCTGATCGTCGAGGACGACCCCGCTCTCGCCCGCACAGAGCTCGAGGTCGCGCGCGAGCGCGGCTTCAAGGGGATCGTCGCGGTCCGCGGCGACTCGGGCCTTGCGCTCGCACACGAGTTCAAGCCCGACGCGATCATCCTCGACATGAAGCTGCCGGTGATGGACGGGTGGGACGTGCTCGATCGCCTGAAGCATCATCCGGAGACGCGTCACATCCCCGTCCACATCGTCTCTGCGGGCGACGGACGGCAGAACGCCCTCAAGGCGGGCGCGGTCGCATTCCTCCAGAAGCCGATCTCGAAGGAAGGGCTCGAGGACACCTTCGGCGAGATCCGCAGCTTCATCGACCGCGGCCTCAGACGGCTGCTCGTGGTCGAGGACGACGAGTCGCAGCGGGACGCGGTGGTCGAGTTGATCGGCAGCGACGAAGGCGTCGAAGTGACCGCGGTCGGCTCAGGCGAAGCCGCGCTCGAGGCGCTCGACCTGGAGCGGTTCGACTGCATGGTGCTCGACCTCAAGCTTCCCGACATGGGCGGGTTCTCGCTGCTCGAGAAGCTCAAGGAGGACGAGCGTCACTCGTCGATCCCGGTGATCGTCTACACGGGCAAGGAGCTGACACGCGGCGAGGAGACGGAGCTGAAGAAGTTCGCCGAGTCGATCGTCGTCAAAGACGCCAGCTCGCCGGAGCGACTGCTCGACGAGACGTCGCTCTTCCTCCATCGCGTCGAGCGGAAGCTGCCGAAGGAGAAGCGGAGGATGCTGGAGCAGTTGCACTCCGCCGACGAGGTGCTCAAGCAGAGGAAGATCCTCATCGTCGACGACGACGTCCGGAATGTCTTCGCCCTCACCAGCGTGCTCGAGTCCCACGGCATGGAGGTGCTCTACGCCGAGAACGGGAAGGACGGCATCGAGCTCCTGCATCGCAATCCTGACGTCGATCTCGTCCTGATGGACATCATGATGCCCGGCATTGACGGCTACGAGACGATGCGGGCCATCCGCTCCGAGGACTCGTTCAAGCGGCTGCCGATCATCTCGCTCACCGCGAAGGCGATGAAGGGCGACCGAGAGAAGTCGATCGCCTCGGGGGCCTCGGACTACATCGCGAAGCCGGTCGACACCGACCAGCTGCTTTCGCTGATGCGAGTCTGGTTGTACAAGTAGAGAGTGCCCATGCCGGTGATGCTGTCGAGATTCTGGGTCGCGAGCACCAAGCCAGAGGCCGCACTCGACCGCGGCCAAGGCTGGTTGCCTTGGCAAGGGCGAGGGTGGACTCTGGCGCCGTGTGATCGCGGGCCAGAAGCCGGCAAGCATTGCCGGCATGGGCACTAGATGTCAGTTGGTGCGTCACAGGAGCCGGCGGATACGAGCAAGCACCCGCCGGCTCAGGACGACCTCGAGGACATCGAGCTCTCTCTCCTGCTCGAGGGAGTCTTCCGGCAATACGGCTTCGACTTCCGTGAGTACGCCCCGGCGTCGCTGAGGCGCCGCGTCTGGCGGCGCGTCTTCGCGGAAGGGCTCCATACGATCTCGGCCTTGCAGGACAAGCTCCTGCACGACCCGGCCTGCATGGAGCGTCTCCTGCTCGACCTCTCGATCAACGTGACCGCGATGTTCCGTGACCCTGGCTTCTACGTCGCATTTCGGGAGAAAGTCGTTCCGGCCCTCCGGACGTATCCGTTCACTCGGATCTGGGTGGCAGGCTGCTCCACCGGCGAGGAGGTCTATTCGCTGGCGATCCTGCTCCAGGAGGAGCAGGTCTACGACCGTACGCGCATCTACGCGACGGACATCAACGAGTCCGTCCTCGAACGGGCGCGCTCGGGCGTGTTCCCGCTCGACAAGATGCGCGAGTACACGCAGAACTACATCAACGCGGGCGGGACGCGGGCCTTCTCCGAGTACTACCTCGCGAAGTACGACGGGGCACAGTTCCAGCGCTCCCTGATCGAGAACGTCGTCTTTGCCCAGCACAACCTCGTGTCGGATCACTCGTTCAACGAGTTCAATGTGATCATCTGCCGCAACGTGATGATCTACTTCGATCGCACCCTGCAGGACCGCGTGCACCGGCTCTTCTTCGAGAGCCTGGTCACGTTCGGCGTGCTCGGGCTCGGCCGCAAGGAGTCGATCCGCTTCAGTCCGCACGAGACGGGCTACGAGGAGCTGGACCTGAGCGAGAAGCTCTACAGAAAGGTCGACTGACGTACGACCTCGTGTGCATCGGTGCATCGTGGGGCGGGCTCAAGGCCGTCGGCCAGGTGCTCGCCGACCTCCCCGCCGAGCTCGACCTGCCGATCGCGATCGCACAACACCGTCATCCCGACTCGCAAGAGGGAACGCTCGCAGAGCTGCTGGCGGCGCAGACCGACCGAACTGTGCTCGACGTCGAGGACAAGATGGCGATCGAGCCGGGTTACGTCTACATCGCGCCGCCGAACTACCACCTGTTGGTCGAGAGGGGGTCCTTCGCGCTTTCGGTCGACGAGCGCATCAGATTCGCACGGCCCTCGATCGACGTGCTGTTCGAGACCGCCGCACACGCCTACGGCGCAGGCGTGATCGGGATCATCCTCACCGGCGCCAACGACGACGGCGCTCACGGCCTGGCCAGAATCAAGAAGGTCGGCGGTGTGGCGCTGATCCAGGATCCGCTCGGCGCGGCCCGCCGCACGATGCCGGATGCGGCCATCGCCGCGACGGTGGCCGACGCGATCCTCCCGCTGGACGCGATCGGCAAGTTCGTCTATGGCCTGTGGGTCAATCCTGCAGCTGTCAAGGAAGCGGCTGAGACCTCATGACCAACATCCTGCTCGTCGACGACCGTCCCGAGAACCTGCTCGCCTTCGAGGCCATCCTGGAGCCGCTCGAGCAGAAGCTCCTCTACGCCCACTCCGGCGAAGAGGCGCTGCGTCAGCTGCTGCAGCACGACGTCGCGATCATCCTGCTCGATGTCCAGATGCCCGTTCTCGACGGCTTCGAGACGGCGAGGCTGATCAAGCAGCGCGAGCGCACGAAGCACATCCCGATCATCTTCGTCACCGCGATCTCCAAGGACGAAGAGCACGTCTTCCGCGGCTACTCGGCGGGTGCGGTCGACTACGTCTTCAAGCCCTTCAGCCCTGAGGTGCTTCGCTCGAAGGTTGCCGAGTTCGTCGAGTTGCACGAGAAGACCGAACAACTCCGGCAACAGGCGGAGCAGTTGAAGGAGCAGGAGCTCGCGGAGCTCCGGCGCGAGAGCGAGGAGCGCTACCGCTTCCTTGCGGAAGCGCAGCCCGACCAGATCTGGACAGCGACGCCGAACGGCGAGCTCGACTATGTGAACCAGCGCGTGCTCGACTACTTCGACACGTCGTTCTCCGAGCGCGTTGCCGCCGGCTGGACCGACGTCACCCATCCCGACGACCTTCCGCGCACGATACAGCTCTGGCAGCAGGCGCTGGACACCGGCAGCCCTTACGAAAACGAGCTTCGTCTCCGCCGCGCGGCGGACGAGTCCTACCGCTGGCACCTGACCCGCGCGGTCCCGATGCGCAATCGGAGCGGCGAGATCGTGAAGTGGTTCGGCTCGAACACCGACATCGAAGACCGCAAGAGCGCCGAGGAGGCGCAGCAGTTCCTCGTCGAGGCCGGTGCGACCCTCGGCAGCTCGCTCGACTACCGCACCACCCTGGCGGCACTCGCGAAGATGGCCGTGCCTCGCATCGCCGATTGGGCGCGCGTGGACATCGTCGAGGACGGAAAGCTGCGCACGCTCGCCGTCGAACACGTCGACGAGCGCAAGATCGAGCTCGCACTCGAGCTCAGCCGCCGCTATCCCGAGGATCCCGAAGCCGCGCAGGGCCCGCCGCTCGTCCTGCGCACCGGCGAGAGCGAGCTCATCGCGGAGATCTCCGAGGAAAGGCTGTCCGAGCTCGCGGTCGACGACCTCCATCTGGGGCTGGTTCGCGAGCTGGGCTTCCAGAGCTACATGGGCGTGCCGCTCGTGGCCCGTGGGCGCACGTTGGGCGTGATCTCGTTCGTCGTGGCGGAATCCGGCCGGCGCTACGGACCGGCCGACCTCGCCCTGGCCGAGGAGCTCGCACGCAGGGCTTCGACCGCGATCGAGAACGCGCAGCTCTACCGCGAGGCCGAAGAGCGCGCCCAGGCTGCACGCGTGCTCGAAACGGTCGCCGACGGGGTGTTCCTCGTCGACAGCGAAGGGGTCGTCCGCCTCTGGAACCGGGCGGCGGAGGCGATCACCAAGCTGACGCGCGGCGAGGTGGTGGGCCGGCGGGCCGACGAGGTGCTGCCGGGCTGGCAGGATCTCGCAGCACGCGTCTCGGTGGCGGGCGCACCCGGGCCGGCGTCGGCAACGACCTTCCCCCTGGAGCTCGGTGGCGACGAGCGCTGGCTCTCGATCTCCGGCGTGGGCTTCGACGAAGGAACGGTGTACGCGTTCCGCGACCTCACCGAGGAGCGCGCGCTCGAGCAGATTCGACAGGACCTCGTCTCGACGGTGTCCCATGAGCTGCGCACGCCACTCGCCGCGATCTACGGCTCTGCGCTGACCCTCGCGCGCGACGATCTCGAGCTCGAGGAGACCATGCACCGCAAGCTTCTCGAGGTCATAGTCGAAGAGTCCACCCGCCTGGCCGACATCGTGAACGACCTCCTGCTTGTCAGCCAGCTCGACGCCGGCCGGCTCGAGATCCGTGTCGCGCCTTGCGATGCGCACGCCATCGCGGCCGGCGTTCTCGATGCCGCCCGCACGCACCTTCCGGAAGGAACACGGGTCAGTCTCGAGCCCGGCCAGGAGGACGTCCCGCGGGTCGCCGCGGACGAAGGCCAGCTCCGGCAGGTGCTGACGAACCTCATCGACAATGCGGTCAAGTACTCACCCGCCGGCGGCGACGTGCAGGTCCGCGTGGAGGCTGCGGGCGAGTACGTGCGCTTCACCGTCGCCGACGAGGGGCTCGGCATTCCACCGGGCGAGCAGAGCCGGATCTTCGAGAAGTTCTACCGCCTCGACCCCGACATGACCGGGGGAATCGGGGGCACCGGCCTGGGCCTCTATATCTCCCGCGAGCTCGTTCGCCGCGTGCATGGGAGGATCTGGGTCGAGCCCAACGGCGATCGCGGCTCGATCTTCAAGGTGGAGATTCCGGCAGCTTCGGAGCCTTCCGCAGGGCGGAAGCGACGCAAGAAGGCTAGTGCGAGCGCCTAGAAAAGAGTGTGGGTAACCGTATTCGGCAAAGCGGGCCAACGGACGAGACTATGGGCATGACAGTCCTCATCGTCGACGACCACCCCAGCTTCCGGGCCAGTGCCCGAGAGCTCCTGGAGGCGGAGGGGTACGAGATCGTGGGCGAAGCCGAGAACGGGGCCGCGGCCCTGCGGGCCGTGAAAGAGCTCAGGCCCGACCTCGTTCTCCTCGACGTGCAGCTTCCGGACATGGACGGCTTTCAGGTTGCCGAGCAGCTGCGCGAGCTCGCCGACCCCCCCGCGGTCGTCCTCACGTCGAGCCGAGACAGTGCCGACTACGGCAGCTGCATCCAGATCTGCGGCGCCAACGGCTTCGTCCCGAAGGCTGATCTGTCAGGAGCCGCGATCGCGGCTCTTCTCATCGCGTGACCCTCGCACGACGGCCGTGGCTCTACTTCGGGCCGGCTGCGCTCGTGGCGGGTGCGATCGCAGTTGCGCTCGCGGTCACGAGTGACCACGAGGAGCACCCTGCTCTCGCCACTGCACTCTTACTGTTCGTCAGTTGGTCGTTCATCTTTGCGGGCCTGATCGGCTGGTCGCGGCGCCCGACGAATCGCACCGGGATGCTGATGGTCGCGGTTGGTTTCGGCGTCTTCATCGGGAGTCTCGGCGAGGCGAACTACTCCGTTCCGTTCACGCTCGGCGCGCTCTTCGGAAGCCTGTTCATCGCCGTGTTCATCCATCTCCTGCTGGCCTACCCGAGCGGCGAGTTGATCAGCCGCCGAGCACGAGCGCTCGTGATCGCAGGTTACGTGACGGCTTTCGTCGCGCCGCTTCTCGATTCCATGTTCCCGGTGCGGCACACGTGCAAGCCGCACGCCTGCCCGGACAACCTCGTCTTCGTCTCGCACAACCACGCCGCGCATACGGCGCAGACGGCCTTCTGGACGACGGCCTCGGTGATTCTGTTCGTCGCCGCGTTCGTGCTCCTCGTCGGCCGCTGGCGACGCGCAACGCAGACGCTCCGCCGCATTCTTCGCCCGGTCTACCTCGCCGGAGGCCTGAGTGTCGTCCTGCTGGCGATCGGCTTCATCGTGACGCCGTTCTCGGGCTTCGGCAACACGCTGGTGAGCGTCGCGCTCATAGCAACGTTCACTGCGGTGCCGTTCCTCTTCCTCGCGGGACTGCTCGGTACGACGATCGCGCGAGGCGCCGGGCTAGACACGATCTTCAGCTCCGTCCCCGAGCGGGCGAGCCCGGGCGAGGTGCAGGAAGGCCTGAGGCACGCGCTCCGCGACGAAACGGCGCAGGTCGCGTACTGGTACGAGGAAGGCGGGCACTACGTCGACATTGACGGCAATCGCTTCGAGTTGCCGGCCGACACACGGGAGCGCGTGGTCACCCGGCTCGACTACGCGGACGACCCGGTCGCCGCCATCGTCCACGACGCGGCGCTACTCGAGGAGCCGGAGCTGCTGGAGGCGATCGCGAACGCGGCGCGCATCGCGCTCGAGCGCGACAAGCTGCTGGTCGAGGTCCGGGCCCGCGCCCAGCGCTACTTCGCCCTCCTGCAGGCCATGCCCGACCTAATGTTCCGCATCTCCGACGAAGGGACGTATCTCTCCTACAACGCGCCGAATCCACGTGATCTCATCGAGGACGTGGTCGTCGGCAAGACGCTCTGGGATCGCCTGCCGAGGGAGCTCGCCGACCGCGTGCTCACGGCGGGACGGGCTGCTCTCGCCGGAAAGCCCAACGTGATCGAGTACGCCCTCGACTTCGAGGATACGACACGTCACTACGAAGGACGGTTCGCGCCGAGTGGCGACAAGGAGTTCCTGATGATCGTCCGCGAGATCACGGAGCGAAAGCAGCAGCAGCAGGAGCTCGAGGCGTCGCGGCAGCGGATCGTCGCTGCGGGCGACGACGCGCGCAGGAAGCTGGAGCGGAACCTTCACGACGGTGCGCAGCAGCGGCTCGTCTCTGTCTCCCTCTCCCTGCGGCTGGCGCAGGCTCAGCTCGAGAAGAACCCCGCCGGTGCGCAGGAGGTGCTCGAGGCCTCACGAGAGGAACTGGCGCGGGCATTGGAGGAGCTGCGTGAGCTCGCCCGCGGGATCCATCCGGCGGTGCTCACCGACCGGGGACTCGAGGCGGCGCTCGAGTCGCTCGCCGCTCGCGCTCCCCTACCCGTCGAGATCGATGGGCCGCACGTGACCCTGCCGGCCCCGGTGGAGGCGGCGGCCTACTACGTCGTCTCGGAAGCCCTTGCGAACGTGACGAAGTACGCGCAGGCTTCTTTGGTCAAGGTGACGGTGGAGCAGGGAAACGGATGTGCGCGCGTCGAGGTCGCCGACGACGGTGTCGGCGGGGCGGATCCAGGCCGCGGCTCCGGGCTGCGCGGGTTGGCCGACCGCGTCGCGTCTCTGAACGGCAAGCTTTCCATCGACAGCCCTCCCGGCGCGGGAACCCGCGTCCGGGCCGAGATCCCACTGGAGTAGGCTCTGACACCCAATCTTCCCCATGGAACAGTCACACTCGTCTTCACGGATGTCGAAGGCTCGACGAAGCTCGTCCGAGCCCTGGGCGACGGTTACGCGCTCGTGCTCGACGATCACCGGCGGCTCTTCCGCGAAGCGGTGGAGAGCTGCGCCGGACAGGTCATCGACCATCGCGGCGATGAGTTCTTCGTCGTCTTCGAGGACGCCCGCCGGGCAGCCGACGCGGTCTCCAAGGCCCAGCGCGCGTTCGCGGCTCATCCTTGGCCCGACGGCGTCGAGCTGCGCGTCCGCATGGGGCTCCACACGGGGGAGCCGACGATCCGCGAGGGCACATACTTCGGATTGGATGTCCATCTCGCAGCCCGGATCGCTCAGGCGGGCAGCGGCGGCCAGGTCTTGCTCTCCCAGCGAACTCGCGACGCACTCGACGCGTCGCACGAGCTCGCCGATCTGGGTGAGCACGAATTGGCCGGCCTCGAGGAGCCAGAGCGGCTCTTCCAGCTCAAGATCCCCGGCCTGCCTTCGCGCTTTCCACCGCTCAGCTCCGCGCGGAAGGGATTTCGCGGCGTGCGCGTAGTGCTCGCCGACGACTCCGTTCTCCTCCGCGAGGGGATTGCACGGCTGCTCGAGGATGCCGGTTTCGAGATCGTCGCCCAGAGCGGGACGGCGGAGGATCTCCTCCGGCACGTCGGCATGCACAAGCCAGACGTCGCCCTGATCGACATCCGGATGCCGCCGACGCAGACGGACGAGGGCCTGCGCGCGGCGAAACAGATTCGCGAGCGCTGGCCCGACACGGGTGTGCTCGTCCTCTCCCAGTACGTCGAGCCCGCCTACGCGATGGAGCTGCTTGGCGAGAACGCAGAGGGCGTCGGCTACCTGCTGAAAGACCGCGTCTCGGACGTGGACGAGTTCGCGGCCGCGGTGCGTCGCGTTGCGGAAGGCGGATCGGCGCTCGATCCGGCCGTTGTGTCGCAGCTCGTCGGCCGCCGCCGGCGTGACGATCCGATCGACGAGCTGACGCCTCGAGAGCGCGAGGTGCTGGGGCTGATGGCGGAAGGCCGTTCCAACCAGGCCATTGCGGAGAAGCTGGTGATCACGCTCCGCGCAGTGGAGAAGCACGTGACGAGCATCTTCTCGAAGCTGCGCCTGCCGGCGAGCGGAGAGGATCACCGCCGCGTCCTCGCGGTTCTCACGTACCTCGGCTCCACGAACTAGGCGTCGTTTCCCCCTCTCCGGGTGCGGTTCTCCGCCTGGAAAGAGGCCTGCGAGCCGCATTTCCGCTTCGACTCCTCGCTGCGATCGTGGGCTTACCCCAAGCGAAGGAGCCAAGTCCAGATGTCACCGCTAAAGCGCTCGAACAACATCGCGGCCCGCATGGGCCGCTGGAGCGCGAGCCACTGGAAGACCGCAGTCTTCGGCTGGCTCGCGTTCGTGGTTATCGCAGTGTTCGTCGGCACTTTCATCGGCACAAAGAACATCGACACTGCGGATGCAAACGTCGGCCAGGCGCACAAGGCCGACCAGATTCTCAAGCATGCGTTCCCGCAGGTTGATCCCCAGACCGAGCTCGTGCTCGTCCAGAGCTCGAGCAAGACGGTCGACGATCCTGCCTTCCGCGCGACCGTCAAAGACGTCGAGCAGACGATTGCCGGTAACCCGGCGATCAAGAACGTCCGCTCGCCGCTCGACCCCGCGCATGCGGACCAGGTCTCCAAGGACGGCCGCTCGGTCATGGTCGTCTGGGACATGAAAGGAACGTACGAGAACGCGAAGCCCAAAATCGACGGAATCGTTTCTGCCGTTGGTGATGCCGCTGACCGGCATCCAGGCTTCTACGTCGCTGAGGCCGGCTCGGTCAGCTCCGGGAAGGCACTCGACAAGATGTTCTCCGATCAGCTCAAGCTGGCCGGCGAGCGCTCGATCCCGATCACCGTCATCGTCCTGCTGCTCGTCTTCGGCGCTCTCGTGGCCGTCGGCGTGCCGCTGCTCGTCGCGCTCTCGAGCGTGATCGCGACGGTCTTCCTCGTTGCGCTCCCGAGCCACATCGTGCCGATGGATCAGAACGTGTCGGCAGTGATCCTGCTCGTCGGGCTCGCAGTCGGCGTCGACTATTCGCTCTTCTACCTCAAGCGTGAGCGGGAGGAACGGGCACTCGGAAGAAGCCCAAGGGCTGCACTCGAGGCCGCGGCGGCGACCTCAGGCCGCTCGGTGCTGATCTCGGGCATCACGGTCATGGTCGCAATGGCGGGAATGATGTTCTCCGGCGACAAGTCGTACCTAGGCTTCGGCATCGCGACGATGATGGTCGTCGGTGTCGCCATGCTCGGCTCGCTCACCGTGCTACCGGCACTGCTGTCGCGGCTCGGCGACAAGGTCGAGAAGGGCAAGATCCCCTTCCTGCACCGCCTCCGGCGCGACAGTGGCGAGAACCACTTCTGGAAGGCGATCCTGACGCCCGTGTTGCGGCGACCCGTTGTCGCTGCGGCGCTCGCTGGTGGCGTCCTGCTCGTGCTGGCCGCGCCGGTTCTGCAGCTCCACACCGCACAGAGCGGGCTGGACGCCATGCCGAACAGCGCACCTACCGTCGGGACGATGAAGAAGATCGAGAAAGTCTTCTCGAACGGCGACCTGTCCCCGGCAATCGTCGCGATCGAAGCGAACACCGACTCGGCTGCAACGAAGCAGGCGATCACGGAGCTGAAGTCGCAGGCGATCGCGAGCGGTCGAATGCACGGCCCGGTCGTCGTCGAGGTGAATCCGTCCCACACCGTCGCGCGGGTCTCGATTCCGCTCGCCGGCAAGGGCAGCGACTCCGTCTCCAACGCGGCTCTCGACACGCTGCGGAATCAGATCCTGCCGGCCACGGTCGGAAAGGTGTCCGGCGCGACGTTCGCGGTTACCGGTCCGACGGCGCAATCCGCCGACGAGAACTCGCTGCTGAAGCAGAAGGCACCGATCGTCTTCGGCTTCGTCCTCGTCTTCGCGTTCATCCTGCTCCTGGTCTCGTTCCGGTCGATCGTGATCGCAGTGAAGGCGATCGTGCTCAACCTGCTCTCGGTGGGTGCGGCGTACGGCGTGCTCGTCGCGGTCTTCCAGTGGGGCTGGGGCGAGAGCTTCCTCGGCTTCCACTCGAACGGCGGCATCGCGTCGTGGTTGCCGATCTTCATGTTCGTGATCCTGTTCGGACTCTCGATGGACTATCACGTGTTCATCCTGAGCCGCGTGCGGGAGGCCTACGACCGCGGCCTGAAGACCGAAGATGCCGTCGCACACGGAATCACCACGACGGCCGGCGTCGTTTCCAGCGCCGCGCTCGTGATGGTCGGCGTGTTCGCAGTGTTCGCGTTGATGCCGATCCTGGACATGAAGGAGATGGGCATCGGCCTCGCTGCGGCAGTACTGATCGACGCGACGATCGTACGGGCAGTCCTGCTCCCGGCGACCATGAAGCTGCTGGGTGAGAAGAACTGGTACCTGCCGAGGTGGCTCGAGTGGTTGCCGAAGCTGGAGCACGAGGCGTCCCCGCCGGGGAAGGCACCGGAAGGCGCCCGGACCCCGGCCCCCGCACTCGGCGCGTAGCTCCTCCCCGCTCCTTCGCTAGAAAAGCGCCCCGCTTCGGCGGGGCGCTTTTCGTTCCG
>Ga0307287_10000454_pt1 | contig 14678 bp, 15 predicted proteins | sample ER_DNA_141_FD_194485 | JGI IMG/M metagenome (GOLD analysis project Ga0307287, IMG submission 194485) | Bulk soil microbial communities from the East River watershed near Crested Butte, Colorado, United States - ER_DNA_141 | ecosystem: Environmental > Terrestrial > Soil > Floodplain | place...
GCCATCACTGTAAACCATCCGATAACGGCCGTCTGCGATGCACGGAAGGCAGCAAGAATGTCGTCGACCGGCTCGCCCAAGATGTCTGGATAGTTGAAGACCATTCCGAGCACGGTGAACGCGGCGTTGGTCAAGACAGCCGCAGCGATCAGCAGGATCGCGGTCAACTTGTTATTCATGATCTTCTCCCTACGGCCGACAACGCCGACTGGGGATGCGCCAACAAAGAGTCAGGATCGAGATGGTGATCTTGCTCGGCCTCACCACGGCTGAAATTCTTCCGACTGCCCCTGATAAGTAGCCAGAAGATCAGCGCGACTTCACCGACGAAGGTGAACTGCCCAATACTGATCGATGCGCCCGGGACGAGTACTGCAACGAACCCGTCGGCGATATATCCCAGCCCAGCGATCACAAGCAGAATGCCGAAGACTTTCGCCATGAAACCGGATCGGTACGCGAGGTAGCCGATCAGCAGCAGATGAACGCCGAAGATGATCAAGCCAACGAGCCAGATCGTGCCGTACGCGTCAATTGCGCGCAACGCCTGGTTTGGATCGTCCAGGAGCCCGAGTGCGATCACAAGCTGAATGATGGCCACCAGGTAGACGGCCGCATAGGCGACTCGGAACCATGCGGCGGTGATCGAGAGGCTTCGGTTCACGGGCTCGAACAGTCTCAGCAGCGCTGCGGCCACAATGATGTCGAGTATCGCGACGAGGATCAGGCTGGCGGTGCCCCACCGGAACAGCGCCTCGGAGTTAGAGATGTCGATTGCGGTTTTCGCCGCGTCTCCCGGCGTGACGAGAGGCTGGATGGCCACGAAGTTGCCGAAGGCAGCTAGAACGGCCATCAACGCGAGTGCTAGCCCGGCAATCAGGCTGGCCGTACGCAGCGACCGGGTGTCGTGATTCATTGTGGTTGGTCCTTAGATTTTGGGTGCAAATGGTGGCCGTGAAGGGGTGTCGGCCGCTATGGGCAGGCCGACCAGTTCGGCGCTCACCTGCCAGAGCCGGGCGGCAGCGGCCTGGTCGTAGCTGCGCTCGGAGGATTTCTTCGGTTTGCTGTTGGCAAAGTATCGGCCGGTCACTTGCGCGAGGTCAGGTGCGGACGCCAGGTGGATCGACGTGACGGCGCCCCGGGCTGGGGACTTCATGAAAGGCCGCAGGACGGGTACGAGCAGTTTCTGGATCCTGGGTGGGTCATCGGCCCCGAAGGATGTGCTCACTACGCCGGGATGCAGCGCATTGGCGGTGACCGAGGTGTCTTTGAGCCTCCTAGCCAGTTCGTAGCTGAACATGACGTTGGCAAGCTTGGATTGGCTGTACGCCCGTGCTCCAGAGTAGGACTGCTCGCCTCGGAAGTCGCTGAAGTCGATGCGCCCATGAGTGTGCGCGTTGGAGGAGACCGTAACCACCCTGGCCGGCGCGCTCTGCTTGAGCATGTCCAGCAGCAAGTTGGTGAGCAGAAACGGCGCGAGATGGTTGAGGGCGAAGGTGCGTTCAACTCCGTCTACGGTGATGTGCCGGGTATCCCAGTACCCGCCCACGTTGTTGATCAGCACATCGATCCGAGAAAGGCTGTGCAGTACCTCCTCGGCCAGCCGCCGTACTTCCAACTGGGAGGACAGGTCCGCGATGAACAGGTCCACCTCCCCGCCTCCGGCTGCACGGATCTCGCGAGCCGCGTCCTCAGTGCGTACGCGATCTCGGCCAGTGATGGCCAGGTGCGCACCCACCCTGGCCAGCCCCAGCGCGGTTGCCCGGCCAATGCCGCTCGTAGCACCGGTGATCAGCACTGTCCTGCCGGCCATCGGCTCCATCAGGGCCGGTCACTGACCGCGCGTGTACGATCCGAGCGCCACGGATCTCCCGGCTTCGTCACGTAGTGCGCGATCACATAACGCCAGGGAATGACGGCGAGCGGGATGACAACCACGAGACAGGCATAGAACACCTTCAAGGTGGCCGGATCCAGCTGATCGCTGACCCACAGCGGTAGCACGACGGCGATCATCCAGATGAACTTCCAGGCTATTTCGAACAGCAGCACTGGCAGCATCTGCAACGGGTAGCGAAGCCCTAAGAACCAAAGGAGCGACAATGCCACCAGCATGCACGTCTCAACCCCCTCAAACAGCGGCCACGGCCGATCATGGTTAATGATCAACGGCCACTTCGTCAGAGCGAGCCCGACGGCGATCACGAGATAGCCGAGCCTGAGGAAGTACAGGCGCGGCAGCGACACTTCGGCCGCCGTGGGTGTGCTCTTCGGGTCGTTAGGTCTTGACGAAGCGTCTGGCAGGCGCGGTGAGGCGCTTGTGGTTGATGTCATCGGTGATCTCCCTCAAGTGGCAGTGACTGCAGGCACGTCCCGGTACCTCAGGCCGGCGTGGTGACGAGGTCTGGTCTGGTGGTGGGGAAATCGGGCTCTGTGTCGCCGGGCTCGTGCTGGCCCTGATCGAGACGGAAGGGCGGGTATTCGTCTCGCATCAAGGCGACATAGGTGATGACGCGGTAGAGCCAGCGGTTGACGCCAAGGACCAAATCGAAGAGGCCCTGTGGGTACTTCTTGGTGAATAAAAGGAAGAACCCGCCGATCAGGACCAGCAGTCCAAGGATCGAGATCCCAGCGGTGCTTTCGTAACCAGATGTGGAGTCGGCTCTAGTCGATGCCCACCAGAACGGGATGTTGGCGGTGAACAGAGCGACGATGATCAGCTGCGGGATGGCCAACAGCCAGGACTTGACCAGGACCAACCCCCGGGAAAGCTGTTCGGGATAGGCGACGTCAAAGTCGGCCGGGTAGTCGGTGCGGGCCAACGTGAAGGGTGGGTAGCGGTCGGTGCCGAGGGCGCTGTAGGTGTAGAAAGCGACCCGCCAGTTCCAACGCAGTACGCCGACGTTGAAGTCGAACAACGTGCGCGGATAGCGGCCGGTGAACAAGATGGCAAAGCCGGCGACCACGGTGGTGACCAGGAACGCGACCCACAAGAACGCCAACACGATGTAGTGGGGGATCGCCAGGAGCCATTTCACCAGCCATAGCCCGCGTGAGACGTGCGGATCCAATTCGCCGGTCAGGCGGACCGGAGATCTGTCTAGCGGTGTTGTCGATGTCATTGGTCTGTTCCTTCGAGTAGAGACTTAATTGGGTGGTGTGGTGGAATTCGACGCGTTGTTGATCACGGCGCAGCGCTGCCAACGAGGGGTGCGTCACGACGGGAGTGGTTGACGAGATGGTCGGCTCGGACGGGAGTTGCGACAGTGCTCAACAAGGGCACTACGCCCAAGGTCAGCAGCATGCTGTTCGCGGCGATCGTCGAGAGGTGATCCGGTCCGCCAAGAATGGATTGGATGAGTACGTTCCCCCAATGCCGACAACCATTCCCGCGCGGTAGAGCACCCCTACGATCCGTGCGGTCGTTCGAAACGGCTTCGGGCTGGATCTATGTGACAAAGTCGCTTCGCTCTGGTTCTGCATGGTCTGTCTCCTGAGGGTGGGCAATGCGGATTCTGTACGTCGCGATGGGCTGTGATCGTGTATGTCAGCCCGCGCCTCACACGGTGATGACGATCTTTCCGCGGGCGTGTCCCGCAGTCAGATAGCGGATCGCCTCAGGAACTTCACTCAGCGGAAACGTCTTGTCGATGACCGGCCTGATCTTGCCGGCCTCGATGAGTTCGGTCACGAATTGCAGATCTGCTTGGTTCGGCTGCGATGCGAGCGGCCGCAGGTGGCGCTTCAGCCGTGACAGCAGCATGGCCTGGATCCAAGCCTTGCCTCCGACCCACCGATTACCAGCTTCGGTGCCTACCGGCACGAGGGTTCCGCCAGGGCGAAGGAGCTGCTTGAGCTGGGACAGCGAATGGTTACCGCCCATGACGAGGATCAGGTCATATTGCTGTCGGCTTTGGGTGAAGTCCTCCTGGGTGTAGTCGATGACCTGGTCGGCGCCGAGGGAGCGAATCACATCTACCTTCGTGGTGCTGCACACACCGGTCACCTCAGCGCCGAACGATTTCGCGATCTGAATCGCGAACAGTCCGACTCCTCCGGACGCCCCAATGAGCAGGACCTGCTGGCCTGCCTTGATGCTGCCTGCGTCGCGAAGAGCCTGGAGTGCTGCAATCGCAGAAGTGGGGACGGCCGCTGCCTGCTGGAAGGTGAGGTTGGCCGGCTTAAGCGCGAGGGTGTTTTCGGGCGTGGCGGCGTACTCGGCGAACGCCCCCTCACAAGTGCCGAACACCTCGTTGCCCACCTGGAAGCGGGTCACGTTCTGGCCCACGGCCTCGACCGTGCCCGCAAGATCAATGCCTCGCACCCGGACCTTGGGCGCTCGGAATCCGAAGCCCACCACCCGCAGCAGGTACGGCAGGCCTGCCATGACGTGCCAATCACCGATGTGGACACCGGCCGCCTTGACACGGACAAGCACGTCGTTGTCGCCAATTTGGGGTTGATCGATCTCATCGAGCCGCAGGACCTTGGCGGTCTCGCCGTACTGGTCCTGAACGATCGCGCGCATCTTGCCTCCCGCCGGCTCGATCTCGTTGCTGTCTGTTGCCATTTGCTGTTCTAGGGAACTCATGAGCTACTCCTCATCCACTGCAGTGAGGCTGATCGCTCACCGTACTTAGTACAGTGACTCTATCGTACAAAGTACGGAAGTGCTAGTGTCCGGGGTGAGATGCTCAAACCAGGAAGCAACAACGACAAAAAGCGGATCCCGCTCAACCGAGAACGAGTGCTGCAGGGCGCTATAGCGATCGCCGACACTGCCGGCATTGGAGCGCTTACGATCCGCTCACTAGCGCAAGAGCTGGGCGTCAAGCCTATGGCGATCTACTACCACGTGCCCAACAAGACCGCGATACTCGACGGCATCGTCGACCTCGTCTTCGCAGAAATCGAGCTACCGGAAGCCGACGGTGACTGGCGTTCAGAACTAGTGCGGCGAGCGATCTCAGCCCGCCGGGCGCTAAGCCGCCACCACTGGGCGATCGGATTGATGGAGTCGCGAAAGTCGCCCGGCCCGGCGACCCTGCAACACCACGACGCGGTCCTCGGCACCCTGCGTGGGGCGGGCTTCACCGTCGAGATGACCGCACACGCGTACGCACTGCTCGATAGCTACGTGTACGGATTCGCACTGCAGGAGGCTGCGCTGCCCTTCCAGGGCGCCGACACCGCCGCCGACGTGAGCGAATCGATCATGCAGCAGTTCCCCACCGACAAGTACCCGCACCTCGTCGAGATGGCAACCGAGTTCATCCTGCAACCCGGTTACAACTTCGGCGATGAGTTCGAGTTTGGACTTGGCCTGATCCTCGACGCACTCACCAGATCGATACCAGCCCGCACCACCTGACCACATCTAATCCGAAGCGCTGCATCGAGGAATCCTTGTGACCAGCCGTTTGGGGCCCTCGACAAGTACCACGATGATCGCGATCACCGCGTAGAGCCCGACCATGAACCACCACACCGCCTGATAGCCCCCGTTTGAGAACTCAGGCAACATGTAGCGGCCCGCCGTATCGATCGCAGCGTGGCAGATGATCACGATAGGCAGGGTGCCGTTGGTGCTGTTGTAGAGCCATGTGAAGATCACGGACAGGGTCAGGCCCACACGACGAATTGCAGCGGCGGCCGCTGCCTCGTGGGGTCGGAGATCAGCTCCGGCAGATGCCAGAAAGCCCAAAGGACACCGAGCACCAACGCGGCCCAGAGAGCGTCGAGGCGACGCTGCAGCCTGGGAAGGGCAAACCCGCGCCAGCCCACCTCCTCGAAAAGTCCGACGATGATCACCGTCGCCAAGAAGGTGAAGACAACAGCCCGCACATCTGCGTACGCACCGCTCCTGAGCATCGGCGCGCCCGCGGCAACGACGAGGGCCGCCGCAACGCCGGGCTATGACAAATGGACCCAGCAGCGCGATGACGTACCAGATCGGATGCAACTCGCCAGCGGGTCAGCTGTCGGACCAAGGCCCACAGTTCTTTTCTTCCGCCTGCCAACAGGGAAACCACCACTGCCGCAATCAATGGCCCAAACTCCCACCAGCGGGCTGCTGGTGGGATTCAAGATCACCAATGGCCAGAGTGCCCAGGACAGCAGATAGGCGAGGGCGAAGTACAACACCAAGTCGTGCCGCGCAGCCCAGTTACGCGGCGGAGTACCGGCCTTACTGCTGTCATCGGGACTGATTTCCTCGCTGCGCCCACTCCTGGGTTCGGCCATCAGATCACGTCCTCGCGACTCACGGACCACTAGTCATCACGACTAGGAGGCGCCCGTATTGCTTTTCGCTCCGGCCCCACTCCGGCCAGCCTCAGGAGGTTGCCGCTATCAGCACATCTGAATCGATGTCACGCCACGGCCCGTCGGATCGCAGACGTCCCGAACGAGATGGCGCAAGTGGGACGATCGCGCAGGATCTCTGAGGATGCGCCGCACTAGCCCGGCCACTCCTCAGGCTGGCGTGCGAACTAATGCTGGCGTGGTGGCGGGCGGGGCAGGTTCCACACCGCCAGGCTCGTACGCGCCCTGGTCGAGATGGAATGGCGGGTATTCGTCGCGCATCAAGGCGACGTAGCTGAGGACGCGATACAGCCAGCGGTTGATGCCCAGCAGCAGGTCGAAGAGGGAGCGGGGGTACTGCCGGGTGATCAACAGGAAGAAGCCGGCGATGACGACGAGCAGGTTGAGGACCGAGTAGCCACCGATGGGCTGGAAGCCGGAGCTCCAGTCGTTGCTGGACCACGGGTACGGGAGGAGATCCGCGACGATGAGGCCGACGATGAGCAGATGCGGAATGGCCAGCAGCCACTTGACCAGGACCAAGCCGCGGGAGAGATGTTCGGGGTAGGCGACATCGAAGTCGGCTGGGTAGTCGGTCCGGGCCAAGGTGAACGGTGGGTAGCGGTCGGTGCCCAGGGCGGCGTACACGTAGAACCCGACCCGCCAGTTCCAGCGCAGTACGCCGACGTTGAAGTCGAAGAGTGAGCGCGGATAGCGGCCGGTGAACAAGATGGCGAAACCGGCGATCACGGTGGTGATCAGGAACGCGACCCAGAGGAACGCCAATATGACGTAGTGCGGGATGGCGAGGAACATCTTCACCAGCCACAGCCAGCGGGACAGGTTCTGGTCCAGCTCGCCGGTCAGACGGACGGGATCGTTGGCGGGTGATGTTGTCGATGTCATGTCAAGTGGTCCTGTCGGTGAGAGTGGTCTTCGTGTTGACGGCGGCCGGGCCCGTTAAAGCCCGGCCGTGGCGTCGTCGTCAGGCAGTGGCCTGGTGGTAGTCGGGCCGGGTCTCGGCTGCCGCTAGTCCGATCGTGATCGGGGAGGGCTTGAAGCCCTTGACGACCAGCCAGACGCCGAGGGAGACCTCCCACAGCGCGATCGGCACGGTGGCGATCCCTGCGGGCAGGGAGGTCTGCTCCCAGACTCCGAACAAGACCGCGAGATCGGAAGCGAACAGCAGCGGCGCTCCGATCAGGCCCACCAGCGGAATGATCCGGGGCACCAGGCCGGACCGGTACAGCAGCGAGCCCAACAGCAGGGCGTTCACACAGGCCATGAAGCCGGGTCCGAACAGGAACGTCCAGTTGTACGTCGCGACCAGCGCGTGACTAGCGCCCAGCGCGTCGGCTCCGGCCCCGACCTGCCGCAGCGTGACCACGGATAGCAGGGCGACGACGCCGGTCACGATGATGGCGGCCTCCAGGGTCCGGGAGCCAACGAACCCAAGCGCGACTCCTTGGTTCTGTCGCTTGACCACCGGGTACAGCGCGACCGCGGTGCCGATGCAGGCGAACGCCAGGAGCACATCGAGCAGGCCGGCGAAGAGGATCTGCGTGTCCGCCACCCCGGAGCCGAGGACGTAGTTCGGGTCGTTCCGCACCGGGCCAAACAGGACCCGGGCCGGTATTGAGGTGGCAAATGTGATCAGGTACAGCACGCCCGCGACCAGCGCGGTCTGCCTCAGCGAGCTCATCGTACGGCCGCGTTCTCGTAGACGGAGCGGTTGTCCGTGGCGACCAGTCCCGCGGTGATCGGGGAGGGCTTGAAGCCCTTGACGACCAGGTAGACGCCCAGCGAGAACTCCCACAGCGCGATCGGGATCCCCAACACCAACGGCAGTAGCGATGTCCGCTCCACCACACCAAACAGCACTGCCGTCGTCCCCGCCAGCAACAGCGGCGCCGCGATCATCCCCAGCATCGGCAGCACCCGCGGCACCAACCGGGACCAGTACAGCAGCGGCGCCAGCAGCAGCGCGTTGAAGGCAGGCAGCGTGCTCTGGCTCAACAGGAATAGCCGGTCGTACAGCCCCACCAGCGCGTGCCCGGTGACCAGCCCCTCCGGCCCCACCCCGGCCTGGCGCAGCGTCACGACCGTCAACAGGCAGGCCACCCCCACCACGATCACCGCCCCCTCGATGGTCCGGGTGCCGACCAAGCCCAGCGCCATGCTCTGGTTCTGCCGCTTCAGGATCGGATAGAGCACGACGGCGGAGCCGAGACCGGCCAAGGCCACGATCATCTCCAGCACGCCGCCGATCAGCACCGGAGTGTCCGGCCCTGGGCCGACGATGAAGTTCGGCTCGTGCACGGCGGTGTAGAGCAACAGAGTCGGGATCGAGACGAAGGAGATCAGGTAGAACAGGCCCGCGATAAGTGCGGTCTTCCTCAGGGAGCCCATCGGGACTCGTGTCGTCGCGGTGGTTCGGTCGAGAACGGTCATGTCATTCTCCTTGTGAATGGATCTGCGCCTTATGCGGCGCGATGGTGGGTCTATCGGTGTGGTCGGCGTCGACCTGAGTGACGGAGACCAGTGGCAGACCTATATCGCGCACCTTCTGGAGCAGGCCATGGAGTGCTGCCTGGTCGGTAACAAGGCCAGAGATGATGGTGGTGCCGTCGCTCTCGTGGGTCAGGCCAAGTCCGTCAAACCAGGTGGCCCATCGAAAATCGAGGTGCCCCTTGAGGCGGATTTCGTATCGTCCGGCCTCGCGATGATCGCCGATCGCTGTCTCGCTCATGGTCGAAAGGTACGAGGAGATGTGGTGAGCGAGCATCACCACATGTGGTGATTAATGTGGTGATGTTCCAGGTGCGGTCTGAACTCGTCGAAGACCGCCCTCCGACAAGCTCAGGGCGCAGGGGGACAAGCTCAGGGCGCAAGGGCACCGGGTCAGTGGTCCCGGGTACGCGACATCAGGTCGAGTTCCTGGGCCCGGCGTACCGCTGCCCGACGATTGCTCACGCCGAGCTTGGCGTAGATGTTCTTGGTGTGAGTCCGCACAGTGTTCAGGGAGACGACGAGCTCGCGAGCGATGTCCGGCCCGTCCAGGTCAGTTCCGAGCAGTCGAATCACCTCCAGCTCGCGTTCGCTCAGTGGCTCGATCAAGCCCTGATGGGCGGGCGTACTGTCCTCGGTCTTGTTGAGAGCTGCCAAGAGTCGACGGACATAGCTCGGGGCGATTCCGTGCTTGGCGCCCGCTCTCAGCAGTGAGGCCATTTGGAGGCCCTCATCCACGAATATCCGGATGTAGCCCTCAGGCTCGGCCAGCGTCAACGCCCGTTGCAGCGACGCAAACGCAGCCGGGCTGGTGCCTTGCGTCTGGCTGGCAAGCGCTTGCAGCACCAGGATTTCGATGACGCTTCCCGTTCTTGCCCCATTCTCCGCCGCTTGCAGGAGCCGTTCCAGGAGTCCGCTCGCCTCGTCGAGGAAACGCGCCTCGCGCTCTGCCGCGTACTGGGCCAGGAGGACCCTGGCGAGGGTGATGTGTTCGAACTCGCGCAGGTAGCTGAGGTCGTCATCGACCGACAGACCTCGCTCGCGGGCCCAGTTGAGCGCTTCACCCAACTTGCCCTGCGCAGCCCACACCCGTGCCTTCATCGCCGAGATTGGCCGGACATTGGGGAAGAAGTCACTGACGTACCGGCGCTCTGCGTCATCGAGCAGGTCGAGGGCGCCATCCAAATCTCCTTCAGCTTCCCGGACCCGGGCCATGGCGACCCGCCAGCGATGCGGGTTCTGCGGCAACCCCAGGTGCTCGCCCAACTCCTGGCTTCGTACTAGACAGCGGGCAGCGGCCGGCAAGTCGTCGTGCTCGCGGTGGATCTCGCTCATCCCGACGTACATGTCCGCCGTCCCACGCAGCACCGGCCCGCCTTGCCTAAGCGCACGCTGCCCCAGTGAAAGCTTTAGGGCCTGCTCGTATGTGCGCAGCGCGTCGCCGAGACGGCCTTGCGCGATCCGGATATCCGCCAGGGCGATCGCACACCCGAACGTGTCGGCGACGTGGCCGGCCCGCCGTAGCCCCGCCATGCATTCGGCGTACGCCCGGTGCCCTGCCTCGAGGTCACCGCTGCCCCAGGACGCGAGCCCCATCAGGCCCGCCGCTCCGGCACGAGTGAGGTGGTCCTCTACGGTCGAGAGATCGATCGCGCGTTTGGCGTGCATCAGTGCGCAGGGCCCATCACCCGCAACCAGAGCCAGCGCGGCCCGATACATCTCGATCTTGCCTGGAAGGCGCGGAAGGTCCTCGACATCGAGCACGACCATCTCGCCTGATGGGGTCTCCGATGTCGTACTGCTAGCTGTACCTTCCTCAAGCCAGCCCTCGGCATCCCGTAGGCGGCGCTCAACGCCCTCCATCTCACCGCCAGACACCAGCGCCCCGACAAATCCGATGTTGAGCACCGGCCTCACGCGGAGCAGCTCGTCGGGTAACACCTTGAGCCAGCGCCGCAGTGTGGCCTCCCGTCGTTCCCGGCTCAGTGTGGGGAGCGCCAGCTCGACCAGGTCAGCCACCCGCTCGAAATCCTCAGCGGCCAGCGCATGGTCGATTGCCTCGGACTCGTCGCCGTTCTGCTCGTACCAGATGCTCGCCCGCCCGTGCAGCTCAGGAACGTCGTCGGGCTGCTCGTCCAGCAAGTGCGCCTGCAGAACGTCGGCAAACAGCTGATGGTAGCGATACCACTGCCGGCGGTCATCGAGCGGGACGAGGAACAGGTTGTCTTGCTCGAGTGCAGCGAGCTTGGCCTTACCGCCGTGCTGGCCGGTGACCTCATCGCACAAGGATCCGCATAGCCGGTCCAGGATGGAAGTTTGCAGGAGGAATCGCCGAACGTGCGCGGGCTGGCGCTGTAAAACCTCCTCGGCCAGGTAGTCGACGATGTACCGGTCGTCTCCCGCGAAGCCGGCGATAAACCCGGCGACATCGTCTCGCCCCTGCATCGAGAGCGCCGCCAGCTGGAGTGCGGCGATCCATCCCTCGGTACGCCCCTCCAGCGCTGCGACATCCTGTGCCGTCAGCGCAAGTCCCATCACTCCGTTGAGGTACGCCGCAGCCTCGTCGGGCGCAAAGCGCAGATCCGCGGCACGGACCTCGACGAGCTCGCCACGCCCTCGCAAGCGCGCCAGCGGCAGCGCGGGGTCGGCGCGGCCGGCGATCACCAGGTGTATCTGCGGGGGCAAGTGCTCCAGGAGGAAGGCCATTCCCTCCTGTACTTCGCGCGCCTCGATGACGTGGTAGTCGTCGAGCACAAGTACGACATCGTCCGAGCTCGCGCTGAGGTCATTCAGCAGAGTGGCAACGACCGCTTCGATCGGCGGCTGGGCCGACTGTAGGAGGGAGAGCGCACCTGCACCAACTCCGGGGGCCGCCGTCTTCAGTGCGGCGACCAGGTACGTCCAGAACACCGCGGGATCGTTGTCGCGCTGGTCGAGCGAGAGCCAGGCCGTCGACCACCCATTGGCTGCCGGTGCTGCCAGCCAGTCCGCCAGCAGCGTCGTCTTGCCGAACCCGGCCGGAGCCGATACCAGCGTCAGCGCCGACTCGGCCCCGCTGTTCAGGCGCTTGCTCAGTCTCGGACGGGCCACCAGATTGCGTCGCCGCCTGGGGACGTGGAGCTTGGTCTCGAGCAGAGGGCCTGCCATGACCACCTCCCCTCCGGGTCCGGCTTCGCGTGCTGGTGACGAGGGATTCGTAGTGGCATCCCGTTGGTTCACGAGTCGTCCAACAGCCGGGTTGCTCGAGACGATCACATCTGATTCCACCGTACGGCGCAAGTTGCTCCCGTCGGGCGCGCCCGGCGCATCATGTCGGCGGCGGGGCGGACCGTTCGGGGTCGTGAACGGACCCTGATCCGACATACGTCGAAAAGCGATCTGAACTGTCGCCTGCAGCGAGTGGGTTGTGGGCGCCCTGATTCTTACCGTGGTGGCGTCCGAGTCCCCGACCCCGGAGAAACTGCCATGTCTGCCAAGCCTCAGAGTTGGCGGCTGTGCGCCGGCTGGCTCCTGGCCATCCTCCTCGCAGCTGTGGGCGTACCTGTTGCGCCAGCGGCCGCCGAGCCGGAGTCCGTCAGGACCTCCGAGGTGACATTCGTCGGCGGCGGTGGCGTGATCCTGCACGGGATTGTGGTGGCGCCGAGACCGACCGGGGAACGTCGACCGGCTTTGGTCATGCTGGAGGGAGCGGGGAACCGCGGCCGGCAAGAGCTCCAACCGGCCGCGGAGGTGTTCGCCCGGCACGGCATCATCACGCTCATCTACGACAAACGGAGGGTCGGCTACAGCCTCTTGCGGCGCGACTACGGCTTGCTCGCCGCCGACGCTGTCGCGGCGGTGGCACTGTTGGCGATCCGAGGCGACGTTGACTCGTCTCGCCTCGGACTATGGGCGCAATCGGAAGGGGCCTATGTTGCGCCGCTCGCCTGCCTTCGATCGAGTGTGGTCAAGTTCGTGATCACAGTCGGCGCGGTCGGGGTGACGCCAGCGGTGCAGACTGCCTGGGGCTATGACCAGTTCCTCCGGCACGCCGGCGTACGCGGCGGACTGACCCCCACCCTGGAGATCACCGCGCTTCGGACGATGATCAGCGCGGGTCTCTTTCCCGAGGCCAACTTCGACCCGGCCCCAACCTGGCAACAGATGCAGCAGCCGGTGCTCGCCGAATGGGGTGAGTTTGACCGGGTCGCCCTCCCTCGGGAGAGCAGCACGGTCATCGAGGAAGCGCTGCGCCGCGGAGGTAACACCCGCTACACGATGCGATTCATCAGCGGCGTCCGCCATAACCTCAACCTCACCGCGGACGGCGGCTTCGACCGGATCACCGAACTACCGGTCGACTACGGGGCTTACGAACGCCACTGGATCGACGACCTCGCACGCACCGAGCCGTCGCGACTCGGCACCCCACCCACCACAGAGGTGCCGCCACCGGTGCTGGCTCCGTTGAGCGGCGCCGCCGCCTTGGTGCACCTCGGCCTGATCTTGATGCTGACGATCGGGTTCGCTTTCTACCCGCTCGCTGTTCTGATGGGCCGCATCCGCAGGCGCTTCGGCGCCTCGGGGTTGGGGGCCTCGGGACTGGGGGCCTCGGGGTTGGGCGGCACCCAACGCCTGATCGTTGCCGCCGGCTTGTTCACCACGCTCGGCCTCCCGATCTACCTGCTGTTCTTGATGATCACCGCCGCGAATGTCATCGGGCCCGTCGTATTGGGTCGTCCGCTCCCATGGCTCTTGCTCCAGGGGACAGCCGCTACCGTCGGCGTCTGCACAGCCGTGATCGCCGCGAGGTGGTGGCGTTCCCGCCGCAGTGGTGGGCGGACAGATGATCATCGGTTGATACTGGTGGCCGCGGGCGCAGTTCTCCTGGGCTGGGCGGGCTATTGGGGTTTGCTAGTCCCGTAAGAGAGGGTGCAGTCCGCGACAGGCAGGCTACCCTCGGTGGCCCGGGGAGTGACGGCCGTGGGTCGGTAGCCTTTGGGACCCGTAAGCAGCTCGATATCGCGCTAATAGTCGTGCGGTCGCTAGAGAATTGAGCAACGGGACATGCTCATACCTTTTAAGCAGTCGGCCTAAGCAGTTGGCACCCAGATCCGCATCGCGCCTGGCTCCCGGTTTCCCCAGGTGTAGTAGGGCACCGCGGTTAGCGGGACCGACTTCCCGGGCTCTTCGCCGGATGGGCGCCCCGCAAGACGGTACGGCCACCACAAGGCGCCCGACCGGGGCCGGACGCGGCCCCCGATCCGGATGCTCGCGACGCCGTGAAGCGGCCCGTCAGTGGTCACCACCTCCGGCGAGACAGCCGTGTCGATGGTGAGGTCGTCCAGCCGGTGTCCGGGGTTGTCGACGGCCTCCAGGCAGTACACCAGCGGCCCGTACTCGATCGCGACAGCGCCCCGGGCCGCGTCGAGCCGTGGGTCGGCCACGGTAAACCGCGCCTCCAGCGGCAGTGTCAAGACCACCTCGTCGCCGTCGTTCCACGCCCGGTCCACCACCCACCAGCCGTCGGTGGGTCCGCTGCGCACTGCGGTGCCGTTGACTGTCAATGTCGGTTGCTCAGCCCACTGCGGCACCCGTAGAGCCAGCTCCCAACGACCGGCCGGCGCTTCTGCAATTCGGATGGTGACGGTGCCGTCCCAGGGGTAGTCGGTGGTCACCTCCATCCAGACCTCGCCGCCGGCCACGCCGGCGGCGTACCGGCCGGTCATGTACTGGTGCAGTGCAACACGGGCGTCACCCCCGAGCAGCACGTAGTGCTCCAGTGAGGCCAAGGTCCGCATCACGTTCGGCGGGCAGCAGGCGCAGTAGAACCACTCCACGCGCTCATAGTCGTGATCATCGCCGCGGGCCACATGACCCTCGCGGAC
>Ga0307287_10000457_pt1 | contig 14629 bp, 18 predicted proteins | sample ER_DNA_141_FD_194485 | JGI IMG/M metagenome (GOLD analysis project Ga0307287, IMG submission 194485) | Bulk soil microbial communities from the East River watershed near Crested Butte, Colorado, United States - ER_DNA_141 | ecosystem: Environmental > Terrestrial > Soil > Floodplain | place...
GGGGCCCCCCGCGCCCGCAGCGGGAAGGCCACGTTCTCGAGCACGCTGAGATGCGGGAACAGCACCCCGTCCTGGAAGGCGATCCCGATCGGCCGCCGCTCCGGCGGCAGATCGTGGATCGGCTCGCCGTCGAGCAGGATGCGAGCATCCGCGGTCGGGACCAACCCGGCGATCGTCTCGACGATCGTCGTCTTGCCGGAGCCGTTCGGACCGAGGACCGCGAGGGTCTCGCGGTCGCCGGCCGCGAACGCCGCGACGACCGTCATGTCGCCGCGACGCACCTCGATCTCCGCCTCCAGGACCATCGCCGGCCCTCAGCGGAGCCCCGCGAGCCGCCCGCCGAGCGCCACGAGTACCGCAACCGAGATCACGACGAGGATGAGGGACAGCACGATCGCGCCACCCGGGTCGACCTGGCGAGCCTCGTAGACCGCGAGCGGCATCGTCTGGGTCCGACCGGCGAGGTTGCCGGCGAACGTGATCGTGGCCCCGAACTCCCCGAGCGCCCGGGCCCAGGTGAGGACCGCGCCCGCAGCGAGCTGCGGTGCGACCATCGGCAACGTCACGCGGCGGAACACGTACCACGGCGATCCCCCCATCGCCGCCGCCGCTCGTTCATAGCGCCGGTCGAGACCGCGGAGCCCCGCTTCGGTCGCGAGCACGACGAGCGGCATCGACACGAACGTCGTGGCCACCACCGCGCCGGCCGTGGTGAACGTGAGCTGGAGCCCGAGCACGTCATGCAGCCACCGACCGACTAGACCGCTCCGACCGAGGGCGACGAGCAGTCCGACCCCACCGACCACGGGCGGCAGTAGGATCGGCAGGACGACCGCCGCCCGGAGGAGGTTCCGTCCCGGGAACTCGCTCCGGGCGAGCACCCAGGCGAGGGGCACGCCGATGAGGACCGAGATCGCGGTCGCCGCGAGCGAGACCTCGATCGACAGTCGGAGGGCCGTCGACGCGCCGACGCCCGAAAGCGCCTCCCCGAGCCGGCTCCAGGGTGCCCGGACGAAGAGGGCGACCACCGGGAGGAGGACGAACGCCGCGCCGATGCACGCGAGCGCCACGATCGCGACGGGAAGCCGAGCGCGCATCCGCTCAGCCGCTGGGCGGACCGAAACCGAACGCCGCGAGGGTCGCCTGGCCGCTCGGCCCGACCACGTAGTCGAGGAACGCCTTCGCCTGGTCGGGGTACACGCTCCCGCCCACGACCGCGATCGGATACGTCGCGACGACGTTCACGGCGCTCGGGATCGCGACGGATCGCACCGTGTCCCCCGCCGAGGGCACGTCCGACGTGTACACGATCGCCGCGTCGGCGTCGCCAGACGTGACCTTGGCGACGACGCTCGCATCATCGTCTTCGTTCGAGACCACGTTCGCCGTTGCCGGCGCCAGGATGCCGGCGCTCTTCAGCGCTTGCCGCGCATAGTCGCCGACCGGGACGCCCTCGGCCGCCAGGACGAGCTTCACCCCCGATCTCGTGAGATCGTTCATGGAGGTGATCCCAGCCGGGTTATCCGGGGGCGTGATGATCACGAGTTGGTTCGTCGCGAAGTTCGTTCGGTCCGTCACCCCCGGAGCGCTCTGGAGGGTGTCCATCGCGGTGCCGCTCGCCGACGCGAACACGTCGGCGGTGCCTTCGCTCTGGATCTGCGACGCGAGATCGGTGGACGAGCCGAAGTTGAACGTCACCGTCACGTCCGGGTTCGCGGTGTGGAAGTCCTGACCGATCTGGGTGAACGCCTTCGTGAGGGAGGAGGCCGCGAACACCGTGAGCGGCGTCGCGGCCGCCGCGGGCGAGGTCGACGACGAGGAGCTCGAACAGCCAACCGAGACCACGGCCACCGCGAACAGAACCACAACTCGACGCACAGCGAGCATCACGAGACCTCCACCATGACGCTGGTCGCTTTGACGGTCGCGACCGCTTCCATCCCGGCCTTCAGGCTCAGCTCGTCGGCGGCTTCGCGGGTGATGAGGGAGACGACGCGGTACGGCCCGGCCTGGATCTCGACCGTCGCGGAGACCTTGTCCTTCGTGACCTTGGTAATCACTCCGGGGAACGCGTTGCGCCTGCTCGTGTGGGCCGGGGCCGTCTGGGTCGCGCGCCGTTCGGCGAGGAGCCGGGCGACCTCCTCGGCCGGAACCTCTCGCTGGCCGCCGGTCGTGCGGGACGTCCGGACCTTGCCGTCGCGCTCCCAACGGCGGACCGTCTCGACCCGCACGCCGAGGAGCCTCGCCGCCTCACCGATCCGGTAGCCGTCGGCCATCCCCGCAGTATAGGAGCTTCATGCTCGGCGGTGCCCAGGAAAACCGGATCTTGGCACTGCAAGAAGCTATCCATGCTCCCGAAGCGAGTCACGACCGCTAACGCCTGCCGTTGCTTCTCGACGCGACGCCGGACAGCCTCGCTGCATGAGCCTCATCGGAGGAGCCGGTCGGAACCCCGAAATGAACGAGCAACTCGTTGAAGAACAACATTGGATCGAACGACCTGATCGCCTTCGGTCGGCCGCACCATGGCTAGACCGCGAAGCGGACGTGCAGGATGTCCCCTTCCTCCACCAGGTAGTCCTTCCCTTCGACCCGGACCTTGCCCGCGGCTTTCGCGGCGTCCATCGACCCGGCTGCGACCAGCTCGTCGTAGCCGATCACCTCCGCACGGATGAACCCCCGCTGCAGGTCGGTATGGATCACTCCGGCAGCTTCCGGTGCGGTGGCGCCGTGGCGGACCTCCCACGCGCGCGTCTCGTCTTCCCCCGTCGTGAGGAACGTGATCAGGTCCAGGGCCCGGTAGCAGGCCGCGATCACGGAGTCGAGCCCCGGCTCGTCGACCCCGAACTCCTCCAAGAGCGCGCGGGCTTCCGCCGGCTCCATCTCGGCGACCTCGGCCTCGATCGCGGCGTAGACCCCGACAGCATCGCCGAGCTCGTCCGGCACCGAGGAGCCCTCCTCGAGGTTGGCGATCACGACCTCGGGCTTCAGGGTGAGCGGAGCGAACCCCCGGAGGACCGCCGCATCCTCGGGTGATAGTCCTGCCGAGCGGAGCGGGGTCTCAGCGTCGAGCGCATCCTTCGCGACGCGGAGCGCGGCGAGGTCCGGCCCGGGTTTTCCCCGTGCCTTCTTCTCTGCCTTCTGGAGCGCCGCCTCGACCACCGCGAGGTCCGCCAACATCAGGTCGGCTCGCACCTCCGCGAGCTCGGATGCCGGCGATGCGCCGCCACCGAAGCACCGCACCACGATCGCCAGCGCGTCGGCCTCGCGCAGCCGGGCGACGCCCTGCGCGCTCGAGAGACCTCCCGGGACGTCGACGAACCGCACCTGCGCATAGACCGTCTTCGCCGATCGCTCCATCCGTGTGAGGACGTCGACCCGGGGATCGGGGACCGGGACCATGGCGAGGTTCGCTTGGCCGGCGTGCGAGCCCGCGCGCGTCACGGCCGTGAATAGGGTCGATTTGCCGCTGACCGGTACCCCGAGGAGCCCGACGTCCTTCATCCCGCCGCCTCAAGCATGGGGGCGGCGAGCGCTCCGTGCGCTGATGACCTGCACCGCACGCCGTTGGTCTGCCTCGGGAATCCGTCCAACAGTCCCAACGAACCGACTTCCGGCCCCTGCGCCGCGATCCGAGACCGTGCCGATGTAGCTGTCAGAGACCGGTCTGGCCGGGGCGCCGCCAGACCCGCCCCGGCCGGCGGTCTCGTTCGCATCGAAGAGGTACGGGGGGGTGTCCCCGGGGGGCGCATCGTGCGGGCGGGCGAGGACCGACGGCCTCGCCCGCCCGCGCACGTCTACGACTTGGTCTCCCAGAAGACCTTCGCGACCTCGTCGACGGCGTCGAGGAGCTTCTGCCCCTGCGCCGGCTCTTCGGACTTCTTGGACTCGCCGGCCAGCTTGGTGGCGTTCCAGAAGAGGTCGTGAAGGTTCGGGTGCTTAGCGAGGTGCTCCGGCTTGAAGTAGTCGGTCCAGAGCACCCAGAGGTGATGCTTCACGAGGTCCGCGCGCTCCTCTTTGATCGAGATCGCGCGCTCCTTGAAGATCGGATCGTCCGACCCCTGGTACTTCTCCTGACAGGCCTTCACCGATTCGGCCTCGATGCGGGCTTGGGCCGGATCGTAGACGCCGCACGGAAGATCGCAGTGCGCGTGGACGATGCGGCGTGGTGCGAGGATGCGGTCGAGCATGGAACAACCTCCTTCTCGGGATCCCCAACCCAGGAGCGAATCCTACCGCCGAGGTCGGAGAACGCCTTCGGCGTGGATCGGGCTGGGGTCGCTCCTCGCCGTCGCGGGATGGACCTTCCTCCGGCACCGGCCCGCGCGCGTCGCGATCGAGGGCCCGTCCATGGCGCCGACGCTGTTCCCCGGCGACTGGGTGATCGTGGTCCCGCAACGCGTCTACCGGCGGCGAGCGGTCGTCGTCGTCGAGCATCCGGGCCGCCCAGGGTACGAGATCATCAAGCGGCTCGTCGCGCTCCCCGGGGACCGTGTCGGCGAACGGTCGCTCGCCGCGGACGAGTTCTGGGTGGAGGGAGACGGCCCGGCGTCGACGGACTCGCGTCACTTCGGTCCGGTGACCCGCGCGGAGCTCAAGGCGCGGGCGATCTTCGTCTATCGCCCGCGGGAGCGTCGCGGCCTGATCCGCTAGGAACGCATCCCGACGCTCCCGTTGTCGCCGATCGTTGCCGATACGCCTCTTACGATGGTCGGCATGGAACCACCGGTCCCGCCGCGCCCGGACGAGCGGCCGTCGAGGTTCGACTGGGAGGGGGTCGACTGGACGCCACTGCCCACGCGGCGCCGACGCCGGGGCGCGGCACTCGTCGCCACGCTCGTTGCATGCGCGTTGGTCGCGGCGGCCATCGCCGGCGGCGTCACGGCGACGAAGACCATCGCGCCGAAGGGCTCCAGCAGGGACTACAAGTTCCTGGCCGTGGTCGGCGGCGAGCCCGTGCGATGGAACCCGTGCCAGCCGATCCACTACGCGATCGCCGCGGCGAGCGCGCCCCAGGGGTCCAGCGACGATGTCTACGAGGCGGTCCAACGGATCTCGTCCGCCACCAGGATCACCTTCCTGTACGACGGGCAGACCACGGAGGTCCCCCAACGCGACCGACCGCCCTACGAGCCCGAGCGCTACGGGAGCCGCTGGGCTCCGGTGGTCATCGCCTGGGCGTCGCCAGGCCAGACCGACATCCCGTTCTCGGGGAACGGGCACGCGTTCGCTGCCGTTGCCCGGCCCCTAACGGCTCCGGATGACCCGCGGCAGTTCGTGAGCGGCTGGATCGTGCTCAACGCGCAGGATCCCAATCCACCGGGCTGGTCCGAACCGGGGGACCAGGGCCCGACGGTCCTGCACGAGCTCGGCCACATCATGGGGCTCAACCACGTGCCGTCGAAGGCCGAGCTGATGGAACCCTCTGGTGGGCTCGTCACGGACCTGGGTCCCGGTGATCGGCAGGGGCTGGCGCTGTTGGGCCGAGACGCGGGTTGCCTCGTGGAGCCGGTACCGGTTCCGTAGCGTGCCCGTTGCTCCTCACCAGGGCCGCGAGTAGGATGTTGCACCTGCAATGATCCGAACGCGCGAGATCGGCACCGTCGCGGCCATGATCCCGGACCGTATCTGCGCCTGTCCCTGCTGACAGAGGGACAGCGCCTTCGCTCGCGTCTATCTCGCACCATCTCGTCCCGATCAACGTCTTGGAGGTTCTGCAGCCATGGATGTCATCACGCACACCGTCGATGCCAAGGGGCAGTCATGTCCCGGCCCGCTCGTCGCCCTCGCTCGCGCACTGAAGGAAGCCTCGACGGGCGATCTCTTCGAGCTCCTCGCGACCGACCCCGGGTCTCGTTCCGACGTGCCGAGCTGGGCCGAGATCAGCGGCAACGAGCTGCTCGAAGCCGAAGTGCTCGACAACGGCTCGTTCCGGTACGTGATCCGGAAGGTGGTGTGATATGAGCGCGACCGCCACGACCGGATCGGAGCTCGACACGACCTCGCTCGCGGATCTGCTCCAACGCGTGGAGGCGCTCGAGGCGGAGCAGTCGAAGCAGATCAAGAAGAAGAACAAGCTCACGATCATCGCGTGGGGCGGCAACCTCGATCAGATCTGGCCGACGACGATCCTCGCGACGACGGCGGCGGCGTCGGGGATGGAATCCAGCGTCTTCTTCACCTTCTGGGGGTTGTTCGCGATCGTGAAGCCCGAGGTGCGGATCACGGGTGACAACTGGATGCAGAAGATGATGTCGGTCATGAATCCGGGATCGGCGCAGAAGGCGAAGCTCTCCCGCTACCACTTCGCCGGGGCCGGGCCCGCGATGTTCAAGAAGCTCGCCCAGGATCACCAGGTGGCCACGCCGGAAGAGCTGATCGCGCTCGCGAACGACCTCGGCGTCCGGCTGATCCCCTGTCAGATGACGATGGACCTCCTGGGACTCAAGCGCGACGACCTGATCGACGGGCTCGAGGAGCCGATCGGCGCGGCCACCGCGCTCGCCGAGATGCGCGACGCGGCCGTCTCGCTCTTCATCTAGGAGCGCGGCGGGCCGCTCGGCGAGCCGGCGGTCGCTCGCCGCGCGCGGATGTTGAGGCGGACGTAGTCGATCACGCCGTCGGGGAGACGCTCCGCGGCGCGGCGCAGGACGTCGTCCCGCTCCTCCTCAGGGATCCGCCCCAGGACCGATCCCAGACAGATCGTCCGGAGGTAGAGCTCGAGGTCGTCTCGCGGGATCGGCGTCGGCTCGTCGTGCAGCCAGCACTCGATCCGATCGAAGCCGGCTCGCTCCAGCCGGCTCCGCGTCTCCTCCGGCCCCGCGAACAGCTTGTCCTCCTCCAGGTCGTAGCCCAGAGCGCGGACGACGTTCGCCAGTCGTTCGGTGTTCCCCGCCCCTCCGCACTGAGCCGCCAGCCGTCCTCCGTGCGTCAGTACGCCGGCGAGGTTGGCGAACAGGCGGTCGTGATCCGTGACCCAATGGAACGTGGCGGTGGACAGGATCGCGTCGACCGGTGGGAGCGGGATCGGATCGAGCAGATCGTGCACCAGGAACTCCACCCGATCGTCGGCGAGGCGCTTACGAGCCTGTTCGATCATCGAAGGCGAGCCGTCGAGCGCGACGACGGTTCCGTTCGGCAGTCTCCGCAGCAGCTCGCGCGTCACCTGACCGGTCCCACAACCAGCGTCGAGGACGCGCTCGTCACCGGCGAGGTCCAGCCATCCCACCACCTCGATGCCCCAGCGCGTCATGGGGATCGGGAGTCGGTCGTAGGCGTCGGCATCCCAGTCCCGGGGCATGGTCCGGCGAGGCTACCGCGAGGTCTTGGCGACGCCGGGCGTCTCCCGCGTCGGTCGTTCGTGACACTAATTAGCGACGCGTACTATATTGGCCCACATGGAAGAGCCCACCACGGCGGTTGCCGGCCACGCGGAGCCCGCCGCCATGGCGGCGAGGCTCCGCGTGGCCGGCTGGCGGTTCGCTCGTCGGATGCGGCGCGAATCCTCCCCCGGGATCAGTCCCACGCTGTCCGCGGCGCTGCACACCGTGGAGACGCAAGGCCCGATCACCGCCGGTCAGCTGGCCGCCTACGAGCACGTGCAGAAGCCGACGATGACCCGCACGATCCAAGCGATGCTCGATCGGCGCCTGGTCGAGCGCATCCCGGACCCGCTGGACGGCCGCGTGAGCTGGCTGAGCGTCACCCCCGAGGGCCGCAAGCTGCTGCAGCGGTCCCGGCGGCGGACGGATGAGTTCCTCGCCAAGCGGGTCAAGAAGCTCTCCGCCGAGGAGCGTGAGGTCCTGGAGACCGCGGCCTCGTTGCTGGAGCGGCTCGCCGAGGGTGACCGATGAGCCCGCGGATCACGCAGGTGTGGCGCCGGACGTTCGCGTCCGCGCGGGGATCACGCAACTTCCGGCTGTTCCTGAGCGGCCAGTTCATCTCGGCGATCGGGACGTGGATGACCTTCACGGCGACGTCGTGGCTCATCCTCACGCTGACGGGGAGCGGCACCGCGCTGGGGATCAACGCGGCGCTCGCCTTCGGGCCGGTCCTGGTGCTGGGGCCGTGGGGCGGGGTCCTCGCCGACCGGTTCGACAAACGGCGGATCCTGACGTTCACGCAGAGCACGGCCGCCGTCATCTCGCTCAGCCTCGCGACGATCGTGTTCACCGACGTCGTTTCGCTCTGGATGGTGTTCGCCCTCTCGCTCGCCTCAGGGATCGTCATCTCCATCGACAACCCGGCCCGGCAGAGCTTCTACGTGGAGATGGTGGGCGAGGGCACGCTGACGAACGCCGTGAGTTTGAACAGCGCCGCATTCACCGGCGCACGCATCATCGGGCCGGCGGTCGCCGGCATCCTGATCGCCACGGTGGGGATGGCGATCTGCTTCCTCATCGACGGGATCTCCTACCTCGCGGTCCTGGCCGCTTTGCTCGCGATGCACGGCGCCGAGATGCACGCGCAGCGGCGGTCGACCCGCGAGCGAGGGCATCTGGTCGCCGGGCTACGCTACGTGTGGGAGACCGACGCGCTCCGCCGGCCGCTGTTGGTGATGGCCGTGGTGTTCACGTTCGTGTTCGAGTGGCAGGTGTTGGTTCCGCTACTCGCGAACCACACGTTCCACGCGGGGCCGGGTGCGTTCGGCCTGCTCTCGGCGGCCGCTGGGCTCGGCTCGTTCATCGGGGCGATCCTGGCGGCGAACCGCAACGAGCGACCGTCGATGCACGGCCTCGGTGTCTGGCTCGCCGCGGTCGGCGTGACGATGGCGCTGGTCTCGGTCGCTCCGACGCTTCCTGTCGCGATGGTCCTCATGGTGCCGATCGGGTTCTTCGCGATCTCGTTCATGATCACGGGCAACACGATGCTTCAGCTGGAGGCCAAACCACAGGCGCGCGGGCGCGTGATGGCGCTGTACGGGGTGGTCTTCCTGGGCTCGACGCCGATCGGGGCGCCGCTGGTCGGTTGGCTCGCCGAGGTCCTCGGTGCGCGCCTGATGTTCCTCGTCGCCGGTTCGCTCGCGGTGGCCGTCGCGGTCGCGGTCCTGGTGAGCCGGTCCGGCTCCCGCGCCACCCGAGACGAGCCGATCGACGAGCCGGTCGGCGCCCTGGACGCACGTGAGGCAGCAACGGCCTGACCATCAGGGCAGCGTTCGCTGGTCGTCCCGCTCCCGGTCGACCGTCCAGATGCCACCTGCGTCCGGCCGGCTGACGTCCAGGACTGTCCCGTCGCGGAGCGACAGACGGAAGCAACGAAGGCGCACCCCGTTCCGTTCCTCGAGCCACGTCTTCAGCACCTCCACGGACTCCTCGGCCGCCCCCCAGCGGACGGCGCGGGGCCACTCTTCCGCTCGCGCCCCTTCCGAGAAGACGATGCGGACGTCGGCGATGCCCCCGATCCATCGGGGAAGGACCGGCGCCCAGGCGATGAACACCAGGCTGACGAGCGCGACGGTGCCGTGGGTGCCGAGCGCCGGAACGAGTAGGATCACGAGGGCCGCGGCGAGGATGCGAGCGACGTTGTAGACGACGTCGTAGACCGAGAAGACGCGCCCGCGATACCCGTCGGGGAGCGATCGCTGCACGATCGTGTCAACGGGCACCTTCTTCCACGCGAAGGCGAGACCGACCACGAAGCTCGCGACCAGGATCGTCCAGCCCCGGAGGTACAGCGCGGCGCCGAGCAGGGCGCAGCCGCCCACCACGAACGCCCCCGCGATGATCCGCTCCTTGCTCCAACGCTGCTCGAGCCACCCGACCGTCACGATCCCAACCAGCACGCCGACGCCACCCGCGCCGACCAGGTTGGAGTACGAGCCGACGCCCCCCTTGAACTGTTCTCGGAACACGACCGCCGCGACCGTGAGGATGATCCCCTGCCCCATCGAGTCGATCGAGATCGCGGTGATGGGCCCGATCGCCCGAGGCGTCCGCAGGAGCGTGGATGCACCGTCGCTGAACTCCACGACGACCCGCCGGAGCTGATGGCGCAGGAGCTCGTCAGGTTCCGGGATGGTCAACGGGGCGAGATCGGACCCGAGCCGGAGCGCGAGCAAGGTCGCGCCCAGCCACGCGAGAGCGGCGACCGCGACGACCGTGCCTGACCCGCTGGCGTCCGCGAGCTGCCCGCCGAGGAAGAAGCCCACCAACAGTGCGAGCGTTCCGCCGACGGTCGCGAGCGAGTTGGCGATCAGCAGATCGTCGCTGGGCACGAGTCGTGGGACGACCGCCGAGGCCGTCGCGAGGTAGAAGCGGTTGATCGAGATCACGGCGAGCGCCCCGACGTAGAACGGGATCGCGTGCGCGGTCGGGTCGAAGAGCACGGATCCCACGAGCGCCACCTTGAGGATAGGCGCGTACGCGAGGATGCGCCGCCGCCGCCACCGGTCGATGAAGACGCCGACGAATGGCCCCAGGAGCGTGAACGGGAGCGCGGTGATCAGCGCCGCCTTGAAGAGCCCGATCGTGGTGCTGTGTTGGCTCGGGTTGAAGACGACCGATGCGAACAGCGCGACGGTGAAGAATCCGTCGCCGCCCTGACCGACGATACGGATCGCGAAGAGCTTGCGGAAGTCGTCGCCGCGGAGCGCGACGCGTGCGCGTTTCAGAGCGCCCGGGGGAGCGACCGCGGCCATGTGCCGCCGCCGCCGTCAGGCTTTCGTCGTGTCGAAGAACCGCGTCCAGTCCGCGTTCGCGGACTCGCCGTCGCCGAGGATGAACTCCTCGACCATCTCGCGCGCCATGTCGTCGCTGAACTGCACGGGCGGCGACTTCATGAAGTACGCGGAGGGACCGATCAGCGGCCCACCGATCCCTCGGTCCTTCGCGACCTTCGCGCACCGGAGCGCGTCGATGATGACGCCCGCGGAGTTGGGTGAGTCCCACACCTCGAGCTTCATCTCGATCGTCAACGGGACGTCGCCGAAGTTCCGCCCCTCGAGGCGGATCATCGCCCACTTCCGGTCCTGGAGCCACGGCACGTGGTCGGACGGGCCGATGTGGATGTTCTCCTTGCTCAGCGGCTCCTCGAGTTGCGACTGGACGGACTGCGTCTTCGAGACCTTCTTCGAGGTCAGTCGCTCCCGCTCGAGCATGTTCATGAAGTCCATGTTGCCGCCGAAGTTGAGCTGGTAGGTCCGGTCGAGCTCCACTCCTCGATCCTCGAAGAGCTTCGCCAAGACGCGATGCGTGATCGTGGCACCCACTTGGCTCTTGATGTCGTCACCGACGATCGGGACCCCCGCGTCGGCGAACCGCTTCGCCCAGACGGGGTCGCTCGCCAGGAACACCGGGAGCGCGTTGACGAGGGCGACCTTGGCATCGATCGCGCACTGCGCGTAATAGCGATCGGCCTGCTCCGACCCGACCGGGAGGTAGCTGATCAGCACGTCCGCCCGCGCGTCGCGGAGGACCTGGACCACGTCCGCCTCGGGCTCGTCGGACTCCACGATCGTGTCGCGGTAGTAGGTCCCGAGCCCGTCGAGGGTCCGCCCGCGCATCACGGTGACACCGGTCGGCGGCACGTCGGAGAAGCGGATCGTGTTGTTCGGTTCGGTGAAGATGGCCTCGGAGACGTCTTTGCCGACCTTCTTCGCGTCGACGTCGAACGCGGCGACGACCTCGACGTCACGGATGTGGTACCCGCCGAGCTCCACGTGCATCAATCCGGGGACCCGTTCGGCGGGGTCCGCATCCTTGTAGTACTCGAGGCCTTGGACGAGGGACGAGGCGCAGTTGCCGAGTCCCACGATGGCGATGCGAACCGTGCTCATGCTGTTCGCTCCTTCCTCCGAAGCGTCGCGGAGGCGCGACGCCTCTGCCCCACCGGGGCGGTGATGCCGTATTTGGTGCGCTCCTGTTGGATCAATCCCGCGAGCCAGGCGATGTCCGCTTCGCTCGCCGCGCGACCGTGCTCCATGAGGGCGCGTTGGTAGTCGTCCCCGTCGTCGGCCGCTTCCGCGATGGCTGCCTTGACGGCCTCGAGCCGTTCGGCGAGCGCGGCGCGGCGCCGGTCCAGCAGGCGGATCCTGGTCTCGGGCGGCAGGTAGCGGAAGAACGCGAGGCGGATCCGGAACCGAGCATCCTCCGCCTGGGTGTCGGACGGCGGCTCCTCGAGCAGCTTCAGGAAGAGTTGCTCACCCGGGGCCGTGATCCGGTAGACGAGGCGCTTCCGCCCGGTCCCGGCGCTGGTGCCGGGCACCTGCTCGACCGCGCCCTCACGCTCGAGGCGCTTGAGGGTCGGATAGAGGGACCCGTACGAGACCTTCCAGAGGCCGCCGAGCTGTTCGGTGAGCTCCCTCGAGAGCTGGTAGCCGTGCATCGGGCGCTCCTTCAGGAGGCCTAGGATCGCGAGTTCCAACATGCCTTATCTCATTCCCTTATCTCATATCGATATATCGGACGAGTATATCGGACCGATATATGTGTACCACGGGCGGAGGGAGGCTGTCCAGCCGGCCGGTCAGGATGCTGAGGGCCGGTGCGGCCGAGCGATGTAGGAGGGAACCTCGATCCCGTGCAACAGATCCGGTGACGATTCCGGCGCGCCGGTCCCGGTCTCGAGCGGGAGGAGACCGGCCCAGATCGGCAGCTCGAGGTCGGCGCCGTCGTCCTTCGGCGGCCCCGTACGGACCTTCGCGGAGGCTTCGGCGATCGGGATCGCGAACAGGATCGTCTGTTTGAACTCGTCGGCCGTCGGCATCCGGGCCTCGGCCTCCCGGCCGGGCAGGACGTGGTAGGTGATCGCCCGCGCCGCGGTCACGAGCTCGTCGGCGTCGGTCACCTCGCGGCCGTGTCCGTACAACACGACGCTCCGGTAGTTCATCGAATGATGGAACGCGCTCCTCGCGAGGACCAGCGCGTCGACGATGGTGGCGACGACGCAAACCTCGGCGCCGCCGGCGACCGCCCTCCAGGCGCGGGCTGCGCGCGACCCGTGCAGGTAGAGCGTGTCTCCCACGCGCGCGTGGATCGTGGGGAGCGCCCGGGCACGGCCCTCGCCGTCGGTCCAGGCGACGTGGCAGATCAGGGCCTCGTCCAAGATCGCCTCGATCGTGTCGCGGTCGTACGCGGCTCGTTCGGGGAGCCGGTGGACGCGGGCGCGATCGGTTGGCGCATCGGGCATCCCGGGATGCTACCCGGCGCCGCTCCGGTGGTGATGCCAGACGCCGTCCCTCAGGAAGTGCCGGTGTCCGTCGTGGAGGTAGTCGACGTGGTCGTCGTGCTCGACGGCCTCGTGGCCGCAACCGGGACCGTGCTCGTGGTCGCCGTGCTGCTCGTGCTCCTCCTCCTCGAGGGCGTGTTCCACCTCCGGTTGTTGGAACGCGTCCGGATCCTGGAAGAAGGACGGTGGGAACTGCCCCATGCGATCGCCTCCCGCTCGGCTGACGGGCCGGTCATACCACGCGCAGCTGCATCCGGCGCGCGGCCCGGTCGAGTGCGGCGAGCACCGGCCGCCCGATCGCGAGGACGAGCACGACGTTCCCGACGGCGCGGAATGTGTCCCACGTCAGACCGTCGACCACGTAGAAGCCGAGGTAGTGCCGGACGTTCATCCACGCGCCGCCTCCCGGGTTCCACGCCAGGGCGGAGCCGTCGGTGAGGAACGGCCAGAACCAGAGCTCCATCACGAGGCCGTAGAGGTACCCACTCACGAACCCGAAGGCGGCGAGCCACGCGATCCGGGTCCGCCACGATCCACCGTGGGGAAGCAGTCCCGCGCCGGCGCCGACCCATCCGACGGCTACCATCTCGAACGGCAGCCAGGGCCCGAGCCCGCCGACGAAGATCCCGCTCGCGAACATCCCGACGCACCCGAGCAGGAACCCGAACCCCGGCCCGAGGGAGTTGCCCGCCACCAGCACGACGATGAACAGCGCGCTGAAGCCGGCCACGAAGCCCGGGAGCCGGAGCGCGACCATCGCGGCGCCCAGCACACCGAGCAGCGCGACGGTCTTCGGCCCCAGCCCACCCCGGCCGAGCTCGAGGAACAGGAGCGCCAGCAGGATCGCACCGAGGGCGGCCACGATCCACGGGCCGTCCCCTTGGTGGTTCTCGGCCACGTGGCTCGCGACCGACGGGAGCACGAAGGGCCAGAGGAAGGCGAGCAGCCCGATGACGTTCGCGAGGACCAGGAGCGCGATCCGCACGCCGGGAACGAGGACCGTGCGCCGTTCGCGGGCCTCCGTCTCCGTTGAAGGCGCCGCTCGGGTCTCCAGTCCGAGCTCCAACCGGGTGGTCACGTGAGCGCCTCCGCGACCTGCTCCGGGGTTAGCCACCCCGGCCCGAACACCCGCGTCATCTGCGGGGCGAAGACCCGGGAGTCGCCGAGCACGGATCCCGGGTCGCCGTAAGCGATCACGTCGCCCCCTGCGAGGATCACGACGCGCGTCGCGACCGCGGCCGCGAGCTCGACGTCGTGCGTCGCGACGATAGCCGCCCGGCCCGCGGCCGCGTGGGCCCGAACGAAGCCGATCAGCCGCTCCTTAGATGCCGGATCGAGTCCACGCGTCGGCTCGTCCAGCGCGAGGAGCGGTGCTCCCGTGGCCGCGACGGCCGCGGTCGCGACCAGCAGACGCTCTCCCGCCGACAGATCGCGCGGGTGGCGCGCGGCGAGGCCGGCGATGCCC
>Ga0307287_10000462_pt1 | contig 14508 bp, 12 predicted proteins | sample ER_DNA_141_FD_194485 | JGI IMG/M metagenome (GOLD analysis project Ga0307287, IMG submission 194485) | Bulk soil microbial communities from the East River watershed near Crested Butte, Colorado, United States - ER_DNA_141 | ecosystem: Environmental > Terrestrial > Soil > Floodplain | place...
TTGGGCGCTGTCTCAACGAGGGATCCGGTGAAACTGTAGTCTCGGTGAAGATACCGAGTACCCGTGGTTGGACGGAAAGACCCCGTGCACCTTTACTGCAGCTTGATGTTGGAGTCTGGGGCGTGTTGTCCAGGATAGGTGGGAGCCTGTGAAGCGGGCGCGCCAGCGCTCGTGGAGGCAATCTTGGGATACCACCCTTCACGTTCTGGGCTTCTAACCCGATGCCGTAATCCGGGTCGGGAACAGCGTCAGGTGGGCAGTTTGACTGGGGCGGTCGCCTCCTAAAATGTAACGGAGGCGCACAAAGGTTCCCTCAGCACGGTTGGAAATCGTGCGTAGAGTGTAAAGGCATAAGGGAGCTTGACTGCGAGACTGACAAGTCGAGCAGGTGCGAAAGCAGGTCTTAGTGATCCGGCGGTAGAGAGTGGAATTGCCGTCGCTCAACGGATAAAAGGTACGCCGGGGATAACAGGCTTATCCTCCCCAAGAGTCCACATCGACGGGAGGGTTTGGCACCTCGATGTCGGCTCGTCGCATCCTGGGGCTGGAGTAGGTCCCAAGGGTTGGGCTGTTCGCCCATTAAAGCGGTACGCGAGCTGGGTTCAGAACGTCGTGAGACAGTTCGGTCCCTATCCACCATGGGCGCTGGAAGCTTGAGAGGAGTCGTCCCTAGTACGAGAGGACCGGGACGAACAGACCGCTGGTGTATCAGTCGTCGTGCCAACGGCGCTGCTGATTAGCTACGTCTGGATGGGATAACCGCTGAAAGCATCTAAGCGGGAAGCCCACCTCGAGATGAGGCTTCCCATCCCCTAGAGGGAGTAAGGGTCGTGGTAGACCACCACGTTGATAGGCGGGACGTGTACGCGCAGCAATGCGTTCAGCGGACCCGTACTAATTACCCGAGGTCTTGATTTGAACACCGTGACGGCTGCTATGGAGTTTTGAGGGTGCGCCGAGTGTGCGCCGAACCTCACAATTCCGGTGGTGATAGCGGCGGGGAGACACCTCTTCCCATTCCGAACAGAGAAGTTAAGCCCGCCTGCGCCGATGGTACTCGGAGGGCAACCTCCCGGGAGAGTAGGACACCGCCGGTTATTTTCGAAAGGGCCGCTCGCGCGGCCCTTTCGGCGTTAACGGGGTCAGGCCGCACGCAGCTTCTCTCGCCAGTCTGGATCGAGGTTGCGCAGGCGCTCCACGCGCTCGCCGACGGGAGGGTGCGTCGTGAAGAGCGCGGCTATTCCGATCGGCTCGAACGGATTGACCGTGTAGAGGGGCTCGGTCACGGGGCTGGCCCGGAAGGAGACGAGTTCCTGCGCCTGCTCGAGGCGGACGAGCGCGTCCGCGAGCCCGTGCGGTGAGGTGCAGTAGCGCGCTGCGGCAGCGTCGGCCGCGAATTCGCGCTTAGGGGAGAGAAGAACCTGCACCAGGCTCGCTGCGACCGGCGCGAGGATGAAGAGCAGAGCCTGCTCGAGGATGCCCCCGATCCTGCTGGCTTCGAGGAGCCAACCAGCCACCACGACGACGGGGGTCTGGACGACCACGTCGCGGTGGCGGATGTGCGCGAGCTCGTGCGCGAGCAGCCCTTCCAGCTCGGCCGGCCGCGAGAGCGTCACGAGCCCCTGAGAGAGTGCGACGGCCGCCGAGCCCCGCCCTCGGCCGACCGCAAACGCGCGCGGATGGCCGTCCGGGAGGACGTACAGTCGCGGCCGGTCGACGCCCGCTGCCACCGCGAGCCGCTCGAGCGAGCTATGGAGGAGGGGGGCCTCGGCGAGCAAGAGCTCCCTGGCCCCGAGCGAGGCGAGAATGACCCGCGGCCCGTACCAGTAGAGCGTCGAGACCATGAGCAGTGCGACGACCAGGAAGAGGGAGCCGAGTGGCAGCCCGCCCAGCCACCAGCCGAGCGTGGTCAGGAGCGCGGCGAACCCGCCCAAGAAGAGCCATGCCTTCAGGATGTTCCGGGCCGCGAGCACCCCCGGCCGGGGTGCTCCGCGCGGTCCCCGGGGGTCAGGCTTCGTCGTCGGCCTCTGGGTCCGAGTCCGTCAAGCCGCGCGGCGGCCAGTCGGAGTCCGGTGCGTCACAGCGACTCGAGCAATGGAGCGACGCGATGTTCTGGAGCGGGATGAGGATGTGCCCGTTGAGCTCGATGTGCGCCACGTCCTCCACGTAGCAATAGGCCGTCAGGCGACCCTCCTGATACTCGCCTCCAAAGAGGGCGATCTCGACCTGCTCGCCCTTGTACTTGCTCGTGTAGTCCTCCATGGGGCTCAGTCTAGATCCTCGCCCGGAGCTTCAGACAGCCGGCCGTTCTCGACGAGGATCGACGTGACGCGGGCGTTCTGGACGACCGGCCGGAGCCGGCGGAACGTGGCGATGTCGATTCCGGCCGCCGCGGCATGGAGAGCCCTGATCGCACCGCCGTGCGACACGACCAGGATGCGCTCGCCTGGGTGCTCGCCCGCGAGCCTGAGAATCGCGCCGACCACGCGCTCGCCCATCTCGTCGTACGTCTCGCCGCCCTCCCAGCCCGTCTGCCACTCGCTCCAGCGGCGAAAGCCGTCGGGGAAGCGCTCCGCGACCTCGTCTCGGGTCAGCCCGGCCCAGGTGCCAACGTCGACCTCGCGAAGCTCCGGAAGCGTCTGAAGCGGGAGTCCGAGCCGCCTTGCCACTGGCTCCGCGGTCTCGACTGCGCGCAGGAGGTCACTCGAATAGACCGCGTCCAGCTCGACGTCTGCGAGGCGTTCGGCGAGCTCAGCCGCCTGCCGGCGCCCCAGCTCGGTCAGTGACCGGTCCGTGTGCCCCTGCCAGCGCCCCACGGCGTTCCAGTCCGTCTCGCCGTGGCGCGCGAGCAGGATGGTCGTCGACGCCATCCGGCCAGCTTACGGAGCGGGAACCGGAAAGCGCCTCGCCTATAGGAGCGGCTACCGAACTACGAGCGGTTGCCGAACTCCGCCGCCGCGATCGTGACGGTCCGAGCGCGGCGATACGTGCCGACCGCGCCTCGAACGTGAACGATCCCGAGGCCGATTCGCGTCCATTGCGGGCGGAGGATGTTGGCCCGGTGCCCGGGGCTTCGCATCCAGCTCCGGACCACCCTTGCCGCCGTCGCGTCCGGCGCCGCCCAGTAGAGGTTCTCGCCAGCCGACCAGGAGGTGTAGCCCGGGCCCGGCCAGAATCTCGCGATCCACGTGCCGAAGCGCGCACCGTTACTCCAAGAATGTGAGAAGTACCCGTAGCGGGCCATGTTGCGAGCGTGCCGCTCGGCCGCCTGGCGGAGTCGCGGCGCGACCCCGAGCCGTGGCAGGCCGTGATCTGACCGCAGCGTGTTGATCCGCACGACGACCGCGGCTTCGACCGCGTCCCGGTCCGTGATCGTGAGGGCCTCCGCCGATCCGGGAGCACCTAGCGCGAGCGCGATGCTCGCCGCTGTAATGCCTCGTCTGATCCTCACTCGACCCCCATCGACGGTGCTCTCGAAGCCCTTAAGGTAGCCGCAGTGAACCTCAGCCTCACAGATCGAGTCTGCCTGGTCACGGGCTCCACTTCCGGCATCGGGCTCGAGACGGTGCGCATCCTCGCCGCCGAGGGAGCTCGCGTCGTCGTGACCGGGCGCTCGGAGGAGGGTGTGGCGGAGGCGGTGGAGGACGCCGGAGCCGCGTTCGGAATCGCCTGCGACCTCTCCCGCCGGGAGGAGCCGGCCCGGGTCGTGGCGGAGATTGTCCAAAAGTTCGGCGCGGTCGAGTGCCTCGTCAACAACGTCGGCACGGCACGGCAGGTGGGGTTCGAGGACCTGACGGAGGAAGACTGGGAGACGGTCTGGCAGCTGAATGTCATGAGCTACGTCCGCTCGATCCGCGCCGTCGTGCCGGCTATGCGCGAACGGGGGAGCGGGCGGATCGTGAACGTGAGCTCGACAGCCGGCAAGCGGCCTTCGACCGGCATGCCCGACTACACGGTCAGCAAGGCCGCCGTACTCTCGCTCTCCCGCCTCGTTGCAGACCTCTACGCAAAGGACGGGATCCTCTGCAATGCGGTGGCGCCCGGCCCGACCCTCTCGCCGGCCTGGCTCGGTGATGGCGGCCTCGCCGACCAAGCCGCAAAACAGAAGGGCATATCCCGCGAGGAGGTTCTGGAGGGCGTCGCGAAGGGCCGCCCGCTCGGGCGCATGGCCGAGCCACAGGAGATCGCCGTCGTGATCGCCTTCCTGTGCTCCGATCGTGCCAGCTACGTGACCGGAGCCGCCTGGAGCGTGGACGGAGGCACCGTCCCGGTCATCATTTAGATGATTGATCGACAATTCGCTGGGCCCGCCAACTTCCGATCAACCATCTAGCCTGGGATCGTGACGGCCCTGGAACCATGCCTAACGTAGCCGGGAAGGTCGCTGACGCCTTTCCCGGGCTTGTCCGGGAGCACGAGGAGAGCTGGCTCTCCCCGCTTGCGGTGCGCTCGTACGAGACGGCAGGCCGGGCGTACGAGGAGGAAGAGGAGTGCCGACTTCGGACACCGTTTCAGCGCGACCGGGACCGGATCGTCCACTCCAAGAGCTTTCGTCGCCTCAAGTACAAGACCCAGGTCTTCATTGACCCCAAGGGCGACCACTATCGGACCAGGCTCACCCATACCCTCGAGGCTGCGGGAATTTCACGCGGGGTCGCACGGGCGCTTCGCCTGAACGAGGATCTCACCGAGGCGATCGCGGTTGGCCACGACCTCGGGCACGCGCCCTTCGGCCACATCGGAGAGGAGGCGCTCGACGCCGCGCTCGGCGAGCGCTTCGGCGGGCGCTTCCGGCATAACGAGCAGTCTCTTCGCGTCGTCGAGGTGCTCGAGCGCGACGGCCGTGGCCTGAACCTGACCGCGGAGGTTCGCGACGGCATCCTGAACCACACGGGGCCGGGTACCCCTTCGACGCTGGAAGGAAAGGTCGTCCGGCTGGTCGACCGGGTCGCCTATATCAACCACGACATCGACGACGCTCTTCGAGCCGGTCTCCTACGCCAGGAGGATCTGCCGGCCGAGGAGATCGCCCTCCTCGGGGAACGCGGGTCGCGCCGGATCGACACCCTCGTCCACGACATCGTCGAGGCCTCCGCCGACGCTGGGGACATCGTCCAGAGCGACGAGGTTGGACATGCGATGCTGAACCTTCGTGCCTTCATGTTCGAACGCGTCTACCTGGGCCCGGCCGCCCGCGAGCAGCGGGAGCTCGCCGTTGCGACGATCCACCGGGTCTTCGACCACCTCGCCGACCACCCGGAGGACCTCCCTGCAGGCCGACCCGGCGAGCTTCCCGAGCGGGTCACCGACTACGTCTCGGGCATGACCGACCGCTTCGCCCTCGCATGGCGCTGATCGTCAAGTCGTCGATCGAGCGGGTCGTCGACGCCGCCGACATGGTGGAGCTGGTCTCGGCTCGCACGCCTCTCCGCAGGGTCGGTGCCCGCTGGACGGGCCGCTGTCCCTTCCACGAGGAGCGGACGCCGAGCTTCTCCGTGAATCCGCAGGACAAGCTCTTCTACTGCTTCGGGTGCGGGAAGGGCGGCGACCTGATCTCGTTCGTGCGTGAGACGGAGGGTCTTGACTTCGCCGAGGCTGTCGAGTGGCTCGCGGACCGGGTCGGCATCCAGCTCGAGTACGAGGAGAGCTCACCCCGGGCCGAGGCCGGCCGGCGCCGACGCGACCGGCTGCAGGCGCTGCTCGAATCCGCCGCGGTCTTCTACGGGCGTTACCTCTGGGAGTCCGATGCGGGCGCTCCTGTCCGGGAATACCTCGTCGAGCGGAGTCTTCGCGAGGAGATCGCGAAGGAATTCCGGCTCGGGCTCTCGCCCGGAGGTACGACCCTCGCCGCCAAGGCGCGCGAGAAGGGCTTCACGAACGAGGAGCTCGCAGCGGCCGGCCTCGTCAACCGCCGCGGGAACGACTACTTCGCCGGCAGGCTGACCTTCGCCCTCGCAGACCCGCGGGGGCGCGTCGTTGGATTCGGCGCCCGCCGGCTCTCGGAGAGCGATCCGATCCCCGCGAAGTACGTGAACTCTCCTGAGGGGGAGCTCTTTCACAAGGCATCGCTCGTCTACGGACTGGATCGGGCGCGCGCCTCCATCGCCAAGGAGGACCGCGCGGTCGTCGTTGAGGGCTATACGGATGTACTCGCGCTCCACCAGGCAGGGCTCAGGACCGCGGTCGCTTCGATGGGCACCGCCTTGACGCCGGCCCAGCTCAAAGAGCTGCGCCGGCTCACCCCGCGGCTCTACCTCTGCTTCGACGCCGATGCGGCCGGCGAGGCGGCGACGCTCAGGGGCATGGACCTGGCCTACCGCGACTTCGACGAAGTTCGGGTCGTGCCGCTCGCGCCGGGATCCGATCCGGCCGAGGAGGCCGAGCGCTTCGCGGAGCGCCTCGACCAGGCTGAGCCGTACCCGCGCTACCGGGTGAAGTTGGAGATCGATGCGTCCAAGAGCAAGGCGGAGGCCTTCGCGCGCGTGCGCGAGGTCCTGAGCGGGTTCGACCAGAACACGGAGTGGATGGATGCGATCCAGTACGCCGCCAATAGCCTCGACCTCCCACCGGACCTCCACCGCGAGCTGGCACCGCGCGCTTCGCGGCGGACCGGCGAGATCTCGCGGAAGGTCCTCGAGGCAGGCGACCGGCTCGAGCGGGACGCCCTGGCGGGCGCGATCGCCCATCCGTCGCTGGTCGACGTGCTCGCTGAGCTCTCGGACGACCACTTCGACACGGAGCTCCACCGCAAACTTCGCGAGTACGTCGTCAAGGGCGGGGAGACGGACGCGGAGATCCTCCCGGCGCTAGCCGAGCTGGACGCGCGCGCTGCGGCCGAGGGAATCGACGAGGAGACAGCCAAGCAACTGCTCCTCCGGCTCCGGGAGCGGCAGCTTCGCCGGGAGCTCGCGGAAGCCGAGCCGGAGCGGCTCGAAGCGCTCCAGGAGCAGCTTCAGAAGGTGCGAGCAGCAGCGGGCGAGCCAGTCTAGGGCGGCTACACTGAGCCGGCCGTTCCCCGGTAGCTCAATTGGCAGAGCATCCGGCTGTTAACCGGAGGGTTGCTGGTTCGAGTCCAGCCCGGGGAGTCATATAAAGCGCCGCAAAATGGGGCGTTTCGGAATCGTTACGCGGGGAGCAGTCGGCAACTCTTGCCCCACTTTTGCCTGTCCTCGGCGATGGTGAGCACCTCGATCCGGCTATCGGTCACGCTCCTAGGAGGGTTTAGCGAAATAAACGATGGCAGGCGATGCGTGACTACACTGAGGGCATGCTTGAACGCACTCAGATGCGAGCGCTTCCGCTGGCAAACCGGGTCGCTGAGCATGCGCCCGTGGCGACGGCTTGCTGCAACGCCTGCCGGACGTGTGTTCAGACGAACCTCGTTGCAATCGGGTTCGCGGGAATCGCCGGTTTGGGCGGGGTGTTGGGCCGGGTTTTGCAGCGGCGCTCCGCTCGACCGATCGAGCACTAAGGCTCCCGCCTTAACCCACCTTATGAAAGTTTGGCGAAATGACCGCCCCCGCGCGCTCTCGTTCAGGGCTTGCGGGCAACGAACATCGCCTGGGTGAGGCTTCTCTGGCGGGCGAGCTGGCGCACGAAGTCGCGCTCGCGCTCGAGTGCTTCCATGCGCTCCGAGTCGAAGCCAACCGCCTTCAATGCGTCGTAGGTGAGTTGCATTGTGATCATGTCGCGGTATAGCTCGAAGTACCGGGCGAATCGATCCGTGTCCTCCGCGGTCTCGACGCGAAGGCCGGCGTTCTCGAGTAGGCGCCGATAGTCCTCGATGTCGAGGATGCTCGGGAAGCGCATGAAGCGAAGCAGCCTTCCCGCCTCGTCTCTGTCCATGTGAATCGGTCCCTCGACCCAGTCGGTGAAGGCGACCACACCACCCAGGCGGAGCAGCCTTGCAGCCTCGGCGATCAGCGCTGACTTGTCCTCGACGTAGCACCAGGCATCCTCGCCCCACACGAAATCGGCGGTCTCGGCAGGCAGATTGGTGGCACAGGCGTCGCCGACGAGGAATGTGATCCGCTCGTCAAGTCCCTCGTCGCGGCAGAGCTGCCGACCGCGCTCGACGACCTGTGCGGTGGCGTCGACACCGATCATCCTTTCCGCGTCGCTGAAGCGAACAAGCGCGCGCATTCCCGCGCCGGTGCAACAGCACAGATCGACACCAACCATGCCAGGACCGATCCCGGCCCGGGCGGCCAGCATAACCGTGGACTGCAGCCCGCCAACGTGAATTTGCTCGCCCATGATGAGTTGCGAAATGTCACCGTCCGCGGCGCCGTATTCGGCCTGTACATCAGCGAGCCCGATATCCGTTACACGATGCACCAGTCCTCTGGGTAGCCGCGCCGCTCTAGGCCTGAACTTGAGCCGTTGCCGCGCGGGCGTCCGTCTTTATGCAGGCGGCGGCGAACTCTGCGTTCTTGGCGCAACAGCGGGTGAGTGTCGCGATGAAGCCGCGCTCGCTGGGCGTGAGAGGCCGGCGGGCAAGCCGTGCGATGTAGAGGCTGCGTTCGATCCTCGGCTTCCCGGCCAGGCGAAAGCTCGCAAGCTCACCGCGCTCGATCTCCTCGGCGACGGCGTACCTCGAGAGGAAGGCGACCCCGAGCCCCTCGCGGGCAGCACGTTTGATCGCCTCGCTCGAGTCGAGCTCCCAGACCCGCGCCGGGCCCGTGCCGAGCTCGCCGAGCACGCGATCCGCAACCTGGCGTGTGCTCGAGCTGGCCTCGCGAACAAGCAGCGTCTGCTCGGCGAGGGCGGCCTGCTTGAGCTTGCCGTTCCGGATCGGGAGCAGGCCGGGTCTTCCGATGCCGACGATCTCGTCCGAGAGAAACGGCGTCAGCTCGATTCGATCGTCGGCCTGGGTCTCGCCGACAAGGGCAAGTTGGACGCGTCCGGCCAACAGCCGCTCGATCATCTCCCCAGTCGAGGTGATCTCTACCTCGACGACCACGTTCGGGTGGTCGCGCCGAAAACAGCCGAGCGTGTCGGGCAGGAGGTAGACGCCTGGTGTCGTTGAGGCTCCGATGTGGATCGTGCCGGCCTCGAGGCCTGCGAGCGCGCTCAGCTCCTCCTCACCAGCAGCTAGTGCAGCCAGCGCTTCGCGCGCACGCGCCGTGAGGAGCCGGCCCGCCTCCGTGAGTCGGCTTCCGCGCCCGTTTCGCTCCACGAGCCGCTGACCCGCGGCCGCCTCGAGAAGGCGCAGGTGCTCGCTTGCGGTCGGTTGCCCGATTCCAACCGCCCTTGCCGCCGCCGAGAGACTCCCGCCGCGCTCGAGCTCGACGAGCAGGCGCAGGCGCGTCGAGTCCCAGAGGAGCGCTAGCGAGGTATCGGCCACGTCGATGGACAGTATCGGAACATTCGCCTTGCCCCATGGTATGCGACGGCGTAGCGTTAGCCAAGCGATGGTCTTCCGGCCGTTCCTGTTCGACTCGACCGCCTGCGCTAGCTACCTGTTCGGCTGCCTGACGCACGCCCAACTCGCCCTGGTCGACCCGCATGTGAAGCTTGTTGACCGCTACTTCGAAGAGGCAGAGCGCCTCGGTGCGCCGATCGGCGCCGTCTTCGAGACTCATGTTCAGGCAGACCATGTGTCGGGACTGTCCGCGCTGGTCGAGGTGAGCGGCGCGACACCCTACCTACCGGTAGGGGCAAAAGTCGACTTCGACCATGTGGAACTCGGAGACGGCGAGGTCGTCGAGCTCGGAAACACGCTCGTCCGTGCGGTCGCGACCCCCGGCCACGCTCCCGCGCACAACGCCTACGTCGTCAGCGACAAGCGACGCGGCACCGATGAGCCGTGGCTCGTCTTCACCGGCGACTCGCTCCTCGTGGGGGACGTGGGTCGTCCCGACCTGCACGCCGGCGGCAATCCTGAGCCGGCGGCCAGAGAGCTCTATGGCTCTCTACACCGGCTGCTTGAGCTGCCCGACTACGTCCTCGTCTATCCGAGCCACTATGGCGGCTCCGTCTGCGGGCGCGGCTTGTCCGGAAATCCGTTCTCGACTATCGGCTTCGAGCGTCGCCACAACCCGGCCCTCACCCACCGCGACGAGGCGAGCTTCGCGAATGCACTGCTCGCTGACCTGCCTCCGGTGCCGACCGACCAGCAAGCGATCGTCGCGGTCAACCGGCGCGGAAGCGCGCCGGCAAAGGTGTGACCCCCGAGCCGGCTCGGCTCGGACTTCGGGCGAACGCGGGTCAGTTCTCCCTGCTCGTCGGCCTGAACGGCTTTGTTGGCGCGATGGTCGGCCTTGAGCGGAGCGTCCTTCCGCTCGTCGGCGAGCGCGACTTCGGGCTCGAGTCGAAGGGGGCGATCCTCTCCTTCGTTGTCGCCTTCGGGATCGCCAAGGCGCTCGCGAACCTGGCCGCGGGCGGGTTGGCCGATCGAGTCGGGCGGAAGCGCCTGCTCGTACTCGGTTGGGTGTTGGCGCTGCCGGTTCCTGTTCTGATTGCGCTGGCGCCTAACTGGGGCTGGATCGTGGCTGCCAACGTGCTTCTGGGCGCAAACCAGGGTCTCGCTTGGTCGATGACCGTGGTCATGAAGATCGATCTCGTTGGGCCCGTCCGCCGGGGGCTTGCGCTCGGCATGAACGAGTCGGCCGGCTACCTGGGTGTTGCCGCCGCTGCCTTCGCGACCGGAGCGCTCGCTGCGAGTTTCGCCCCTCGCACGCTCGTCTGGGTCGGTGCGGCCGCAATCGCGACTCTCGGCACGGCGATCTCGATCTTCTTCGTTCGCGACACGGGTGCGCACGTCGCGCGCGAGCAGTTGGCACACGGGCGAGCCGAGAGTCAGACGCTGCGCGCGGCCTTCGCGCGCGCGACTGTACGTGAGCCGATGCTGCGCGCCTGTTCGCAGGCCGGCCTCGTGAACAACCTAAACGACGCGCTCGCCTGGGGTCTCGCCCCCCTCTACCTGGCCGCGCACGGCGCGAGCGCGACCGAAATCGGGATCGTCGCCGGGATCTACCCGGCTGTCTGGGGCGCCGGCCAGCTTCTGACCGGCTGGCTCTCGGACCACACCGGGCGAAAGCCGCTCATTACGGCCGGCATGCTTGTGCAAGCGGGAGCGCTCGTGCTCTTGGTCGCGGGCGGTGGCGCCTTCGCGTGGGCGCTCGTCGCGGCGGTCTTCCTCGGCATCGGGACGGCGCTCGTCTACCCGACCTTGATCGCGGCCGTCTCCGACGGCGTGCAGCCGGTCGAGCGCGCACAGGTTGTTGGCGTCTACCGCTTCTGGCGCGACTTCGGCTTTGTGGTCGGGGCGCTCGTCGCGGGGCTGGTCGCCGACGCCGCCGGAGCGGACACCGCGATCGTGATCGTCGCGGCCCTGACGGCGGGAAGCGGTCTCTGGGTCGTGTTGACGCGCTGGACCGAGCGCGACCGAACGGCTGATCGTCGCGCGGGTCGGAGGAACGTCGATGACCTGCTCGCCGACGCCCGCCGAAAGATCGCGCCGCGACTCGAGCCCGAGCAGGCGCATCAGGCTCAGGTATCCGGGGCGCTGATCGTCGACCTGCGCTCGAGCGACGAGCGGCGCCGCAGCGGCGTCGTTCCGGGCTCGATCCACATTCCGAGGTCGGTTCTGGAGTGGCGGGTCGATCCCGAATGCGAGAACCGCAACCCCGCCGCCTGTGACCTCGACAGAGAGGTCATCCTCATCTGCGCGGACGGCTTCTCTTCCAGCCTGGCGGCCGCGTCTCTGGGAGAGCTGGGATTTCGGCGCGCGACAGACCTGATCGGCGGATTCAACGCCTGGAAGCTGGCGGGGCTTCCGGTCCGCGCGGCTCGGGAATCGGAGGGAGGCAGACGGTTGCCCGGCATGGGAGAGCCCGAGCCCGTGGAGCTAACAGAAAGGGGAGTGGAATGGCAGTCGGCGTAGACATCGACGTCGAGGTTCTCAAGTGCGAGATCAAGAAGACCTACGCCCGGGTCTCCGAGGAGCCCGAGCAAGAATTCATCTTCCCGACCGGGCGCGCCTGGGCGCTCGACCTCGGCTATCCACCCGACCTGCTCGCCCGCGTCCCAGATGGCGCCGCCGAGTCGTTCGCCGGCGTGGCCAATCCGTTCACGCTCGGCCGGCTCGCTCCCGGCGAGCGGGTGCTCGACCTCGGTTCCGGAGCGGGCATGGACTCGCTCGTCGCCGCGCAGATGGTCGGGCCTCGGGGCTCGGTCACGGGCATCGACATGACCCCAGAGATGCTCGCAAAGGCCCGCTCGGCCGCCTCGGAGATGGGCGTCGCAAACGTCGAGTTCGTCGAGGGCGAAGTCGAGTCGCTTCCCTTCGAGGACGAGAGCTTCGACGTCGTCATCTCGAACGGGGTCATCGACCTCATCCCCGACAAGGACACCGTCTTCTCCGAGATTCACCGCGTGCTCGGCCCCAAAGGTCGCATCCAGATCGCCGACGTGACGATCCAAAACCCGGTTTCCGAGGAAGGCCGGCGCAACATCGACCTGTGGACCGGCTGAATTGCCGGCGCTCTGCTGGAGGCAGAGTACGCACGGTTTCTCGAGCGCCAAGGCTTCGAACGGATCGAGACCGGTGACCTGGTCGAGACCTATGCGCGCTCGGCATTCGAGGACACGCGCCGCAAGGCCGAGAAGTTCGGCGCCCGCGGCACGACCGTCAAGGCATACAAGGCGAGGAGGTAGCGGACGAGGCCAGTCAAACTCATCGTGACGCAATGGATCTCGTCGCTTTCGTCCTAGCTTCCCTTCCGTCACCCCCAGCACGGGTGCTCGAGATCGGCTGCGGCGCCGGTACTCTGGCGCGGGCAGTCGACGCCGCGGGGTATCGCGTTCTCGCTATCGACCCCGAGGCTCCCGAGGGGCCAATCTTCCGTCGCACCACGCTCGAGGAGCTTGACGAGGCGGGGCCCTTCGAGGCGGCGGTAGCGATCTACTCGCTGCACCACATCGAGAGCCTGAACCCGGCGCTCGACCGGATTGCCAGCTTGCTCAAGCCTCAAGGGAATCTGGTTATCGAGGAGTTCGGCTGGGATCGGGTCGATCAGGAGACTGCGAAGTGGTACGGGCAACAACAAGGGAAACCCTCAGTCGAGTCCGTCCTAGCGGAGTGGGGTGTCGAACACGAGGGGCTGCACGGATACGCAGAGATGCGACGTGCGCTCGACGAGCGTTTCGCAGAGCACTCCCTCGAGTGGCGACCCTATCTCTACCGTTGCCTCGAGCGCGATGACCTCGAGGCTAGCGAGCAAGAAGCCATAGCACGAGGCGAGATTCGAGCCGTTGGCTTCCGGTACGTCGGTGTGCGGCGATGATGCGCCTTTCTCGGAGAGAGCCAAACTTTTGGCTGAACTTTTGCCCACCTGAGCTGATCTCCGCTGAGCTGAGCTAGTCGAGGCTTAGCAACCATGCGCTGCAGGCGTTGCATGATCTGGCAACGAACGTCCGTTAACCGGAGGGTTGCTGGTTCGAGTCCAGCCCGGGGAGTAAGAAAGGCCCTGCGTACAGGGCCTTTCGCTTTCAACTTTTGGCCGGCGCTCGACTAGTTGGTACCGGAATTGGTACCGAGGCGGCCACAACCCCAGCCGCTCGAGCTCCTGAACGGTGTCCTCCGCACGTTCGAGATCGTGAGGAGCGACGTCTTTCGAGTGCCCTGCGAAAGATGGTCCGTGGGTGCCCTGCGAGGTCAAGCAATTCCTCTCGGGGCCGGAGGTAGACGCTTACGATTCGCCGGACATTACCCGCGAGCGTGCAGGATCGCGCATCATCGCCGAACGCGTTCTGCGCGTCAGGACGCTCGCGCATGGGAGCGCTTGCCCACGCTCGCCCACAGTCCGTGGCAACAGGCAACCTTCGTGGATGGCCACGACGGCTGAACACGGGATGCTGCGCACAGAGGTCGACTACGCCTGGCCTGCGATCTTTCGTCCAGCTTATGAGGTGAAGCTGGTCTATCTCGACCTCAATCAGTGGATTGGCCTCGCAAAGGCTGCGACCGGGCACAAGGACGGTGCCCGCTACCTCCAGGCACTCGAGGCGGCACGTGCGGCGAAGGACGCGGGGACGGCGATGTTCCCCCTTTCCGGCACCCACTACATGGAACTTGCGGGCATCGGCAGCTTCCGGCACCGCTCCGACATTGCCGGCGTCATGGGAGAGCTCTCAGACTTCTCGACGATCCTTTCGCGGGTTGTGCTGACAAAGTGCGAGGTCGAGGCCGCGCTCACGGCGCTGTTCGGTAGTCGGCCCGATCTCTACTCGCCGCTCACGCTTCTCAATTTCGGTGTCGGCCCAGCGTTCGGCATGGTTGGGGGTCTTCGCTTCAGGAACCGCGCTGGCCGAGACGTCACCGAGGAGGCCCGGCTGGAACACCCGGACGGGCCCGAGGAGTTCGACCGGATGCTTCGGGAGATGAACATCAAGCTCGAACGCGCGATGCTGCGCGGGCCGTCTTCGCATGAGGCCGAGGAGCTCCGGTCGGCGGGTGGGTGGGACCCGACCGTGGCGCGCAAGATCGCCACCGAAAGGGCAGCG
>Ga0307287_10000480_pt1 | contig 14063 bp, 15 predicted proteins | sample ER_DNA_141_FD_194485 | JGI IMG/M metagenome (GOLD analysis project Ga0307287, IMG submission 194485) | Bulk soil microbial communities from the East River watershed near Crested Butte, Colorado, United States - ER_DNA_141 | ecosystem: Environmental > Terrestrial > Soil > Floodplain | place...
GACTTGCCGAGCCGTATGTTCAGGGCTCACACGAGGATCGAACGACGCGCCAATGGCGGGTTCCGAGCGGTAGCTATTTCATGATGGGCGACAACCGCGATCTCTCCTGCGACTCCCGCACCTGGGGCCCTGTCTCACGTGACGCGCTCATCGGCCCGGTGGTCGTCACGTACTGGCCACCTCGCCGGATCGGGACTCCCTAGCTCGTAGGGAGCACGGCTCGGCCCTCAGTCGACCGCAGGGCTTCGGCGTTCCATGAGGACCACGTCGCGCCACTCGCCGTCGAGCTTCCCGAGCCGCTCGTGGACGCCGACCCGGCGAAAGCCGCAGCTCTCGTGGAGCCGAAGGCTAGCTTCGTTCTCGGGGAAGATCCCCGCCTGCACCGTCCAGATGCCCGCCGCGTCCGCACCCTCCACGAGCGCGAGCAGGACCCGGCGTCCCACCCCTTTCCCCCGCGCCGCCGCGGCGACGTAGACCGCGTCCTCGGTCACACCGGCGTACACCGGTCGCTTCGAGACGCTCCGAAGGACCGCCCAGCCGAGGACCTCGTCCCCGGACGTTGCCACCAGCCGATGCCCGGGCAGCTGCCCGTCGTTCCAGCCTTCCCACGTCGGCAACGCAGTCTCGAATGTGGCGAGCCTCGTGTCGATGCCCTCCTGGTAAATCGCCGCAATCGCGGGCCAATCGGCCTCGGTGAGGCCTCGCACGACGATGTCCTGGCGCACGCCGGGTACCTTGTCAAAACCGTGGATCTCCCCCTCCTCGAAGAGACGCTCGCCGAGCGCGAGCAACCGCGGTACCGCACCGGTCAGGTGTGGGCCTGGGCCGCGCGGGGAGCCGCGGGCTACGAGGAGATGACGAACCTTCCGGCGGGTCTCCGGGCGGAGCTCGCTGAGGCCGTGCCCTTCTCGACGCTTGCGCTCGAGTCCGAGGCGAGGAGCAACGATGGCACGGTGAAGGCGCTCTTCCGAACCCGCGAGGGACACGCGGCCGAGGCCGTGCTCATGCGCTACCGCGATGGACGCCGTTCGCTCTGTCTTTCGAGCCAGTCAGGCTGCCCGCTCACCTGCACGTTCTGCGCCACCGGCCAGATGCGCTTCGGCCGGAACCTCACGGCCTCGGAGATACTCGATCAGGCGCTCCACTTTCGCCGGTTCGAGCGCGTCGACCATGCGGTCTTCATGGGCATGGGCGAGCCGATGCTGAACTTCGACCACGTGCTCGCAGCCGCGCGACGGCTCCCGGACCTCGGCATCACGCCCCGCCGGACGACGATCTCGACGGTCGGCTGGATTCCGGGGCTCCGACGCTTCGTCGAGGAGGTGGAGGAGCCGATTCGCCTGGCGCTCTCGCTGCACGCGCCCGACGACGAGCTCCGAAGCCGAATCATGCCGGTCAACGACCGCTACCCGCTCGCCGAGATCCTCGCACTCTGCAACGAGCACCACCGGCGGGCGAACCGGAAGGTGTTCGTCGAATACGTCATGCTCGCTGGCGTCAACGACAGCGTCTCGCACGCGTCCGCACTCGCCGGCCTCCTCGATCCGAAGGTCTACAAGGTGAATCTGATTCCCTACAACCCGACCGGGATGTACGAGGGATCGAGCCGTGACACAATCGCGGCGTTCAAGCACGTTCTCGACCGCGCGCGCCTGCCTGCGACGGTCCGGCTCACGCGTGGGCGCGACATCGCTGCAGCCTGCGGACAGCTGGCCGTGGCTTCGTCGCTGGAAGGAGGAACATCACCATGAGCTTCGTCTCACGCGGCTTCCGCGGCCGGCGACGGGACGACGGGCAGGGCGACCGGGTTCCCCCCGGTCAGTACCTCGTCGACGACTTCCCAGTCCTCTCGGCCGGCCCGACCCCTCGGACGCCGCTCGCCGAATGGACCTTCTCGATCCAGGGCGGCGCCGAGCCCGTCACCTGGAACTGGGAAGAGTTTCAGGACCTTCCGAGCGAGACGATCACGAAGGACATCCATTGCGTCACGAAGTGGTCGAAACTCGACACGACCTGGGAGGGAGTCTCGGTCGACACGCTGCTCGCCCAACTCGACTACGACGCCTCGTACGTCGTGGCATTCTGCGACGGCGGTTACACGACGAACCTGCCGCTCGAGGACGTGACCGACCGCAAGGCGTGGGTCGCCTACACGTTCGACGGGGAGCCTCTCGAGCCCGAGCACGGAGGACCGGCACGACTCCTCGTCCCACACCTCTACTTCTGGAAGAGCGCCAAATGGGTGCGCGGCCTCGCGCTTCGCGACGAGGACGAACCTGGTTTCTGGGAGTCGAACGGCTACCACCTTCGTGGCGATCCGTGGCAGGAACAGCGGTACTGGGGCGACTGACGTGGCAGGTCGCCGAGGTCACGGACTCCGTTCGAGAGACCTCACGCGTTGTCACGATCGTCCTCGACGCACCGGCCTGGTCGGGACACCGGGCCGGCCAACACCTCGACGTGCGCCTGACCGCCGAGGACGGCTACCAGGCGCAGCGAAGCTACTCGATCGCCTCGGCGCCGGAGGAGCCTCTCGCGATCACGGTCGAGCGCCTCGACGACGGCGAGGTGTCGCCATACCTCGCTGACGAGCTTCGGGCCGGCGACGGACTCGAGATCCGCGGTCCGATCGGCGGGTACTTCGTCTGGGAGGCCTCGACGGACTGCCCCCTCCTGCTGGTCGCGGGCGGCTCGGGCGTCGTCCCGCTGATGGCGATGCTCCGCCACCGTGCGGCGTCCGGGAGCGACGTGCCGGCACGGCTTCTCTATTCGTCGCGTGCCTGGGAGGACGTGATCTACCAGGATGAGCTCGAGCGCTTGGCCGAGGATACGCGCGTCGAGGTCGTCCACACGCTGACTCGCACGCAGCCGCCTGGCTGGACCGGGTACGCCCGTCGCCTCGACGTCGAAATGTTGCGTGACGTTGCCTGGCCGCCCGAGGAGGCGGCCCGGGCGTTCGTGTGCGGGCCGACGTCGTTCGTCGAGACGGCGGCCGATGGACTCGTCGAGGTCGGGTATGCGCCGGCGAGCATCAGGACAGAGCGCTTTGGAGCGACGGGGGGTTAGATGGTTGATCGACAATTACCACACCCACGGATGGCGGCCCAAACACGGCGCCAGGCCGCACCCTCGCCCTTGTCAAGGCTTGTAGCCTTGCCTGCGGACGATGGCACACCCTGGCTTGGTCTGGTCCGTCCCCGCGGCCACGCCAATTACCGACCAACCATCTAGATGGTTGGCCTGGACGGAAACGCGATCGGTGGCGAGCTCCTCGAGATCTTCGGGATCGAGATGACCGTCTCGACGGTGGTCTGCAGGGCGTGCGGGGCGACGGGTCCCATCGCCGAAGCAGTGGTCTACCTGCGTGCGCCTGGAACGGTGGTCCGCTGCCGGACGTGCTCGAGCGTCCTTTTTCGCATCGTGCGCGGACCCGGTCGCACTTGGATCGACCTCGGAGGCGTTCAGACGCTCGAGATCCGCGAGTAGGCGCGCCTGGGTTGCGCGCGGGTACTCCTGGGTAGAGCGATCGTCCATGCCGGCAGCTCGGGCAGCGGCAACAAGCAAGAGAAGGCGGCCGCAGTGGTGCTCGACTGGCCAGGCGGCGTCGCTCTCGTGACGGCGGTCGGCCTCGGAGTCCTGGGCTACGGCGTTTGGAACGTCTACAAGGGCCTGTCAGGCCGGTTCCTGAAGGACATGAAGACGGAGGAGATGGCCGAGCCCGGCCGCCGCTGGATCCGGCGGACCGGACTCGTCGGCCACGTGGCCAGGGGAATCGTCTTCGGCCTCGTTGGGATCTTCCTCGCCAAGGCGGCGCTCGAATACGACCCGGACGAGGCGATCGGGATCGACGGCGCCCTGCAGAAGCTTGCAGCGCAGGCGTACGGCGATGCCCTGCTCGGGGTCGTCGCAGCGGGGCTCCTCGCCTACGGCGTCTTCTGCCTTGCCCGCGCTCGCTACCGCGAGGTCTGAGCGACCGGCTAGGGAGCTCTACGGTTTGCCCAACTTCAAGGCGTCAAAGTTTCTGCCTACCATGCCGGTGTGGTCCACCGGATTCTCGCCACGATCCTCGTTGCCAGTGCCTTCGGCGCCGCCGTGCCCGCCGCAGGCGTCCCGCTGCCGCAGATCCCGCACGGCGTCACGGTCGGAGGCGTAACGGTCGGAGGGCTGACCTTCGAGCCCGCCCGCGCCAAGGTGGAAGCACGCTTCGACGAGCCGATCCGCGTCTTCCACAACGACAAGATCTGGCACGCGTCACCCGCCACGCTCGGCGCGAGCGCGACGATCCAGGACGCGATCGTGCGCGCCGTCGACGCGAAGCGCGGACAGAAGATTCAGCTTCGAGTCGAGGTCGACCGCGCTGCCGTCCGCCGCTTCGCCGCCCGGCTCGACCGGAAGTACCACCGGCCGGCGGTCGACGCGAAACTCGTCGGTCTCTCCAAGCTCGCTCCGTCCTTCACCGAGGCGAAGCCGGGTCAGCAGGTGGCTAAGAAGACGCTCGTCCGCCACATCGTGCAAGCCCTGCGATCGACGTGGAGAGGCGCGCAGATTGCCCTGCCGCTCGAGGCGATCCAGCCAAAGCTGACCACCGCGAACTACGGGCCGATCATCGTGATCCGCCGGGGTTCCAACCGGCTCTCGCTCTACGACGGCCACTCACTCGTGCGCACCTTCGGCGTCGCGACCGGACAGTCGAAGTACCCGACGCCGCTCGGGACCTTCGAGATCGTCACCATGCAGCGGAACCCATGGTGGCTGCCGCCGGACAGCGAGTGGGCGAAGGACGCGAAGCCGATCCCACCCGGACCCGGCAACCCGCTCGGCACGCGCTGGATGGGCCTTACCGCGCCCGGGGTCGGGATCCACGGGACCCCCGACGCCGCCTCGATCGGCTACTCGGCCTCGCACGGGTGCATACGGATGAGGATCCCGGACGCAGAGTCGCTCTTCACGAGCGTGGATACCGGCACCCCCGTCTTCATCGTCAGCGCCTGACCCTCCGCCTCACGCAGACCGAGGCGCAACGCCTAGCCGTCACCTGTCAGCACCTTGCGGGCGCACGGCCGACGTCCGACGAGGCCGGCGTCCTCGACCTCGTCCGCGATATCGGGTGCCTGCAGCTGGACCCGGTGAACGTCGTCGCACGAACGCATCAACTCGTCCTCCGAAGCCGTCTCGGGAACTACGATCCGGCCGTCCTCGACTCGCTGCTCTGGGGCCGGCGGGAGCTCTTCGAGTTCTGGGCGCACGCGGCCTCGATCGTCCCCACCTCGGACTACCCGATTCACGAGGCGACCCTGATGCGCGGCTATCCCAAGCGCCATCAGAAACTGCGCGACTGGGTGGCAGCCAACGCCACTCTCCGGCGCCAGATCTTCGCTGAGCTGAGAAAGCGCGGCCCGCTCCGGGCCCGCGACTTCTCAGGGAGGGCGGCCGTGCCCTGGAGCTCCACGGGCTGGACGGAGGGTATGGAGGTCACTCGCATGCTCGACTACCTGTGGATGTGCGGCTCTATCGCCGTCGTCGGACGGGAAGGTCAGTCGCGAGTCTGGGATCTGTCCGAGCGCTGGCTGCCCGAGCAGAGGGCCGCACGGCCTCGTCTCTCGGTTCGGGAGGCCGTCTCACTGGCCGCCGAGCGCTCGCTACGAGGGCTGGGCATCGCTACGAAGCGGCACATCTCCCAGCACTTCGTCCGCGGCCGGTATCCGGGTCTCGAGACCGCTCTGCGCGGGTTGGTGCGGGCCGGGCGCTTCGTGAAGGCGGAGATCATCGGAGACGACGAGCCGTGGCCCGGCAGGTGGTACCTGCACGCGGACGACGTCCCGCTCCTGGAAACACTGAGAAGAGGGACCTGGGAGCCACGCACTACGCTCCTCTCCCCTTTCGACAACCTAATTGCCGACAGGGCCCGTACGGAGCAGCTCTTCCGCTTTCGGTTCCGCATCGAGATCTACGTCCCCAAAGCGAAGCGCGAATACGGCTACTACGTGCTTCCGATCCTGCACGGAGACACGCTGATCGGTCGCGTCGACCCAGCGTTCGACCGCCAGGAACGGCGCCTGGTCGTGAACGCGGTCCACGCCGAGCCCGGTCAGGGGCCGCAGACCGGCCGGGCAGTGCTCAAAGCGCTCGAGGAGCTCGGCACCTTCCTCGGGGCCCAGTCGATCGATCTCGCCGGCCCGGTCCCGAGTGTGTGGCGGAAGGCGCTCGCCTAGGCGGGCACGCGCGGGCGCTCGTCCATCCTGCGGATCCAGGCGCCAATCTGTGGGTGGGTGACGCCGAGGGGCAGATTCTCGATCAGAACGCGGTGGAAGGGCTCTTCGTCCTGGGGATCATGGAGAAGGGCGTACTTCAGGAACGGGAACGTGGCGCAATCGGCGGCCGAGAACTCGCCGAGGAGGTACTCACGGCCGGTCAACATGCCCTCGAAGACCTCAAGCGATGCGGCCATCTCGGCTCCGAGCTCCGCGATCCGCGTGCGGTCGGGATTGAGCCCGGCGAGGGCGTCCGTAATCGCGTTCGGTGGCCCCTTCCAGACCCGGTTGAACCAGTCCACGAAGACGACGCACTCGGCACGTCGGGCCGGGTCTCTCGGGTACAGGTGCGGATCGGGATAGCGCTCTTCCAGGTACTCGAGGATGTGCGTCGAGTCCGAGACCACACGGCCTTCGTCCTCGAGCACCGGCACGAGGCTCTGGCCGCTCACGGCGACGACCGGGCTTCGGTCGTCCGGCTCGACGTCGACCGGCTCGGCTTCGAGACCCTTGTGGGCGAGGGCGAGCGTGACGCGCTCGACGTTCGTGGAGAACGGGATCCGGAAAAGGCGCATCACGGCGCGGAGGCTTCCGGGTCGCCAGCAGCGCGCCCGAACCGCTCCAGGAGGAGCTCGAGCACCTTCGGCTCGCGCTCGCGTGTGAAGTGCTCCGCGCCCTGCTCGACGACCACCTCCGCCCCGAGTCGCTCCTTGCATGCCCGGCCGTTGGCTTCCCAGTCCGACGTGTAGGGGTCGTCCGTCGAGAGCAGGGCAACGACCTTGCCGGCTCCGGCACGTGCGGCAGCGTCGTCGAACGGCGTCGCCCAGAGCTCGCTCGTCTCGTCCCGCTCGTCCTCGTCCAGCCAGAACCAGGGTGCAACGAGCAGACAGCCTTCGACCGGAGGGCCGCCCTGGGCGAGCGCCCTGGCGATCGTCTGGCACCCAACGCTGTGGCCGACGAGCACCGTCGCAGCCCGATCCCGTGGGTCGTCTCCAAGCCATTCCAGGAGCGCGGGCACCCATGTTTCGGGCCGCGGCGTACCCGGGTCGGGCAGCTCCGGAATCCCGATCGCGTCGAATGGGGGCGGATCCAGCGCGCGCAGCTCGTCCCGAAGCCACGAATACCAGTCCGCGCCCGGCGCGCCGTCCCAACGGTGGATAATCCCGAGCCGGCGCATGTCAGATGGTTGGTCGGTAATTGACATGCCCGCGGGGGCGGGCCAGACCAAGCCAGGGTGTGCCATCGCCCGCAGGCAAGGCCAGGAGCCTTGACAAGGGCGAGGGTGCGGCCTGGCGCAGCGTATGGGCCGCCAGCCACGGGTGTGGTAATTGTCGATCGACCATCTAGCTAACCGCCCTTCTGTGCCTCGAGCGCCTCACCCGCGGCGGGCTGGCCGGACAGGTCGGGGTGCTCCTCGAACCCATACTTGACGATCGCGCGCTTCGCAGCCTTGACCTCATCCAGCCGGCGAACGGGCCGGCTGTGGGGCGCATCCTTCACCAAGCCGGGGTCCTCGGCGGCCTCCCGGACGATCGACCGCATGGCCTCGACGAAGTCGTCCAGCGTCTCCTTTGCCTCCGTCTCCGTCGGCTCGATCATGAGTGCCTCGGGCACGATCAGCGGAAAGTAGATCGTCGGCGGGTGGAATCCGTAGTCCATGAGCCGCTTGGCCACGTCGAGGGCGCTAACGCCGTGCTCCCGCTTCAGGCCGCGTGCCGACAGCACGAACTCGTGCATGCAGAGGCGGTCGAACGGAAGCTCGTAGACGTCCCTGAGACCTGCCAGCATGTAGTTCGCGTTCAGGACGGCGGCCTCGGACATGGCTCGGAGCCCCGGCCCGTACGCGCGGATGAACGCGTAGGAGCGCACGAAGACGCCGAACGGCCCACAGAAGCCGCGCACCTTGCCGATCGACCTCGGTCGGTCGTAGTCGAGCCTGAACTCATCCCCCTCCCGGACGATCGTCGGCGCGGGTAGGAAGGGCTCGAGGATCTCCCGCACGGCCACCGGCCCACCGCCGGGCCCGCCCCCGCCGTGCGGCTGCGAGAAGGTCTTGTGGAGGTTGTAGTGGATGATGTCGAAGCCCATATCGCCGGGGCGCGAGATGCCGCAGACCGCGTTCAGGTTCGCGCCGTCGTAGTACAGGAGCGCCCCCGCGTCGTGGAAGATCTCCGCGACCTCCTCGATGTGCTCGTCGAAGAGCCCGAGCGTCGAGGGATTCGTGAGCATGAGTCCGGCGGTGCTTTCATCGACCTTCGCGCGAAGGTCGTCGAGGTCGAGGTTCCCGCGCTCGTCCGTCTCGACCTTCTTGAGCTGGTAGCCCGACATCGTCACGCTCGCAGGGTTCGTGCCATGAGCCGTGTCCGCGGTGATCACGGTCGTCCGCTGCTCGCCCTCGCCCCGGTCCGCGAAGTAGGCGCGCATGAGCATGAGCCCGGTGAGCTCGCCCTGAGAACCGGCTGCAGGCTGGAGCGAGACGGCGTCAAGCCCCGCCACTTCTGCGAGGATCTCCTGCAGCCGCCACATCAGCTCGAGCGCGCCCTGCGATCCCTCCTCCTCCTGGTGTGGGTGCAGATCGCGGAAGCCCGGCAGCATGACGACGCGCTCGTTCACCCGCGGGTTGTGCTTCATCGTGCACGAGCCGAGCGGATAGAAGCCCGTGTCGACGCCGAAGGTCCGATCGGCGAGCGCCGTGAAGTGCCTGACGACCTCGGGCTCGGCGAGTTCGGGCAGGCGCGGAGGCCGCTCGCGCCGGAGCCCTTCCGGGACGTCGACCTTGGGCACATCGGAACGCGGCACGCTCGAGGCGCGGCGCCCGGATTGGGACTTCTCGAAGATCAGCTTCACGCCGCCGAGACCTCTCGCAAGACGGCGGCCAAACGATCGATGTCCGCGGTGCTCCGCTTCTCTGTCACGCAGACGAGCAGGGCATCGTCCAAGCCCTGGTAGTCGCGGCCAAGCGCATATCCCGGATGGATGCCGCGCTCACGGGCGGCGCGGACCACGTCCTGGCCGCTCCGTCCGACACGGACGGCAAACTCCTTGAACGTTGCCTGATCTGGAAACACCGGTTGGAGCCCGAGCTGCTCCTTCGCGTAGGCCCCGAGGCCCATGCAGGTCTCGCCCACCTCCCTGAGCCCCTGCGGGCCGAGCCAGCTCAGATAGATCAGGCCAGCCAAGGCGAGGAGCGTCTGGTTGGTGGTCATGTTGTGGGTCGCCTTCTCGCGGCGGATGTGTTGCTCGCGCGTTTGCAGCGTCAGGACGAATCCGCGCTTGCCGTCCAGGTCGGTCGTCTCGCCGATGATCCGGCCAGGCATCCGGCGGATGAAATCCTTCCTGGCTGCAAAGAAGCCGTAGTGCGGGCCGCCGTAGGAGAGGTAGTTTCCCGCGCCCTGGCCTTCGCCGATCGCGATCGCGCACCCGTAGGCACCCGGTGCCTCCAGAACACCGAGGGAGAGCGGATCGACATGGGCGACCGCGAGCGCTTCGGCCTCGTTGGCCGCTGCAGCCAGCTCGGGGGCCGGCTCGAGGCAGCCGAAGAAGTTGGGCTGCTGGAAGATGACGCACGCGGCATCCTCCGCGGCGCGCCGGAGCTCGTCCGGGTCCGTGACCCCGTCGCGATGCGGTACCTCGACGACGTCGAGCCCGAACCCCGGCGCATAGGTCTTCACGACCTGCCGTGTCTGCGGATTCAACGTCTCGGCGAGGACGACCTTGGTCCGCCCGGTGACGTGCTTGGCGACGTAGCAGGCATCGGCGGCAACGGTCGTTCCGTCGTAGCCGGATGCGTTCGAGACGTCCATGCCGGTCAGCTCGCAGATCACTGTCTGGTACTCGAAGATGGCCTGCAGGACGCCCTGACTCATCTCCGGCTGGTAGGGCGTGTAGGCCGTCAGGAACTCGCCGCGCGCGAGCATCGCGTCGACCACCGCGGGAACGTAGTGGTCGTACATCCCCGCCCCGAGGAACGAGAGCTCGTCCGACACGGACACGTTCTTCGCCGCCAGCTCGGAGAGGTGCTCGACGAGCTCCTGCTCCGTAAGCGCCGGCTCCAGGGCGAGGGGACGGTCGAGGCGAAGGCTCTTCGGGATGTCTCGGAAGAGCTCGTCCACGGACGAGACGCCGATCGCTTCGAGCATCGCCTCGCGGTCGGCATCCGTGAGGGAAAGGTAGCTCACTCGGAGAGCAGTTCCTTGTAGGCAGGCACGTCGAGAAGCCCATCGACCTCCGAGGGATCCGAGAGCCGCACCTTGATGAGCCAGCCATCCCCGTAGGGGTCCTCGTTGATCTTCTCGGGCTCGTCCACGACTGCCTGGTTTACCTCGGTCACCTCGCCGGAGAGCGGCGAGACGAGGTCGGATACGGCCTTCACCGACTCGACCTCTCCGTAGCTCTCGTCCTTGGCGACGGAGCTTCCCTCGACCGGGGGCTCGAAGTGCACGATCTCGCCGAGCGCGTCCTGCGCGTACCAGGTGATCCCGATGGTCGCCGTGTCGCCGTCCAGCTTCGCCCAGTCGTGCTCGGGGTGGTACTTCAGCCCTTCGGGATAGCTCTCTGCGGCGGCCACCCTTACGCCCCCTCTCGCTTGTAGATCGGCTTCTTCACGATATGCCCCTTTCGCAGTCGTCCGCGGAGGTCGACGCTGATCGTCGTTCCCGGCTCCGCGGACCCGGTCGGCACGTAGGCAAGCCCGATCCCGATGCCGAGCATCGGCGAGAGGGAGCCGGATGTGACCTCACCGGGTGGCTCGATGACCTTCATCCCCTGCCGGGGGATGCCCTTGTCGTCCAGCACGAAGGCGACCAGGCGCTCGGCCGTGCCCTCTTCCTTCTGACGCCTGAGCACGTCGACGCCGGTGAACTCCTTGTCGAGCGCGCACGCCCAGCCGAGTCCCGCCTCGATCGGCGTTCGCTCCGGTGAGATGTCGTTTCCGTGGAGCGGGTAGCAGGCCTCAAGGCGGAGCGTGTCGCGGGCGCCGAGACCGCACGGGACGACCCCGCACGCAAGGATCGCGTCCCAGAGCCGGACGGCATCTTCGGGGTCACAGCCCAGCTCGCAGCCGCGTTCACCCGTGTAGCCGGTCCCTGCAACCAGGCACCGGACACCAAGCACGTCGTCCTCCCGGAAGGTGAACGGCTCCAGCTGGAGCCTGAGCCGCTCGAGCGCCTCGGGCCCCTGGACGGCGAGAAGGGCATAGCGATCGGAGACGTCCCTCGTGTCAGGAAGCGCCGCGTGGTCCGGCTCGACATTCGACGCGTTCACGACGAGCAGGTAGTCGTCGCCGCCCCGCCTATACGCGATGAGGTCGTCCGTGATCCCGCCCCGGTCATTGGTCAGGAGCGTGTACTGAGCCCGCCCGTCGCCGATCCGGTTGAGATCGTTGGAGAGCCGTGCTTGGAGGTAATCGTGCGCTCCGGCGCCGGACAGTTCGAGCTGGCCCATGTGGGAGACGTCGAAGACGCCGGCGGACGTCCGCACCGCCCGGTGCTCCTCCTGGATGCCCGTGTACTGCACCGGCATCTCCCAGCCTGCGAAGTCCACGATGCGCGCGCCGAGCGCCGTGTGGCGCTCGTAGAGGGGCGTTCGGCGTGCCGTCTGCACCGCGGCGGATCCTAGATGGTTGATTAGTACTTGGTGCGCGGCGAGTGGACCGCGCGTCAGATCGGCTGGAAGCGGGCGGTGAAGTGCCTGAGGACCGGTGCCTCCGAGACGATCTCGAGCCCCCGTATCGAGCCGGCGTTCGCGACCACCGTGGCGGCTGCATCCGCAGCCTGCTCGAGCTGGCGCGAGGTATAGACGCGCCGGGGCACAGCGAGGCGAACGAGCTCGAGCGGCGGCCGGCGGTTCTCACCGGTCAGGGGATCCCGCCCCGCCATCACGGAGCCGATCTCGACGCCGCGGACTCCACCCTCGAGGTAGAGAGCGCACGAGAGGGCCTGCGCCGGGAACTGTTCGACTGGAATGGCCGGGAGCATCGGAGTGGCGTCGAGGTAGACCGCGTGCCCGCCGAACGGCTGGAGGACGCTCGCGCCGGCCTCGAGGAGCACGTGGCCGAGATATGCCACCTGGCCGATCCGGTGGCGGAGGTACTCGTCGTCGAGCACCTCCCGGAGGCCGACCGCGATCACCTCGAGGTCGCGACCAGCCAGGCCGCCGTACGTCGGGAATCCCTCGAACACGATCCCCCGGGCCTGGAGGCGGTGGAAGAACTCCTCATCGTCGCGGATCGCCACGAACCCCCCGATGTTCGCGATCGCGTCCTTCTTTGCGCTCATGAGGACGGCGTCCGCGTCCGCCAGGCTCCGCAGGACGATTTCAGGCAGCGGAACATCTGCGAACCCTGGCTCCCGCTCCCGGATGAACCACGCGTTCTCCGCAAACCGAGCGATGTCCAGGACGAGCTTCTTGCCGTGCTTTCGAGCCAGCGCCGCGGTGGCCGCGATGTTCTCCATCGAGACGGGCTGGCCACCGCCGGCATTGTTTGTGAGCGTCAGCATGACGATCGAGACGCGCTCCCCGTCCTCGCTCTCGAGCAGGTGGCCGAGGGCGTCGACGTCGAGGTTTCCCTTGAACGGGTAATCCCCACCGGAATCGAGGGCGGCCGGAATGGGAAGATCCAGCGCGACACCCTCACGCAACTCGATGTGGGCGCGTGTCGTGTCGAAGTGCGCGTTCGACGGCACGATCTCACCTGGGTCGATGACCGCGCCGAAGAAGACGCTCTCGGCTCCGCGTCCCTGATGGGTCGGCACGACGTATGGAAATCCGAGCACCTCCCGGACGGCATCGCGGAAACGCGCGAAGCTGCGCGAGCCGGCATAGGACTCATCGCCTCGCATGAGCGCCGACCACTGATCCTGGCTCATGGCACCCGTGCCGGAGTCGGTCAGGAGGTCGAGTTCGACGTCAGAAGCCGCCAGCTGGAACGGGTTCCAGCCGGCCGCCTCGAGCGCGTCCTGACGCTCCGGCCGCGTCGTCGCACGGACCGGCTCGACCATCTTGATCCTGAAGGGCTCGCGCGGCGGGCGCACCTCGGCGTTCTATCCGTCCTGCGTCCGCCGTGCGGACCGACGATGCCGCTAACGGAGAAAGGGCGGGACGTCGAGCGTGTCGGCGGGTACCTGGAAGCCTTCACTCGGCTCCCGCTCCCGGCCACCGTTCGGCTCGGCGGTCCTCGGCTCCCGCTCACGGCGCTCGCGCCGGAGCTTCGCGTCGAAGCCGGTTGCAATCACGGTCACGCGGATCTTGCCGGCCAGGTTCTCGTCGATAACGGCCCCAAAGATCACGTTTGCGTTCTGGTCGGCGGCGCCGGTCACGACCTCCGCCGCTTCGTTCACTTCGAACAGCCCGACATCGGAGCCTCCGGTGATGTTCAGCAGGATTCCGGTCGCGCCCTCGACCGACGCCTCGAGGAGCGGGGACGAGACTGCGGTACGCGCTGCCTCGGCGGCCCGGTTCTCGCCCTCGGCCTCTCCGATGCCCATGAGGGCGGAGCCAGCATCGCTCATGACAGTCCGAACGTCCGCAAAGTCGAGGTTGACGAGGCCGGGGATTGTGATCAGGTCGGTGATCCCCTGGACGCCCTGGCGCAGCACGTCGTCCGCGATCCGGAAGGCCTCCATGACCGGTGTTTGCTTCCCGACCACCTGCAGGAGCCGATCGTTCGGGATGATGATCAACGTGTCGACCTTCTCCCTGAGCTCGGTGATTCCCTGCTGCGCCTGCTCGGCGCGCTTCCGCCCTTCGAATTCGAACGGGCGCGTGACCACGCCCACGGTCAGGGCACCTAGCTCGCGTGCAGTCTCCGCGATG
>Ga0307287_10000484_pt1 | contig 14022 bp, 13 predicted proteins | sample ER_DNA_141_FD_194485 | JGI IMG/M metagenome (GOLD analysis project Ga0307287, IMG submission 194485) | Bulk soil microbial communities from the East River watershed near Crested Butte, Colorado, United States - ER_DNA_141 | ecosystem: Environmental > Terrestrial > Soil > Floodplain | place...
TTGAGCGCTGGTCGATCGGGACGTATCGATTTCGGCTGCTGATAGCGGGCCGGCTTCCCATCGGCGAACACGTCATCAACGTGCAGCGGACGGTCGCCGATCCCGAGGAGGTGGCAACCAGTCCGGAGGTTTGGCACGACGCCGGCTACAGCAACCTCATCCGGGTATGGGACCACCAAATCGTGCTCGAAGACTTTCTCGGGATGACCCGCTACACCGACCATGTCGAGATACGTGCCGGTCTGTTGACGGTGCCAGCATGGCTTTTCGCCCAAGCGTTCTACTTTCATCGGCAGCGGCGGCTCAACCGGCTCGTAGCGGCCGGATTCGCTTATTGATCATGGACAAGCCGCCCTGCGTGGATTACTACCCTGGTTGGGTTGTCGACACTGACCAGCTGTTCGGGACGCTCCGGGACGAGATTGTCTGGGAACAACACGTCGTCACCCTCTACGGGCGCACTATGCCGACACCACGACTGACGGCCTGGATGGGGGACGCTGCCTACCGTTACTCCGGGATCGTGAACGAACCGGGCCCATGGCCGCGAACACTGGTCGAATTGCGGAAGCGCCTCCGCCGTGAGCTGGGCGTCGACGTCAACTCATGCCTGGCCAATCTCTATCGCGACGGCACTGACTCCATGGGCTACCACAGTGACGATGAGCCAGAGCTCGGCCTGTGCCCCACCATCGCCTCGGTCAGTCTCGGGGATCGTCGACGGTTCGTGCTGCGGCATCGATCGACCGGCGAACGTTGGAGCTGCGACCTGGGACACGGCGACCTGCTCGTGATGCGTGACGAGTCGCAGAGCGACTACGCGCATGCCGTTCCGAAGACCTCACGCCCGGTCAGCCCCCGGCTGAACCTGACCTTCCGGCACTTCCAACCCGGGCGAGGTTGACAAGTTTTCTGGGCGTTGCCCGTAACATCGGGCCCCTTTTCGACGCCCTCTTCTCATGTGAGGGCTATTGATGAAGTCAAGCGACTCGTGGCAGTAGAGGGCGTTGTTGCCCGCCGATACCATCCCCAGCTCGATACCACTCTGCGGTATCTGGTTCGTCGTGGCGATCTTGTCCGAGTGCTGCCGGGCATCTATGCACCACCAGACCGAGCAACTCACCGCAAACTCGTATTAGGGCGCTTCGACTTTTCGACTCCGACGCGATACTCGTTAGTGCTGTCGCGGCGCAATTGTCGTTCTGGCCTGAGCTACGTGTGGTGACCATTGAATGCGCAGTTCGGCACAGCAGGACGCCACAGCCTGGCTACCACTTCCGCAGGCGGCGAATTCCCTCCGAGCTAGTCGTCAGCCGGTCCGGCCTCCGCTGCACATCGCCGGCTCTCACGGCTCTGGATCTCTGCACGACTCTCGGTGGCGACGCAATCGACCAGGCGCTGCGCACTCGGGCGACTACTCTCGCGCAACTTCATCGAGCGATGGAGCTAACAGCCGCACGGGTTCGTAACCCAACCAAGCGTTACTTGCTGCTCGATTCGCGCGATGAGCCTTGGTCCGCAGCGGAGCGCAAATTCCATCGCCTGCTCCACGATGCCGGCATCACCGGATGGAAAGCCAACCGCCCAGTCGTCCTCGATGACTTCACCTGCTACGTCGATGTGATCTTTCGCGAGATCAAACTCATCATCGAGATCGACGGTCGGTTGTTTCACACCGACGCAGACGTCTTCGAGACCGACCGGTCGCGGCAGAACCAACTTGTCTTGGATGGCTGGTGTGTGCTGCGGTTCACCTGGACGATGATCGAAGAGCAGCCGGAGACGGTTCTTGCGATGGTCCGCGAGGCGATCGAGATGTTGACAGCCGCACGCGCCTGACGGTTCAGAACGGCCTCGGACCCGTGCGCATGCCAGCCCCGGCGGGAACGGCGGGTCGCAGCTCCTCGAGCTCCTCGATCGCCGCGGTGAACTGCGAGTTGTAGAGATCGAAATAGTGTCCGCGGGCTTCCAGCAGCTCGTGATGGGTGCCCTGCTCGACGATTTGGCCGTCCTCCATCACCAAGATCACGTCGGCATCCCGGATAGTGGAGAGCCGGTGGGCAATCACGAAGCTGGTGCGATCAGAGCGGAGCGCGGCCATGGCACGCTGCACCAGCACCTCGGTACGCGTGTCGACCGAGCTTGTCGCTTCGTCCAAGATCAGCAGCGCCGGGTCGGCGAGGAACGCCCGAGCAATGGTGATCAGCTGCTTCTCACCGGCACTGATATTGCTGGCTTCCTCGTCCAGAACGGTGTCGTAGCCGTCCGGCAGAGCATGCACGAAGCGATCGACATAGGTGGCCTCGGCCGCTGCGTGAATCTCCTCCTCGGTGGCCGTTGGCCGCCCGTAGGCGATGTTCTCCCGGATGGTGCCATGGAACAACCAGGTGTCCTGCAGCACCATCCCGATCTTGGCTCGCAACGCTGACCGCGGCACGGTGGCAATGTCCACGCCGTCGAGGGTGATGCGGCCGCGGTCCAGCTCGTAGAACCTCATGATCAGATTGACCAACGTGGTCTTGCCGGCTCCAGTCGGCCCCACGATGGCCACGGTGCTGCCCGGCTCAGCCACCAAGGACAAATCGCTGATCAGCGGCTTTCCCCGCTTTTCCGGGGGTTCAAGGGGGTCGTCCCCTTTGGCCGTGTTGGTCTTTGTCGGGGGTTCAAGGGGGTCGTCCCCTTTGGCGTTGGTCTTTTTCGGGGGTTCAAGGGGGTCGTCCCCTTTGGCCGGCAGAGCATCGTAAGAGAACGAGATGTGCTCGAACGCCACGCGGCCGCAGGTCGGGTTGAGCGAGCTGGCCTCCTCCGGCACCTGCTCCGCCTCGTCGAGCACCTCGAAGACCCGCTCAGCCGAGGCAACGCCAGACTGCAACAGGTTCGCCATCGAGGCGAGCTGCGTCAGCGGCTGGGTGAACATCCGCGTGTACTGGATGAACGCCTGCACGTCGCCGAGGTTCATGGTTCCACTGGCTACCCGTAGACCTCCGACAACAGCGATCGCTACGTAGTTCAGGTTCCCGATGAAGAACATCGTCGGCATGATCAAACCGGAGATGAACTGGGCGCCGAAGCTCGCCTTGTACAGCGTGCTGTTCCGCTCCGCGAAGACGGCATCGACCTCGCGCTGCCGGCCGAACACCTTCACCAGTGACTGCCCCGTGAAGGCCTCTTCGATGTGCCCATTCAGCTCGCCCGTGGATTTCCATTGCTCGATGAAGAGCTTCTGTGACCGCTTGCCGATCACCGTCGTCACGACGATCGACAGCGGTATCGTCACCAGCGCGATCAGCGCCAGCACGGGTGAGACCACGAACATCATGATGGTGACACCGATCACGGTCAGCAGCGAGGTGAGCAGCTGGCTCAGCGTTTGCTGCAGCGCCTGGGAGATGTTGTCGATGTCATTGGTGACCCGGCTCAAGAGCTCGCCGCGGGTCTGCTTGTCGAAATAGCTGAGCGGCAGCCTGTTGATCTTGTCTTCGACCTGGCTACGCAGCGTGTAGATCGAGCGCTGCACCGCGCCGTTCAGCAGGTAACCCTGTAACCACAAGAACAACGACGCGACCAGATACAGGCCGAGCGCCAGCAGCAACAATCGCCCGAGCAAAGTGAAATCGATGCCCTGCCCCGGGATGACGTTCAGTCGCTCGACCAAGTCCGCGAAGGTGTTGTTGCCCTCGGCTCGCAACGCAGCCACCACCTGCTCCTTGGTTGCTCCGCTCGGCAGACTCTTGCCAACCACACCCGTGAAGATGACGTCCGTCGCCATGCCCAAGATCCGGGGGCCCATCACGTTCAGGAAGATTCCCACGACGGCCAGCAGCACGCTCAGGCTCAAGATCACCCGCTCGGGCGCCAGGTGCCCCACCAGCCGCTTTAGTGAGGGCAAGAAGTTCAGCGATTTCTCGACTGGACGCGCCTGTCCCCACATCCGGCCGCCGCCTCCGCCCGCAGGCGGGCCGTATTTCGGCCGCTCCGGCGCCTTCGGTGCGGAGGACTGTCCATTGCCGCTGGTGCTGCGGGCTGAGCTGGTCGAAGCCCCTAGGTCGCGCCCTTCGACATGCGCCGTGCTGAGCTTGTCGAAGGGCTCAGGGCGCATGGTTCGATCTTGGCCATTTCCGGTACTCATGCGGCCGCCTCCTCCGCGCTTAGCTGGGAGTCGACGATCTCTGTGTAGGTCGGACAGTGCTCGAGGAGTTCTTGATGGGTGCCGGAGCCGACGACTTCGCCATGTTCCAGCACGATGATCTTGTCCGCATCGGCAATGGTCGCCACCCGCTGCCCGACGATGATCACTGCGGCCTCGGCCGTCTCCCGCTCTAGCGCGGCCCGGAGCCGCGCGTCTGTGGCTACGTCCAGCGCCGAGAACGAGTCGTCGAAGACATAGATCTCCGGACGCTTGACCAGTGCCCGTGCGATCGCAAGACGCTGCCGCTGCCCGCCTGAAACATTGGTGCCACCCTGGGAGACAGGCGCCTCTAGCTGTCCTGGCATGTCGCGTACGAAGTCCTCGGCCTGAGCCACCCGTAGCGCCCGCCAGAGCTCCTCGTCGGTGGCGTCTGGGTTGCCGTACCGCAGGTTGCTGGCAACGGTGCCGGTGAACAGGAACGCCTTCTGCGGCACCAGCCCGATCCGGCTCCAGAGCAGTTCGGGGTCGCAGTCGCGTACCTCGACCCCATCAACCGTCACCGATCCGGCGGTGGCGTCGAAGAGCCGCGGAATCAGTGAGATGAGCGTGGACTTGCCGGCTCCGGTGGAACCGATAATGGCGGTCGTCTGACCAGGCTCTGCGGTGAAGGTGATGTTCCGCAGTACCGGCGAGGCGGCTCCTGGATAGGTGAAATCGGTGTTCCGGAAAGCTACGAGGCCGGTCGCCGACAGCTCTGTGACCGGATGTAGCGGCGGTACCACAGACGACTCGGTACCCAACACCTCTTCGATCCGCTCGGCGCATACTGCGGCGCGTGGCGCGATGATCAACAGGAAGGTCGCCATCATGACCGACATCAAGATCTGGATGAGATAGGTCAGGAAGGCAGTCAGTGCTCCAATCTGCATGTCGCCGGCATCAATGCGCCGCGCCCCGAACCACAGCACCGCAACGCTAGAGACGTTCAAGATGAACATCACGATGGGGAAGATCGACGCCGCGTACCTCCCCACCGATGTCGTCGTATCGGTCAGCTCAGCGTTCGCCCGTGCGAAGCGTGCGGTCTCGTATGGTTCGCGTACGAACGCGCGCACCACCCGTATGCCTGTGATTTGCTCACGGAGAATGCGATTGACCACGTCGATGCGGCCCTGGATCACCCGGAACAGCGGGCTCATCTGCCTGATGATCAGGAAGATCGACAACGCGAGCACTGGCATCGCGACTGCGACCAGCCACGAGAGACCGGGGTCGGTACGCAGCGCCATGATGATGCCACCGATCATCGTGATAGGCGCCGCAACGAACATGGTGCTGCCTAGCAGCACCAGCATTTGCACCTGCTGAACATCGTTGGTGTTACGGGTGATCAGCGACGGCGCTCCGAAGTGATTGAGCTCTCGGGAAGAGAAAGCCAGTACGCGCGTGAAGATTGCGCCACGAACGTCACGGCCAAAGCTCATCGCGGTCTTGGCGCCCAGGTAGGTCGCCCAGACGGAACAGCCGACCTGCACCAGCGTGACGCCCAGCATCATGCCGCCGGTACGCCAGATGTAGTCGGTATCACCCTTGGCTACGCCGTTGTCGATGATCGCCGCGTTCAGGCTGGGCAATAGCAATGCGGCCATAGTCCCGGCGAGCGACAGCAGCAGGAGACCGGCTATCGGCCTCCGGTAGGGAGCCAGATAGCTACGGAGCAGCCTGATCAGCATGATGTCCGTTCTCTGCGTCGTGCGGGGCCCCGGCAGATGCCGTGCAGCACAAGATCAACGATCTGTTGCGGCTGAGCGAGACGTTGGTCCCCGAGGATGGTATGAGTGATCGAAAATGTGATGGTCCGCAGCGCGCTGGCCGCCTCCATGACGTCGAGACGCAGTTGATCTTGGTCAGGCTTGATCAGTGCAGCGATAGCGCTGTTGATCAGTTCGGTGTCGGCCTGCTGCTTGGCCCGCATGGTGTCATGATCGGACGCGTCCTTGTGCAACCGCAGTGAGCCGAAGAGGGCAAAGATTCTGCGCAACCGCTCCTGGAGAATGGTCACCGCTGCAACCAGCCGCTCCTCAAGCTGCAAGCTCGAATCAATCAGAGCGAGCTCGTCGCAGGTGCGCTGGCTGTCGAATGCGTCCTCGATGACTGCATCGATGAGAGCCTCCTTGGTGGGGAAGGCTCGAAAGATGGTGCCTTCCGCGATGCCCGCAGCCTCGGCGATCTGCCTGGTACTCACCTCTCGGCCGAACCGCTCCAGCAGCGGCTCGGTTGCCGCGACGAGTGCCGCACGGCGCTCATCCAGTGGCAGGGGTGCGGCTCGAGTCACCCGCCCAGCATAGTGAGTGAGCACTCACTCAGCAAGGGATTATCCCGTCGCGTCATTCTGTTTGTCACGATAGTGGCGATGTCAAACGATAAGGAGCGTCGTGGTGGGCTTGGACCAGCTGACAGATGAGATCTTCGAGGCGGTCATCTTCGACCTGGACGGAACGCTCATCGACTCCACTCCGGCGGTGATCCGGTCCTGGACCACCTGGGCCGGCGAATATGGCTTCGTCCCCGCGGACTTGCTGATGAACCATGGCACTCCGTCGGCGTCGGTCGTACGCGCGGTGATGCCGAAGGATTTGCAGGAGGCCGGCATCCGGCGCATCACCGAACTCGAGCTAGCCGACGTGCATGACATTGCGGTGCTGCCCGGCGCGCGCGAGGCGCTGGCATCGCTCGTCGGCGCAAAGAACGGGATTGCCACCTCATGTACGGTGCCGCTCGCAGCTGCGCGAATCGCCGCCGCGCATCTGCAGCCGCCATCGGTGCTGGTGACCGCCGACGACGTCGTTCATGGCAAGCCACATCCGGAGCCTTTTCTGGAGGCGGCGCGCCGCCTCGGCGTTGATCCACGACGCTGCCTCGTGATCGAGGACGCACCGAAAGGCCTTGAGGCGGCGAAGGCCGCCGGCTGCTTCACACTGGCCGTCGTCACCACGACACCCCGCGAAGAGTTGTCCGCCGACGGAATTGTCAATGACCTCTCAGAGGTCGAATTCGAAGCAAACGGTAACGGCATTCGCCTGAAGCTGGTCAACCAACCTATTAGGGCCGATCAACAAGCTCAGCCCACCAGCTCCTAACCGGTCTTGCGGCGGAAGTTGCGCTTCGTTTCAACCGGACCGTGTCCGTGCACCTGCTGTGGACCGTTGTCGATATGGTCCTCACCTTTACGAGCCTGCTTGGCGGCAAGGGCCTCACGGAACTTGCGCTTGGTCTCGTCCTCGGGTGGCTGTTTGGGACCCGATTTATCACTAGCGCTCATGGAGTCATTCTTACCGCGCGATGCTAAGAGCCTGAAGATGGCGCCTGCGGCTCACTGGATGGCCAGGAGCTGGGAGGCCAGTTGCGCATCGTCTGGTCGTCGCTCAACTGATCACCGCGGTCGCTGCCGGACTCAGCCTGCTCGGCCGAACTCGTCTCGGCGGCATCGGTCATCACAGGAACCAACGTCACGGCGGTTCCGTACGCGGCGACCTCGCTGAGCGACTGAGTGATCTCACTGCAGTCGAACCTGAGTCCAACAATCGCGTCCGCGCCAGCACCCACGGCCATCTCGACCATCCGAGCGACCGCATCCTGACGCGAATCCGTCAACATCACGACATAGCCGTCCACGGGGTTTCCGCCGCGCAGGTCGGGTCGCAGCTCACGGGTACGCGCGACAACGCCGACCACGTCGCCAACTACCCCGGAGATATCGCGACCAGGAACGGTCTCCATGGTGACGACCGGCAGAGCACGCACGACCACAGCGGGCTGCTTGAGAGCCGGCGGCTGCGGTGTCCACTGACCCGGTTGCTGTCCGTACGGGCCTTGCTGGCCGGGTTGACCGTACGGCTGCTGTGGTGGGTACTGTCCGGGCTGTTGACCGTACGGGCCCTGCTGGCCTGGATAGGGCTGCTGAGGTTGCCGTCCGGCCGCCGGCTGTCCGTACGGCTGCTGCGGTGGATACTGTCCGGGCTGCTGCTGCCCGTACGGATTGGGCTGATTTTGTCCGTAGGGCGGCTGCTGCCCGTAGTTGCTCATGAGTGACAAGATATCGGGCCGCCACCTCTGCTGGAACGCACCGAGCCGTGGACCTGAAATCAGCCCAGCTCGGTCATCTCGACGGTGACGAACATCTGGGAGCGACCGCCGGAGTAGGTGCCGCGCAGTGGGGCCACGTCGCCGTAGTCCCGGCCCTGACCAACCCGGACATAGCCGTCGGTGAGTCTGCGACATTGCGTTGGGTCGTACGCCACCCAGCTGCCGCACCACCACTCGATCCAGGAGTGGCTCTCACCTTCCACGGTCTTGTTCGGTTCGCCGCCGCCGGGATGCAGGTATCCCGACACATATCGAGCCGGCACGCCGATAGAGCGCAGCGCACCTAGCGCCACGTGGCTGTAGTCCTGGCAGACGCCGCGACCCAGCTCCCAGACCTCGCGGGCCGTACTGGTGACCTTGGTCGAGCCGCGTTCGTAGCTCAGATGATCATGAACCAGGGCGCACACGTCGAGTGCCGCCAGTCGGGGCGGCTGCTGAGTCGTCGCTGCGGCCAGCTCGATGAGTTCCGCCGGAGGTTGGGTTCGATCGTCGACGGCGAGAAACTCAGTCATTGTGTCGACCACGCCGCGATCGTGCAGGGCCGCCCATCCAAGATCATTCGGCGCTACTCGCCGGTCGACATCCCAGGCAAGATCATCTCCGCGGGTTTCCACCACACCTTGGGCATGCACAGTGAGCCGCTCGTGCCGCTCGTGCACCTCGAAGGTCGTCACCTCAGTGCCCCAATAGTCGATATAGCTGAAGCTCCAGGCCGCAGGCTCGATGGTGACGCGGCTGCTCCAGACCGTTTGCTGTTCGGTCCGCGCCGGGGTCATGCGCGCCTCGTTGTAGGAGGACTTGACCCGTGTTGCGTAGCTGAATCCAGTTCGATGATCAATGCTGAGCCGCATCTCACCGGGTCCCTTCCGTGGTCCAAGCAGTCGGATCCTGGGCAGCAAAGTAGCTGGTGGCGATCGCAGTACTCACCTGGGCTACGACATCCTGCACAACCGACATCTCCTGGTTGAGGTTGGCACGCAACTCATCCAGATCTGCATACTCCAGACGAGCCCGGAGCTGACCGAGGGAGCGAAGTGCAGGCTCAGCATGCCGCGCAGTCACCACGTTGTTCAGCGCCACTTTCTGCAGGCTGTCGGAGGCAGCGAGCAATCCGTGCATGATCGACCGCGGAAACCGCGCGTCGACGATCAAGAACTCCGCTGCCTCGCGATAGGTATAGAGCCCGCCATAGGTCCGCAGGAATGCATCGTGGCCACCGCAGCCGCGCAGTACGGCCGGCCACTGGGTGCCGCCGTGTGTCAGTGACGCCGAAGCCACGAGCCGTGAGGTCATGTCGACCTGTTCCAGCGATCGGCCCATCGACATGAATTGCCAGCCGTCGTCGCGGACCATGATGCCGCGAGAGATACCGGCGAACATGGCGCTCCGCTCGCGCGCCCAGTTCAAGAACACATGTGCGCCAGTGGTTCCGAACGGCGTCGTCGGTAGCTGGTGCCAGGTGGCATTCACGCATTCCCAAAGATCGAGCGGAATTACCTCCCGCGCACGGCGGGCGTTGTCGCGTGCCGACGCGTAGCAGCAGTAGATCGAGGTCGGTTCGGACGGGTCGTAGCCAAGAATCCGCAGCAGGTCGGTCAGGTCCGGATCCTTGACGTGATCAACACTCATCAGCGCCAGGAGGTTGCGACAGGCGTCCACCACCTGGGCCGTTGTGTCTTCGATGATCAGCCGCAGGTGTGTCTGGAGCAATCGCGCCGTATCCTCGGCTCGCTCGACGTAGCGGCCGATCCAGAACATCGACTCGGCGATGCGGCTCAGCATCCCCGCCTCCGCCGGGTGGCCTGTCGTTGATCTTGCTGCTGCTGTTGATCCTGCTCTTGTTGTTGCGTCTCGGCAAACTTCGGCATCACCGTCATCGGAATCTTGGCCACCGTCAGCGGTACCCGGGGTGGCGGCGGCGCAGGGGCATGGTCATCGGCATCGTCGGTGTGATTGGTGGAGCCTCGATGCGAAACTGACCGGTGCGGCGGTGGGCTGAGCACCCAAGTGTCCTTGCTGCCACCACCCTGGCTGCTGTTGACGACGAGCTCGCCCTCCGGCAGAGCGACTCGGGTAAGACCACCAGGCAGCACCCAGATGTCCTCGCCATTGTTCACAGCGAAGGGTCGAAGATCAACATGTCGCGGCTTGAGGCCGTCCTCGATCAAGGTTGGCACGGTGGACAGCTGAACGACCGGCTGCGCGATCCAGCCGCGAGGATCCTCGCTGACCTGCCGTCGCAGCGCATCGAGCTCGCTCTGCGTCGCGCGCGGTCCAATCACAATGCCCTTGCCGCCGGAACCGTCAACCGGCTTGACGACCAGATCCTTCAGACGATCCAGCACCTCCTCCCGTGCTTCGTCATCTTCCAATCGCCAGGTATCGACGTTGGCGATGATCGGTTCCTCCCGCAAGTAGTACTTGATCAAGTCAGGCACGTAGGTATAGACCAACTTGTCGTCGGCCACGCCGTTGCCGACCGCATTAGCAAGCGTGACGCCGCCAGTGCGTACCGCATTCACCAGTCCTGGCACGCCCAGCATCGAGTCACTGCGGAAATGCACCGGATCCAGGAAGTCGTCGTCGACCCGGCGATAGATCACATCGACCCGCTGCAGTCCCGCGGTGGTACGCATGAAGACTTTGCCGCGCCGACATTCAAGATCACGACCCTCCACCAGCTCGACGCCCATAGTGCGGGCGAGCAGGGTGTGCTCGAAGTAAGCGGAATTGAAGACGCCGGGGGTGAGCACCACCACGGTTGGATCGTCGACGCCGGCTGGGGCCGCCTTGCGTAGCGCAGTGAGCAGCCGGGTCGGATAACTCGCGACGGGGCGAATCCGCTGGTTCGCGAAAGCCTCTGGCATGACGGTGATCATGGCGTTGCGGTTGGTCATCACGTACGAGACGCCGCTCGGGACCCGGACGTTGTCCTCGAGCACCCGAACCTCGCCTGACGGGTTGCGAATCAGGTCCACGCCCGCCACATGGATGCGTACGCCGTTGCCAGGCTGAATGCCCCACACCGCGCGGTGGAAATGAGTTGAGGAGGTGATCAGCTTGCTGGGGATCACGCCGTCGGAGATCACCCGGGCATCGGAGTAGATATCGGAGAGGAACGCCTCGAGCGCTCGCACCCGCTGGGCGACGCCGGACTCGATGATCTCCCACTCCGGTGACGCAATCACTCGCGGCACCAAATCGAGCGGGAATGGCCTCTCCACCCCGCCGACGTCGAACGTCACGCCGGCTTGGGTGTAGTTGTTCGCCAATGACTCAGCGATGGTGCGAAGATCGTCTGAGGTTGATCCGGAGAGAGCGGAGTACACGGCCTGGTAAGAGGGCCGGACGCTGCCCTCCCCATCCACCATCTCGTCGAACGCATCACCAGTGTGGTAATCGGAAAGTACGTCCCCCATGGGCGGAGCCTACTCAGGACTCGTTACCCAGGCGTTAACTCCTTGTCATCCCAGAACAGGCTGCGAGCGTCGGGAATCGCGCGCCGACGTGGTGAGCCAGGCTGGCGCGCCGCTGTCCTGGACGATCGAGCGAGCAGACATACTTTTCGTCTGCGAGGGAGTGAGGAAGGCAGCGGCTTCTGAGCGTCAGCCTCAGCCAGCGGAGCGAGCAGTGCACACGGAGAGAGCGGAGGCGTTCTTTCCTCTGCGAGCGACGACGAACTAGGCGGATTCAAAAGCGCGATGCGCGAGCAGCCTCACAAAAAGAGTGCAGAGTCACCGAACTCGTGCCAGAGATAGCGCTCGGCAACGGCCGCGTCGTACGCGCGCTGGGTGAGTTCTGGACCGGCCACGGATTCGACGAGCAGGAGGTGCGATGCCTCCGGATTGTGCCATCCGGTGATCAGCCCGTCGACGACGCGTACCTCTCGCTCCGGAGAGATCACCAGATCGGTCCATCCCGCTGCGGCTGACACCGTTCCGTCTGGTCGGGTGGCTGACTCGATGGCGCGGGTGGCGGTCGTGCCCACCGCGATCACTCGGCCGCCGCGAGCCTTGCTCCCGTTGACCAGATGGGCTGTGGTCTCGCCCACCTCGAACCACTCGGGCTGCGGAGCCTCTCCGGCGTCCTGGGAGGACAATCCGGTGTGCAAGGTGATAGGCGCGATGATCACGCCGTGCGCCACCAAGCGGGCCACAAGCTCGGCGCTGAATGGCCTGGCTGCGCTCGGCATCTCGGCGCTGCCAGGGTGCAGGGCGAAGATCGTTTGGTACGCCGAGATGGGAAATGAGGCATTGAGATAGCCGTAGCTGATCGGCCGGGCATGCTCCCGGAGGTAGTCCGAGAGTCGTAGCGGCGAGGTGATCCGGCCACGCCAGAGCCGATTCCCTTGGCCCGTGGGTGAGGAGCCAGGTTCCGGGTACGGCGCAATCAGCTCAACGGAGGCGCCGTCGGGGAGGGCAATGCGCTCCCCAGCCCGGCCGTCGAGCACCGGAGCCGCGGCTTTCGGGGCAGCGCGCAGCTCAACCACCCGAGTGCCATCGGGCAGCCGGTTGGCAATATGCACCACGACGGCCGAGCCGTCCCAGCTGCCGTCCAGCTGACCGGGCACCGTCGCCGAGGTGTTGACGATCAACACATCGCCGGACCTGAGGTGCTCCGCGAGATAGGAGAAGACGGTATGCCCGATACCGGCAGGTGTCGCGATCATCAGGCGTACGCCATCTCGGCCGAGGCCACGCAGCTCGGGCGGCTCAGTCGCGGTACGGTCCTCAGGCGAAGAGAAGTGGGTGTGGGGCTGCGACGCCAGTGCGATGCTCATACCGATCCCGTCGGCGCCGCCAGCGTCGTCGCGAGATCGGTGCTGCGGTAGCGGCCGCTCGGCAGTCCCGAACTGATCAGCGCAACGACAAGCGGGGCGACGGTTTCCGGCTCGGGCCGATCGCTGATGTCCTCGCCAGGGAATGCCGCTTGATGCATCGCGGTCCGCATGTCCGAAGGATCGAGGCTGTACCAGGTGAACTGCGGCTCCTCCGCAGCCCAGGTCAAAGTCTGATGATCCAGCGCCGCTTTGCTGGAGCCGTAGCCGCCCCAGCTTTGGTAATGATCGACTCCAGCATCAGAGGAGATATTGATGATCACCGCGTGAGGCAAGAGTGTCGGAAGCAATGATCGGATCAGCTGCTGCGGGGCGATCACGTTGGTACGTAACAGCTGCTCGTAGGCGCCTGACTCGAGATCACGCAGTCGCGGCAGCGGAGAGCCGCCCAGATCGCTTGCATTGTTGATCACCAGATCCGCTCCGCCCGCGGCGGCGACGGCAGCCACCAGCTGTTTGCGATGGTCCGGCTCGCCGACATCACCCGGAATTGCTTGCATGGAAGTCAGCTCAGTCAAAGCTTGTGCAACGCTTTCGAGCTGCTCTGCGCGCCTAGCGTCGATCGTCAAACTCCAACCGAGGCCGGCCAGTTCGAAGGCCAGCGCTCGTCCGAGTCCGAGAGAACCACCGGTGATCAATGCGTGAGGCATGAACCCAGTATTCAACTTAAAGTGAGCTTTAATTCAAGAGGAGTGGCACCGCCCGCGCGTTACCGAGACAAAGATGCTTAGCGCGCCGCCCGCCGACCGTGGGATCCAGGCATCCCCGGATCGGTCTCCTCCGGATCATGGAGATAGGTGAAGTCGCCGAAGTCATCCTCGGCGTGACGTCGTGACCAGCGACGTTTCTCTTGACGGTCCGGCGCTACTCGTTCGTCCTCGTTCGCTACGGGCGGCGGTGGCGGTGGAAG
>Ga0307287_10000486_pt1 | contig 14008 bp, 14 predicted proteins | sample ER_DNA_141_FD_194485 | JGI IMG/M metagenome (GOLD analysis project Ga0307287, IMG submission 194485) | Bulk soil microbial communities from the East River watershed near Crested Butte, Colorado, United States - ER_DNA_141 | ecosystem: Environmental > Terrestrial > Soil > Floodplain | place...
CCGTCGAACGCGAACTCGCTCGGCCCCCACATCGGAACGTAGACGTCCATGGCGAAGTCCTCGAAGGTCTTCACCACCTCCGGCGGCCACGGATCGCAACGGCAGAGGTGGACCCGGTACACGGCCATGATCGCGTCCTGGTACTCCGGCGAGTCGGTCGTGCCAGCCTCCTCGTGGCGGCGAAGCGTCTCGCGGAGCTCCTCCGGAAAGGCTTCGAGCAATCGAGCCATCTCGCGCTGCAGGAGAGCCGCGTCGGCGATCGTCGAGGCTAGGACGAGACTCCGCAGATGCGGCTGGTAGGCGAGCGCATAATCGGTCGCCAGCATGCCGCCCCACGAGTGGCCGTAGAGGTCGAATTGGTTCAACCCGAGGTGGGCGCGCAACGCCTCGAGCTCGTCGACGAAGCGGTCGGCGCGCCAGAGAGACGGATCATCGGGTTGATCGGAGTCGCCGCAACCGAGCTGGTCGTAGAGGACGACGCGCCGATCCGGGCCCGCCAGGCGCTCGAGCGGCTGCAGGTAGAGACTGCCGCCCCCCGGCCCGCCGTGCAGGAGCACGAGCGTTCTGTCCCCGTCGCCGAGGACCCGATAGCGGACCGCTCCCCCCTCGACCTCGACCGCTCCGCGTTCTTCCTCCACGTTTCCTCCTCAGACGAGCGGGGCGGCCCAGAAGAGCCGCCCCGCCATGCTCGGATGAGGCCTGCCTAGGCCTCTTCGTGGACGAACTTGCCCACCGCCTCGTACCGGTCCTTGGACCAGAAGTAGTAGATGACGCCGATCAGACAGCCCCCGAGGAAGATCCCGAGCGCGTAGAACGGAACGGCGAACGTCCAGCCCTTGTTTTCACCGGTGGTGAGCGCGCCCCGGTTGTGCAGCATGAGGTAGACGGCCAACGCGAGGCTTCCGGCCCCGAGAATGGGTGCGACGAGCGTCTTGAACCAGTGGAAGCCGTCGCGGTTCTCGGGCCGCAGGAAGAAGATGATGATCGCGACGCTAACGAGCGCCATCAGCGGGAAGAGCAGCATGTTTCCCTGGAATGGCAACCACGTCCCGATCTGGAAGAGCGCGGTGATCGGGCTCGACTCGTCGATCCCCAGCTTCTCCCGCTGGCCGCCCCCGGCGATGTCGAACGCGAAGAGCGACGTCACTGCCACGGTGAACACGAGCACGATCGCCGACGCGACGTAGGGGCTCTTGTGCGTCCTGTGCGTCCGGCCCAGGATGCTCGGCAGGAGCCGCTCCCGGCCCATCGAGAAGAGGTACCGGTTGGATGTGTTCCAGAACGCCAGCGAGCACGCGAAGGAGCCGGTGATGATGAGCACCTGGAAGAGGTCCTTGATGGCGCCCCCCGCGAACTCCTGGGCGACCGGGTAGAAGACGCTGGCGTAATTGCCGTCCGGCAGCCCCACGTTCGCGGGTGCCTCCGCAATGCCGTATTGGGTGGAAACTGCCCACGCCCACTGATCCTTGGAGTCGCCGTACGCGCTGACGAGCATCCAGGACCAGAACGTGTAGCAGACGCCGAGCCCGATGCAAGAGATGTAGATGGCGTAGGCCATCATCTTCTTCGGGTTCCGGGCCTCCTCGGCGTAGTTGGGCGCCATCTCGAAGCCCACCCACGACCAGAAGGCGGCGAAGAACCCGATTCCGGCAGCGCCGGCACCGAACACCCTGGCTGCCCCCTCGACACCCTCGCCGCCACCGAAGATCCCCGCAGGGTTGAGAGCGCCCCAGACGATGCCGTCCGGGCCGCCGCCCTGGAAGAGCACGGCGAAGCCGAAGATCATGAGGATGACGATCTCGCCGAGCAGCGCGATCCCGAGGATCCTGGCGACGATCTCGACGTGGAAGTACGTGATCATGAACATGAGCGCGAGGAAACAGAAGGAGTACACGCGCCAGTCCAGATCGAAGCCGCCGGACAGGTCGAGGATGCTCGTCTGCGCGAAGTACGACGTGACGCCGTTGACGCCGACGGTGAACAGCATGTACGCAGCGGCGATTCCGACCGCAGCGCCCAGACCGATGATCCGGCCGAACCCGTACGAGATGTACGAATAGATGCCGCCGGCGGTGGTCACCCGCCGCGCCATCTCGATGTAGCCGACCGAGAAGAACGTGAACGAGAGGGTCGCCAGCCAGAAGGCGGCCGGAACCGAGATCCCGATGCCGAGGCCCGACAGCGGGTCGTTGAACATCATCGCCGCAAGGGGCGCGGAGCCCGTGACGATCAAGAACAGAACCTGCGGGAGCCCGAGGGCGTTCCGGGCCAGCTCGCCGGAACCCGTCATCCCATGACCGGGCGCCGGGGCCGGGGCGCTGGTGGCCTCCATGCAACCTCCTTTCGGGTTGATCCCGTCCGGGCCGCACGCCATCGGGACGAGACTGATGGCGCAGCGTAACGAGTTGGTCGGCCGTGATTCAAGGCCCTTCGCCGCACGAGCCTCAACTCGGCGGTCCGCGATCCCCTAGGATCGGGCGCGGCATGGAGGCCCTGCGAGGTACCCGCGCTCTCGTCACTGGAGGGACCTCCGGCATCGGCACGTCGATCGTCGACCGGCTTCGGGCGGATGGGGCTGCAGTCGTCTTCACCGGCCGAGACGAGACGAGGGGGCAGGAGGTCGCGGCGCGAACGGGAGCGTCGTTCGTGCGAGCGGACGTGCGCGACGCGGACGACGTGCGGGCGTCCGTGCAGAAGGCGGTCGCCTCGCTCGGCGGCCTCGACGCTCTCGTCGTCAATGCGGGCGTTCTCCACGACGCGCCGCTTTCCGAGACGAGCGACGAGGCCTGGGACGCCGTCCTCGAAACGAATCTGCTCGGCCCTTCCCTGTACGCGGTCGCCTGCCTGCCCGAGCTCCGCGCCGCCGGCGGCGGATCGATCACGATGATCTCGTCGGACGCCGGCGTCTGGGGCGAGACGACGATCGGTGCCTACTCCGTCTCGAAGCGGGCGCTGAACATGCTCGTTCAGGTGCTCGCGGTCGAGGCCGGCCCGAGCGGGATCCGTGTAAACGCCGTCTGTCCCGGCGACACGGCTCCCGGGATGGCCACGCACGTCGCCGGTCGCACGGAGCCGGGCGATACGTCCGGATGGGCCCTACCCCCACTCGGGCGCGTTGCGACAGGAGCGGACGTCGCAGCGGCGGTCGCATTCTTCGCCTCGCCTGACGCGGCGTTCTCGAACGGCTCGATCCTGCTGGTCGACGGCGGCATGCGCGCGTCGCTCCACGCAAGCGCCGTCGCGAGCGACGCGAAGCGGACGCAGGGCGAGGCGGAATGACGGCAGGCCTCGGGCTCGGCGGACGAGTCGCCCTCGTCACCGGTGGGACCTCCGGCATCGGGAGAGGCTGCGTCGAGCGCCTGCGCGCCGAGGGCATGGAGGTTGTGTTCACCGGTCGCAGCCAGGAGCGGGGCGACGCCGCCGCACGGGAGTCCGACGCGACCTTCGTGCAGTGCGACCACCAGGATCGGGAGGCGTCCGACCAGGTGGTCGAGAGGGCGCTCGAGCTCGGCGACGGCCGGCTCGACGTGCTCGTGGCGAACGCGGGCATCCTCTTCCAGGGCTCCGTCGAGGAGACACCCGAGGCCGCCCTCCGCGAACTGCTCGAGGTGAACCTCACGTCGCTCTTCCGGATCTCGCGCGCCTGCTTCGGCCCCATGCGGGACGGAGGCGGCGGCTCGATGATCCACATCGCGTCCGACGCCGGCATCCGAGCTGTGCACGAGATCGCCGCGTACTCGGTCACGAAGGCGGGCGTGATCTCCGTCTCCGAGCTCCTCGGAGCCGAGGGAGCGCCGCACGGCATCCGCTCGAACGCCGTGTGCCCCGGTGACATCGTGCCCGGCGTCCAGGCCACGCCGGTCGGCCACGAGCACCACGCGGAGGATCCCTTGGGCTGGGTCCTGCCGCCTTCGGGCCGTTTCGGGACGGCCGCGGACGTCGCCGCGCTCGTTGCGTGGCTCGCCTCCGACGAGTCGTCGCACGTAACGGGAGCAACACTCCGGATCGACGGTGGCACGGGGGCGGCGATGCGGGTCGCTACCCGCGCCTGAGCTCCGTCAGCGGCTCCACGAAGAATCCGCACCGGTCCCTTGATTTCTGTGGCGCGGAGCATCAGGCTGGGCGCGGCAGCAGACTCGGAAGGGAGCGCACATGGAACTGATCGTGGTCGGGTTCGACGGCTCCGAGCATGCCCGCAAGGCGCTCACGCGGGCGGCCGACCTCGCCGGCGACGGCACCGAGATCGCCGTCGTTTGCGCCGCAGACATTGCCAGGCTTCACCGCGACCCGGCGGGAGGCGCAGCCCCCGTCGATCCGGCGGACGTCGAGGCGCGCGCGGCGGCGCTCGCCGAGGCCCGAAGCTACCTCGGGGAACGGGGAATCGAACCGAAGCTCGTCGAGGGCCTCGGAAACCCGGCGGACGTCATCGTTCAGGAGGCTGAAGATTCAGGCGCCGACCTGATCGTGGTCGGGACGAGGGGCCTGAACGCGGCGAAACGGCTCGTCCTCGGCTCCATCAGCACGAACGTCGTGCACCACGCCACCTGCGACGTCCTCGTCGTGCGCTGACCGCGGCCGAGCTCGACCTCTGCTTCCTCCCAGCCTCCGAGCTCGCTCGGCGAATCAATTCGCATGAGCTTTCGCCGGTCGCCGCGATCTCCGCCAGCCTCGCGCGGATCGAAGAGGTCAACCCCAAGCTGAACTGCTTCTGCTTCGTCTACGCCGACGAAGCGATGGAGCAAGCCGACGCCGCCGAGCGGGCGCTCGCGGACGGCCGGCCCGTCGGTCCGCTGCACGGCGTTCCGATCGCGTTCAAGGATCTCACGCCCACGAAGGGCAAGCGGACGACGATGGGCTCCTATGCGTTCGAGCACTGGATTCCGGACGAGAGCGCCCTGCTCGTCGAGAAGCTGCTCGGCGCCGGCGCGATCATGGTCGGCAAGACGACGACGCCCGAATTCGCCTACGCGGGGTTCACCGACAGTCCTCTGTGGGGCGTGACGCGGAACCCGTGGGATGCGACACGGTCACCCGGGGGATCTTCCGGCGGCTCGGCAGCAGCGGTGGCGTCGGGGTGCGTTCCCCTTGCCGAAGGGACAGACATGGGGGGCTCGGTGCGCATCCCGGCGTCCTGGTCCGGAATCGTCGGACTGAAGCCGAGCTTCGGACGGATCCCGCTCGACTTCCTCCCGACCCAGTTCGACACGATCCATCACTTCGGGCCGTTGGCGCGGACTGTGGAGGACGCACGCCTTTTCCTCGCGGTGGGCCAGGGCCCCGACGAGCGCGACATCATGTCGCTCTCGCCGCCGCTCGATTTCTCGGGGCCGCTCGACCCGTCCGTCGAAGGCATGCGCCTCGCCCTCGACGTCGACCTCGGATGCTTTGCGGTCGCGCCAGAGGTCGAGGCCTCGGTCAGGCAGGCCGCCGACGCGCTCGCCGGTGCGGGGGCGGTCGTCGAGGAGGTCGACCTCGGCTGGGGGAGGGAGATCGCCGACGCCTGGGTCGACCACTGGGGCGTCTACCTGGCGGCGATCTTCGGCGACCAGCTCGACACCTTCCGGGAGAAGATGGATCCGCGGGTCGTGGCTCTCCTGGATGCCGGCCTGGGCATGGGCGCCGTCGACTTCAAGCGCCTGGAGTTCGTTCGCACACGGGCCTGGAAGCAGCTCGCGCCGGTGCTCGAACGCTTCGACGCTCTCCTCTGCCCGACGATGTCGCAGACGGCCCGTCCGGTCGACGAGGACGAGTTCTTCTGGTACGCGGACCGCGGCGACGGCCTCTACCACGGCCTCGATATGACGAGCATGTTCAACTTCGTCAGCCAGTGCCCCGCGCTCAGCGTCCCGGCCGGGTGGACGGACGAAGAGCTTCCCGTCGGGCTCCAGATCGTCGCGCGCCGCTTCCGCGACGACGAGGCACTCCGGATCGGAGCCGCCCTCGAGCAGGAGCTTCCGTGGGCCGAGCGGCGGCCGCCGCTCTAGACTCGGCCGGTGGCGATCGTCAAGGCGAACGGGGTCGACCTCTGGGTCGAGCAAGACGGCGAGGGCGACGACGTCCTCTTCGTCTCGGGGCTCGCGGACGAGGGCGCCTGCTGGGTCGACCAGGTCGCCGGCCTGCGCGACCGCTACCGCGTCACGACCTTCGACAACCGCGGCGTCGGCCGGTCGGCGACTCCCGACGGGCCCTTCCGCATTGCCGACTTCGCCACCGACACGGCTGCCCTCATGAAGGCGCTCGGCCTCGAGCGCGCGCACGTCGTCGGGTCGTCGATGGGCGGTGCAATAGCGCAGGAGCTCGCGCTCGCCCATCCTGAGCGCGTACGCAGCATCGTCCTCAACGGCACCTGGTGCCGGGGCGACCGATTCCTGCACGAGATCTTCCGCAACTGGATGTGGTCCGCCGAGAAGGCCGACTCGATCCGCGACTTCCTGGTCACCGTCAATCTCTGGTGCTTCTCACCGCGGATCTGGAACGAGGGGATCATGGACGGCTGGCTCGAGGCCGCCGTGGCAAGCCCATACCCGCAGTCGGTCGACGCGTTCTGCCGCTCCACAGACGCGCTCATCGGGCACGACACGGCCGACCGGGTCGGTGGGATTCAAGCGCCGGCGCTCGTGACCGTCGGTGAGCTCGACCTCGTGCTGCCGCCCCGCTTCTCCCAGGAGCTCGTGGAGCGAATCCCCGGCGCCCGGCTCGTCGTCATCCCGGACTCCGGACACCAGCCGTTCCAGGAGCTGCCCGCCGATTACAACCGCCTGCTCGACGAGTTCTGGCACTCGGTCGACTGAGCACGCCGGTGACTTCCCAGGCGATTCGCGAGATCGCCGTCGAAACCGGTGGACTTCGCTTTGCGGCCCTCGAGGCCGGAGAGCCCGGCCGTCCGCTCGTGCTCTGCCTGCATGGTTTCCCGGACTCCGCGTGGACGTGGCGGCACCTCCTCCCGCAGCTAGGCGCCCAAGGGCTCCACGCAGTCGCGCCGTTCCTACGAGGGTACGCGCCGACCGAGCTCCCTATCGCGGGCTTTGGGATCGCAGAGCTGACCGACGACGTGCTCGCACTCGAGGAGGCGCTCCGGGGCGCCGGGCGCAGCGTCGTCGTCGGACACGACTGGGGCGCCGCGGCCGTCTATGCGGCCCTCCACCGGAACGCGGAGCTCTGGCACTGCGCGATCGCCGCCTCGGTGCCGCCCGCCGGCGGCTACTCGATCGACGCAATCTCGCTCACCCAGCTGCGCCGGAGCTGGTACTCGTACCTCTTCCAGCTCCCGGACCCGGCCGTCCCCGAGCAGCTCGCCTCCCAGAACGACCTGGCCCTCGTCGACTCGCTCTGGGCAGACTGGTCACCCGGATACGACGCCGCCCAGGACATCCGCCGGGCGAAGGAGGCGCTCCGACCGCCTGGCCACCTTCGCGCGGCGATCAGCTACTACCGGGACGCGCCGACCGGCGTGCCGGCTCCCACAGACGCCCTGGCGGCGCAAGAATCGCTCCGCCGGCTCGAGGTCCCGCTGCTCTACCTCCACGGGGCCCACGACGGCTGCATCGGGCTCGACTCCGTCGAGCTCGTCCGTCCATGGTTCCCACCGGGAACTCGAACGATCGTCCTCGAGGACGCCGGCCACTTCGTCCAACTCGAACAGCCCCAGGAGTTCAACCGCCTCGTGGTCGAGTTCATCGCCTCCGCCGGCGAGTGAGCTCCCTAATAGGAGCGGGGCATACCCAGGACGTGCTGGCCGAGATAGGCAAGCACGAGATTGTTCGATATCGGCGCAATCGAGTAGAGGCGGGTCTCACGGAACTTCCGCTCGACGTCGTATTCCGCCGCGAATCCGTACCCTCCGTGCGCATCGAGGCAGGCGTTGGCCGCCTGCCAGGAGGCCTCGGAGGCGAGCAGCTTCGCCATGTTCGCCTCGGGGCCGCACGGCTCGCCGTGCTCGAAGAGCCACGCGGCCTTGTAGCGGACGAGGTCGGCCGCCTCGATCGCAGCATGCGCTCGCGCGATCGGGAACTGCACGCCCTGGTTGGCCCCGATCGGCCGCCCGAAGACGACACGGGCCGAGGCGTATCGTGCGGCCTGGTCCACGAACCACCGCCCGTCGCCGATGCATTCGGCCGCGATCAGGATCCGCTCAGCGTTCATCGCATCCAGGATGTAGTGGAATCCGCGCCCCGCCTCGCCGACGAGCGCGTCCTCCGGGATCTCGACGCCGTCGAAGAAGACCTCGGTCGTCGCGTGGTTCATCATCGTTCTGATCGGACGGATCTCGAGCTTTTCCCCCGCGGCCTTCATGTCGACCACGAAGACCGACAGGCCCCCGGTTCGCTTCTCGACCTCGTCGAGCGGAGTCGTGCGGGCGAGCAGGAGCATGAGGTCGGAGTGGAGGGCCCGCGACGTCCAGATCTTCTGACCCCGGATCAGGTAACCAGCGGCAACTCGCTCGGCACTCGTCTGAATCTGCGTCGTATCGGAGCCCACGGTCGGCTCGGTGATCCCGAACGCTTGGAGCCTCACCTCGCCGGAGGCGATTGCCGGCAGGAAGCGCTGCTTCTGCTCGTCGCTCCCGTGGCGGAGGAGCGTGCCCATGACGTACATCTGGGCATGGCACGCGGCGGCGTTGCCTCCGGACGCGTTGATCTCCTCGAGGATGACGCTCGCCGCCGTGAGATCGAGGCCGGCGCCGCCGTACGCCTCCGGGATGAGCGCCGCAAGCCAGCCGTGCTCCGTCAAGGCGGCAACGAACTCCTCCGGATACCGGTCGGGCTCGAGCTCTCGCCAATATTCGCCCGGGAAGCGGGAGCAGAGCTCGCGGACGGCGGATCGAATCTCCGTGAGCTCGGCTGGCGCTGCGAAGTCCATCCGCGCCGGACAATACTCACACCCGTGACTTCTCCCAACCGCCTTCGGCGCTCCTGCCTCACGGTCCCCGCCGTCAGCGAGCGCGCCCTCGCGAAGGCGCCAGAGCTTGCCGCGGACATGGTCATCGTCGACCTCGAGGACGCGGTCCCCCCAGCCGCCAAGAACGACGAGACCCGAGAGCGCGCGGCCCGGGCTCTCATCGATCAAGGGTGGCGGGCGAACACGCTTGCCGTACGCATGAACGGGCTCGCAACCGAGTGGTGGGAGGCCGACCTGAACCTCGTCGTGGAGCGCGCCGCGGGGCGCCTCGACTGCGTCGTCATGCCGAAGGTCGAGCGCGCTGCGGACGTCCAGCTCGTAGACGAGGCCCTGTCCAGCCTCGAGGCGACACACCGGCTCGACCGGCAAATCGGCCTCGAGGTGCAGATCGAGTCGGCGCACGGTCTGGTCGAGGTGGAACGGATCGCGGGGTCCTCCGGGCGCCTGGAGGCGCTCGTGTTCGGCCCGGGGGACTACGCCGCCTCCCTGGGCATCCCACAGCGCTCGATCGGCGAGCTCGTGCCCGAGTATCCGGGGGACCAGTGGCACTACGCACGATCGCGCATCGCCGCCGCGGCGCATGCCTTCGGCCTCCAGCCGATCGACGGCCCATACGGGGAGATCCGGGATCCCGACGGCCTGCGCGACTCGGCGCGGCGCGCGCGCCTGCTCGGCTTCACGGGCAAGTGGGTCGTCCACCCGGGCCAGATCGAGACCTGCAACGAGATCTTCTCGCCGACGTCCAGGGAACTCGAGCACGCACTCGGCGTGCTCGCGGCGCTCGACGGGGCCGCCGGTAGCGGTGAAGGCGCCGCTCTCCACGAAGGCGCCATGATCGACGAGGCGTCCAGGCGCCTCGCCGAGGCCGTCATCGAACGCGCTCGCGCTGCGGGGCTGGAGGTCATGTGAAGGCGCTGGCAGATCTCCGCGTCCTGTCGCTGGAGCAGTTCGGCGCGGGGCCCTTCGCAACGATGCAGCTCGCCGACCTCGGTGCAGATGTGATCAAGATCGAGGATCCCGCCGTCGGCGGCGACGTCGGCAGAGCAGTCCCTCCCTACCAGGAGAACGGAAGCTCGCTCTTCTTCGAAAGCTTCAACCGGAACAAGCGCAGCATCGCGCTCGACCTCCGGCACCAGGCCGGCCGTGCCGTCTTCGAGGATCTCGCACGCGAATCGGACGCCGTCTTCTCGAACCTTCGCGGCGACGGCCCCGCGAAGCTCGGTCTCCGCTACGAGGACCTGAAGCACGTGAACGAGCGCATCGTCTGCGTCTCGCTCTCGGGCTTCGGGACGACCGGGCCTCGTGCCGCGGAGGGTGCCTATGACGCAACCGTGCAGGGGCTCGCCGGCTGGATGGCGGTGACCGGCGGCCCGACGGAGCCCCCGACGAAGAGCGGGCTCTCGCTCGTCGATTTCTCCGCCGGCTACCTCGCGACGGTCGCGATCCTCGGCGGTGTCTGGCAGGCCCGGCGGGACGGCGTGGGCTGCGACGCCGACCTCTCGCTCTTCGAGACCGCGCTCGGCCTCCTGACCTACATGGCGACCTGGTCCGCTTCGCGCGGCTGGGAACCCCGTCGGATGCAGAACTCGAGCCATCAGACGCTCGTTCCGTTCCAGGCCTTCGAGGCAGCGGACGGATGGCTCGTCGTCGCCTGCCCGAAGGAGACGCTCTGGCGCGCCCTCTGCGACGTCCTCGAGGAGACTGCTCTCGCCGACGACGAACGCTTCGCGGGGCTCGCGGCCCGGAACGCGAACCGTGACGTCCTCCTCCCCCGGCTCGAGGCTGCGTTCGCCCGTCGACCCGTCGCCGAATGGATCGAGCGGCTGACAGCGCGCGGGGTCCCGTGCGCACCGGTGAACGGCGTCGCCGAGGCGCTCGCCGATCCGCAGGCGCTCGCGCGCGAGGCCGTCGTCGCCTACGACCATCCCGTGCTCGGCGACGTCCGGACCGTCGCGTCCCCCCTGCGCCTGAGCACGAGCGAGCCGCCGCTCGACCGGGGGCCGTTCCTCGGCGAGCACACAACCCCCATCCTGGCTGACGTCTGTGGCTATTCGGAGCAGCAGATCGAGGAGCTTGCGAAGCTGGGCGTCTTCGGCCCGGCGGAAGGCAAGGCGGCTAGATGAGCAAGGAGTGGCGCGGTCGCTTCTACGAGGACTTCACAGCCGGGGACGTCTACCGCAGCTGGCTCGGCCGCACCGTCACGGAGGCCGACAACGTCTGGTTTACGAACCTGACCATGAACACGAACCAGATGCACTTCAACCGAGTCTGGGCGGAGCAAACGGAGTTCGGACAGCCGCTCGTCGTCTCCACGTTCACTCTCGCACTCGTCCTCGGCCTTGCCGTCAGGGACACCTCCGAGAACGCGGCCGCCAACCTGGGCTGGAACGACATCAAGCTGCCGAAGCCCGTCTTCGTCGGCGACACGCTTTGGGCCGAGAGCGAGGTCCTCGCCGCGCGCGAGTCGAAGAGCCGGCCCTCTTGCGGGATCGTCGAGATCCGGACGCGCGGCATCAACCAGCGCCACGAGGTCGTGATCGAGTTCACCCGCTCCTTCATGGTCTTCCGGCGCGACGCACCCGAGATCGCGGACATCTTCCCGGCAACGACCGAGGACTGGACCGTCTGATCCTCAGCCCTCGCCGCCAGGCAAGAGGGAGCCCTCCGCCCGCTCGAGACCCGCGGTCACACCGCCGTCGACGAGGAGCGGCTGGCCGGTGACGAAGCTCGCAGCATCGGAGCAGAGCCAGGTGACGGCCTGCGCCACCTCCTCCGGCTGCCCGAGCCGCTTGAGTGGAACCTGGCTTGCCAGCGCCTCGCGCACTGCCGGGTCAGACGCCGGTAACGGGCCCTGGTCCATCACCATCGGCGTCTCGATCCAGGCAGGGCAGACCGCGTTGACCCGGATCCCGTGGGCCGCGTACTCGAGCGCCGCCGTCCGCGTCAGTCCGACGACCCCGTGTTTCGCCGCGTTGTAGGCGGTCAGATTCGGATACCCGATCACGCCCACGAGCGACGCTGCGTTCACGATCGCCCCCGAGCCCTGGGTGACCATCTGGCGAAGCTCGTGTTTCATGCAGAGGAAGACGCCTGTCAGGTTGACGGCGATCACGCGGTCCCACGCCTCCTCGTCGTAGTCCGCAAGCGGCGCGCTCGCGCCGCCGATGCCCGCGTTGTTGTAGGCGCAGTCGAGCCGACCGAAGCGCTCGACGCACTCTCCGACGAGCGCCGCCACCTGGTCGGACGCCGAAACGTCGCAGCGAACGAATACCGCTGTTCCGCCGCGGTCGCCGACGAGGCGCTCGGTGTCCGGCCCGCACTCCTCGTCGATGTCCGCGAGCACGAGCGTCGCCCCCTCGTCGGCGAAGAGGAGCGCCGTCGACCGCCCGATGCCGGAGGCGGCACCGGTGATGAGGGCGATCTTGCCATCCAGGAGCCCGCTCATCCGCTGAGCTCACCGCCGTCCAGGACCAGCGCCACCCCGGAGACATACCCGGCCTGTGAGGAGGCGAGGTAGACGAAGGCGTTCGCGACGTCTTCCGGCGTTGCAGTCCGGTGGATCGGAACGGTCTCGCGGATCCGCTCGTCGGCCTGGGCCTCGTCAACACCCCAAAGCCTTGCCCGATCCCGAACAAGCTGGCGGTACATCTCGGTTTCCGTGACGCCGGGGGCGACGGCGCAGACACGGATGCCGTCGGGGGCGAGCTCCTGGGCAAGCGACTCGACGAGCCCGACGAGGGCGAACTTCGAGGCGCAGTAGGCGCTCATTTCGGGATAGCCGTGCACGCCTGCCTGCGAGGCGGTGCACAGGAGCACCCCTCCGCCTGCGGCGCGCAAGTGCGGCGCCGCGTGCTTGAGCGTCGCGAAGGTGCCGACGACGTTGACGCGCAGCGTGCGCTCGAGCTCGGCCAGGGTGAGCTCGTCGATGGAGCCGAGGGAGAGGACCCCCGCGTTCGCCACGGCGATGTCGAGCCCGCCGAGCCGGTCGGCGGCGCCCTCTAGGACGCGCTCGACGGAGGTCGCCTCGGTGACGTCCAGGGCCTCGCCATGGGCGTCGTGACCTGCCGCGCGCAGTGCCGCCGCCGCGCCCTCGACGGCGCCGCCGTCGAGGTCAGTGAGCACGACCCCGGCCCCCTCCTCGCAGAAACGGCGCGCCGTCGCCTCTCCGATTCCCCGCGCCGCGCCGGTCACGAAGGCGCGCTTGCCCTCGAGGAGGCGGGTCATGAGGCGATCAAGCCGAGGGTGGCGCCGACCGGCGCGTCCTCATCGACGGCTACGAGCACCTCCTGGAGGACGCCCGAGACCGGCGCCTCGATCTCCAGTTCGACCTTGTCGGTCTCAACCGCGACGACAGGCTCTCCCTTCTCGACCTGCTCCCCGGGCGACTTGCGCCAGGCGACGACGGTCGCCTCGACCATGTTCATTCCTGCCTTCGGGAGGACGATCGGCGTCGTGTCAGCCACGGACGATCTCCCGTGCCGCGGCCGCGATGTCGTTTTCGTCCGGAATGACCGCCTGCTCCAGGTTCGGGGCGAACGGAATCGGCACATCCGGGACGGCGAGGCGTCTGATCCCGGTCCGAAGCGCCCCGAAAGCCCGCTCGGCGAGCCCGGCCGCGATCTCGGAGGCGACCGAGCAGGTGAGCCGGCCCTCGTCGACAACGACGGCGCGCCCGGTCTTCTCAACCGAGCCGAGAATGGCGTCCCAGGGCATCGGGCTCAGGCTGCAGACGTCGACTACCTCGACCGAGATGCCCTCCGGTTCGAGGGTGCGGGCGGCCTCCCTGGCGCGGTGGGCCATCATGCCGGCGGCTAAGACCGAGACGTCGGTCCCGACAGGATCGACCTGGGCCTCGCCGAGACCGAGCGGCTCGGGGGAGACACTGCCGCGCGTCGCCCCGAGGGCCGGGTGGTGGAGGACCACGACCGGATCGTCGCTCTCAATGGCGGCGCGCATGAGCCAGAAGGCCTGGTGCGGCGTCGACGGGAAGACGACGCGGAGCCCGCCGGCCTGGAGGAAGAGCGCCGACGGAACCTCCGAGTGCTGGGCCGCGTTCGAGCCCGCCGCGCCCGCCGAGCCGACGACGACGAGCGGGACGACGAGTTGGCCG
>Ga0307287_10000489_pt1 | contig 13974 bp, 15 predicted proteins | sample ER_DNA_141_FD_194485 | JGI IMG/M metagenome (GOLD analysis project Ga0307287, IMG submission 194485) | Bulk soil microbial communities from the East River watershed near Crested Butte, Colorado, United States - ER_DNA_141 | ecosystem: Environmental > Terrestrial > Soil > Floodplain | place...
CCGCCGGCATCTGCAGCTCGGCGGCCCGGCGCGCGAGCGCCTCGGGCGAGAACGCGCCCTCCTTCAGCGAGAAGAACGAGCGGACGTCGAGGTGGACGAAGCCGCCGGGCATCTCACCGCTCCGACGGGACGTCCGGAACCGCTACCCGCACTCCCAGACCTCCGGGTCGTGCGCGAAATGCACCCGGACCGGGTCCAACGAGCGCAGGCGATCGACCGAACTCGGGTAGGCGGGGTCGCGCGCGGTCGAGGCGCCCGAGGCGTTCGGCTCGGCCGCGCCCTCCCACTCGAGCCGCGACTGCACCGCCTGTCCGGCGAGGACGATCGGCCCTTCGGGTGCGTCCACCACGAGCGACTGATGACCGGCCGTGTGACCCGGCGTGGGGATCACCCGCAGACCCGGCGCCACCTCCGTCTCGCCCTCGATCACCTCGTACGTCAGGCCGGGCGCGTCGATCCACTCGGGAACCGTGTAGTCCGGCTCGTGCACCATCGCCCATTCGGCGCGCTGAACGAAGATCGGGATGCCGGGGAGCCGGACGTTCTGCCCGCTGTGGTCGAAGTGGAGATGGCAGTTGGCGGCGCCGGTCACGTCCGCGAGCGAGATCCCGTGCTCGCCCAGGGCGTCCTCGATCGCCGTCACGCGCGGCGAGAACGTCGTCTCGATCTCCTCGTTGCCGAACCCCGCACCGTTGTCGAACAGGAAGATGCCGTCGCGATGCACCACCGCGTGCGCGTAGGAAGGCCACCACTCCCGGCCGAGCAGCTCCTGCTCGTCGGGCGGCAGGCGCAGCTCGGACACCAGGAACGGGACGACGCGGGCGTCGGTCATGTCCTCGATTCAATCCCACAGCCGCTCCATGTGCCAACGGTCGCGGTGGCGGTCGTGGTACAGATCCCAGACGGCGCCGCCGCGCGCCTCCACCCGCCAGTACTCGCGGTCGCGTCCGTCGGCCCACCACCGGCCCTCGATCCGCCAGCGCCCGATCACGTCGGCGATCTCGTACCGGCGGCCGCGCCAGACGAACGCGGAGGGCATCCCGGCGTCGCGCTCGACCCGAACCTCGACCTCCTCGTCGTAGCGCTTGGACACGACGTCTCCTCGACCACCCCCGGCTCTCTCAGGGAATCGAACGTATGTTCGAGAGGGGGAAGGTGAATCTACGCCCGGTCGCCGACACGAGTCAAGCCGAGGATCCATGGATGATCCCCCGGACGGCGAAGGTGTTCGCGCTGGTCAGGCCGGTGTTTCGTGGCGGTCGTACCACTCCCGGTGCAGGACGCACCGGTCGGCGGCGTCGAAGTCGCAGACCAGGATCCCGTCCACCTCCACCATCGAGCCGGCGTCGTCCCGGAAGGAGACCCGCCAGTGCGCCACGCCCCGGTCCCCCGCCATCGCGATGGGCTCGACGTCGGTCCGGAGATCGGTGGGCACCCCTCCCTCCACCCACGCCCGCACGATCGCCTCGCGCCCGTGCGTCTCCTCTCGGAAGGGACCGTAGGAGTACACGGCGTCCTCGGCGAACAGCGCCGACACCTCGACGGGGTCGTTCGAGGCCCATGCGTCGAAGTAGCGCTGGAGCCAGCCTCGGAACGCGTCGAGATCCATCGCTCGCATCGTAGGCTTCTGCCTCGATGGCCGAGACCGGAGCCCTCGTCGTCTGCGTCCCGAACTTCAGCGAGGGCCGGCGGCACGACGTGATCGACGCGATCTGCGACGCCCTCGCCGGCGGCGGCGCGCGGCTCGTCTACCGGCAGGCCGACCCCGAGCACAACCGTCTCGACACGACCGTCGTGGGCTCGCCGGACGCGGTGCGCGGGAGCGCGCTCGCGGGCGCGGCCAAGGCCGTCGAGCTGATCGACATGACCAAGCACACCGGCGGCCATCCACGTATGGGCGCGGCGGACGTGATCCCGTTCGTGCCCCTGTCGGGGATCTCGATGGACGAGGTCGTGGGGCTCGCCCGGGCGTTCGCGGCCGAGCTCTCCGGCGCGCTCCGCATCCCGGTCTACCTGTACGACCGAGCCGCGACCTCGCCCAATCGCGCGAGCCTGGCCGAGGTACGCAAGGGCGAGTTCGAGGGGCTGCGCGAGGCGGTGGCGCGGGGCGAGCGGTTGCCGGACTTCGGCCCGCACGAGATCGGCAGGGCCGGCGCGACCGCCGTCGGAGCGCGGAAGCCACTCGTCGCGTTCAACGTCTACCTGACCGGGACCGAGGACGCGGCGAAGGAGATCGCGAGATCGATCCGCGAATCGAGCGGGGGCCTGCCGGCGGTCCGGGCGATCGGGTTCGCCGTCCCCGAACGCGGTGCCGTCACGGTCTCGATGAACCTGGTCGACGTGGACGTGACGTCGCCGCGGGTGGCGTTCGAGACGGTCCGGGACCTCGCGGCCGAACGCGGCATGGAGGTGCGCTCGAGCGAGATCGTGGGGCTGGTTCCACGCGCGGCGCTCGGCGAGGACGACATCGGGTATCTGCGACTGGAGGGGTTCGATGCGGACGAACAGATCCTGGAGCGGCTCGTGAGCACCGACGGAGGGCGCCGATGAGCGGGCTGATCGCGGAGCAGCGGGTCGAGGCGTACTTGCGGGGTCTCGCGTCCGGCGACCCCACGCCCGGCGGCGGCGCGGTCGCCGCCCTCTCGGGCGCCACTGGTGCCGCGCTGATCTCGATGGTGTGCAACCTGACGATCGGCAAGCAGGGCTACGAGGACGCCCAGGAGCGGATGGGCTGGATGCTCGAGGAGGCCGAGGCCGCCCGGACCGAGTTCCTCGACCTCGCGGATCGGGACGCGACCGCGTTCGACGGCGTGATGGCCGCGTTCAAGATGCCGAAGGAGACCGACGCGGAGAAGGCGGTCCGCGCGAAGGCGATCCAGGCTGGCTACGAGTCGGCGGCAACGATCCCGCTCGAGATCGCCAAGCGCGCGTCCGAGCTGATGGAGCTCGCGCGCGAGACCACCGAGATCGGCAACGTGCAGGCCGCGTCCGACGGCGCGTGCGCCGGGCAGGCGCTGGCGTCGGCCGTGTGGTGCGCGACCTACAACGTCGAGATCAACGCGGCGGCGCTGAAGGATCCGGCGAAGGCGCAGACGCTCCGCGACGAGGTCTCGGCGCTCCGGGCGAGCACGGCCGGCCTCCTAGACGCGACCAACGCGGCGTTCGGCTCGCGCATCGGCTGATGGTGCGCAGGTTCGAGCCCGGGGAGTCCGCGGCACTCCGCGAGATCTGGGAAGACCGGATCTGGAGCGCCCGGCCGGTGACCGTCGTCGAGGACGCGGAGGAGCAGATCACGCTGTTCATCCCCGCGGGTGCGCGCTGGATGGCCCCCTTCAGGAACGGGGAACGGCTGAGGATCCAGGAGGCCGAGTACGAGCTCGTCGAGCAGCCGTACAAGGCGCACGTGCTCTCGTTCGCGTGGCCGGGGAACCCGGCGGCCGTCCTGCTGTTCTACGGGTCGGACTGGTCGCCCTCGCACTGGTACGTGAACCTCGAGGACCCGCTGCGCCGCTCCCCCGTCGGGTTCGACACGCTGGATCACAAGCTCGACGTGATCGTGGAGCTCGACGGGTCGTGGCGCTGGAAGGACGAGGACCAGTTCGCCGAGATCATCGATCGGGGTCTCCTCGACCCGCGGGAGGAGGGGCGCCTGCGCGCGGAGGCCGAGGACGCCGTCCGCCGGATCGCCGAACGCGAGCCGCCGTTCGACCGTGACTGGTTCGGCTGGCGACCGGACCCCGCGTGGCCTCCGCCAACGCTGCCCGACGGGTGGGACCGAGTGTGAGCGATCCGGGTTGCCGGGCGACGGGCGTTCGGCGAGGCTAGGCGTCGTGGATCTCTCGGGCGCCGCCGTTCGCTTCCCCGGGCTCCGACGGGAGCAGGACGGACGGACGGTGGTGTTCGCCGACGCGCCCGGGGGGTCCCAGGTCCCCGACGTCGTGATCGAGGCGATGGCCGACTACCTACGGCGAAGCAACGCGAACGCCCACGGCGCGTTCGCGACGAGCCAGGACACCGACCACGTGATCGAGGAGGCGCACCGTGCGGCCGCCGACCTGTTGAACGCCGACGCCGACGAGGTGGTGTTCGGCCCGAACGCGACCACGTTGCTCTTCGCGATCTCCCGCTCGATCGCCAGGTCGCTCGGGCCGGGCGACGAGGTCGTCGTGACACGTCTGGATCACGACGCGAACGTCCGCCCGTGGGTCCTGGCTGCCGAGGACGCCGGCGCGACGGTCCGATGGGTCGACGTCCGGGAGGAGGACGTGACGATCGATCGGGAGTCCCTCGAGGCCGCGCTGTCCGAGCGCACCAAGGTGGTCGCGTTCACGCTGGCGTCGAACGCGGTCGGGACCGTCACGCCCGCCGCCGAGCTCGTCCGGCTCGTCCGCGACCGGACGAGCGGTGCGATCGTGGCCTGCGACGGCGTGCACGCCGCGCAGCACCGCGCCGTCGACGTGCGCGAGATCGGCGCCGATCTCGTCGTGTGCTCGCCCTACAAGATCTTCGGCCCACACCTCGGGATCCTGTTCGGGCGTCGAGACGTGCTCTCCTCGCTGCGCCCCTACAAGGTCCGGCCGGCCGAGGACGCGCTCCCCTTCGCGTTCGAGACCGGGACGCAGAACCACGAGGGCTTCGCGGGCTGGGTCGCCGCGGTCGGGTATCTCGCCGAACTCTGCGAGGGCGGCGGCCGGAGGGCGGCCGTCCGCGCAGCGTTCGAACGCGCGATCGTACCCTGGGAGGCCGAGCTGTCCCGCCGGTTCCTGGATGGGATCCTCGGGATCCCGTCCCTGCGCCTGTACGGGATCGCCGAGCCGGGGCGCGCGGGCGAGCGCACGCCCACGTTCGCCATCCGCGTGGGAGAGCAGCCTCCCGCGGAGACCGCGAAGACGCTCGCCGAGCGCGGGATCTTCGTGTGGGACGGCAACTACTACGCCCTCGAGATCATGGAGCGGCTCGGGCTGGAGGACTCGGGCGGTGCGGTCCGGATCGGGTTCTGCCACTACAACACGCCGGATGAGGTGGACCGGGTGCTCGAGGAGCTCGCGACCCTGGCGTAGCCCGAGACACCCCAGTCGCACGAGCCGCGTTGCTAGGATGACGCGCTCGGCCCACTTCCCACCGAACACGGAGCGAGGCACCGGCATGCGGATCTTGATCCTTGGCGCCGACGGCTACCTCGGGTGGCCGACCTCGATGCAGTTCGCCCGCAAGGGTCACGAGGTGCACGCCGTCGACGACTACCTCCGCCGCCGCGCCCACGTGGAGGCGGGGACGGACTCGCTCACGCCGATCGGCTCCTCCCTGCCGGCCCGTGCCGAAGCCTTCCGCGAGGTCACGGGTCTCGAGATCGGCGTCACCGAGGGCGACCTGACCGAGTGGAGCGTGGTCGAGCGTGTGTTCCACGAGTTCGAGCCCGAGGCGATCGTCCACTACGGCGAGATGCCGAGCGCCCCGTACTCGATGATCGACCGCGAGCACGCGGTCTTCACCCAGACGAACAACGTCGTGAACACGCTGAACGTCCTGTACGCGATGGCGGAGATCACCCCCGACGCGCACCTGGTCAAGCTCGGGACGATGGGCGAGTACGGTACGCCGAACATCGACATCGAGGAGGGCTATCTCGAGGTCGAGCACAACGGGCGTTCGGACACGCTCCCGTTCCCCAAGCTCCCGGGGTCGATGTACCACCTGTCCAAGGTGCACGACTCGCACAACATCCATTTCGCGTGCCGGATCTGGGGGCTGCGGGCCACCGACCTGAACCAGGGGGTCGTCTACGGGATCGAGACGGACGAAACCAGGCTCGACGAGCGGCTGCTGACGCGGTTCGACTACGACGAGGTGTTCGGCACGGCGCTGAACCGCTTCTGCCTCCAGGCCGTGATCGGCCTGCCACTCACCCCGTACGGCAAGGGCGGACAGACGCGCGGCTACCTGAACATCGTCGACACCCTCCAGTGCGTGGAGCTCGCCGTCCTGCACCCCGCCGAGGCAGGCGCGTTCCGCGTGTTCAACCAGTTCACCGAGCAGTTCTCGGTGGTCGAGCTCGCGGAGCTCGTCCGGCATGCGGGGTCGGAGGCGGGGCTGGACGTGCGGATCGAACACGTCGACAACCCGCGCGTCGAGCTCGAGGAGCACTACTACAACGCGAAGCACACCAAGCTGCTGGAGCTCGGACTGCAGCCGCATCTGCTCTCGGAGACGCTGATCGGGTCGATGCTCGACGTGATCTCGCGCTACAAGGATCGCGTGATCGCGGACCACATCCTGCCCGCCACCAGGTGGCGGGGCGTACGCGAACGCTCGTCGGGCTGAGCCGCCCGGCCGGTTCCATCGCGTAGAGTCCAGAGCCATGTCGGCCCTGCGCATCGTTGGCGGGATCTTCGCGGCAGCGTTCTTCGCGGTCGCGTTGATCCGCTACCGACGGCGCCAGATCAGCCGGTTGAACCTGATCATCTCGTCGCTGATCTCGGCCGCCCTGCTGCTGCTCGCGATCGCGCCGGGGCTGTTCAACCCGCTGTTCGAGGTCTTCAACTTCGAGCCGGGCAACGGGCAGCGCCTGACGGCAGTGCTGTTGTTCTCGGTCGGGGTCCTGTTCGTCCTGGTGATCCGGATGCAGTCCGCGGTGGACACGAGCGAACGCGGGATCCGGCAGCTCGTCGAGTCGTTCGGGCAGGCGGCGTTCGACTGGGACGTGGTGGCCGACCTCCCCGCCGGGAAGCGGATCGTGGTCGTTTCTCCCGCCCACAACGAGGCTCAGAACGTCGGGGCGGTCATCGAGGCGATGCCCCACGAGGTCGAGGGGTACCACGTCGTCCCGATCGTGATCGACGACCGCTCCGACGACGGCACCGCGGAGACGGCCCGGGCGGCCGGTGCGCTGGCGGCGAGCCTGCCGATTCGTCGCGGCGGAGGGCTCGCGCTCCGTGTCGGCTACGACATCGCCCTCAAGCTCGGGGCCGACATCGTCGTCACGATGGACGCGGACGGCCAGCATCAGCCCGAGGAGCTTCCCACGGTCGTCGGGCCGATCATCGACGGCCGCGCCGACCACGTGAACGGATCCAGGATGCTCGGCGACTTCGAGCGCGAGAGCCTGATCCGTCACCTGGGCGTCCATTTCTTCTCGCGCGTCGTGACGATCCTGACCGGGCAGCGGGTGACCGACATCTCGAGCGGCTACCGCGCAACCCGCGCTGACACGCTGCAGGCGCTCATCCTGGAGCAGGACCAGTTCTGGACCTCCGAGGTCACGATCGAGGCGCTCCGTCAGCGCGCGCGGGTCGTCGAGGTGCCGGTCACGTTCCTCACCCGCCGGGGCGGGGTCTCGAAGAAGCCGAAGTCGTTCCGCTACGCCTGGAACTTCTCGAAGGCCATCGTCAAGACCTGGCTGCGCTAGCGGCCGCGACCTCGCCGGCCAGGCGCGCGTTGGACTCGAGCAGCGCCAGGTTCGCCTCCAAGCTCTCGCCGTCGGTGCGTTCGGACAGGCACGAGAGCAGGAACGGGGTGACCGCCTTGCCTCGGACGCCCTCGCGTTCGGCGATACGCTCGCACGCCCTGACCGCGTCCTCCACCACCCCGGCGTCCATCGCGAACCCTTCGGGGACCGGGTTGCACAGCAGCACCGCGGCCGCGGCGTCGAGCTCGCCGAGCGCCCGCGCGATGCGGGCGGCCTCCACCGGCTCGTCCACCCGGTCGTCGAGGTCAACCGGGGCCTCGCGCGCCAGGAAGAACGGCAGGCGCCAGCAGCCGTAGCCCACCACCCCGACGCCGAGCTCCTCGAGCCGCTCCGCGGTCGCGACAGGGTCGACGATCGATTTCGGGCCGGAGCACACGAGCATGACCGGGGTTCGCGCGAGCTCGATCAGGTCCGCGGATACGTCCCGACTCCCTGGCCCGCTCCCCGGATGCACGCCGCCGATGCCGCCGGTGGCCCCGACCACGATCCCCGCCCGGTGCGCCGCCCAGATCGTGCTCGAGACCGTGGTGGCGCCCGGGTCACCCGAGGCGACCGCTACGGGCAGATCGCGCCGGGCGACCTTGGTGGCACTCCCGGGCTCGGCGAATACTCGCAGCTCGTCCGCCGAGAGCCCCGCGACCACGTCGCCCTCGATCACACCGATCCATGCCGGGACGGCCCCGGCGGAACGGATCGCGGCGCTCATCCGCTCGACGCACTCGAGGTTGCGGGGCGGCGGGAGCCCATGGGAGACGACGCTCGTCTCGAGCGCGACCACGCCGTCCCCGGCGGCCAGCGCTGCCGCGACCTCGCTCGAAGGTCGGACGGCGCTCAGCGCCGCCGCCTCCCCGAGGTCTCCTCCTTCTCCTCCTCGAACGACCGTGGGCGTTCGGGCCATGTCTCGTAGCTCGCGGCGACGCGAGCGCCCGCTCGGCACGCCGAGCCCAGGGCATCGCCGGGCGAACGTCCGGCGACGAGCGATGCCAGGAGCACGCCGTTGAACGCATCCCCGGCACCGGTCGGATCCTTCTCGACCACGGCGTCGGTCGCGTTGCGGATCACGAGCCCCTCCCACGACATGAGCGCGCCCTCCTCCCCCTGCTTGACGCACACGACGTGGAAGCGACGCGACAGCTCGTCGAACGCGGCGGCGCCGCGCCGATCCGTGAGCTCCTCCGCCTCGCGTTCGTTCGCGAACAGCATCGTGGCCGGCGCGCACGCCTGGAGGAACCGCTCCGCCCCGAACGAGCGGATCATCGGCCACGATGCCGCGTCGACCGCGACGAACCGCGCGCGGGCGCGCTCGAGGGCGGCCACGCCGGCCGCCGAGGTCGGCTCGAACAGCATCGAGTACCCGGACACCAGGACCGCGCCCGCCTCGAGGCGTTCGGGCAGGTCCTCGGGCGAGAGCCGCCCGCCGGCGCCGCGGTCCGCCACCATCGAGCGCTCGCGCGGTTCGTGGACCACGAGCATCGTCCCGGTCTCGGCGGTGCGGTCGATCGCCAGAGCGGGCTCGACACCTCGGGCGATCAGCTCGTCGCGAAGGAGCGCGCCGGCCACGTCCGAACCGATCCGGCCGTGGACGCGGGACGTTGCGCCGGCCTCAACGGCCCACACCGCCGCGTTGGCAGCGCTTCCGCCGGGTCGAACGAGGACCCGCCCGTGCACGTCGCCGCCCTCCTCCAGTCCGTCGGAGTCGACCCGCACGTCGATCATCACGTCGCCCACGGTCACCACGTCCATCGCGCTGCAGCCTACCGGGTACGGTTTCGGTGATGAGAGCCCGGATGCTCCAGCGCGGCGAGCACGTCTCCATCCGACACCTGGACGCGGCCGACGAGGGGGCGTTCCTTCGCGCGGTGCGTTCGAGTCGGAAGCTGCATCGGCCCTGGTCGTATCTCCCCGAGACCGGCGAGGACTTCCGAGACATGCTCGTACGGCCGCTGGGCGAGTCGTACCTGATCTGCCGCAACGAGGACGGAGCGCTGGCGGGGTGCGCGAGCCTCGGGCACATGGTGTTCGGCAACCTGCGGAGCGCGTATCTCGGGTACTCGGCCTTCGTCCCACACCAACGTCAGGGGCTCATGAGGGAGGGGCTCGAGCTCGTGTTGCGCCACGCATTCGGGACGCTCGGCCTGCACCGCGTCGAGGTCAACGTCCAGCCCGGCAACGTCCGCTCGGTCGCGCTGGCCGAGCGTCTCGGGTTCCGTCGCGAGGGGTACTCGCCGCGCTACCTGAAGATCGGTGGTCGGTGGCGCGACCACGTCCGGTTCGCGATGCTCGCCGACGAGTTCTCGCCGGCGACGAACCGGCGCCCGTAGTCCTGGGATCAGCCGGCCTCCGCGATCCCGGCCGCTGCCGCCCGCGCCCACCGTCCGAACGCATCCCAGAACGGGTCGAGCCCCGGGTGTTCGAGCTGCCGGTCGCCCTCGCCGGTGACCAGGACCACGCCCTCCTCCGCCTGCGTCACGCGGCCCACGATCGCGCTGTCGATCCCCGCGTCCCCCAGCGCCTCGACGAAGGCGTCCGCCCGATCCGCGCCGACGGTCGCGATGAGGGTGCCCTCGCTGATCGAGGTGTACGGGTCGATCCCGACGTGCTCGCAGACGGCGCGCACCTCCTCGCGCACCGGGATCTCGTCCAGCTCGATCCGCATGCCGACCTCCGACGCCGAGGCGACCTCCATCAGTCCGCCCAGCACCCCGCCCTCGGTCGCGTCGTGCATCGAGGTCACCCCTTCGTCCCGGAGCCCGAACCCCCGGGCCACGGTCGCCTCGGGCACCACGGTCATCCGCTCGAACAGCGCATCGGCGCGCTCGACCACATCGACGCCGACGCCCTCGGCCAGGCGTTCGGGGAACGTCGCCGCGAACAGCGCCGTGGCCTCGATCGCGGCCCCCTTCGTGACGATCACTCGGTCGCCGGGCCGGGCCATCGTCGGCGTGACGAACCGATCCTCGGGCCCGGCGGCGATGCAGACCGCGCCGCCGACCATGGGCCAGGTGCAGCCGTCGTACCGCGCCGTGTGCCCCGTGACGACGGCCAACCCGATGTTCTCGCACGCACGATGGAACGCATCCCAGAGCGAGGTGAGCTCCTCGTCGGTGACCTCGGGCGGCAGGTTCAGGTCGACGGCCATCCACCGGAGCGGCAGGCCACTGGTGGCGGCGTCGGACGCGAGGATGTGCACGGCGAACCACGCCGCCCGCTCCCACCCGTAGGCCGGCACGACGAAGACCGGGTCGGCCGTGAGCGCCATCGCCACGCCGTCCGCCACCCGGACGACGCCGACGTCCACGCCGTGCCGGGGACCGACCAGCACGTCGTCGTCCCTCGCGCCCAGACGCCGCAGGATCACCTGCTCGAACAGCTCCGCCGTCGCCTTCCCCGTGCGCTGCTCGCTCATCCCTTCCCTTCCTCCCAACGGTTCACGGCGTCCACCAGGGCCTGCGTGGCGCGGACCGGTTCCGGCGCCGCGCCGACCGCCGACACCACGCAGATCCCCGCCGCCCCCGCGTCGAGCACCTCGGCGGCGTTCCCGGCATGGACGCCCCCGATCCCCACCACCGGCAGCGCCGTCTCCCGGGCGATCGTCCGCAGACCGTCCAGGCCTCTCGCCTCGGCCTCGGGCTTGGTCGGGGTCGCCCAGACGGTGACGCCGAGGTAGTCGGCGCCCGCGGCCTCGGCGGCGCGCGCCTCGTCGCTCGTCGACACGCTGACCCCGAGGACCGCGGCAGGACCGAGGATCTGCCGCGCCGATCCCGGGTCGTCGGCCTGACCGACGTGGGCTCCGGCTCCGACGGTCGCGGCCACCGCCACGCGGTCGTTCACGACGAACAAAGCGCCGGTCGTGCCACACCGTTCGGCGAGCTCGCGCGCGAGTGGTTCGAGACGGGCATCGGTGAGCCCGGGGGCGCGGAGCTGCAGGGCGGTGGCGCCTCCGGCCAGCGCCGCCTCGGCCACGTCGCGATGGCTCCGACCGGGAACGAGGCCGCTCGACGTCAGCACATAGACGCGGAGCGAACGTGGATCCAACGTCGGCCGCGCCTCCCTCCGCCGGCATTACCCGGATCAGGTCGGTTCGGGTCGCCGCCGCGATCTGGCGGCCTCTCAGCCCGGTCGCCCGAGCTCCCCGGTTCTCCAGGTCAGGATAGCCGAGGCCCGCGGGTCAGCGGTTCGCGGCCTGGGTTCGGGCGATACGCATCTCGCGCCTGAATCGCTTCCAGTCGCTCTTGCGGGTCGAGATGAAGACGTCCGTCCCGATGATCAACACGCCGTACCCGAGGACCGCCCACGCCGCCCATCCCGGGGCCCCGCTCGCCGGCCAGAACGCGAGGGCGAGGAACGGGCCGATCTTGCTCGCGATCGCCCCCGAGGCGTGCATCCAGGCCCGCGCCTCCGGTGCGACCCGCAGGTAGGTGGCGTAGTCGATCTTCAGTCCGGGGAACGGCGGCATCAGGTCGCGAAGGAAGTAGGCGAGGAACCGCATCCCCATCGCACGGCCGACCAGCCAGTGTGCCGGCGCGTGGAACGTCGCGGACCAGTCGAGGGCCGCGAAGATCAAGGCCAACCCCGCGATCTCCTCCGAGTCCGTCGTCAGGGCGAACGCCACCGCCACGGCGCCGGCCAGCGTGCCGACCACGAGCAGCGCGTTCCCGAACCACACCGGCACGCGGAGCCGCGTTCGTGCCTCGAACGCCTTCCGGTCGACCCGGCCCGCCTGTTCGGCCCAGTGGTGGGCAAGGACCGGGTCCGCCTTCACCCTGGCGAGCAGGCGCCAGAACCCGAGGGCTCGGAGGTCGGTCTGGCCGGCGTCGACGGCGGCCTCGATGCGCGCGAATTCGGCCGGGTACCCGTCCGGGTCGCTCAATCCGGCTCCTTGGCCCGCTCCTTGGCCCGCTCCTTTGCGGGCTCCACGGTTGACGCGGGTCCGCGCGCTAGGATGTTCGCTCGGACGCGCCCCCGGGCCCAGGTAGTCCGCCCGCAACGACCGAGCAGCGACGGGAGGCGACCATCTCGAAGAGCACCATCCCCGAGCGGTCCGCTCGCGCGGATCTCGCGTTCGCGTTGAACACGCTCGACGGCCGGTACCACGTCGTCGATCGTATCGCCGCGGGTGGCATGGGCGAGGTCTACCGCGCCCGAGACGCGGTGCTCGAACGCTCGGTCGCGATCAAGGTCCTGCACCGAAACCTCGCGGGCGACGCGGGCTTCATCGAACGCTTCCGGCGGGAGGCACGCGCCGCCGCCAACCTCAACCACCAGAACATCGTGGCCGTCCACGACTGGGGAAGCGTCGACGGCATCTACTACATGGTGATGGAGTACGTCGCCGGGCTCTCGGTCCGCGAGATCCTGCACGCCGAGGGCCTCCTCGCCCCGGCGCAGGCGGCCGACGTACTCGAGCAGACGCTGGCGGCCCTGCAGCACGCGCACCGCCAGGGCATCGTGCATCGGGACGTGAAGCCGGAGAACCTGATGGTGACGCGCGACGGCGTCGTCAAGGTCGCGGACTTCGGGCTCGCCCGAGCGTTCGCGGACGCGCAGATCACCGAGGCCGGCAACGTGATCGGGACCGTGCAGTACCTGGCGCCCGAGCAGCTCCAGGGCGAGCCCGCCGACCCCCGCACCGACCTGTACGCGCTGGGGGTCGTCGCGTTCGAGTTGCTGACGGGTCGGCTCCCGTTCACCGGCGAGACCCCGATGGCGATCGCCTACCAGCACATCCACGAGCCGATGCCGAGACCCTCGTCGGCGAACCGGGCGGTGCCGGCGTCGCTCGACGGCTGGGTGGCCTCGGTGACCGAGAAGCAGCGCGAGCTCCGTCCCGAGTCGGCGTCCGAGGCGCGGCGCGATCTGGAGACCGAGGCGCGTTCGCTGCCCGCGGCGCCGCCGCTCGCGTCGCTCGTGCCGGAGGTCACGGTGATCCCCCACGGCGACGTCGCGGCGCCCGGCCCGGCGCGCTCGCATCCGGCCGAGACCGTCATGATCCCCGGACGCGACCTCGGGCGTTCGAAGCGCAAGCGCGGCAAGGCTCGGTGGGCGCTCGGGATCGTGCTGGCGCTCCTCGCGATCGGCAGCGCGGCATGGGCCTCGTGGACCTATCTGATCCCGCACGAGGTCGACGTCCCCAAGGTCGTCGGCCTCACCGTCGAGCATGCCCAGACGAGGCTCGAAGACGAGGGGCTCGTCGTCCGGATGACGCAGGGCCGCCACTCGACGAAAGTGCCCGAGGGCAGCGTCCTCGAGGTGCAGCCCGCCGAGGGAACGACGCTCGAACGCGGCGACCGCGTCACGCTGGTGCCGTCGCTCGGTCCCCCGCCGGTGCCCCTCCCGAACCTCGTCGGCATGCCGCTGGCCGACGCCAAGGCCGCGCTCCGCGAGGCGCACCTGAAGGTCGGCGAGGTCACGAGGGCGTTCAACGAGCGCTTCGACGAGGATCGTGTCGTGCGTCAGAGCGAGCAGGCCGACGGGGAGGCGCCCCTCGGCAGCCGGATCGATCTCGTCGT
>Ga0307287_10000492_pt1 | contig 13965 bp, 10 predicted proteins | sample ER_DNA_141_FD_194485 | JGI IMG/M metagenome (GOLD analysis project Ga0307287, IMG submission 194485) | Bulk soil microbial communities from the East River watershed near Crested Butte, Colorado, United States - ER_DNA_141 | ecosystem: Environmental > Terrestrial > Soil > Floodplain | place...
TCACCCAGAGCAGCAGCACCCTCCACCTCGACCATCCCCCTCGAACGAGGTCGCTCGAGGCCGAGATCGACTCGGGGATGTTGGACAGGAACACCGCCACGATCACGGCCACGCTCGCGGTCTCTCCGGTGAGCAGTGACGCGCCGATCACGACGGACTCGGGGATGCCGTCGAGGACGGCACCGAGCACGATCCCGAGGCCGCCCCCGGAGGACCCCATCAGCCATCGATCGATCGAGACGTCGCCGACGAAGAAGACCAGCGCGCCCGCCGCGAAGCCGAGCCCGACCGCGTACGAGTCGGCCGAGACCGTGACCGCCTCCTCGACGAGCTCGTAGGCGACGGCGCTGACCAGTACGCCCGACCCGAACGCCAGGATGAACCCCAACACCTTGCGAGGGATCGGGAACGAGAACGCGACGAGCGCGCCGATGAGCAGCGACGAGGCGCCGAGGAGCGCCCACCCCATCGCCTCGAGCACGTGCCGCTACAGACCGATCTCGGGGGCGACCGTCTGCAACCCCTCGATCGAGACGGCGAAGAACTCGTCGAGTGGCAGGCCGATGCCGGCCTCGACGCCGGTGACCTCGTCCCTGTTCACGCCGGGTGCGAACGCCTTCTCCTTGAGCTTCTTCTTGACGGAGGAGACCTTCATGCCCGCGCTGCGCTCCGGGCGGACCAGGGCCGCGGCCACCAGCAGCCCCGCCACCGCATCGGCGTGGACCACGGCCTTGGACATCAGGTCGGTGCGGTACTCCTCGTAGGCGTGCGCGAGCACGCCGTTGATCACGCGTTCGTCGACCCCGGCCTCGTGGAGCCACTCGGCGGCGAGCCGGGCGTGGTTCGCCGCGTCGTCGCCCGTGTGATCCTGGTCGAGGTCGTGGAACAGACCGGTCAGACCCCACAGGTCCTCGTCCTGCCCGAAGCGCCTCGCGAGCCCGCGCATCACGCCCTCGACCGAGATCAGGTGCCGAACCGTGGTCTCCTTCAGGCACTTCTCGCGGCACAGCGCGACGGCGGCCTCGCGATCCATCATTCCGCGGCTACCGTCTCCGGGTCTCGATCGCCGAGCACGTACGGCACGCTCGACAGGATGACGTTCGACTCGAAGAGGAACAAGCGCTTCACGAACAACGCGTTCTGGTTGTGCAGCAGGAAATGCCAGGACTGGGAGACGATGAGCTCGGGCAGGACCACCATCACGAGGGTCCCCGGCTTCGACGTGAACCGGCGGACCTCCTCCAACATCGGCCGGGTCAGGTCCCGGAACGGAGCCTCGACGATGTCGAGCGGGACCCGCATCCCTTCGTCCACCCATCGTTCCTGGATCTCGCTCACCGAGTCGGGATCGAGCTCGAAGTAGATCGCACGCGTCTCCGATGCCTCGAGCGTCTCCGCGTAGTTCACCGCCCGCTTCGTCGCGTCGTTCACGGATGCGACGAACACGAGGGCGACGGTGCGAGCGGGGATGAGGGGGCGAGCAGCGCCGGTCGAAGGCTCGCCCTCCGGAATCATCACCGGCACGTCGGTCACCACGATATGGGGCTCTCGGAGCAACCCGGCCTTGAGACGAACCAGTTGGGTCCGGCCGAGGAGATATCGGAGCAGCGAGCTCTGCACGATCTCGGGGATGACCACGTTCACGAAGTCCTCGGGCGCGCGGTTGAGCCTGGTGACGTACGTTCGGAGCGCGTTCAGCAGGCTCCCGGTTCCGATGGGCAGGGGCTCGAGCCGCGAGGTTCCGCCCGCGAACGCTCGCCACCGATCCTGCAGCTCGAACGGCACGTCGCCGTCGGGCTCCTCCACGGGGTGCACGATCCGAAGCTCGGTGGGTCTGATCGAGCGGATCGCGCCGAGCGCCTCGGCCGTCGCGGCGTCGAGATCGCGGACGACCAGCACCATGTGGTTGACGCCGATCGCGCCGGCTCGCACGGCACCTCGACGCAGCTGCTGCATCACCACCGTGTAGTGACGATGGATCGTCAGGAACGTGGCGACGAGGATGACCATGAAGAGCAACGACAACCAGCCGCCCGCGGTGAACTTCGAGATCATGACGACGATCAGCACGATGCCAGTCGCGAACGCACCGATCACGTTGATCACGATCGACCGACGCCACACGTGCCGCGGCGTGGTCCCCGATCGGCGTTCGCGCGACCAGTGGACCACCATCCCGCTCTGGGACAAGGTGAACGACATGAACACGCCGATCACGTAGAGCTGGATCAGCCGCGTGAGGTCGGCCTCGAACGCGAAGATGATGATCGAGGCCGCGATGGCGAGGACCAGGATGCCGTTGGAGAACACGAGTCGATCCCCACGGTTCATGAACTGCCGCGGCATGTAGCGGTCGCGCGCGAGGATCGAGGAGAGCCTGGGGAAGTCCTGATAGGCCGTGTTCGCCGCCAGGATCAGGATCGCCGCGGTGAAGAACTGAACGACGTAGAACCCGATGCCGCCGCCGTACACGGCGTGCGCGATCTGCGCGGGGATCGAGCGAACGTCGCTGGCCACCGTGCCCGGCACGTGCACGGCCAGCCAAGAGATCCCCAGGAACATCGTGATCGCGAGGACGCCCATGATCGCCAGCGTCTCCGCCGCGTTGGTCGCCTGCGGCCGCCGGAACGCGGGCACGCCGTTGGAGATCGCCTCGACGCCCGTGAGGGCGGTCGCCCCCGAGGAGAACGCCTTGAGCACGGCGAAGACCCCGACCGCCGTCGCCACGCTCGCTGCGTTCGCGATGGGCTCCACGGGGGCGGTGGCGGGACAGCCGCCGACGCACTGATACAGGCCGATCGCGATCGTCGCCAGGATCGCCGCCACGAACCCGTACGTGGGGATCGCGAACAGCGTGCCGGACTCGCGAGAGCCCCGCAGGTTGGCGATCGTGACCAGCCAGACGAACCCGATCGACAGCAGCACCTTGTGGTCGTTGGCCACCGGGAACGCGGACCCGATCGCGAAGACCCCGGCCACGATCGAGACGACCACCGTCATCATGTAGTCCACGAGCAGCGCGGCGGCCGCGATGAGCGCCGCCCAGATCCCGAGGTTCTCCTTGCTCACGATGTACGCGCCGCCGCCCGAGGGATAGGCGCGCACGGTCTGCCGATACGAGATCACGACGATCGCCATCAGCGCGGCGATCGCCGCCGAGATCGGGATCACGAACCCCTTGAAGACCGTGCTCACGATCGCGAGCTGGATGAAGATCTCGCCGGTCGCGTATGCCACCGACGACAGCGCGTCCGACGCGAACACCGGCAGGGCGAGGACCTTCGGGAGCAGCGTGTGCTCGAGATGGGCGCTCGAGAACGCGCGACCCACCAGGATGCGCTTGAGGACGGTCCCGGTCGGCTGCGGAGCGGCCCGGGCGCTCATCCGCGTTCGCTCAGATGTGCTCGGGTACCTCGATCGGCACCGTCCGCAGGTGGAACGGCACGCTCGTCACGACGACGGACGGCTCGAACAGCAGGAGGCGCTTGATGTAGAAGGCGGTCTGGTTGTGTAGGAGGTTCTCCCACCAGTGGGCCGGAATGAGCTCCGGTAACACCACCGTCACGATGGTGTCTCCACGGTCCGTTTGCTTGCGGATCTCGTCCAGCAGCGGGATCCCGATATCGCGGAACGGTGCCTCCACCATCACGAGCGGCACGTCCATCCCACGCTCGTGCCACGCCTCGACCACGCCCTCCGCCTCTTCGGGGTCCCCCATGAAGTACAGGCCCTCGACGTGCGTCGGCCGGAGCGACTTCGCGTAGACGACCGCCCGGACGGTGGCGTCGTGCACGCCCGAGACCGGCACCAGGACGACGTGCCGGACGACGTCGGTCGGGTGCTCGGCGTGCGATCCGGCCGAACGCTCCCGCTCCTCCGGCACCAACGGGACGTCCGTGACGACGACACCCGGCTCGAACAGCAGGGCGCTCTTGAGGAACAACGCCCGGCGCCGGCGAAGGAACTGTATCCACGACTTCGACACGAGCACCTCGGGGATCACCACCGTCACGAAGTCGCCCTCGTCCCGGGGCAGGAGCCGGACGCGTCGCTTCACGGCCCGGCCCGGATGGTCGTCCCCACCCTCGAGGACCTCGAGCTCCCCCAGCCGAGGCGCGAGGTCCCGCCACGCGGCGGCCGTCTCGCGGAACCGGTCCGTCGGACCCACGAACAGCGGCAGGACGAACTCCGCCCGGACCGCCCGCAGGTAGCGGACCGCGTCCAGGATCGCCGGCCCCAGGTCGTCGACCAGCACGAGGAACGTGTTCGCCGGTTCGGCGGTGGGGTCCAGCCGGCGTTCGCGCAGAACCCGGCCGACCTTCTCGTAGTGGTGATGCACCGCCAGGAAGAAGCCGACGATGATCGGGATCGCGAGGATCACGATCCACGCGCCGCGGGAGAACTTCGTCAGCGTGACGATCACCAGGACGATGCCGGTCGTCGCCGCTCCGACGCCGTTGATGAACGCGTACCGCTGCCAGTTCTGGTCCTTGAGCCGGATCCAACGGCGCACCATGCCCGTCTGGGAGAGCGTGAACGCGGTGAACACGCCCACCACGTAGAGCTGGATCAGGTGCGTCAGCTCCGCGTCGAACACCCATACCAACAGGGACGCGAGGGCCGCGAGCACGATCACGCCGTTCGAGAAGACCAAGCGGTCCCCGCGGTTGCGGAACTGCGACGGCATGAACCGGTCGCGCGCCAAGATCGCGGAGAGCCGGGGGAAGTCCTGGTAGGCGGTGTTCGCCGCCAGGATCAAGATCCCGACGGTGAACGCCTGCAGCACGTAGAACAGGAGCCCGCCCGAGAAGACGGTCTCGCCGATCTGCGCGAGTACCGACGGCGCGATCTCGTCGACGCTCACGCGGATCCCGAGCGCGCGGCTGAGGATCGTGATGCCGAGGAACATCGTGATGCTGATGACACCGAGCGTCGCGAGCGTCGCCGCCGCGTTCTTCGACTGCGGGCGTCGGAACGCCTGGACGCCGTCCGCGATCGCCTCGACCCCCGTCAGCGCCGTGGCCCCGGACGCGAACGCGCGGAGCATCACGAACAGGCTGAGCGCCTGCATCACCGGGAGCTCGAGGTCCGCGGAGGAGGCGACGGGGCACCCGCCGAGGCACCGGACCGCCCCGACGGCGAGCGTGACGAACACCATGATCACGAAGCCGTAGGTCGGGACCGCGAACAACGTCCCCGCTTCCTTGACGCCGCGCAGGTTCAGGACCGTGATCAGCAGGATGAACGAGATCGCGACCTCCACCCGGTACGGCTCGATCGAGGGCGCGGCCGAGACGACCGCGACGGTGCCCGCGGTGACGCTCACGGCGACGGTGAGCACGTAGTCGGTCAGGATCGCCGCCGCGGCGATCAGCCCGGGCACCGTCCCGAGGTTCTCCTTGGAGACGATGTACGACCCTCCGCCGCGCGGATACGCGCGCACGGTCTGCCGGTACGACGTCACCACGATCGCGAGCAGGAGCGCGATCGCCCCGCCGATCGGGAGCATCGCGCCGAGCGCCGTCGCGCCGGCCAGGGCGAGCACGAGCATCATCTCCTCGGTGGCGTACGCGACCGAGGAGAGCGCGTCCGACGACAGGATCGGAAGCGCGAGCAGCTTGGGGAGCAGCTGGTGCTCCTGTTTGTTCGTCGCCAGAGCGCGGCCCAGCAGCAGCCGTTTGACCACGCCGTGCGGTGCCGGGGCTCGCTGGACCGTCGCCATCGCGCGGGATTCTAGGCTGCCAAGGGTGCGTCATGGCAGAGGCGGTGGCTCGTCGCCGATCCATCGGTACCCGACGCCCGGCTCGGTCAGGATCAGCCGGGGCGCGGTCGCGTCGTCTCCGAGCTTTCGGCGGATCGCCCGGATGTAGACGCGGAGGTAGTGACTCTCGTTCGCGTACCCCGGTCCCCAGACGCGCCGCAACAACCACTGGTGGGTCAGGAGCTTCCCGGGGTTGGTCACCAGCGCCTCGAGCAGGGCGTTCTCGGTCTTCGTCAGGTGGATGCGCTCACCGTCGAGCGTGACCAGCCGTCTCCCGAGATCGACGACGAGCGAACCGAAGGTCAAGATCGCGGGCTCGGCCTGGTCGGCCGGGCTGCGGCGGAGCGCGGCGCGCAGCCGGGCAAGGACCTCTTCCATCCCGAACGGCTTGGTCACGTAGTCGTCGGCCCCCGCGTCGAGCGCCGCCACCTTGTCGGTCTGCCGATCGCGGACCGACAGCACGATCACCGGCACGAGCGAGAAGGACCGGACCCGGCGGATCACGTCCGTCCCGTCGAGATCGGGCAGACCGAGGTCGAGGAACACGAGATCGAGCGCGGACTCGGCCGCGGCGACGATCGCCTCCTCGCCGTTGGATGCCGTTCGGACCTCGTACCCGTGCGCCTCCAGGCTGGTTCGGAGGGCTCGTCGGATCTGCGACTCGTCATCGACGACGAGCACCGTGGTCACGGGGAACGCTCGGTGACGCCCCGGGCTGCCTCGACCGAACGACCGGGTTCGGCGGCCGGGCGTTCGGGCTCGGGGACCGGGAGGTCGGCGGCGCGGGGCTCGGGGACGGAGCTCTCGAGCGCGGGCAGCTCGAACACGACCGACACGCCGCCCGTCGGTGAACCCTCGATCCTGATGCGGCCGCCGTGCGCGAGCACGATCGCACGAGCGATGGTCAGCCCCAGCCCGCTTCCCGGGTGCCCCCCGTCGTCACCCTGGTAGAAGGCGTCGAATACCCGCTCGCGCTCCTCGGGCGAGATACCCGGGCCCTGATCCGAGATCCGGACCTGGACGGAGCGCTTCCAGGGGCTGATCACGATCGCGATCTCGCCACCCGGTGGCGAGAACCGGGCGGCGTTCTCGAGCAGGTTGGTGAACACCTGGTCGAGCTGCACCGGGTCGGCGGCGATCTCGGGAGTGTCGCGGATCATCGTGCGGACGCGGAACCGGGACAGCCGTGACTGCAAACGGTGCAACACCGATTCCAGGATCTCGTCCATCGCGACCGGTTGCTTGGCGGGGGTGAGCGCACCCGCCTCGAAGCGAGCGAGGTCGAGCAGATTGCCGAGCAGGCGGTTGAGCCGGTCGGTCTCCTCGAGCACCGTCTGCAGCAGGTCCCGTCGCTGCGCGTCGTCGTGCGCGGCCTCGTCCTGGAGCAGGCTCGTGACGGCCGCCTTGATCGAGGCGAGCGGTGTTCGAAGATCGTGGGTCACCGCGGAGAACAAGGCTGCTCGTGCCTGGTTGGTCTCCGCATCGAGGCGAGCCATGTTTACTTGGGCGTCGAGCCCTGCGCGTTCGAGCGCGATCGCGATCTGTCTCGCCGCCGCCTCGAGCAGCCGAACGTCGTCTCGTCCGATCGGTGGCTGGCCCTCCGCTCGAACCACGACCAACGTCCCGAACACCTCCCCGCCGACGTCGAGTGGGAGGCGGCGCTCCTCCCCCGGCGGCGTCAGGTCACGGGTCTGCACGACGTCGTACGAGCCCGCCCGGGTCCTGGCTCGGATCTCGCAGCGCGCGAGATGAAGCGGTCCCAGCAGGGAGCCGGCGAAGTCCTCGAGAACCCGTTCGAGGCGCTCGCCCGACAGGACCTTGGTGGCCAGGTAGCTGAGGAGGCGCGACTCGCGTTCCCCCCGGGCGGCCCGGGCCTTCTCCTCGAGCGTCCGCGCGACGAGCGAACCCACGATCGCCGCAACCACGAGGAACGCGACCAACGCGACCGCGTCCTCGGAATCGGTGACCCGCAGCGTGTGCAGGGGCTCGGTGAAGAAGTAGTTGATGCACAACAGGCTGAGGACCGACGCGATCAGCCCGCTCCACAGGCCGCCCACCGCCGCCGCGACGACGACGCCCAGGAGGTAGATCGAAATCGCCCCGAGCGCTCGCCCGGGCTGGAGGAGAAGCCCGAGACCGGTCGCGACCGCCGGCGCGAGCAGGGCGGTGCCCACCGCGCGCACCTTCGTGGACCTTCGGACCCTTCCGAGCGCGCTCATGACTTCACGCTACGGCTTGGCTACGGGTTCTTCACGCCTTGGAGAGGCGCTTTCACACGACGTTTACGCACGGGGGCGCACGCTCATAGGCGTGAACACCCACCTTCACCCCCAGACCACCGAGACTCCGCGACCGACCGGTGACCGGGCGCCCCCGGACGCCGGTGCCGGCCGATCCTCACCCGGTCCCGCCGTCGCCCTGCCGCCGGGCCCGAGCCACGCGCTCAAACGCGTCTTCCTCGGTCCGGCGCTGCCGACGGCACAGCTCAAGCACGAACGCCTCGGCAAGCCCACGGCCTTGGCGGTGTTCGCCAGCGACAACCTGTCCTCCGTCGCGTACGCGACCGAGGAGATCCTCAAGGTCGCGGTCCCGGCGGTGGGCGTGCTCGCCTTCTCGGTCCTCATGCCCGTCACGTTCGCGATCCTGGGCGTGCTGGCGATCCTCCTGTTCTCCTACCGCCAGACGATCAAGGCGTATCCGAGCGCCGGCGGCGCCTACATCGTCACGAAGGACAACTTCGGGCTCCTCACGGCCCAGCTCGCCGGGGTGGCCCTGCTCACCGACTACGTGCTCACGGTCTCCGTCTCGGTGGCCGCCGGCGTTGCGGCGATCACGTCGGCGGCGCCCGGCTTGTTCGGCTACCGCGTTTGGCTCTCGGTCGTCTTCATCTGGCTGATCGCGTGGGGCAACCTCCGCGGCGTCCGCGAGTCCGGCCGGTTGTTCGCGGTGCCCACCTACTTCTTCATCGTGATGATGTTCGTGTTGCTCGGCACCGGTATGGCGCGGGCGCTCGCGGGCGACCTGCATCCCCTGCCGCTCCCGGCCGACGTCGTGGACACGACCGGCGCGATCGGTCTGTTCCTCATCCTGCACGCGTTCGCGTCGGGCGGCGCCGCCGTCACCGGCGTCGAGGCGATCTCGAATGGCGTGCCGGCCTTCAAACCCCCCGAGTGGCTGAACGCCCGGACCACCCTGATGTGGATGGGCAGCCTGCTCGGTGTGATGTTCCTGGGGCTCTCGTTCCTCGCGATGAAGCTCCAGGTGGCGCCCACCGAGACCACGACCGTCATCTCCGAGGTCGCGCGGGCAGTCTTCGGCACCGGTGCCTTCGGGACGGCGCTGTACCTGGCGCTCCAGGTGGCGACCACCCTGATCTTGATCCTGGCGGCGAACACGTCGTTCGCCGACTTCCCGCGTCTGGCGAACTTCCACGCGCGGGATCACTTCATGCCACGGCCTCTGACCAAGCGCGGGCATCGGCTCGTGTTCTCGAACGGTGTCATCGGTCTGGCGATCGCGTCGACCCTTCTGGTGGTCGTGTTCCGGGCCGACGTGCACAGGCTGATCCCGCTGTACGCGATCGGCGTCTTCACCTCGTTCACACTCTCGCAGGCAGGGATGGCCAGGCGTCATCTCCGTCTCCGCGAACCCGGCTGGCGTCACGGCCTCGCGATCAACGGCCTCGGGGCCCTCACGACCGCGGTGGTGACGGTGGTGATCGCGATCACGAAGTTCGCGCACGGGGCGTGGGCGGTCATGGTGTTCGTGCCCGTGATGGTCTGGATCCTCGTCCGGATGAACCACCAGTACAACCGCGAGCATGCCGAGCTCGAGGAGGGGCTCGAGGCGTTCGACCATCACGCTGCCGGCCGGTCGACCTCGGTGCTGCTCGTCGACGATCTCGACCGCAAGACGATGCATGCCCTCCAGTACGCGCAGACGATCCGCTCGGGTACCACCACCGCCGTCCATGTCGAGGGCGATCCGATCGACGACGAGCGTCTGGCGGCCGCCTGGGACCGGCTCGAGAGCGACATGCCCCTGCGGATCCTCCCAAACGAGGGGGACGCGTCCGCGACGATCGCGGCGTACGCCGAGCAGCTCCCCGGGAACGGCGACGTAACCGTGATCGTCCCCGGCCCCGCCCGGATGAGTCGCCTCGAGCGACTCCGCCGCGGGCGAACCGGCGCGCGGCTCGCCCGGGACCTGGCCCCGAACCCCCGCGTGCGCGTAACGCTCGTACGCGACCACCCCGAGCCCCATCCGGCCGCCGGACGAAGCGACGGCCGCCTGTTCCCGCGACCGATCCACCGCGTCGTCGTCCTGGTCGATCGGCCCGATCGTGCGGCGATGCAGGCCGTGCGCTACGCGCTCGCGCTCGGGGTCGAGGAGGTCGTGGCCGTGCACGCCGCCGTGGACCCGGACGAGCAGGAGCAGCTGATCTCGAGCTGGATGGACCTGCGCGTCCCGATCGCGCTGGACCTGGTGGAGTGCTGGGACCGGGACGTCGCCCGGTCCGTCGAGCGGTACGTGGTCGATCTCATGGCGCCCGACACCGAAGTGACGGTCGTGCTCCCTCGCCGGGACTTCGCCCGGTTCACCCAGCGCCTGCTCCACGACCGGACGAGCCGCGGCATCGCCCGGGCGCTCGGCCGCTACGAGCACGTCGACGTGGCCGTCGTTCCCTATTTCTTCGCACGGCATCGGCCCCCGACGGCCCCGCCGTGGGGGGACCGGACGCCCATGGGTGCGGGTGGGGTCCGGGCAGGCTAAGGTAGCCAGCCGTGCGCGTGATCATCATGGGCTGTGGCCGCGTCGGCATCCTGCTGACGCAGGAGCTCTCGAAGGCCGGTCACGAGATCACCGTGATCGACAAGAACGCCGCGGCGTTCGCGCGCCTACCTCCGGGGTTCGAGGCCCGAACGATCGTGGGGCTCGGGTTCGACCGGGACGTGCTCGAGGACGCCGGCATCAAGGAGGCGGATGCCTTCCTGGCGGTCTCGAGCGGGGACAACTCCAACATCCTGTCGGCCCGGGTCGCGCGCGAGACCTACCACGTCCCCAAGGTGATCGCGCGCATCTACGACCCGATGCGCGCGGACATCTACGAGCGCCTGAACATCCCGACGGTCTCAACCACGCGATGGGGCGTGAAGCAGATGATCCTCATGCTCACCCACCCTGGCGAGGAGATCAAGGAGACGCTCGCGGCCGGCGACCTGTTCCGGATGCGCGTCGAGATCCCGACGCACCTCGTCGGCAAGCCGGTGTCCTCGCTCAACCTGGAGGGCAAGATCCTCGTCGCGGGGGTCGACCGGGGGGGCAAGGGGTTCATCCCGGTGGCGTCGAGCACGTTCCAGGAGGGCGACTACGCCGCCGTGATCGTGCAGAAGGACGCGCTCGAGATCCTCGAGGAGCTCATGCAACCGATCGGAGACCACTGAGATGCGCGTCGTGATCAGCGGCGCCGGCGCGGTGGGACGGCATCTCGCGTCGGACCTGGCAAAGCGCGGTCACAACGTCACGCTGATCGAACAGGACCCGGCGGTGCTCGAGATCGCCAAGGAGTGGGCCCCGCAGGTCGATCACATGATCGGCGACGCGTGCGAACCCTGGGTTCTCGAGAAGGCCCAGCTCAACACCGCCGACGTCGTCGTGGCCTCGACCGGGGACGACGAGGACAACCTCGTGACCTCGCTGCTGGCGAAGCAAGAGTTCGGCGTCCCGCGCGTGCTCGCGCGCGTGAACCACCCCGACAACGAATGGCTGTTCACGGAGCAGTGGGGCGTGGACGCCGCGGTCTCGCCGCCGCACATCCTCACGGCGATGGTGGAGGAGGAGGTCTCGGTGGGCGACCTCGTCCGTCTGCTGCCGCTCGAACGCGGTGGGATCTCGATCGTCGAGCTCAGGATCCCCGCCGATTCGCCGTCGGCCGGACGCCCGCTCTACGAGCTACGGCTGCCACCGGACGCCACGATCGTGGCCATCATCCGGGAGAGCCACGTCGTGATCCCGCAACCCGAGACCGTGATCACCGACGGCGACGAGGTGCTCGCCCTTACGGTGCCCGAGGCCGAGAGCGCGCTACGGGCCGCCGTGCTTGGGGAGGGCGAGGGCCCCTAGCATCATTCGAGGGCGGTTCGACTGCCGATTCGGCGGGCTCAGTGGTCCTTGCCGTTGTTGCCGAGGCCGTTCCCGAGGCCGTTCCCGTGGCCGTTCCCGTGGCCGTTCCCGTGGCCGTTGCCACCGGCGTTACCGTGGGGCTCTGCGCTTTGGCCGTGGCCGTGATCGTGACCGTTGGACGAAGACGACGAGGAACCGTGCTCCGGTGGCACGTCTCCTCCGCTGCCCTGGCCCTTCGCCTCGTGCTCGGCCCTGTTCTGGAGGTGCGTGAGCGAGTTCTGCAAGCCGTGATTGTCCGGGTGGACGACGAGGAGCGCCTCGTGGCGGCAGATCGCGTTGTCGAGCCCGGTCAGGCCCTTGCAGGCCGTGAAGTCGGTCCCGCCCGAGTGCGACGCGCCTTGCTCGGCGGGGCCGATCTCGGGTGCGGTCGTCCGCATGGGACCGCTCGCTCCCGCGGGACCGCTCACCCCCGTGGCCGCCGTGGGGACGACAAGGACGGACTCATGCGGGCCACGCGGCGCTCGCAGGGACGGACTGGCCGATGCGAGCGAACCGATCGCGATCACGACGACGACCGCGATGATCGTGTCCCGCCAGGCCTTCCACGCGTACGGCGAGTGACGTCGCTGCATGCTGTAGGTATCGGCAGGCGGGCTCGTGGAACACGAGCGGCCGTTCGGGGTCCCCAGGTCGGCCTACGTACGGAACTCGAAGCTCGGGTTCACCACCCGCTTCTCGCCCCGCTGGTCGGCGAGCAGGCCCTCGACCACGAGACGGGTGCCGAGGCTCAGCCCGCGGATCGTCCGACGGCCCATCCACGTCACCGTGACCTCTCCGGTCCCGTCGGACAGGATCGCCTCGAGCGACTCGTGGCCCTCGAGGGGCCGGACCGTGATCCGTCGAACCACCCCGGCGAGCTTCACGCGAGAGCGCGCGGACGCCTCGGCGATCCGGACGCTGCCCGGGACGCTCTCCGCCCACGTCCGGATCTCCTCCGCGTAACGCAGCTCGTCGCTCTCCGCCATCCGGCGGAAGAACCGCCGGAACGGATCGAGGAGTCCCATCGGCTCGCCGCTCCCCCTCCCGAAGTTCCGGGAAGCCTATCCCGCGGGTACCGAGGGCCTGGTCGTCTCCACCATGAGCTCGGACTTGCGCGACTTGGAGACCCAGATGGCCGCCGCGACGACCGCGACCGCCACCACGACGACGACGACGCGGACCACCTCGTTGTCGGCCTGCTCGACGATCACGGGCGCGAACAGCAGCGCGACCAGGTTCATCACCTTGATCAGCGGGTTGAGCGCCGGACCGGCCGTGTCCTTGAACGGATCTCCGACGGTGTCGCCGATCACGGCGGCCTTGTGCGACTCGCTGCCCTTGCCGCCGTAGTGGCCCTCCTCGATGAACTTCTTCGCGTTGTCCCACGCGCCACCGGAGTTCGAGAGCATCACGGCGAGCAGCTGGCCGGTGAGGATCGAGCCTGCGAGGAAGGCACCGAGCGCCTCCGCGCCGAGCGCAAAGCCGGCGATGATCGGCGACAGGACGGCGAGCAGCCCCGGCGTCATCAGCTCGCGGAGCGACGTCTTGGTGCAGATGTCCACGACGCGCGCGTAGTCCGGCTGTTCCTCGTAGGTCATGATCCCGGGGTGGTCGCGGAACTGGTTCCGCACCTCGACCACGACCTGGGACGCCGCGCGGCCGACGGCGCGGATCGCGAGCGAGCAGAACAGGAACGCGATCGAGCCGCCGATCAGCAGGCCGACGAGCACGTTCGGTCGGTCGACGCGGATCGGGAACTCGACCCCCTCGCGGCCGAGGGCCAGCAGCACGGCCTCGGCGAACGAGCCGAACAGCGACGTCGCGGCGATCACCGCGGTCGCGATTGCCATCCCCTTGGTGATCGCCTTCGTCGAGTTCCCCACGGCGTCGAGACCCGTGAGCACCTGCGCCGGACGACCCTCGAACTCGCCCGACATCTCGGCGATCCCCTGCGCGTTGTCCGACACCGGCCCGTAGGTGTCCATCGACACGATCACGCCCACCGTCGTGAGCATCCCCATGCCGGTCAGCGAGATGAAGTA
>Ga0307287_10000505_pt1 | contig 13826 bp, 11 predicted proteins | sample ER_DNA_141_FD_194485 | JGI IMG/M metagenome (GOLD analysis project Ga0307287, IMG submission 194485) | Bulk soil microbial communities from the East River watershed near Crested Butte, Colorado, United States - ER_DNA_141 | ecosystem: Environmental > Terrestrial > Soil > Floodplain | place...
GCCGCGACTTCCCGGCATAATCCGCCACCTTGTTGGGGCCTACCAGCTTGGCCCGGCTGTGCTACGAGGCAAGGGTTGCGCGCGGCACTAGATTGGCGCGGAAGAAAGGAACCGGCCTGTGACTAGTTGCGCCCATCTCGACGCCACTCCTCTTACCCCAGTACCCAGCAGCTTCCAAGCCGCCTGCAGTGATTGCCTCGCTGTCGGTGGGCGCTGGGTGCATCTTCGGCGCTGCCTGACCTGTGACCACGTCGGTTGCTGCGACTCCTCGCCAGCGCGGCATGCCAGCGCCCATGCTCGGACAATCGGCCACTCAGTCGTGGCTTCGGCCGAGCCCGGGGAGCATTGGCGTTGGTGCTATCTCGACAAGGTCGGCGCATGACCGCCCCAGTTGCCGAGGACCGGATGGAGCGTGCGGCGCGGCCCGTACTGCTCACCGTCGACGACGACCCAAGCGTGTCACGCGCTGTCGCCCGCGATCTGCGACGTCGATACGGCGCGGACTATCGCATCATGCGCTCCGATTCGGGCGAGGAAGCGCTGCAGGCCATCAAGGATGTAGTACTGCGCGGCGAGCAGGTGGCGGCGATCCTGGCTGACTATCGCATGCCACGGATGAATGGCGTCGACTTCCTCGAGCAGGCCATGGATCTGGTTCCGCAGGCACGTCGGGCGCTGCTCACTGCGTACGCCGACACCAACGCCGCCATTCAGGCGATCAACGTCGTCGATGTCGATCACTATTTGTTGAAACCCTGGGAACCGCCGGAGGAGAAGTTCTATCCAATCGTCGACGAGCTGCTGGAGGCGTGGCGACGAGAGGGTAGGGAACCCGAGCACAAGATCAAGATCTTGGGCCATCCCTGGTCGACGGCATCGTATGAGGTACGGGACTTCCTGGCCCGCAACATGGTGCCTTACCGCTGGTACAACGTCGATGATCCTGACGGTGCTCGGCTGCTCGCCGCCGCTGGTGCGGAGGAGAGTCAAGCACCTGTGGTGATCACCAGTGATGGTCAGCCGCTGGTACAGCCGAGTCTGGTCGAGGTGGCAAATGCGGTCGGCCTGAGCACCAACCCGCAGGACGAGTTCTATGACGTGGTGATCATCGGCAGTGGTCCGGCTGGCTTGGGCGCCGCCGTCTATGCGGCTTCCGAGGGCCTGAGGGTCGTGGTCGTCGAGCGAGCTGCAGCCGGCGGTCAAGCAGGGCAGAGCTCCCGGATCGAGAACTACCTCGGTTTCCCCGATGGTGTCTCAGGCGACCAGCTGACCGACCGCGCGCGGCGACAAGCGGTGCGCTTTGGCGCTGAGCTGTTGACAGCGCGCACAGTCGTTGGCCTCGAAGTCAAAGGTCCCGCTCGCCGGGTGCTTTTTGACGACGAATCCTCGGTGCTCGCCCATGCAGTCGTGTTAGCGACCGGGGTGAGCTATCGCCAGCTGACCGCGGCGGGAGCCGAGGAGCTTGTCGGACGCGGCGTCTACTACGGCTCGTCATCGACCCAGGCCGAATCGTGCTCGGGTGATCACGTGATCATCGTCGGTGGCGCGAACTCAGCCGGCCAAGCTGCCGTCTTCTTCTCCCGGTACGCGAACAGAGTGACCATGGCCGTACGCGGCGACTCGTTGGAGAAGTCCATGTCGTCGTACTTGATCGAACAGATCGCCGGGATTTCCAATATCGCGGTCCGGCTCAACACGTCGGTACAAAGCTGCACTGGCAATGATCATTTGCAGTGCGTGACCTTTGTCGATCATGACGGTGGCCAGGAAGTGGTAGATGCGGGCCACTTGTTCGTCTTCATCGGCGCGGCGCCGTTGACGGACTGGCTGCCGCCGTCGTTGGTGCGAGATGCCAGCGGCTTCGTGGTCACCGGTCCGGGTTTGACAGCTGGTGGCAACCGGCCGGCGTCTTGGGATCTGGAGCGTGACCCGTACCTGCTGGAATCCAGCATTCCGGGCGTCTTCGTGGCGGGCGACGTACGTGCCCAGTCCGTCAAGCGAGTCGCGTCCGCCGTGGGCGAAGGGGCGCTCGCGGTTACCTTGGTCCATCGCTACCTGGCTGAGCAGTAGGAGTTGATCATGAGCGAACAGACCCTCGAGTCGAGGCGGCTAAGCCCTTCGGAGCTGCGTACCTTGTTCCTGTTCGAAAAACTCGATGATGATCAGCTGGCCTGGCTCAGCGACAACGGGTACTGCGAGACCCGGCCAGGCGGGCAACCGATCTACACCGAGGGGGACCCAGCGACCTGTCTCTTCGTCCTGCTGTCCGGCACGATGTCCATGCACCGCCGGGTGGAGAACACCGAGGTGGAGACCGGGCGCACCAACCAGCGCGGCGTCTACTCCGGCGCCACGCAGTCCTTCGTCAAGGGTCTGTCTGAGGTGCCGTACTGGGGGTCCGCGCGGGCAGTAACGGATTGTGACTTCTGGGTCATCGGTGCGGCGGAGTTTGGGGAGAAGTTCCGCGAGTGGTTCCCGATGGCCATGCACTTGCTCGAGGGCCTCACCATGGGCTTTCGATCAAGTCAGGTGATCATCGGCCAGCGGGAGCGGCTGCTGTCGCTCGGTCGCCTGTCGGCCGGGCTTACCCACGAGCTCAACAACCCGGCGGCCGCTGCCGTTCGCGCCACGGCCTCGCTGCGGGAACGGGTGAGCAGAATGCGAGGCAAGCTCGCCCACCTGGCGACCGCCGACGTCGACCCGAAGGCACTGGTGGCACTCACCGACCTTCAAGAGGCGGCCGTGGAGAAGATGGCGAAGGCGGAAAAACTTACCCCGATGCAGGTCGGGGAGGCTGAAGACGAGATCACCGACTGGCTTGACGATCATGGCATTGACGACGGATGGGACCTGGCTCCTACGCTCGTCGCCGCAGGGGTCCATACGGACTGGCTTGACGAGATCGCGGAGACTATGCCCGGCGATCTCCTCGCAGATGGAGTGCACTGGGTGACCTACGCGTTGGAGACCGAGCAGCTGATGGTGGAGATCGAGGACTCTACCGGCCGGATCTCGGCGCTGATCGGAGCGGCGAAACAGTATTCCCAGATGGATCGAGCGGCGCATCAAGAAATCGACGTCCGCGACGGGCTGAACAGCACGCTGGTCATGCTCGGCCACAAGATCAAGGAATCGGGGAGGATCAAGATAGTCAAGGACTATGACGAATCACTGCCCATGATTCCGGCCCATCCGGCCGAGCTGAATCAGGTGTGGACCAACTTGATCGACAACGCTATCCACGCGATGCCCAATGGCGGAACGCTAACCGTACGCACGTCGCGGGAGGATGGCTGGGTGCTGGTCGAGATCTGCGACACCGGTATCGGCATACCGCTGGAGATGCAGCAAAAGATCTTCGAACCGTTCTTCACCACCAAGCCGGTCGGTCAGGGAACCGGGCTAGGCCTGGACATCTCCTATCGTGTGATCACTCAGCGGCATGGCGGCGATCTGCGGGTCAAATCAAAGCCGGGTGACACTCGCTTCCAGGTCAGACTGCCGCTAACCGAACCTCCCTCGTTCGGCTGAGCTTGGGTTGGCTGCCAGGCAGCCTCCGACCTTCTCCCCGAAACTGGTCACCAACAACGGGAGATTTGGCGAAGTCATGTTGTGGGCGACCGGTTTTGAGAGGAGGCAACCTCACGCTGCGAGGGCAGCCGGTAGCTCTGCCGCATGGACCACGACCAGTGAGGTGACCGCCCGAGTCAGGCAAACGTACAGCCGGCGGAGTCCGATGACCTGATCGGCTTCGCCGGCCACGATGTCGGCTGGCTCCACCAGCACAACGTGATCGAATTCCAGGCCCTTGGCGAGCGCTGCCGACACCAGGATGGGCTTCAGCCGCGGAGCCACCTCCAGATCAGATCGATGGGAATCCGCTTGTCTGTCGAAGACCGCCGGATCCTCGCCGAGCATGTCGTAGTCGATATGCCGAGCCTCCAGGAGCTTCCGGATCCCAGGTACCGCGGCGTCCGCGACGATCAGCCCCACGGTGCCCTCGTTATGCATGGCCTGGTTGATCGCCTCGACGAGCTCATCGCCGATCCGATCGGTGAGACGGAGGTCGAGTTCGCCACGATGGGTTCGTACCGAGTGCGGCGGCTTGAGCGCCGGCGCGATCTGCGGTAGCAAGCGGGCCGCGAAATCGATCACTGCGCCAGGAACCCGGAAGCCGGCAACCAATTCCTCGACGACGGCATCGGGATGGCCGAGATAAGCGAGGGACTCCTGCCACGAGCGGGTCGCCCACGGCGTGGTCGCCTGGGCAAGATCGCCAAGGACGGTCACCGAGCCGGTGCTAGCCCGCCGCCCTACCGCGCGCAGCATCATCGGCGACAGATCTTGTGCCTCGTCGAGGATGACGTGGCCGCGGCTTGCCGTACGCTGCAACAGGTCTGCCGCCTCGTCGATCAAGATCACGTCGGCCAGCGACCATCGCGCGGCAGCCACTGATCGGGGAGGCTGGCCCATCATGATCAGCTGCTGCTCGGCTGCGCTCAAGGTGCCGTCGGCCGCCGCCGCCAGGAATTCGGCATCGCTGAGCAGTTTCATGATCAGTTTCGCTGCGTCGACGGCCGGCCAGATCGCGTCAACGTAGGCTCTGACCGGTTTGCTCCGGGCGACCGCATCCTGCACCCGGTCGTCGGGGGAGTCACCCGCTGCCTCCATCCGCAACAGTATTTGGTGAGCCAGCCGCTGCGACAGCATGGCTCGCCCCGCGCCGTACCGGACGCCGCGCTGTCGTAGTTCGTCGACGACCTCAGCTATGAGGTGCGCGCCGACCCGCCATTGATAGGCGCCGCGAGGAACCACCAATGGGCCCGCGGCCGTGCCGAGATGGCTCCAGACCGCTCTGCGCAGCACGTCGGCCATCCGGACATCGCCTTTGATCAACGCGGCGGGGACGCCATCGAGCCCGCGTATGCTGACGCCGTTCGCCGCACAGACCAGCGATGTCACGGTGGTCTGTGCGGCATCGATCTCGCCTAGGGCAGGCAGCACGTCGGCGATATAGGACAGGAAGCTGTCGTTCGGACCGACAACAAGGACCCCGGACCGAGCAAGCTGCTCGCGGAACGCGTAAAGCAGATACGCGGCACGGTGCAGACCGATCGCGGTCTTGCCGGTCCCGGGAGCGCCCTGGACGCAGAGCGATTGGCTGAGGGCGGCGCGCACGATGCTGTCCTGTTCGGGCTGAATGGTGGCGACGATGTCGCGCATCGGGCCGGTTCGAGGCCGCTCGATCTCAGACTCCATGATGTCGGAGTGGCCGACTTCGTGGAGCCCAGCCAGGTCCTCATCCTCGTACGCGGTCAGCTGGCCGTGCGAGAAGCCGAAGCGGCGCCGTAGCCGAACGCCCATGGGCTGACCGGGACGCGCCTGATAGAAGGGCCGTGACATTCCGGCCCGCCAATCGATCACCAACGGCTCGCCGCCCGCCTCGCCCGTGACATGCCGGCGCCCGATGTAGAGGGTCTCTTCCTGCTCAGCTCCCAGGTGGCTGTCATAGTCGAGCCGGCCGAAGAAGAGCGGCACGGACGGATCGTCCCGGAGGGCCATCATGCGGCGATACAGCGCCTGCTTGAGGTGCTCGGTCGAAACGTGATCACCACCGAAAGCCTCCAGACTCGCCGTGTGTTGCCGCATCCGCTCGAGCGCGGCGCGCGACTCCGCGAGATGGGTACGTTCTCGGGCCAGGACGTCGACCGAGGTTTCAGGCATGCGAAGAGCTCCGATGCTAGATCGGTGAGTACGGGGAGCGGGGGACCAGGTTACTCGCTCGGGTGGGGAGGAATCCACGCAATTTCCCTGCCTCGTGGGGTGCCCTCCGCCCTGTCCCGGAGGGTGCTCGTAAGGTGTAGGCCGTGTCTTCCTCTGATACCGAGCGTAGCTATCTGCCGGTCGCGGATCCGGCGGCACGGCCGCGAAAATCCCGGGTGACCGTACGGGTAATCATGATCGACAATGACCGCACGTTGTTGTTCGAGGACAGCGACCCCGGGGTGCCGGGTACCAGCTGGTGGAGCACGCCCGGCGGTGGCATCGACGAAGGAGAAAGCGAGACTCTCGCGGCCGTCCGAGAAGTTGCCGAGGAAACTGGCTACGAGTTGAGTGAAGCCGAGCTGTTGGGGCCGATCGCCAAGCGGCATGTCGTCCACGGTTACTCCGACCTCGTGATCGAACAGGACGAATCGTTCTTCTTGGCCATGGTGTCGCCGTTCGAGGTCGACATCTCAGCACACACCCCAGATGAGCAGCTCACCCTGCTCGGGCATCGCTGGTGGAGCCACGACGATCTGCGGCACACCGACGAGTGGATCTGGCCGCATGAGCTGGTTGAGCTCTGGTCACTGGCCGGCCAACCGGACATCTGGCCGATTGATCTTGGCACGCAGGAGGAGTCGACGGTCCTCGACGTGCCCTAGCCGATCTGGAACTAGTGTCGAATGTGCGGCACTAGGTGACGGTTCGGGCGCGGGGCGCAAAGCCAGCTGTTTCTAGCCCCCAGCTGATGATGCGGTGCGGTCGCACTCGGACGAACTCGGGTTTGAAGTTCGGAAACCGCGGATTGATCGACTCCCCGCCGTCGAAGTGCGGCTCAGCGTCGCCGCGGATCTCGATTGCGTGGGCTCCGTCAGGCGAGGCGTCGTCTACGAGAAACGCGACGCGTGGATTCTGCAGCATGTCACGCCACTTCTTGGAATTGCCGAAGTCAATGCCCCCGATGTCAATCGCATCTTCTCCGGCATTGAACCGGTAGGTGAGCGGAATCAGATGTGGTCTGCCGTCAGCACCGATCGTTGCCAGCCGGCACATCGTCTTGCTTTGCAGGTATGCGATCTCAGCCTCGGAGAAGACGCTCATGCCGACTCGGCGGCCATCTCGAGATATTGCGACTCCGGGGGATCCAGCTCCAGTGCTCCGGCCGGCATCGATGGATACGGCCGCCGCGGTTCGCGTACGCCGGCTCCGCCTTCAAGATCATCTGGCCAGATCGGAGGCGGCAGGTCTGGGTGTCCCGGTCCACGCTGTTCGCGCGGGGTCTGCGCCGGTGGTCGTAGCGTCTCAGCCTTGCGGGTCCGCGCGTCCAGCGCCTTGCGCCGCTGGCGTTCGATGCGCTTGGCGACTCGGCGGGACCTTCTCCTGACAGGATCGTCGGCCATGCTGCCTCCTCGACCCCCGAGCGTACGCGTCATGGTTTGAATCGCACGTGCACGTTCGTTCCCTGCACGATGCATGGGTTGCAACGCGTGCAGAGTGAGGGGACCGCACGTGCACGTGCGATTCTCGAAGAGGCAAGGGGGTCCGCTCGTAACTCCTCCAACCGCCAGCGGACGCGAACCCGACGCTCGCGACGCGCGCCACCTGTGGCGTCCCTCCGCACGAGGCCACGAATGCAGCGTGATTGGGCCTGAAGACCCCTCACATGTGGCCTTGTGCGGACAAACGCGTCAAGTCTGTGGGCCGATCACTCCGCAGTGAGTACGTCCTCGGCGTCCATGATGCGGTAGCCGTAGCCTTGCTCGGCAAGAAACCTTTGCCGGTGCGCGGCGAAGTCGGTGTCGACGGTGTCACGAGCGACGACGGCGTACAGCCGCGCGGTCACGCCCTCCGACTTGGGTCGCAACAGCCGTCCTAGCCGCTGGGCCTCCTCTTGCCGGGAGCCAAAGGCCCCGGAGACCTGGACCGCGATTTGAGCGGAGGGCAGATCGATCGAGAAGTTCGCCACCTTGCTTACGACAAGCAGTTCGATCTCACCGGTACGGAAGGCCTCATAGAGCTGCTCGCGCCGCCGTACGGTCGTCTGGCCGGTGATCAATGGCGCATCCAGCCGGGCAGCAAGCTCTTCGAGTTGATCAACATATTGCCCAATCACGAGCGTCGGCGTACCCCGATGCTTGGCCACCAGCTCAACGATGACGCTTGTCTTGGAGTCTGCGGTCGCAGCCAGCCGGTACTTCTGATCCGGCTCGGCCACCGCGTACGCCATCCGCTCGGCCTCGTTGAGAGTGACCCTGACCTCGATGCAGTCGGCGGGTGCGATGTAGCCCTGGGCCTCAAGATCTTTCCAGGGTGCGTCGTAGCGCTTCGGCCCGATCAGGGAGAACACGTCGCCTTCTCGACCGTCCTCACGCACCAGCGTTGCGGTCAGGCCGAGGCGCCGCCGGGCCTGGAGACCAGCAGTCATCCGGAACACCGGCGCCGGCAGCAGGTGCACCTCGTCGTAAATGATCAAACCCCAGTCCCGCGCGTCCAGCAGCTCGAGATGCGGGTGTATCCCACCGCGCCTGGTGGTGATCACTTGGTACGTCGCAATGGTGACTGGTCGGATCTGTTTCTTGGCACCCGAGTATTCGCCGATCTCATCGGCAGTCAGTGTCGTTCTCTTGATCAACTCATCACGCCATTGCCGAGCGGCGACGGTATTGGTGACCAAGATCAGCGTGGTGGCACTGGCCAGCGCCATCGCCGCAGTGCCGACGATGGTCTTGCCGGCACCGCAGGGAAGGACCACGACACCAGATCCGCCGTGCCAGAAGGAATCGGCAGCTTGACCCTGATACGGCCGCAGCGTCCACCCGCGCTGGTTGAGGCTGATCGCGTGCGCTTCGCCGTCGACGTAGCCGGCCAGGTCCTCGGCCGGCCAGCCGAGCTTGAGCAACACCTGCTTCAGGTGACCGCGTTCGGACGGATGGACCACAACTGTGTCGTCATCGATCTGGTTGCCGATCAGTCCCTTGATCTTGGCGCTGCGCAGCACTTCGGTGAGCACCGCGCGATCACTGCTGACCAAGATCAACCCGTGCGTGGGGTGTTTCTCGACCCGCAGTCTGCCGTAGCGGGCCATCGTCTCGGCTACGTCGACCAGCAGCGCGTTCGGCACGGGATATCGGCTGTAGGTCAGCAGCGTGTCAACGACCTGCTCGGCGTCGTGCCCGGCAGCCCTGGCGTTCCACAGCCCGAGCGGAGTCAGCCGATAGGTGTGAATATGTTCGGGTGCCCGCTCCAGCTCGGCGAACGGCGCGATTGCGATTCGGCAGGCATTGGCCTCAGGATGATCAACTTCGAGCAGTAAGGTGCGATCGGACTGCACGACGAGGGGTCCCGGTCCGCCGGCTGGGGTGGGCATCAGCGGGGCGTCGGCTCTGCTGTGGGCTTCTGACCAGTGTCTGTTTCGCTTGGCGACTCTGGCGAGTCTGGCGACTGAGCGTCGGGGTGACTGTGCTCGCTCGGTGCGCCGGTCGGTGTCGGCGAGTCTGAGGGTTCCGGTGTAGGTGTTGCGGTTGGCTCGGGCGAAGGTCTGGTCACGATCAATGTCGGGGAGCTCTGGCTTTGGTTGCCGGCGGCATCCAGTGCCCGAATCTGTACGACGTGCTGACCGCTGTCGTCATTGAACCAGCGCAGCCGTGCCCGGGTCTCTGCAGTGGTCGCCACTTCGAAACCGTTGAGCCAGATGCGATAACCGATCACCCCGACGTTGTCGCTGGCCGCCGGCCAGCTGATAGTGAGTCGTCGTGCGGTGACCCTCGACGCCTCGATGTCGGCGACTGGCTCGGGTGGATCGGAGTCCTTGGCGGCCTTTGTTTGACCGCTCCCCGGTTTCTGGTTCGCGTCGTCCTCGGCATCTGCGCTTTTGCTGCGTGTCGCCGATGGCTGCGTGTCGGGCGGCGTGTTGCCCGACCCCACACCGTCTCCGGCGGGGGACTCCCGGTCCCCGGTCGGAGACGCGGATTCGCGGTGGTCGTTCGGCCCAGCTCCGGCTGGAGAGGTCGTTGGCTCATCGGTGGGTCCCGAGAGCCTGAGCTGCTCCGGGGAGCGGGCGATGCTGGGCACCAAGTACAAGGATCCGACCCCGAGCGCGCACACGCCGAAAACGATCAATCGTCTGATCGTGACGGCATGCATCCGATCATTCTATGGACCTCGCCACGGTCCCGCGGGAGATTGACAGACCGACGTCCGCAGTTGTCGGACCGGCTCCGGCCCGCATCGCGACCGGTTGACTGCCCTCGCCGGCCAGCAAGGCATCAGCCACCTGAGCAGCGGAATGAACAGGCTTCGATTCCGCTAGGTGCTTCTCCGCGCGTCGGGTGGGCGGCGTCACCAGCACGTCGCCGGCAGCGTTTTCTACCGCTGGGCTGTGGCCTAGTTCCTGGAGTAACTGGAGCAGCTCATACTCATCGACGGCGGCGATAAGAACATGTGGAGCGACCGCTCGCAGCCCAAGTCGTGCCGCGTCTGGATGAGCCAGCAGCGCTGCGGCTTGCGCCGGGTCAGAGATCCGGACGTAACAGACCGCCGGTCCGATTCGGATACTGGCGTGGCGCCTGGCGACGTCCTCAATGAGGTAACCGAGCGCCTGCGGTACGTCGGTTGTCGAGTGCCGCGCGAGCCAGGATTGCACCTCCGCAGCCGACCACCCCTGGTCGAAGGCGCGACGTAATGTAGCGGGGCTGAATCGATAGACGCCTGCGCCGCCGCGTGACTCTTGATCAGCCAGCAGCCGCAGCTCGGCCGCAACCGCATGCTCGAGCGGACCGGAGGTGACTGCGGTCAGGTCGGCTTGGATGATGAAGTGCTCGACGGGAGCGGGAAACAGATCCTGAAGCGCCGAGGGCATCGCCAGATCGGGCTGTAGGGGAAACCCGACAAACGAGGACACCGCGCCGAGTGCGGCCAATCCCAACCATGAGGCCTCGCGCCACGTCCACTCGACCAGCCGTCCTGCCGTTACGGGCCCTTGGGTCAGTCTGGGTCGGTGCCAGGAAGCAGCTGTGGCCAGCTGTGCCAGATCGAGTGTCGTCCCCGGCTTCGCGTCCGCCAGGATCTCTACGACGGTCTTGCGGAGTCCGGCCGCGCCGCGAGCGTACGCCTCCTGACCGAGGGTGTGGCCGCCGGCGTCTGCTGATCGGGCGAAGAATCGGTCTTCGTCCAGCCAAGCCTCGGTAACCAGCCGCCAGCGACTGGGAGCATCCCGACCGAGCCATCGGTCGTACGCCGGCGTTGGCAACAAGGCCGTGGTGCTGTCAGGTGCGATGAGATGAGCGGCTGCTGCGCATTCGATGAGGAAACTGGCATGGTCGGGCTCGGTGCTCAGATGGCGAGCCAGGGCGTTAACGTCGCGGCTCGGCAAACCACCAGCGCGAAGCAGTTTGTGCGGCGCGGCTTCGAGTCGATGGGCGAGCAGCTCGATGTCCTGCAGCAGGGCGAAGGCCGCCCCGGCCGCAGCCCCATCAACGAGACGCGGATCACGATCGTGTCCAGTGAGCGCAGGTTGGTCGGTTGCGACCGGCTCTGCCGTAAAGCGTCCATCCCGGAGCCGCCACGACACCTCGCGGGGGATGATCACGGTCTCCGAATCCAGCGGTCGGAGCAACTGGCGACTGAGCAGGCGCTCGATCGGCGACCGTGCCGAGGACAGGCTGACCGGGCGGTCGGCGTAGCGTACGGCGCCGGTCGGCGACCAGAGAAGACGTTCCAGTACGACGCGGGCCTCGGCGCCGCAGTCCATCAGTGCCGCATCGATCTGCTCGCTCGACATCTGTCGGGCCGATGGGGGAGCCAGCCCACCGGGATAGGGCTCGAACGCCTCGCGTACCGGCCGCACCAGGTGGAGCTGATCATCCTCGCCCCAGAGCAGGGCGCGTTCGCGAAGCTGAGCGATCGCTGCAGCCGCAGTGGACCGCGGCTTCCCGAGCATGGTCGCCAGCTCAGCTAGGGATGCGGGATCGGGAAGCGCGGCGAGTGCCTCAGCAACGGTTCGAAGCCAAGCGTTGAGATCGTCAACGGCTCGGGCAATCGAAGTCGATATCGTCGATCGGCTCGCGAGCTCGGCTATGTCGTGCGGAACGGGGTCGAGCAGATCGGCCCGCAGTTCGAGCAAGGCGCTCAACTGCTCGGCCGACATTGCACGCAAGGCCTCGGTCAAGGTGCGTGGCCGCTGGTGCTCACTCAGCGCCGTCACCCCGCCTACCCCCAGGGAGATCGATAGGTCGGCGGATGTGTGGCTTCGGCTTTGAGGCGTCGGTAGATGATGACCAGTGTGGCGGCGAGCAGCACCCAGCAGATCAACAGCGCCCATTGGCCGATGAATCGCCACCACTCGCTGAAGTCAGCACCGACGATCAGCGAGCCGAGGACACCCAGCGTGGCGAGTACGACGATGCCGAAGACATGCGCGCGCCGGATTTCTGCCGTCGCGACCTTGACGCGACTGGCGAGGCCAACACTGATGCAGAGGAAGATCGGCGCCAGGACATAGACCAGGCCGCCAATGATCAGGCACATGCAGAGACCAGGTGTTGCTGCGTCGAGAACACTCCTCGCGGTTACAGCCGCGGCACGCTGCGGCTGTGGACCGGAGGACCCGGGGCCGAACCAGCCAGGTGTACCCGGCGTTGGGAAAGGAGCCGTGGGCGCGCTTCTTCCGGAGTGAACAGCAATGGGTTGGTCGGGTGGTGGATAGGGAGCGCCCGATGTCGGGTGCCAGGCTTCCTGACCAGCAACAGTCCCAACCTGGCCCGTTGGCGAAGCCCAGTGCACGGCGCCCCAGGCTGAGTCGGATGTCATCGTGCTGGCCACGACGGCGAATGGCTTTTCAGGGTCACGCCGCTCCTCACGTGGCGCAGGGACCAACGTGGCCAGGGGTATCACCGGCGTCGACGGGTTATCGAAGACGGGTCGGCTCTTAGGAGCCCAAGCAGCCGCCTGGGTGTGGGGCGGTGCAATCGTCAACGGTGGAGCCTCGGGCGTCTGAAAGTCGGCCGGGCGCTCGATCGGCGCATACTCCGGCCCGTCCTCCCAGGTTGCCATGCAGTCATCGTAGACGCGGGACGGGCTGGCCCAGAGTTCGCAGAGCGCGACGTGCTGCAACCTCGAGGCGGACTCCAGCGGACGACGTCCTGTCGCGGCGAGGAGGTAGCCGATTCGGGGTTGGGCTGTACGAGCGAAACGGCTACGCTTAGCGCGCTGTTGTGGGGGTAATTCGCAGTCAAGCAACGACTGCTGGCGAACTGGCGAAAAAAAGCAAGTGAGGTTTTGGACGTGCCTGTTGGCAAGGTGAGGTTTTACGATGCCGAAAAAGGCTTCGGCTTCCTGACCAAGGATGAAGGTGGCGACGTTTACGTCCGCGCCAATGCCTTGCCGCCGGGCGTCACAAGCTTGAAGGCCGGCCAGCGCGTCGAGTTCGGTGTCGTGGAAGGCCGCAAGGGAGAGCAGGCCCTGTCCGTGCACATCATGGAGGTCCCGCCGTCGCTGTCCAAGGCCCATCGCAAGGCGCCTGAGCAGATGACGGTGATCGTCGAGGACTTGATCAAAATGCTCGACGGCATCGGCAACGGCTACCGTCGCGGCCGTTACCCCGAGGCCCGGACCGGGAGCAAGGTCGCTACGGTGCTCCGCGCCGTGGCGGATGAGCTCGAGCTCTAGCGCATCAGCTTGTGCTTCGTGGCCACCGTCGTGCCCCTCGCTGGTCCCGCGCTCCGGCGCAGCCCCCAATAAGCACGCCGGCGACGTTAGTCAGTTCGCGATGCCAGAATGAGGTACATGCCTTCGAGCACCGGTACGACCCAACCTGACGCAGTCTGCCTCGCCGCTGTTGATCTTGCTCGGAAAGCAGCAGAAGAGACTGCTGGTGTGATCGGCGTCGGCGACCATCTCGGCGCGCAGGCCGAGGACACCCGCGTGGTGAGTCATTTCTTTGCCTGCCCGCATCCGGGATACCAGGGATGGCGTTGGTCAGTGACCGTCGCTCGAGCCTCTCGGGCGCGGCTCGTCACCGTTGACGAGGTCGTGCTGCTACCAGGTGACGGCGCCCTGTTGGC
>Ga0307287_10000506_pt1 | contig 13823 bp, 12 predicted proteins | sample ER_DNA_141_FD_194485 | JGI IMG/M metagenome (GOLD analysis project Ga0307287, IMG submission 194485) | Bulk soil microbial communities from the East River watershed near Crested Butte, Colorado, United States - ER_DNA_141 | ecosystem: Environmental > Terrestrial > Soil > Floodplain | place...
ATTTCGACGGTGTGCTGGACGGCGATGCGTGGGATCCATCGCAATCTCGAGTGAGTGAGGTCGCCCGCACCGCGCTCGTCGTCAACCTCCTCACCGAGGACAACCTGCCGAGCTATCACCGCGACATCTACGAGTCGTTCGGCACCGACGGCGCCTGGGGCACGTGGATCGGTCGCTGGACCGCCGAGGAGGGCCGGCACGGAATCGCGATCCGCGACTACCTGCTGACCACCCGCGCCGTCGACCCGGTGAACCTTGAACGCGAACGCATGGTGCACATGACGCAAGGCTTTGCCAGCTCGTACGACCTGGACATGCTGCACACCGTTGCGTATGTGTCCTTCCAGGAGCTGGCGACCCGTATCTCCCATCGCAACACCGGCCGCTACACCGAGGATCCGCTGTGCGAGCAGCTGCTCGCGCGAATCGCGCAGGACGAGAACCTGCACATGGTCTTCTATCGGAACGTGCTCCAGGCGGCGCTCGAGCTCGCTCCTAATGAGACGATGCGGGCGATCTGTGACGTCGTCAGCACATTCCAGATGCCCGGTAACACCATTGAGGGCTTCACTCGCCGCTCGGTACAGATCGCCATGGCCGGCATCTACGACCTGCGGATCCACCGAGACGAGGTGCTCGCTCCGATCCTGCGCTCCTGGGACGTCTGGGATCGGGTCGGGCTGTCCGGGGAGGGGGAGCAGGCGCGCGAGCAGCTCGGCAGCTACTTCGAGGAGCTGGATCGGCAAGCGGGCCGGTTCGAGGAGAGACGCGCCGCGCGTCAGGCTCGCGCAGAGCAACGCCGGTGAACCCGGCAAGGTAACGCCGAAATTCCGACCCGATTGCCACCGTTGCATCCAGCTGACACACCGCCGCCTCGCATCTGGCTCGAGTCCGGGAGAGCCGTGACGACATCACCGCCATCGCCTGCGGCCGAGGCCTAGCCGCCGCCGGACGTCGAATAGACCGGGCTGCACCTGGCAGCGGTGGCGCCGGCTTCGCCTCGCCCCAGCAAGCCGAGCTGGCCACATCAGGTTCCCGGTCCGATTCCGGGGCGCAAGCTGGGGTGACCTGGGATGACGCTTGCCGGCGACACCCCATCAAATTTTTCCCATGCGACCGCCCGCAAGCGGGTCGGCTTGCGGAACTTCACCTAGTTTGAGTCGTTGGCTCGTGCCTGGACGTGGGTGGTTGTCGGCTCTGGATTGTCGCGGACGTGGACGGCGATGGGTGCGTAGCCGGACTGCCGAATCACGGTCATGGCGGTCAGGAGTGAGGTCCACACGTCAGGTCCGGGGACGGTGAGATGCAGCTCGATCTGCCCCTTGGTATTGATGGTCATCTGGGGCTGGAACTCAAGGAGGCGGTGACTTGTGTTTCCGGCCAGGTCGGCGATGAAGTCGTCGCGAATTACAAGGTGGTCGAACTCGGCCCGCACCTCATATCTACACGCGGGCGGCATGCCTGGGCTCATCGGGTGGGGGTCGTCCGATGCGGTCATCGCCGATTTTTTCCGGATCCCGTGTGTCTCATGCGGTCACGCCCGCCTGGGTGCGGCGGGCGGTGTGAACCATGGCTTTCAGAGAGCTGCGCTCTGTTCGGCTGATTGTCAGAGCACGTTCGGTGTCTTCGAGAGGGAAGCGGTGGGTGATGACGTCGGTGACGTTGACCGCGCCGCTGCCGATCAATTGAAGGGCCAGCGGATAGGTGTTGGCGTAGCGGAACACACCGGTCACGGAGAGCTCCCGTCCCTGCACGAGGGCGACATCCAACGTCACGGTGTCGGCGCCCATCCCCACCAAGGCGACCCGGCCAGCCGGGGCGAGCGCTCGCATCCCGCTGGTGAGAGCGGCGGGCGCGCCGGAGCATTCCAAGAGCACGTCAAACTCCTCCTCGAGCGCAGTTCCAGCGTGCGCGGTCCGCAAGCCAAGGTCGCGTGCCCGGGCGAGCCGGAAGTCGCTGACGTCGGTGATCACCGGGGTGTCGGCGCCCAGCGCCCGCGCAACCTGGCCTGCGAGGAGGCCGATCGGGCCGGCGCCGGTGATCAGAATCCGGTCACCTCCGGTTACGGCGCTCTTGTGAGCAGCCCAGATCCCAACCGACACCGGTTCGGCCATCGCCGCCTGCTCAGCTGTCAGCCCCGATGGGGCAGAATGGGCGAATGCGCCGTCAATGGCCACGTAATGGCTGATCGAGCCGTCCACAGGCGGCGTGGCGAAGAATACGACCCGCGGGCATAGGTTGTAGCGGCCCCGCAGGCATTGCGCGCAGGTTCGGCACGGGACGCCCGGCTCAAGCGCAACCAGCTCGCCGACCCTGTCTCGGTCGACGTCGTCGCCGACGTCGACTACCGTCCCGGCGGACTCGTGACCGATGATCATCGGATCGCGCACCACATAGTCGCCGATACGACCGTGCTCGTAGTAGTGGACATCTGAACCGCAGATCCCGACAGCAGCAATTTCGACCAGGACCTGACCGGGGGCCGGTTTCGGGACCGGCCGGTCCTCGATCCGCACATCGTGCGGTCCGTACAGAACGGCACTGGGGTTTAACATCTGCGTCTCCTTCGACATGTAGAGAAAGACGGCGCCTCGGCACGGATAAGACCCAAAGCCAACCAGGCGCCGCTGGTCCGCAACTCTAGGTGCTGTTCCGGACCTCTCTCTAGCGGCTGGGAAGGCAACTACTGATACTTTCTTGCTTAATCTGGCTACTCCCGCTCGGCCCAGCCTCGTAGGAAGATCAGAATGGTGCGTATGCGGAAATCAGTCGTTCAAGCCCGTCGACTGGTCGGAAAGGCAGCCGCCCGCGAACTCGTGCCGACGATGCCCGGCACCTCGGCCCGCTGGCATATGCACGACTACCCCGGCCCGTTGTGCCGCTGGCACTACCATCCCGAGTTCGAGATCCACCTGATCCAGCACGGGACCGGCAGGTCCATCGTCGGAGACCACATCGGCCGCTTTACCGCCAGACACCTCGTCCTGGTCGGTTCGAACCTGCCGCACGACTGGATCAGCGATATCGGCGACGGCGAACACATCACCAACCGCGACGTCGTCTTCCAGTTCCACCCGCAGTGGATCCGCGATTGCCAGCAACTATTGCCCGAGCTGCGAATCGTCGACCCCCTTCTTGCCCGCGCCGCCCGCGGCATCGAGTTCACCGGACAGACAGCCGCAGCCGCCGCCCCGCAGCTGCTCGCGATCGGCGACAGCGCCGGCATCGACCGCCTCCACCACATTCTGGCGCTGCTCGACATCCTCGGTGCCGCCCCACCCGCGGAAGCCCAACTCCTGGCCAGCCCCTGGACACCACCTCATGACAATGGCGGCACCGACGACCTCATCGACGACGCGCTCAACTACCTCTTCACCAACAGCGCACGCGAGATCAAGCTCGCCGACGTCGCCGCCCGAGCCGCCATGTCCGAATCCAGCTTCTCCCGCTACTTCCGCCGATCAGCCGGCCAAAGCTTCAGCGACACCGTCCGCAAACTGCGACTCGCCCACGCCTGCCAGCTCCTGGAGAACACCGACGAACCCATCTCCACAATCTGCCACCGAACCGGCTATCAGAACCTCTCCAACTTCAACCGCCAGTTCCGCCGGGAATACGGCATCACCCCCGGCCAATACCGCCGAATACACCAACACCCTGAACTCGTGCTCGCCGGTTCAAACCCGGCCCAACCCGAACCCTGAAGTCGCTCGACGACGGCCCCATCACGGCAGAAGCACCCGCTTCTGCACAATCTGCGGTGTGAACGTGGCCTCGACATCACCGGGCACCTCGATCTCGACCGGGCCGATCTCCTCGGTCAGCACCGTCTTGGACCGCACCCCCGTTGCGGGAGTTGCCGCGGTTGCGGCCGACCGGATCATGCTTGTCGTAACCGAGATGATCAGTCATCTCCGCCTCCAGAGCGGTCTCCAGCCCCCCGCTTGGTCAGCTGACTCAACAACCCGTTCGGGCCAACCAGCTCGATGCCCTTTTTCCCGCGCCTGGGCCACCAGATGCTCGGCCATTCCCCGATCCGAACTGCTTCGACATCCACCGCCAGCTGAACCTGCACCTCACCTTCGGGCATGGGATCCACTTCTGCCTGGGTGCGCCACTTTGTCCGTGACTCCGCAGATCGTCTAGGGCTGGAAGCGGTAGCCCATGCCGGGCTCGGTGATGAGGTGGCGTGGTCGAGTCGGATCATCCTCGAGCTTGTGTCGGAGGGCCTTGACGTACTGGCGTAGATAGTGGGCCTGCTCCACGTAGGTCGGTCCCCAGACTTCCTGCAGTAGTTGCCGTTGACTCACCAGACGCCCGGGATGTCGGACCAGTGCCTGGAGCAGCTGCCACTCAGTCGGTGTCAGATGCACTTGCAGCGCCGGTCTCTCGAGGGGCGTACGCGCTTCGAGCTGGGCAGTGCCGGTGCCGACACTGGCTGGAAGCGCTTGGTAGATCAGATGATCGTTGAGATTGACGGTCCACCGTCCGAGCTGCACTGGTTGGACCAGCTCCGGCTCTGTGGTACGTCGCGTCACCGCTCGAATCCGTGCCAGCAGCTCCTCCACGCTGAACGGCTTGGTGACGTAGTCATCGGCCCCGGCATCAAGTGCATCCACTTTGGCCGCGCTGTTCATGCGTCCGGAGAGAATCACGATGGGCACCTGCGTCCATCTTCGTAGCGAGCGAATGACGTCCACACCATCCATGTCAGGCAGGCCGAGATCGAGGATGACCAGGTCCGGGTGAGCATCGGTCGCCGCCTCGAGGGCACCGCGGCCGCTGCCAGCAGTGACAACGTCGTACTGCCGGGCGTGAAGGTTGATCCGCAAAGCCCTCAGGATCTGCGGCTCGTCGTCCACTACGAGTACGCGCGTCACGGTCGCTCGCTCGCACTTTCCACCGGTTCACTGCGCGGTTCGGCGTCGGACGATCGGGTGTCGCCAGAGTCCACCTCTGAAATCGGCCGAGTTACAGCGGGCAGTGAGATCGTCATGGTCAGGCCGCCTCCGGGTGTCCCTTCCGGGCTCAGCAGTCCCGACATCGCCTCGATCAGCCCGCGAGACAATGCGAGACCGAGGCCAACGCCGCTGGTGTTGTCCCGATCGCCAAGCCGTTGGAACGGCTGGAAGATCTGGTCCCAGTCAGCCTCGGGTATCCCCGGGCCGCAGTCGATGACGCGGATCTCAACGGCCTTGCCGAGGGCGCTGGCCGTGATCTGCGGCGAGGCGTTGGCTCGACTGTGGCGTATGGCATTTTGCACAAGATTGGCGATTGCTCGTTCCAGTAGAGCGGGGTCGGCCGAAACCTCAGGGGTGTCTTCAGGGACCCGAATGATCACCTCGTACGCGGCGGGCCCCAAGCTGCTGACGGCGGCAGAGATGACGTCCGCGACGTCAATCGGCTGAATCGCGAGGGCGAGAGCACCAGCCTGCAGCCGGCTCATATCCAGCAGGTTCTCGACCAGACCGATCAGCCGGTCCAACGACTCTTCAATGGTGGCGAGCAGCTCGGCGCGATCGTCCTCCGTGAGACGGAGGTCTGACATTCGAAGGGTTCCTACCGCCGCCTTGGCAGAGGCCAGTGGAGTGCGCAGGTCGTGGCTCACCGCATTGAGCAGCGCGGTCCGTACCCGGTCGACCTCGGCCAGCGAGCCGGCCGTGGCCGCCGCCTCCTCGAGACGCTCTTGCCGAAGGGCGATCGTCGCCTGGGCGGCAAAAGCCTCCAAGACCCGCCGATCCTGGGCTGCGAGCGCATGCCCCGACATGACCAAGGTGTAGGAGTCATCGACGTGCACTTCGGCATCACCATCGCCTGGTGCCAGACAGATTGGGCTGCCGACGCACGCGACCACAGTCCACGCCTCGTTCGCATGCTCCAGATCAGGTCCACCGAGGGCCTCCGGTCGCCGCTCGAGAAGAGTTACGGCGTCGAAGGCGAACGTCTCACGGATCTGCTCGAGCAACGCCGGCAGCGGGCGCGAGCCGCGTAGCACGCTGCCTGCCAGCGTGAACAGGGTGGCTGCTTCGGCTCTGGCCTGCGACGCCTCGCGGGTACGACGGGCGGCAATGTCGACGACGGTGCTCAAGGAGACCGCCACGACAAGGAAGGCAAACAGCGCAAGGAGGTTCTCTCGCTCAGCGACCGTGAACGCTCGCACCGGTGGTGTGAAGAAGTAGTTCAAGAGGGCGAATCCGCCGACGGCTGCCAGCACTGCTGGGAGCAGACCTCCGACGAGCGCGACAGCGACCACCAGCAGGAGGAACGCCAGGATGTCGGTGGACAAGGAGACGTCCGCGTCGACTGCGAGCAGCAACACAGTAAGTACCGGCAGCGCGGCGACGCTCAGGATGAAACCTGCCGCGCGGCGGCCCAGGCTGAGCCCGCCTGGGGCGCGACTCCATGGCCTGTCACGTCCCCTGCCAATCCGCCACCGGTGCGCGGTCGCTTCGTGTGTGACCAGATGTACGTCGATCGATCCGGATTCTGATGTTGTCGTAACGCCGACGCCCGGGGAGAACAGTTGCGCCCAGCGCCCCCGGCGGCTCGCGCCGAGCACCAACTGCGTGGCGTTGACGCCGCGGGCAAAGGCCAGTAGGGCGTCCGGGATGTCGGTTCCGACCACCTGGTGATACGTGCCGCCGAGATCCTCCACCAGCACACGCTGACGTGCCAGATGAGCCGGATCTCCACCTGTGAGACCGTCACTGCGGGCGACGTGAACCGCGAGCAGATCCGCGCCCTTGGTGCGCGCAGCGATACGGGCGGCCCGGCGGATCAAGGTCTCGCCCTCGGGCCCGCCCGTCAGCGCGACGACGACCCGCTCCCGGGTCTCCCAGTGTGAGCCGATGTTGTGATCAGCACGGTATTGGTCGAGCTGCTCATCTACCTTGCCAGCGACCCAGAGCAGTGCGAGCTCGCGAAGAGCCGTGAGATTTCCGACACGGAAGTAGTTGCCGAGGGCGGCGTCAACCTTCTCTGGTGCGTAGACATTGCCGTGTGCGAGCCGCCGGCGCAACGCCTCCGGCGTCATGTCGACCAGCTCGATCTGCTGTGCCTGGCGTACGACTGCATCCGGCACGGTCTCGCGCTGCCGTACACCGGTGATGTCGTAGACAACGTCATTGAGCGATTCCAGGTGTTGCACATTCACGGTCGTGATCACGGTGATCCCGGCATCGAGGAGCTCCTCTATGTCTTGCCAGCGCTTCTCGTTCGGCGAGCCGGGAGCGTTGGTGTGAGCCAACTCGTCCACGAGAGCCACCTGGGGTCGTCGGGCCATGACGGCTGCGAGATCCATCTCCTCCAGAGTGGTGCCTTTGTAGGCCACCTTGGCCCGCGGGACGACCTCGAAGCCTTCGATGAGTTCCTCGGTGTGCTTGCGCCCATGTGTTTCGATAAAGCCGACGACGACATCGGTGCCACGCTCCAGCCTCCGGTGGCCCTCCTCGAGCATTTTGTACGTCTTTCCAACACCAGGAGCCGCGCCGAAGTAGACCCGCAATTGTCCTGTCGCCACGGCACCTCCTCCCGGCAGCGATTTCATCCTCTCTCGCTTCCTGGAATCTTCAGTCCATTCTGATCTGCAGGTGGAAGAGCCGATCAGGCTCGGTAGGGATATCGGTTATCGATGTCCAGGTTGAGGGCGAGAACATTCACGGTTGGCTCACCGAGGAATCCGAGGGCCCGGCCGCTGGTGTGGGCGGCCACGACCGCATCAAGCTCGGCAATACTCATCCCCCGCTCCTTCGCTACACGTGCTAGCTGCAGCTGCGCATACGCCGGGCTGATGTGGGGGTCGAGCCCACTTCCGCTGGCGGTAACGGCGTCAGCTGGCACGACAGGAAGGGCCGGCGCGGTTCCCCGAACAGGGGTGATCACTCCGTGGGAGTAGTCCTGGCCGTAGCGGGCACACTCGACCGCGACGCCCTCCCACGTTGAGATAAAGGGCTTGGCGGGACAGGGTTGGTTGACACTGACGGCGCGGGTGACCGGCCCGGTCAGCCCGTTCTCGTGTAAGACAACGAGGACTGCACCGACGCCGTCGTCGGTGCAGAAGGGACGCCGCCCGTCAACGCCCTCCAGACTGCCGACATCCTTGCTGCGGGCGCAGACCTGGCTGAGCAGGCTCTGGCTTCCCGCGGCCTCGTCCGACCCTTGGGCAGCGTTTGGGTCGGGAAGTGTATCGACGATGTCCTCTGGGCCCAGGTTGGAGGCGGAGGTCGCTGTCGGGTCGTAGCCGTCGCCGGCCGCCGAGGGCCGGGACTGGAAGTACTGGACGAGTGGCTTGCCGTCCTTGTCGACGAAGGCTTGGCCGATGAGCCGGCTTCCCACCGGTGCCTGCGAGTCCGGTCTGCTGAGCAAGGATCCGTCAGCGCGGCTATGCAGCCCTGGCAGTTGGGCCACCGCTGTTATCGCCAGGGGGTAGGCGAGGCCGAGCGCGACCGTGAGGAGGAGTAGCGCTCGGAGGGCGGCGAGGTGCTGGGCGAGCCAGGATGGAAGTCGCATCAGGAGATCCCGGGAATCATCGAGAGCAGCAGGTCGATGATCTTGATTCCGATGAACGGCGCGACGATGCCACCCAGTCCATAGATGAGCAGATTGCGTCGCAGCATGGCACTGGCACTGCCCGGAACGTACCGCACGCCCCGCAGAGCAAGCGGTACAAGTGCCACGATGATCAAGGCATTGAAGATCACAGCGGCAAGGATCGCCGTTGTCGGGCTGTGCAGTTGCATGATGTTGAGCCGGTCGAGACTGGGGTAGACCGCAGCGAACATCGCGGGGATGATCGCGAAGTATTTCGCGATGTCGTTGGCGATGGAGAACGTGGTCAGTGCCCCGCGGGTGATCAGCAGCTGTTTGCCGATCTCGACGATTTCGATGAGCTTGGTGGGGTCGGAGTCGAGGTCGACCATGTTTCCGGCTTCCTTGGCGGCCGAGGTGCCGGTGTTCATTGTGACGCCAACATCGGCTTGCGCTAAAGCGGGTGCGTCGTTGGTGCCGTCTCCGGTCATCGCGACCAGCTTGCCGCCTTGCTGCTCGGCCTTGATCAACGCCATCTTGTCCTCGGGTGTGGCCTCGGCCAGGAAGTCGTCTACGCCAGCTTCGGCGGCGATGGCGCGGGCGGTCAGGGGGTTGTCGCCGGTGATCATGACCGTACGGATGCCCATCCGTCGCATTTCGTCGAAGCGCTCGCTCATGCCGGTCTTGACGACGTCTTTGAGGTAGATCACGCCGAGGGCGCGCGCTGGTTCGCCGTGCAGCTGGGCGGCGACCACGAGCGGCGTACCGCCGGCTGCGCTGATCCCATCCACGATCGGACCCATGCCATTGCTGGATCCGCCGCCGTTCTCCCGTACCCAGGCCGAAACAGCAGCGGCCGCACCTTTGCGCACCCGAAGCTCCGCACCATCTGTCTCCCGGGCGGGCAGATCGACCCCAGACATCCGGGTCTGGGCGCTGAACGGCACCCAGGTGGCTGCCGCCAGCTCGCCCGGCTGACGGGCCCGCAGCCCGTAGCGCTCCTTGGCCAAGACGACAACGGAGCGTCCCTCAGGGGTCTCGTCGGCGAGGCTGGATAGCTGTGCGGCGTCAGCCAGTTCGACCTCGTCGGCTCCCCCGACCGGGATGAATTCGCTCGCCTGCCGGTTGCCGAGCGTGATCGTGCCCGTTTTGTCCAGCAGCAGGGTGTTGACGTCGCCGGCCGCTTCGACGGCACGGCCCGACATGGCCAGCACATTGCGCTGCACCAGACGGTCCATGCCCGCGATGCCGATGGCCGACAAGAGAGCGCCGATCGTGGTCGGGATCAGGCAGACCAGCAGCGATACGAGCACGATCCCCGTGACGCCGTGATTGTTCAGCACCGTGCTATCCGGTGCCGCCGCCTGGACCTGTTTGGAGTAGATCGCCAGCGGCTGCAGAGTTGCCACGGCGAGGAGAAACAGAATCGTGAGCGCGGCGAGCAGGATGTTCAAGGCGATCTCGTTGGGGGTTTTCTGCCGGTTCGCACCTTCGACGAGAGCGATCATCCGGTCGATGAAGCTTCCGCCGGGCTGTTGGGTGATCCGGACAACGATTCGATCGGAGAGAACCTTGGTTCCGCCCGTGACCGCGGACCGGTCCCCGCCGGACTCCCGGATCACCGGCGCTGACTCTCCGGTGATCACCGATTCGTCCACCATGGCAATCCCGTCGACGACGTCTCCGTCGCCCGGGATCACCTGTCCGGCCTCAACGACGACCACATCTCCCAGCTGGAGGGCGTTGGCCGGGACCGCTTCCTCTTCGACACTGGCCACATCGGGGGACCAGTCACGCAGCCGACGGGCGGCGGTCTCCTGGCGGGCGCGGCGCAGCGTCGCCGCCTGCGCCTTGCCGCGACCCTCCGCGACCGCCTCAGCGAGGTTCGCGAACAGCACCGTCAGCCAGAGCCAGATCGTGATCGCCCACGCGAACAGGCTGGGTTGGAGCACCGCGAGCACGGTGGTGAAGACGGAGCCGATCTCAACGACGAACATCACCGGATTGCGCCACAGCGTCCGAGGATCGAGCTTGCGTAGCGCGTCGGGGAGGGATCGCCACAACAGTTTGGGGTCGAGCAGCCCAGCTCCGACGCGACGCGCGGGCGGCGTGACCCGCTGCTTGGCGCCCCCATCGGTGGTGCGGACAGGTTCCGACGACGGCAACACAGTCGAGCGGTCGGAGGTCATTAGAGTCCCTCCGCGAGCGGTCCGAGCGCCAGCGCAGGCAGGAAGGTTAGGGCGACCAAGATGATCGTCACTCCGGCAAGCATCCCGACGAACAGGGGTTGATGGGTTCGCAAGGTCCCGGCAGTGACCGGGGACTCGCCTTGGGCTCCGAGTGAACCGGCCAGACCCAGCACAAGCACGATAGGCAGGAACCGGCCGAACAACATCGCCAATCCGAGGGATGTGTTGTACCAGACGGTGTTGACGCTAATGCCCGCAAAGGCGGAGCCGTTGTTGTTCGACGCCGAGGTGTAGGCATAGAGCACTTCGGACAACCCGTGGGGTCCGGTATTCAACATGGAGGCCCGGGCCGACGAAGAGGCCATGGCCGCCGCCGTCCCCACTAGGACGAGGATCGGCGTAACAAGGAAATACAGCGAGGCGAACTTGATCTCCCGAGACCGGATCTTCTTGCCGACATATTCCGGTGTGCGGCCCACCATCAGCCCGGCGACGAACACGGTGATCACCGCAGCACCAACATGCCGTACAGACCCGAACCCGTGCCGCCCGGCGCCACCTCCCCCAGCATCATGTTCGCAATCGGCACCATGCCGCCCAAAGCGGTGTACGAGTCGTGGAAGGAGTTCACCGCACCCGTCGAGGTCAGCGTCGTCGCCGAGGCGAAGGTCGCGGACTGGGAAATCCCGAACCGCGCCTCCGTACCCTCTGTAGCAGCACCGACCGCTTGGGGCACCGTCCCGCCGGCCTGCAGCTGGAAGTAGTTGACCGACGCAATGCTGATGACCGCCAAGATCACCATAACGGCGACGATCGCGTACCCCTGGCGAAGATCACTGATCATGCGGCCAAAGACCCGCGGCAGGCTGAACGAGATGGCGAGAAGCGCAAACACCTCGAGCCAGTTCGTCCACGACGTCGGATTCTCGAACGGGTGGGCGCTATTGGCGTTGTAAAAGCCGCCGCCGTTGGTTCCCAGCTCCTTGATGATCTCCTGGCTCGCCACAGGCCCGCCCGTGATGTGCTGGCTGTTGCCCGCCAACGTTGCGACATCGGTGCCCGGAGAGAGATTCTGCACCATGCCCGCTGCGATGAAGACGATTGCGCCGATCACAGCAGCAGGGAGTAAGAGCCGGAAGCAGATGCGGGTGAGGTCAACCCAGAAGTTGCCCAGGCTGCCGTTGCCTGTGTGGGCGAAACCACGTATGAGCGCGAAGGACACGGCGATGCCAACCGCTGCGGATGCGAAGTTCTGAACCGCGAGCCCGGCCATCTGGACCAGGTGGCCCATCGTGGATTCACCCGAGTACGACTGCCAGTTCGTATTCGTCACAAAGCTCACCGCGGTGTTCCACGCCTGATCCGGTGCCACCCCGGGGAAACCCAGGCTGAGCGGAAGATGGCTCTGCAGCCGCAGAAAACCGTAGAGAAACAAGATTGAGACCGCCGAGAACGCCAACACGCTGCGCGTGTACACACCCCAGGACTGCTCGGTCTTGGGGTCTGCACCTACGAGCCGGTAGGCGAACCGTTCCGGCGCCAAGTCTCGCGGTGAGGTCGCCACCCAGAAGAGCAGGTCACCCAACGGCCGGTGTACCACTACAAGAGCTACGGCCAGGGAGGTCACAAACAAGACACCAGCGAGCCACTCCGACATCAGAACCTCTCCGGGAAGAGCAGCGCCAAGACCAGGAACGCGGTCAGCAGAACCGCGACCACCAAGCCCACCGCGTTTTCGGCGTTCACAGGCGTTGGCCCCCTCGAACGACGACTGTCAAGACGACGAACGCCAGCACCGTCACCAGCACGAAGATCAGGTCGGCCACTTCAGGCACCCTTGCTCGACACCGGTCCACACGCCTGATATTCGACAACGGGCCCGGAAACTCGCCAAGCCTTCTTCACGCGGTCCATACGCGGAGCGGCTCAAAATTCACAACATTTCTACGCAGACCTCGCATCTCACGAACACGCATGAGGGACTCTCTCGGCGTGCCGTCGGGTCTCACAACCAAACGGCGCCCGGCTCCTGGATGTCGCGGGCCAGCGCTTCGAGGCGGTACCGGCGGCGGGCCACGAGAGCAACGGCAGCACCGTGCTCGGCGAGTCGGCGTGCGGTCGCTTCGCCGATTCCGCTACTCGTTCCAGTGATCAGGGCGACCGTGCCCGTCAGAGTTGTCGTCATCGAATCAGACGTCGTCATGATCGAGGTTGCTGGACAGCTCGCGGTTCGCGTCGGCTTGCTCGAGGAGCAGCTTGGCTCTGTTCTCGAAGGTAGTGACCGCGTCGGCTCCGGCGGGGAACCGCAGCGGCGGCTCGTCCAGGGCAGCGAGGTGGATCAGCGCGTCGGCGAGCTTGGCCGGGTCGCCGCCCTGTCGGCCGTTCATGCTCTTCCAGGCGGTGATGGTCTGCGCGGTGCGCTCGGCGTAGTCGGCGATCGAGGCTTCGGCGTACTTCGTCGACTCGGGCGTCAGCAGCTCGGTGCGGAAAAAGCCGGGCTCGACGAGCATCGTACGGATCCCGAACGGCGCGATCTCTGGGGTCAGCGACTCCATCCACCCCTCCACCCCGAACTTCGAGGCGGCGTACGCGGTCAAGAACTCCCCGCCCACGATGCCGGCGGTCGAGGAGATCGTGACGACCAGGCCGGAGCGCTGGGCGCGCATCACAGGAAGGGTCGCGCGGGTGACGTTGACCGGGCCGAAGAGGGTGGTCTCAATCTGCGCCCGGAACTCCTCTGGGGTGAGCTCCTCGAAGAACCCGGCGTTGAAGTTGCCGGCGTTGTTGACCAGCACGTCGATCCGGCCGAACCGGTCTACGCCCGCCTGGAGAGCGGCCTCGGCGCTGGCGGAGTCGGTGACGTCAAGAGCTACGACGATGAGGTCGTCGTGTGCTCCGAGCACGGAGGCGACCTTCTCGGGGTTGCGGCCGGTGGCAACGACGGCATGACCGGCAGCCAGGGCCGCCTTGGCGATGTCGACGCCCATTCCCCGGCCGGCGCCGGTGACGAACCAGACATTCTTCTCAGTCATGCTGCTGCACTCCTTCTGCTTGACACATGTCTTCCTTGGGGCACCGCCTCATCGGTGGTGCATTGCTACAGAACCA
>Ga0307287_10000510_pt1 | contig 13786 bp, 13 predicted proteins | sample ER_DNA_141_FD_194485 | JGI IMG/M metagenome (GOLD analysis project Ga0307287, IMG submission 194485) | Bulk soil microbial communities from the East River watershed near Crested Butte, Colorado, United States - ER_DNA_141 | ecosystem: Environmental > Terrestrial > Soil > Floodplain | place...
CGATGATGGAGTCGAAGAACGCCGGCAACTTGCCCGACGATCGCGCCCAGGCGATCAACACGACGGCGACCGCGGCGGCCGCGAGGATCACCAGCGCGTACTCCGCCGTCGTCTGCCCCGCCTCCTCGGACAACCGTTGGCGCGCTCGCACGTAGCGAGCACGGACGTACCAGGACAAGAGCATCCCGGTTCACCCCCTCTCAGTCGATCGAACGGACGGTGGTCAGCAAGACCGGGACCACCGTCAGGAGGAGGAACGCGGGGAGGACGAGGAACACGAGCGGGAAGAGCATCTTCACGGGCGCCGTTCGAGCGCGTTGGGCCGCCGCCGCGCGCCGGACCTCGCGAACGTCGGAGGCGAGATGCCCGACCTCCTCGGCGAGCGAGGATCCGAGCGAGTCGGTTCGTGCGAGCGCACCGAGGAGCCGCCGGAGGTCGGGCAGCGCGAGCCGCTCGCCCACGACGATCAGCTCGTCGCGCCACCGACCGCCGAGGTCGCTGGCATCGAGCACCGAGCGGAGCTCCTCGGCCAGGGGCCCCGTGGCGGCCTCGACGGCACGACGGAACGCGAGCTGGGGCGGGAGCCCCGCCGACGTCGCGACCGCCAGCAGGTCCAACAGCACCGGGATCTCGCGATCGGCCGCGGCGAGCGCTCGGCGGGCGAGCCGAGCCAGCGCGAGATCGGGGATGCGCCAGGCGATCAGCGCCGCCAGGGCACCAACCACCGGTGACACGAGCGCCGACACCGCGCACATCGCCGTGGCCGACACGAGTGCCTTCGACGCCGCGACCTGTCGTTCGCTCCGATGAGTGCCGCTCCGATCGAGCCTCGTCATCGTCACCCGCGAGAGCCGAACCCTTCGCAGGATCGGCCAGCCCCCGACGATCTCGAGCACGTTCCCGATCGTGGGGGGACCGCTCCGGATGATCGCGCTCGACGCCAGCGGATCGGGGGGACACCCGAGCCCGATCGCCGCGATGGCGACCGCGGTGCCGAAGCCAGCCTGGATCGCCACCATCGTCGCGGTCATGGCTCGATCCGGAGGAGGTGTCGGATCCACACATACGCGGCTCCTTGCAGCGCGAGGCCGAACCCGATCGCGGCGACCCCGGTCGGCGTCTCGTACGCGGCCTCGAGATCTCGGCGAGCGATCACCGACAGGAACAGGAAGAACCCGATGGGGAGCAGCCCGAGGATCGTTGCCGACAGCCTCGCCTGCGCCGTGAGGGATCCGAGCTCCCGAGCCGATGCCCGGCGATCTCGGAGCGTCCCCGCGAGGTTCTCCAGGCTCGCGGCGAGCGAGCCTCCCGTCCGCCGATGGAGCTTGAGCACCCCCGCGACGAGCCGCGCATCAGGACCTCCCACGTCGAGGGCCCACGCATCGATCGACTCGTCCATCGGATCGCCGAGCCCCGTCCGATCCGCAAGCCGGCGGAACGTCGACCCGAGCGGCGGATCCAGGTCGGTCGCCGCGAGCTCGATCGCTTGATGCAGCGAACGACCGGAGCGCATGGCCGAGGCGATCAGCGAGACCGCCTCGGCGAGTCGTTCCTGCGTGGCGATCTCCCCGCGGCGCCCGCGGCGTCGGGCGACCATCGCCGGTGCCGCGAGCGAGACGGCGATCGCTGCGAGGCAACCGACGACCCCGGCGACACGGTAACCGACGAACCCTGCCCCACGATGCCGGTCGCCACGAGGACCCTCCTCGGCACCCGGAGCCTCGTGGGGGCCGACTCGCGATCGGACAGGAACCTGCCCAGTACGCGCCTCGAGCGTTCGGCGGTCATCACGCGTGTCATGAGCATCGTCGAGAGGACGAAAAGCCCGGCGACCGCGACCGCCTCGATCACGCCGGTTCCCACGCGTCGATCCCCGCCTCGAACCACCGCTGGTCGAGATCCTGTTCTCGTTCGGCCAGCGACGAGACGACCCGTGGCGTGATGCCCGTGCACACGAAGGCGCCCTCACGCCCGATCCGAGGCCGGAAACCGAAGATCTCGACGACGACCGGATCCCCCGCCCCGTCGAGCTCGTCGACCGCAGCCACCTGGAACACGACGCGCCGCCCGTCGCGGAGGCGAGCCGTGTGGACCACGACGTCGATCGCCGACGCGACCTGCGCCCTGACGTGAGCGACGGGAAGGTCGACGTCGGACATCAGCGCCATCGTCTCGAGCCGCCAGAGCGCATGACGCGCCGAGTTCGCGTGCGCCGTCGAGAGCGAACCGTCGTGTCCCGTGTTCATCGCCTGGAGCATGTCGAGGGCCTCACCGCCGCGGACCTCACCGACGACGATCCGATCGGGTCGCATCCGAAGCGCGTTGCGAACCAGATCTCGGACCGTGACCTCGCCGCGACCCTCGACGGTCGCCGGTCGGGCCTCCAGACCGATGACGTGTGGCTGGGCGAGTCGTAGCTCGGCGGCGTCCTCGATCGTGATGAGGCGTTCCTCGGACGGGACGAAGGACGAGAGGATGGCGAGCAGCGTCGTCTTCCCCGAGCTGGTCCCACCGGAGATCACGATGTTCATCCGCCCGCGGACACACGCGGCGAGGAACTCGAGCATGCGAGGCCCGATCGTCCCGCGAGCGAGCAGATCACCCGGCCCGAGAGGTATCGACGAGAACTTCCGCACGTTCAGGACGGGACCGCAGAGCGAAAGAGGCGGCACGATCGCGTGCACCCGAGAGCCGTCCGGAAGTCGCGCGTCCACCCAAGGTGACGTTGCGTCGACCCGAAGACCCAGGGGCGCCACGATGCGCTCGATCACGTGGAGGACCGCCTCCTCCCCCTCAAACAGACGGTCCGCCACCCTCTCGATCCGCCCCTTCCGCTCCACGTAGACGTCGTCGGGGCCGTTCACCATCACCTCGGTGACCTCGGGGTCCTTGAGCAGGAACTCGATCGGACCCATCCCGACGACCGCATCCGAAACCGCGTTCACCACGTCCGCGAGCGCGCTCTGCGGCAGCATGTGGCCCTGCTCGCGCAGGAGAGAGAGCGCCTCCTCCCGTACCCGCAGCCGGCGCTCGGCCCGCGGCATCGCGTCGAGCTGCCGGGCATCCACCCGGCCGATCAGCCGCTCGTGCACGGTCCGCCGAACGTCCTTGAGCGCATCCATCCGATTCACGATGCCTCCAGCACCTGCCGGGCGAGCCTGTCGAGCGCCCGTCCGATCCGACCGCGCATCGGCACCAGACGACCGTGATCCTGGGCTCGACCGACGGCACGATCCGACGGGATCACGGCGATCGGCGGTTGCCCGAAGACGCGTTCGACGTCGTTCGGCGTGATCTCCGATCTGCTCGCCCTGTTGACCACGAACGAACAACGCCCCTCCAGCGCTGCGACCTCGATCGCTCGTTTGGCGTCTCGGAACGAGAGCAGGTCGAGCCCCAGCACGACCAGCACTCGATCCGCGTCCCGGAGCCCCGCCCGTGCGACCTCGTCGAGCGCACGCGGGACGTGGAGGACGACCACGTCGCAGGATCGCCGCGCCGCGGAGATCGCGGCCCCATAGGCCTCGGCGCCGATCCGCGGGAACCGTTGCCCGTCACCGGGTGCGAGAAGGGCCGCGAACCCCGCCGGGTGCCGCCAGACGAGCTCCTCGACGTGCCGCGATGCCACCTCGTCGCCGAGCGGCACCAGGTCGGCGATGGTCCTGATCTCCTCCTCGGCCGGAACGCCGAGCGCGGCCGACGCGTCGGCGAAGATCACGTCGAGATCGATCAGGATGCATCGTCGATCACGCTTGGCGAACGCGGCCGCAAGGTGCGTCGCGACGAACGTCCCGCCGGCCCCGCCTCGCGGCGCGTAGACCGCCAGCGCCTGCGCCCGCTCGCCGGTCGTCTCGTCCGGCTTGGGTCCGACGCGTGCGGCGGCAAGCGCGAGCTCCTCGCGCTCGGCCGGCCAGAGGTAGAAGCCGGTCGCGCCGCCCCGGATGGCGCGGCGCAGCGCCCCCACCGATTGGCTCGTATCGACGGCGAGCAGCGCGCTGCCGTTCAGCGTCCCGCGCGAGGGAACGAGCGAGGGGGCGGCGACCACGGCGTCGGGCTCGAGCTGGCGAACGGCCTCCGCGAGCTGTGCGGCGTCGACGGCGGTCCCGACGACACGGGCGCGACCGGTGCGATCGAGGAAGTGCATGACCTCCTCCGCGACGCCCGGCGTCTCGAGCGCGAGCACGATCCGCGCGACCTCGTCCATCCTCGCTCCACGTCCAGGGGGGAGGGCCGACGAACGAGAGGGAGATCCGTTTCCGGGGAGTAGCGGCGAACCGCGTGCGCGAACAGTACGCGGTCTCGCGAGCCGAGGACAATCACCAGGTCGACCGATTCGCCGTTCTTGACGGGCGAGGGTGTCGTCGGAGATCCCGGTCGGCCGTTCGGAGCGTCTTGGCGACCTCGGAGGGGATGCGCGACCGCGACCTTGCCCGAGCCGAAGGCGTGTGCCTAGGCTCGGGAAGTGAGGGTGGATCCACGATCCGGTCGTGACAGATGCGCCGAAGGAGGTGACCCGGAGAGAGGGACCCCGATCTGAGGCGGATCACCCTCTCGGGTTCATGCAGGGCATGTCTTCGAGAGAAGTACCGACGGTGATCGGAGGGATCATGCGGAGAAGAACGTTGTCCGGCCTGTTGGTCGGGGCTGTAGTTCTGTTGTCATCACTCGCCCTTACCCCTGTCAGCAACGCGACCACGTCGGCGGTGCCACCGCCGGCCGGCACCAACACGGAAGCCAGCGAAGTAGCCGCCTGTGCAGCGCTCTACAGCGTTCCGGCCACACCTTCGCCCGATCCGCTGGGTCCGTGCCAGTGGGACATGCGGGCGATCGGTGCCACGTCCGCCGGTTCGTATGCGGTGAACCTGGGCGCGGGCGCACGCATCGGTGACATGGACACCGGCATCGATCTCACCAACACCGACATCATGCCTAACGTCGATGTCGCTGCATCGTGCGTGTTCCTCTACGCGGACACGCCGACGTCGATCCCGGAAGAGCAGGTGACGCGCGGGGACTGTTCGAACAAGGACGCCCTCCAAGACTTCGCCGGACACGGCACGCACACCGCGGGGACCATGGCCGCGCCGATCAACGACATCGGGACCGCCGGCGTGGCCCCGGAGGCCACGATCGTGGTCCTGAAGGCCGGAACGGCTAATGGATTCTTCTTCACGCAGTCGGTCGTCGACGCCCTGAGGTACGCGGGCGATCAGCACCTCGACGTCGTGAACATGAGCTTCTTCGCCGATCCGTGGCTGTTCAACTGCCGCAACGACAAGGAGCAGAAGGCGATCGTGGAGGCCATCTCCAAGGCTGCGCGCTACGCGGAGCAGCGGGGGGTCGTGCTGGTCGCGGCCGCCGGCAACGAGGGCATCGACCTGAACCACCCCATCCTCGACGAGATCAGCCCCGACTTCCCACCCGGCGCGGCGATCACGCGACCGGTCAACAACAACTGCGTGGTCCTGCCGACCGAGATCCCGGGTGTGGTGGTCGTCACGGCAACGGGAGCCGAGAACCTGCTGACGTGGTACTCGACGTACGGGAACATCACCGACGTCACCGCCCCTGGCGGCTCGCGGTTCCAGACCCCCACCCCCGATACCGCGCGCGGACGGGTCCTCGCGCCGTACTCCTCGACGGCGGGCGACCTGGCCGACGAAGCGGCGCTCGGGCGGCTCGTCGTGGACGCTAGCGGCAACTTCTACGCGTGGCTGAACGGCACCTCGATGGCGGCGCCGCACGCAGCCGGCGTTGTCGCGCTCATCCGCGCCGCGTTTCCCGACATGCCGCAGGGTGCCGTGGTGGCGATGCTGCGCAACACCGCGACCGGGATGCCCTGTCCTACAGAGCACGATCCGGGTGTCGAGTTCTTCGGCGCTCCCGAACAGTTCTGCTCTGGGGGCATCGGCAGCAACAACTTCTACGGCGCCGGGCTGGTGAACGCACTGGCGGCCAGCCAGTAATCACGCACCTGTCGCTCGCGGATCCGCCGCGGCCCGGCTCCCTCGGGGCCGGGCCGCGGCGCGTTGGCGTCTCATCGGCACGCCGAACACAGGTCTGCGCCGGCAGCGCGGGGAACCCACGTTCAACGGCCACGGGCAGGCGAACGGGCTCAGCGCGATCAACCACCCGACGCACTGAGTCGAAACGCGCCACTAGCGTCGAGGTGCTCGGGCCGGGCTGACGTTGACCGCCCTCGGAGCCCGGGGCTAGGGTCGGTCCCCCGGATCAGGAGGTGGGTCGTGACGTCGGGTTCGTTCACGGTGACGATCGACGCGAAACCGGAGGTCGTGTGGCCGTGGGTCGCCGATCTTTCGAAGCACGTCGACTGGTCGCCCAAGCCCTACCAGATCGAGTGGATCGAGGGCGAGCCGAACGCGGTGGGGAGCAAGTTCCACTCGGCGGGCGTAATCCCTGGCGACAAGCACCACGAGAACGAGGGCCAGATCACCGAGAACCAGCCGCACACGCGGTTCGCGTTCCGTTCGAGCGATCCGCAGGGCGAGTACTCGCACACCTACACGCTGGCACCGAACGGCGACGGGGCCGAGGTGACCCACGAGGTCGAGTTCGTCAAGATGCGCGGGATCGCGGCGGTGCTGCTCCCTCCGGTGTTCGCGCTCTCGGGCAGCCCACAGGGCCGCAAGCGGATGGACGTCCTCAAGCACAAGGTCGAAGGCTCCGCGTAACGCCTCCGCGCCACAGCACGCTCGCTCGTCCGCCCCCGGACGACGTACGCCGAAAGGAGCATCCGTGACCGGGATCGAGATCCGCAGGTTCGAGCAGGCCGACGAGACGCGATCCTTCCAACACGGTTCGTTCGAGCTCGTGACGATCAGCGGCGTCACACTCGGCAGGGCGAGCTACGAGCCGGGATGGGTCTGGTCCGAGCACGTCGGCAAGCCCGCGGGCGAGGAGCTGTGCCAGGTCGAGCACGTCGGATTGGTCGTCTCGGGTCGCACCGGCGTCCGGATGGCCGACGGGACCGAGGCCGAGCTCACGCCCGGCGATCTGTTCGCGATCGGGCCGGGTCACGACTCGTGGGTGATCGGCGACCAGCCGTACGTCTCGCTGCACCTGCTGGGCGCGAGCGAGTACGCGAAGCACTAACCGGCTCGCTATCGGCGCCCGAAGGGCACGCAGGCCGCGTCGCGCACGATGAAAACCAGGCCGAACCCCACGTGGTTCCCAGGAAGTGTCAGACCCCGGGTCTACGATCGCGGCATGGGTTCGGTCGTGGTCCTGTCCGAGTGGCGCGAGCGCCGCGAGCGGGACCCGTTGAGCCGCCTGGACCGCGCGATCGCACGCCTGGACGCCCTCCTGCGCCGTAGCGGCTCGGGCCGCCTGGCGGGCAGGGTCGAATCCGAGCTGCTGGCCATCACCGGGGCCGTCTCGGCCGGCCTCGAGGACGCCGCCGCCGAGCGTGCCGAACGCCTGGCCGAGCGCCTGGAGCACCCCTCCGCGCGCCGCTCCGGCTAGGCACGAAGCCCGCCTCTTTCTCGCACGCCGGGAACCCGTCCCACCCTGGGCCGGTCTGCAAGGCGACCGGAAGCTTCCAGGAGGGAGGCGCCCCGGCGCACGCTCGCGCCCGAACCCTGCCTGCGTGCCGGTGCGGGGCTACGCTGGGTGGCCGGCCACGGGAACAGGCGAACCGGAAGGGAAAGGGTGAACGATCCGGACCCACGCACGCTCGCGCGGGCTCGCGGGGGCGACCTGGGCGCGTTCGAGGACCTCGTGCGCCAGTACCAGGGCGACGTGTGGCGCTTCGCGTACCACTTCACGCGCGATCGGTCGCTGGCGGACGACGTCACCCAGGAGGCGTTCCTGCGCGCCTTCCGGTTCCTGCGCGGGTTCCGTGGTGACTCCAAGTTCACGAGCTGGCTCTTCCGGATCGCGCGCAACTGCGCGATGGATCAGATCAAGGCGCGCAACGTCTACGTCGAACGTGTCACCCCGATCGCCGGGACCACCACCGACCCGCAGGCGCGCGTCGAGCTGCATGCCGCGCTCGACGCGGTCTCGGCCGAGCATCGCGAGCCGTTCATGCTCGTCGAGGTGTTCGGCCTGTCCTACCAGGAGGCGGCCGACGTGCTCGGCGTCCGCGTCGGGACGATCAAGAGCCGGATGCACAGAGCGCGTCGAGCGATGATGGACGCGCTCGCGGTCGAGGAGGAGGCACGGTGAACCACGAGCAGGCCGAGCGTCTCCTGTCCGCGCGCATCGACGGCGAGCGGCTGTCGACGCGGGCGAGCGCGTCGCTCGAGCAGCACCTCGCGACCTGTGCCGAGTGCCGCGCGTTCGAACGCGGCGCCTATCGGTTGCGCGAGGCAGCGCGGTTCCAGGTCGCCCCCGCCGTCCCCGACCTGGTCGACCAGATCATGAGCGCCGTCGGCGCCGAGTCCGAGCGCCCTCGCTCGGTGTTGCAGGTGGTCCGGCCGGCCCGACCGCCGCGCCGTTCGATCCTCCCGCGGCTCGCCCCTGTCGCCGCGGCGTTGGTGGTGGGCGCGCTGATCGGCAGCCTGGTCGTCGGCGGACCCTGGCAACGGCCCGAGAACGGGGCGGCGCTCGCCGCCACCGAGGTCACCGAGGGCATCTCGGCCGCCGCGGCGCGGCTCGACGCGTACCAGGCGACGTTCGTGATCGACGAGCGGCACCTGTCCCCCGAGGTGCCCGAGCGCCACCTGACGATGCGCGTGTCGTTCGAGGCGCCCGAACGCTTCCGCCTGGACGTCATCGACCGCACGGACTACCCAACGGCTGCCACGCCGACCAACCTGAGGCTCGTGGTGGACGGCTCGACCTGGTACGCGGCCGGGCCGGCGCCGTGCCCGACGGCGACCTGCCCACAGCGCGAGTCCGTCGTGCGCAACCGCCTGCCGTTCTCGACCGCCGCACCCATCCCCACGGACCTGGTGCTCCCGATCTCGACCCTGGCCGACGCCGACCGCCTGACGGTGCTCGGTCGAGGGACGATGCTCGGCCGGCCGGCCGTGCGGGTCGAGGTGCCGTTCGAGCGCGCCGAGCCGCTGTTCCCGTTCCTGTCGATCGGCGGCGACTGGCGGCCGTTCTTCCCGAACGATCGCGTCCGGATCTGGCTCGACGAACGCAACTGGTTCCCGTTGCGCTGGGATGTCTACCCGGCGACCGGCGACGAGCGCGACGCCTGGGCGCTCCGATTCGGCCTCCCGGACGAGCCCTCGCTGCGTTCGGTCTTCTCGGTGCGGGCGCTCCAGGTGAGCCTCGACACGCCCGACGCCGGCGAGTTCGCCATCCCCGCGACGAACTCCTCGCAGGACCAGGGCGCTCGAGTCGTGGAGCTCGCCGACGTGCGACGGGCGACCGGCTTCGAACCCGTCGCTCCGAGCATGGTCGGCGGGCTCGACCGCTACCGGGTGGTGCTCCCACGGGACGACGTCGGTGAGACGCTCGTCGCCTACGCGGACGGCCTCGCGTTCCTCAACCTGGGCGAGACGCGCTCGTGGAACGGTGACGCCCCGTTCGGACCCGTCGGCGTGCAGGCGGAGGAGATCTCGCTCACCAGTGGCGGGGTCGCGTACTACGAGCCGGCGTCGCGGGACCACGGCCGCCGCGTCGCGATCCACGCGGCCGGGACGGACCTGTACCTCGAGTCCAACCTGCCGCGTTCGGAGCTGCTGGCGGCCGCCGCGGCGCTCCCGGTCCGGGGCCTCCCGATGCCCGACTCGTGGACGCACCGAAAGGTCGGCGCGGCCACCGCGGTACGCGTCTCGCTCGAGAACGCTCGAGCGTCCGTCCCGTTCCTGATCGAGCTCCCGACGGCGCTGCCCGCCGGGTTCGGGCTCGCGAGCGTGGAGCTCGTGGACGCCGGGTACGGCGCCGGCGTGACCCTGTACCTGCGCGACCAGGATGCGGACGCCGGCATCGGCACGATCCGCCTGCACCTCGAGGCCGCGAGCTCGCTGCCGCCGGCGACCTCGGCGGCACAGTCGACGGTGGCCGTGGGCGGTGTGCGGGGCCGGTTCACCCCCGACCGGTCGCAGCTGGAATGGATCGACGGCGGCCTCTACCGCTCCCTCGATGCCCCCGGGCTCGGGCTCGAGGAGCTCCTCGCCATCGCGACCTCGATCGGCGGGGACGGGACGGACGGATGAGTCGCCGCCGCGCCGCCGGCGTCGCGGCGGGCGTCGCGATGGGCTTCGCCCTCGGCGCCACGCTCACGCTCGCGATCCAGGGCTGGGCGACCCTGCCAGACCCGGGTTCGGTGGCCGAACCCACGGTTCCGCGGACCGAACCCGAGCCACCCCAGGCGTTCCTGGTCTGGACGTCCGGCGGCATGCCCGAAGGGTTCCGAGCGGCGGTCCGCCGCCTCGACGGGATCCAGCGTTCGGTGGTGATCGCGAGCGACAACACGTGGCTGAACCGCTCGTGGTCGGAGCAGGGCGAGGTGGTGGACGACCCGCGTCCGGGCTTCGCGATCCCGCTCGAGGTCGCGGCGGTCGATCCCGAGGAGTTCGCGCCGTTCCTGCCGCCCGCCGACCGGTCCGATGCGCTGGCGCTCGCCGACGGCCAGGGCATCCTCGGCGAGAGCAGCGCGCGGCTCCGGGGTCTCGGCCCGGGGGCGGTGCTGAGGTTCGGCGACGTCCGGATCGAGGTCGGGGCGATCCTTCCCGACGAGCTGGTCGGTGCCCACGAGCTGATGGTCTCCCGCGACGTGGGCCGGTCGATCGGCGTGACGAAGGACCGCTATGCCCTGGTCGTGCCCGACCACGTACGGACCGCCGGGGCGGTCGAACGGCTCCTGGACCCGATCCTGCCGTCCGAACCCCCCTCGAAGGTCCGAGCCCCCGGCGACACGCCGTACTTCCGGCAGGGCGACGCGGTGCTTCCGCCGGTCCGGATCAAGCTGCTCTTCGGCGAGTTCCAGGCGCGACCCGAACCCGGCAACCCCGGCTTCCTCGACCTCGACCCCGCGTGGGTGAGGCAGAACATCGACACCCAGCACGTCCCGCTGCTCGGGACGGTCACCTGCAACGTGTCCCTGTTCCCGCAGCTGCGCGGCGTCGTCCATGAGCTAATCGACCGGGGGCTGCAGGACACGATCCACTCGTACTCCGGCTGCTACTCGCCTCGACATCTCAACCGGATCCCGAGCGCCGGCCTGTCGCACCACTCCTGGGGCATCGCGGTCGATCTGAACGTGCAGCAGGGGAACCTGTTCGGGCAGATCCCGCACCAGGACCCTGGGCTCGTGGACGTGTTCGAGCGGTGGGGGTTCGTCTGGGGCGGGACGTTCATCGTGCCCGACGGGATGCACTTCGAGTACCGGCGCGAACCTCCGGACGCCTAGTTCCGCACGGGGCCGGGCGTACGCGAAGGGAGCAGCGAGCATGCGCAGCCTGCACTCTGCTCGGTGTCCGGCGGCCGGAACCACAGGGCCCGAGCATGCCTCCCGCGGCAAACGCGCGTGGGTTTCTGCTCCCTTCGCGGTCGCCCGAGGGCGACGCGGCCATCGTACCCCCGGCCTCCTCGCCGCGCGAACGCGTTCGGACGCTACACCGCCGTGGAGCGACGACCGGACAGCCGCGAACGGACGATGAGCCACAGGAGGATCGCGGCGACCGCGCTCGCGGCGACCAGACCTGCGGCCACGCGCGTCTTGGGATGCGCGGCCGTTCGGACGATCCGGGTTCGGAGCCGGACCGGGCGCCGGAAGTTCCGGATGTCCCAGCCCTTGGTCTCGGCCTCCCTGCGGAGCTCCCGGTCCGGGTTCACCGCGACGGGATGACCGACCGTCCGCAGCATCGGGAGGTCGGTCGAGGAGTCGCTGTACCCGTAGGAAGACTCGAGATCGATCCCGCGTTCCTCGGCAAGTGATCGGATCGCGTCCGCCTTCGCTTCGCCGTAGCAGTAGAACTCGAGCTCGCCCGTGTAGCGCCCGTCCTCGATCCGGGCGCGGGTGGCCAGCACGCCGGCCACGCCGAAGTGCCCCGCAAGCGGACGGACCACCTCCTCCGGCGAGGAGCTCACGATGTAGATGTCCCGCCCCTCGGAGCGGTGCAGTTCCATGAGGTCGAGAGCCTCCTGGTACACGAACGGGTCGATCACGTCGATCAGGACCTCCTCGACCAGGCGCTCGACCTCGTGTCGGTCCCAGCCCCGCGTGAGCTGGAGCATCCCCTCCTTGAGCCGGTCCATCTTCTTCTCGTCCGCACCGACCAGGGCGTAGACGAGCTGCGCGTACGCGCCGCGCACGAGCTGTCCTCGTGTGACCATCCCCGCCCGGTACATCGGCCGGGACAGGGCGAGCGAAGACGAGCGCGAGATGATCGTCTTGTCGAGGTCGAAGAACGCGGCTTCCATGTCATCCAATGGTATCGGTGAGCACCGGCGCCGCTGAAACACGCATGGGAGCCCGGCGACGACCGCCGGGCTCCCGAACGCGACCGAACTAGAAGGTGGCGCGCCCCACGCACACCTCGTCGGTGGACAGGTTCCGAGCGCGTGCGCGGAAGGCGTCCGGCCCGGCCGTGTCGTTCTCGACGATCCGGACCTCGAACGAGCCACTCGCGCCCCTCGTGGTTCGGATGCCGCCGAACGCGAGGTTGCCGTCGTGACGGATCCTGACCCGCCAGCGGTCGCCCGAGACGTTCTGATCGACCTCGAACTTCACCTCGATCCGTCCGTTCTCGGGCGAGACCTTCAGCTTCCAGTCGCTCGCCTCGGCGCACGAGCCCTCGCGGATCACGTCGTTCTGGGCCGCCGACGCGATGCCCCCGGGCACCAACAGCACGAACGCGGTCACGAGCGCGAACACGATCCTCTTCTGCATCCCGACCTCCTGGACCCTGGACACGTCGAAGCTAGCGGGGCGGCATCTAAGGGCAGGCAAAGAGCAGTCGGTTGCTCGGCAAAGGTTGGACGCTATCCTCGCGAGCGGAGGCGTCAGGGCGCCTGGTGGGCCCCCCGGTCTTCAAAACCGGTGTGGGGGCGAGAGCTCCCAGGCGGGTTCGATTCCCGTCCGCCTCCGCGCGGAGAGATTGAGGAGAGGGAGGAAGCTCCATCTGGACTTCACACCTCTCCTCTGCTGCCCGCTGCCTCGCGCCGGCTCGCCTTTCGAGTCTTGGGCCCCGTTCGCGCCTCGTCACGGGCACGGGTCAAGTCATGTTCGTAGCCGGTTCCTCTCGCTCTCGAGCTGCTCCTTCTGGGCCTGGCATCGGTGTCCGGGCTTACCGTTTGTGTGCGATGGTAAGCAGGTAGCTCAGTTCGAGGACCAGACGACCGTCGGTTGCCATGTTCCAATCGGCGATGAGTCGACGGAGTTGCGATCGGAGGACGCTCCGCTGGTCGGGAGCGAGCACCGCATCCAAGGCGCGCATCTCGGGGTCGCTCTGCCAGAAATCGGTACAGAACCGGTCCACTGACTCGAAGCGTGCGTGTAGCACGTGGCGGCGCAGGTCGATCAGAGACGCGTGCTTGCTCAGCCTCGAGCGGACGTGATCCTCGTTTCCCCAGTCATCGGTATCTTGCTGCTCCATCTTGGGAGATGCGAAGCCCGAGAGCGGTTCCCAGAGAGCGCCGACGACGCCGTCCCCCGTCCACTCCGTGAACCCGACGACCCCACCCCGTCTGACGACCCTAAACATCTCATCCACGGCGGCATCGAGAGGACCCTCGATGCCGAACGTGCACAGTGCGCAGTCGAAGCTCACATCTCGCAACGGAAGGCGATCCTCGTCTGCTTCAGCCCACCGCACCATGGCACCCTCGGCCTCGGTGCGAATGCGACCCCGCCTCACTTGTGCGG
>Ga0307287_10000514_pt1 | contig 13713 bp, 14 predicted proteins | sample ER_DNA_141_FD_194485 | JGI IMG/M metagenome (GOLD analysis project Ga0307287, IMG submission 194485) | Bulk soil microbial communities from the East River watershed near Crested Butte, Colorado, United States - ER_DNA_141 | ecosystem: Environmental > Terrestrial > Soil > Floodplain | place...
GGTTGCCGTGAGCTGGGGGAGGCGCTGCGGCGCATCTCCGAGGGGGCGGCTATGATCCGTACGAAAGGCGAGGCGGGCACCGGCGACATCGTCAACGCCGTCCGGCACATGCGCGCGGTCATGGGCGGGATCCGCCGCCTGGGTGCTCTGCGCGAGGACGAGCTGTACGTCGAGGCGAAGAACCTGCGCGCGCCGTACGAGCTGGTGAAGTGGGTCGCCGAGAACGAGAAGCTGCCGGTCGTCATGTTCACCGCCGGCGGGATCGCGACGCCGGCCGACGCGGCGATCTGCATGCAGCTGGGCGCCGACGGCGTCTTCGTCGGCTCGGGGATCTACAAGTCGGACAATCCCTCCGTCCGGGCGAAGGCAATCGTCGAGGCGACGACCCATTTCCGCGACGCCGAGGTGCTTGCGCGGGTCTCGCGCGGCCTCGGTGAGGCGATGAGCGGCCTCGCCGCCGCAGGCATTCCCGAAGCAGAGCTGCTCGAAGCCAGAGGCTGGTAAGCCCGTGCGGGTCGGGGTGTTGGCCGTCCAGGGCAACTTCCGCGAGCACGCGGCGATGCTGCGACGGCTCGGGGCGGAGGTGGTCGAGGTTCGCAGGCCCGAGGAGCTGGATGGGCTTGACGGCCTGGTCGTTCCGGGCGGCGAGTCCACGGCCATCGCCCGGCTGATCGACGTCTACGGCCTCGAAGGGCCGATTCTCGAGTTCGAGCGGCCCATCCTCGGCACCTGCGCGGGGCTGATCATGCTCGACCGAGAGCACCTCGGCCTGCTCGACCTCTCGGTGCAGCGCAATGCCTATGGCCGGCAGGTTGCGAGCTTCGAGACCGATCTCGACCTGGCCGGCGACGACGAGCCTTTGCGCGGGGTCTTCATTCGCGCCCCGCGTGTCGAGCAGACGGGGCCCGAGGTCGAGATCCTGGCCACCCTCGACGGTGAGCCCGTCCTGGTGCGACAGGGCCGCTTCCTGGCCGCTACCTTCCACCCGGAGCTGACCGACGACACGCGCGTCCACGAGCTCTTTCTCGAGGCCGTGAGGGAGGAGGCCAATGTCCGGGCATAGCAAGTGGTCATCGATCAAGCACAAGAAGGGTGTTGCTGACGCCAGGCGCGGCCAGCTCTTCTCGAAGCTCTCGCGGGCGATCATCGTCGCCGCGCGCGAAGGCGGCCCCGACCCGAGCGCGAACCTGGCTCTCCAGAACGCCATCGACAAGGCCCGCTCGTACTCGGTGCCGAAGGACAACATCGAGCGTGCGATCGCGCGAGGCTCGGGGGCTGACGCGGACGAGCAGGCGTTCGAGACCGTGGTCTACGAGGGCTACGGCCCCGGCGGCGTCGCCGTGCTCGTCGAGGCGCTGACCGACAACCGCAACCGCACCGCCGCTGACGTGCGCCAGGCGTTCACGAAGAACGACGGCAATCTCGGGGAGTCGGGCTCGGTCGCATGGCTCTTCGAGCGGAAGGGCGTCCTGCTCGTCGGCGAATCGGCTGACGAGGACGAGCTCATGCTCGCGGCCGCCGATGCCGGCGCCGAGGACGTGGAGCGCGAGGAGTCGAGCTTCCGAGTGACCTCGGCGCCCGAAGACCTCCACGCAGTTCGCGCCGCGCTCGAGCAGGCTGGGGTCACGATCGAGTCGAGCGAAGCCACGATGCTTCCGAAGACGAATGTGTCCGTGGAGGACGAGGCGGTCGCCAAGAAAGTGGTTCGCCTGATGGACGCGCTCGAAGAGAACGAAGACGTGCAGTCGGTCTACGCGAACTTCGATATCCCGGAGCGCGTGCTCGAAGCAGTCGCCGGTTAGCGGCGGCCGCGTCCGGCAAGCAGGGCTCGGCTCTCGGCCTTGAAGCCGGCCATGTTGACCGTCACGCGGTATGCGCCTCGGCGCCCGGGTCTCAGCGTGTAGAAGCCACGGTCGCTCGTCTTGGCGCGGGCGACGCGAACCCAGCCGCCGCCCTGCTTCCGTTCGAGGGCGATCGGCGCTCCGACGACTGGAGCCAGGAAACGGTCGACGACTTTGCCGCGCACTGATCGGCCACGGTCAACCGTGCGAGCGGCCACGATCTTCGGCGCGAGGTTTCCGCGGAGCCGGATGCGCGAGAGTGCGAGCAGCGCCTGGCCGCGGTGCCAGGTCGACGCGGAGATCGACTGCTTGACCCAGTAGTCGTCGCTCCCGGGCTCGATCAGATCGAGATGGACGACCGCGTGCAGATTCTGCTCGAGGGGGAACGCAAGAACGGCCTCGAAGCGGGCGTCGTTCCCGCCGGGATTCAGCAGGGTGTACTCGGCGAGGATCGTGCCGATCACGCGCTTCCCGACGACACGCGTGATGGAGATCCCACCTCGCTGGTCGCGCCGCCAGCTCGGCTGGCGCACGTGTCGGGCTACGACCACCTCTGGCTGGCTCGTGGCGGAGTCGTCGAACGAGACTCGCCAGTCGATCTTCGTCGGCCCGCCGACGGCCGGATCGCTCTTGGCCTGGTAGACGGGCCCGGCCCACGAGCCCTCCGAGCCTGTGAACGTCCCCCGGTTGTACTCGTCCGGCGACACGAGCTCGATCACCAGGCCGGGCGGGAGATCTCGGCCCGTGCGGATGGAGTCCGTGATCGGGATCCGTTCGACGACACCGGCCCCAGCCAGCTGAACAGCTCCCGCCACGGCGGCGAGCCCGCTGAAAATGCCCACGAGGAGCGCGCGCCGCATCGGGCTACAAGGTAGCGGAGAGCCGCGCCGTCCTTCGACGGGCCGGCTGCCGCAGCTTGCTTAGCGGCGGCCGCGGCTGACGACGAGTGTCACGCGCGTGCCTCTGCGCACGCGGACTCCGGCCCTCGGGCTCTGGCGGAGGACCCGCCCGCGGCGCCTTGCCGAGCGCGTAAACCGCACGCGTCCGACCGAGCATCCGGCTCTGCGGATTGCCGTTCGTGCTGCTCCGACCGACCTGCCCACGAGGCGTGGCACACGGCAGCTGCGCTGGACGGTGACCGGCGGTGGCGGAAGGGGTGGCGGCGGCGGAGGAGGTGGCGGCGGCGGCGGCGGCGCCGGGCCCGAGCCAACGGTGAAACCGCCGCGCATGAAATCAGCGTGGGGGTCGCAGACGAAGACGTACGTCCCTGCGATGAACGTGACGTTCCACGTTGCGATTCCGACGTCGCCGATTGCGGTCCCCTTGTCCACGCCGGGGCCGCTCAGATGGAAGTTGTGAATCGCGGAGCGATCGCGCACCTCGATCGTGTACTCGCCCGGTGCCAGGTGCTGAACTGCTGCTCCGTCGCGCGTGAGCGTGATGTCGCTTTGGTCATCTGTGCCCACTGTTGCGACGAGGCTGCCGGGTTGTGGCGGCGGAGGCGGCAGAGGTGGAGGAGGAGGAGGCGGCGGAGGAGGTGGCGGCGGCGGAGGAGGTGGCGGCGGCGGAGGAGGAGGAGGTGGAGGCGGCGGCGGTGGTGGCGGCGGCGGAGGAGGAGGAGGTGGAGGCGGCGGCGGAGGAGGCGGCGGCGGAGGGGGCGGCGGCGGAGGCTGCCCAGTAACCACGAAAACGCCTCTCATAAAGGTCGCGTGTGGGTCGCACACGTAGAGGTAGTCGCCAGGGGTAAAGGTGACTGTCCAGTCGACGGTGACGACTTCGCCGACGGTCGTCATCCGGTCGACGCCGCCGGGACCGTTCAGGTGGAAGTTGTGCATCGTCGAGCCGTCAGAGACCCGGATGACGTACGTGCCGGCCGGCAGCGCCCCAACCGGCTGGCCATCCGGGTAGTTGAGCCAGATCTGTGCGTTCTCATCGACGCCGCCCTCAAGGTCGAAGTCGGCGGCGCTTTGAGAGTGCGCCTGCCCAGCTGCCGACAGCGCACTGAGCAGGCACGCGAATGCGGCCGCGACTAGAAGCTTCTTGACATGACGCTGCAGGCCTATCTCCTTGTCCCTCTGTACTGGCAAGGGCTCCCTTCGGTTTGGCAGGCCCGCGGCAAGCGGGGGAGGAACGTCCGACTCTGCGCCTAAGGTCGAGACGTGAAAGTCCTGGGAATCGATCCGGGGACGGCTGCGTGCGGGTACGGAATCGTCCAAGAAAACGGAAATCGCCTCCGGGCGCTCGACTTCGGGTGGTGGAAGACACCCGCTTCGGCGCGCCCCGAGCTCAGGCTGAAGACGATCTACGAGGGCGTGGTGGCGCTCATCGAACGGGAGGCGCCCGATGCCGTCGCGCTCGAGGAATCCTTCGTCGGCGCCGACGCCCGCACCGCGCTCTCTGTCGGGCAGGCGCGGGGAGCCGTCCTCGTCGCGGCCGCGCTCGCCGGCGTCGAGTGCGCTGAGTACGCACCCTCGCGGGTGAAACAGACTGTGTGCGGCTACGGTCGCGCCGAGAAGGTGCAGGTGCAGAAAATGGTGCAGGCGATCCTCAGGCTCGACGCGCCGCCGACGCCGGACCATGCGGCCGACGCGCTTGCCGTGGCGATCTGCCACGCGATGGCGCCGCCGCTGCTGAAGGTCGCGTCGGCGTGATCGCGAGCCTGCGCGGCCGACCCGTTGCGCGGACGCTCGACGGCGCAGTGCTCGACGTCGGGGGCGTCGGCTACGCCTTGCGCCTGACGCTTCGTGCGCTGCGCAAGATCGAGGGTGACGCGGAGGTCACCCTGGATACGTACCTGCACGTCCGGGAGGACACGCTGCAGCTCTACGGGTTCGCCGAGGCTGCCGAGCGTGAGATCTTCGAGCACTTGCTGTCGGTCTCCGGCGTGGGGCCGAAGGTCGCGCTAGCAATCCTGTCCGGCTCGACGCCGAGGGATCTGCGGCGCGCGATCGCTCTCGAAGACATCACCAGGTTCGTCGCGATTCCAGGCGTCGGTAAGAAGACGGCGGAGCGCGTCGTTCTCGAGTTGAAGGAGAAGCTCGGCGTGCTGGAGGAGGTCGGCCCGGGCGCCGTGCCCGAGCTGATGGCCCGGGACGCGCTCGTCGAGCTTGGCTACTCGCTGACCGAGGCGGAGCGCGCGCTCGCCACGACTGATCCGGAGCTCTCGCCCGAGGAACGCGTCCGGCAGGCGCTGAAGGCGGCATGAGCGAACAATTCCTCGCGCCCGCTGTGCTTCCCGACGAGGACGAGCTCGAGCTCTCGCTGCGGCCGCGGAGCCTCGACGAGTTCGTCGGGCAGGAGCGCGTCAAGGAGCAGCTCGGGATCTCCCTCGAGGCCACCCGCGCCCGTGGTGAGGCGCTCGACCACGTCCTGCTCGTCGGCCCCCCGGGTCTCGGGAAGACGAGCCTCGCTTACATCGTGCGCGAGGAGCTCGGCGTCGGCATCCGCTGCGTAGCCGGCCCGGCCCTGGAGCGGAAGGGCGACATGGCCGCAATCCTCACCGCTATGGAGCCGCGAGACGTGCTCTTCATCGACGAGATCCACCGGTTGAGCCGTGCCGTCGAGGAGATTCTCTACCCGGCTCTGGAGGACTTCCGCCTCGACATCATCGTCGGACAGGGGCCCGCCGCGCGAACGCTGACCCTGGATGTGCCGCCGTTCACGCTCATCGGAGCCACCACACGCACGGGGCTGCTGACGACTCCATTGCGCGACCGCTTCGGCATGACCTTCCGTCTCGACTACTACGCGCCCGAGGAGCTCGGGATCATCGTCCGCCGCTCGGCGCGGATTCTCGGCGTGGAGATTTCCGACGACGCTGCGGATCGCATCTCGGAACGCTCACGAGGCACGCCGCGAGTCGCCAACCGCATTTTGCGACGCGTGCGCGATGTGGCGCAGGTGCGCCATCAAGGTGTGGTGACGACGGAAGTGGCTGCGGAGGCCCTGGAGTTGCTCGAGGTCGACGGAATGGGCCTGGAGAAGACGGATCGCGACCTGCTGCGCGCGATCGTCGAGCGCTTCGACGGAGGCCCGGTAGGGCTGTCGACCTTGGCCGTGGCCCTGGGCGAGGAGCCCGACACGATCGAGGACGTCTACGAGCCGTACCTCTTGCAGCTCGGCTTCATCCAGCGCACGCCGCGCGGTCGCATCGTGACGAAGCTGGGCAGCGCCCACGTCGGCGCGACGCAGACGGAACGCGCGCTCTTCTAGTGACCCGGGCCGGTGCCTGACACCGCTCTCTAGACGATGAGCTGGCACGACAAGCTCGTTCCAGAAGACTTCGCGGTTCCCGAAACCTTCGAGCACCCGCGCTTCCGGCTGCGCAAGCTGACGATCCACGACGTCGACGAGGATCTGGACGCAATTCGTGAGCGCGTCCTGCCCGACGGGACCCCGGAACCCTGGCTCGACACGACTCGGGACGAGAACCTGGTCGACCTCGGCTGGCACCAGAAGGAGTTTGAGCTACGGCGCTCGTTCACGTACACGGTCGTCGTGCCCGACGAGAGCAGGGTGCTCGGATGTGTCTACCTGTATCCGCACGAGGAGGCCGACGTCGAGGTTCTTATGTGGGTGCGCGGTGACGCGTGGAGCGAAGGTCTCGATCCGTTGCTCGAGCAGGCCGTGCGCGGATGGATCGACGAGGTCTGGCCCTTCGAGCGAGTCGTGTTTCGCGACCGCTAATAGGAGGAGCTGCCGTTTAACGCGCTCAACGCGCCATCCATAGCGGCGACCACGTCTTCCTTTGTTCGCTTGGTGGCGTCGTTCCAGCGGTCGAGGGCGGCCGTCCCCACGACCTCGCCGAGCACCTCCGTAGCCTCACCGAGCGCGTGCGCGTCGACAAGGTGTGCGACGACGTTGGCGTCCTTCTGCGAGTCCTGGTGGTGCCAGCTCGAGAGCAATGCGCCCAGGAGGGACCACGAACGGGCCTCCTCACTCCACGAGGGAACCTCGAACCCGGCTCCGTCGCGAGCATGCGCTCCCTGGCACCAACCGCTCTCCACGAGGCTACGTGCCCCGCTCACCATCGCCGCAGCCGTCATATCGGCCACCTCAGGCAATTGCCCCCTCTCGAACAGGGGAAAAAGTAGCAGACGACAGCTCTTTAGTCCGCAGGTCTCCAGGCCACTGCTTCGACCTCGATCAGCACGTCCGGGTGGAAGAGGCCGGCGACCTGGATGAGGGAGCTCGTCGGAGGGTGGGCGGTGTCGACGAACTCGTCGCGGACCGCTCGGATCGTCGGCAATTCCGCCACGTCCACGACGTACAGGGTGAGCTTGACGACGTCCTTCCAGCCGGCGCCGGCCGCTCGCAGAGCCTTCCCTACGTTCTCGAAGGCCAGGCGCGTTTGGCGTTCCCAACCCTGGCCCGAGGCGATGCTTCGATCGGCGTCCATCGGCACCTGCCCGGAGGTCCAGACGAGCCGTCCGGCCGGAATGCTGACGACGTGGCTGTAACCAGCGGGCGCCGCCAGGTCGTCAGGAGAAGAGAACTCGGGCGTGCGATCGGACACAGGCTGAGCTAGCGCCGGAACTGCAGCTCGTGCCAACTCGGCACGGGCGCGAGCTCGAGCAAAGGCCGGTCGCCGCGCGGGTCGCGATAGCCAAACTCGGCGGCCCGGTCGTCGAAGTCCACGTCCAGCAGGCCCTCCTTGACGTGCTGGTCGAGCCAGGCCCCCCGGAACACGAGCTTCCGCAGCCAGTAAACGAGCGACTCGCCGTTGACGAGGGCGAGTACCTCCCAGTGCCGGACGAGGTACCGCCCCAGAGTGCTCCGCGGCTCGTCGATTACCCCGTCGGCTGTGAGCTCGACCAGATCCGCGGTCTCGTCTTCGTCCAGGTCGTTGTCCTCGACGAGGCCGAGCTTCACGGCCGCCGCCGTCACGCGTTCCTCGAAGTCGGACGAATTGAAGGCAAACCTGTAACGAAGGAACTCGATCACGTAGTCCTCGCCGGAGCTGTAGTTCGGAGCGACCGTCATCGCTCCAAGGATACGCATGGCTCCGTCCGATCCCCTCCGTACCTTCATCCATCCGATGTACGAAGGCATTTGGACGATAAGTCCGTGCCTGCACCGGGACTCGAGCGAGCTGTCTCGAGCGCTCGGGGTCAGCGAGACGACTGCTCGCGTCCTCGTCCGGCGCGGGTACGGGAATCCGGAGGAGGCGCGCGCCTTCCTCGAAGGCGCCCTGCCCGGGCATGACCCGCTCCTGCTTGGGAGCATGCGCGAGGCCTGCGAGGCGATCCTGCAAGCCGTCACCGACGGCAAGCGCATCTGCGTGCACGGCGACTACGACGCCGACGGCATCTGCGCCACCGCGCTGGCCATCCTCGTCCTGCGTGAGCTGGGCGCGGACGTCACGTGGCACCTGCCGAGCCGCTTCGAGGAGGGCTACGGCCTCCGCAAGGAGACGCTGGCGAAGCTCGCCGAGGACGGGTGCGCGCTCGTGCTCACCGTCGACTGCGGAATCACTGCCGTCGAAGAGGTCGCTCACGCGAAGGCACTGGGAATCGACGTCGTGGTCACCGACCATCACCGGCCCGGCGGAGAGCTGCCCGACTGCCCGATCGTTGCCACGCGTCCCTCGGACTACCCGTTCCCGGAGCTCTGCGGCACCGGAGTCGTCTACAAGCTGGGCCAGGCGCTGCTCGGAGAGGACAGCGACGTGCTAGCACGCCATCTCGATCTCGTCGCTCTGGCGACCATCTCCGACGTTGTGCCCCTGGTCGACGAGAACCGCGCGCTGGCGCAGGCGGGGCTCCGCGCTCTGGCGCGAACGCAGAAACCCGGCCTGCGGGCCTTGATGAAGACCGCCCGCGTCGATCCTGCGCGCGTGGACGAGGGCGCGGTCGGCTTTCGGCTTGCCCCTCGGATCAACGCCTCGGGCCGCCTCTGCCGCCCCGAGGCGGCGCTCGAGCTGCTGCTCACCGAGGACTCCGACGTCGCCGGCCGGCTTGCCCACGAGCTCGAGGAGCTGAACCGCGAGCGGCAGCAGGTCGAGGACCGAATTCTCCGCTCGGCAGTCTCCAAGGTGGAGGAGTGGCCGGAGGCGAAGCGACGACGGCGCGGCTACGTCCTCGCCGACGAGGACTGGCACGAAGGCGTGATCGGCATCGTCGCGTCACGGCTCGTCGAGCGCTTCCACCGGCCCGTCGTGCTCATCGCGGGCACCGACGGGGAGTGGAAAGGCTCGGGCCGTTCCACTTCTGCGTTCGACCTGCACGGCGGCCTGGCTGCGTGCGCAAGCCACCTCGATCGCTTCGGTGGGCACCGGGCGGCCGCCGGGCTCTCGATCAAGCCCGAGAACGTCGAGGCGTTCGCCGATGCGTTCGCCGCGCACGCCGACGAGCACCTGGCCGACGAGGATCTGCAGCCGGTCACAAAGGTGGACGCAGTCGTCGCCGGCGCCGAGTTGACGCTCGACCTGTGTGAGGAGCTCCATCGGCTGGCCCCGTTCGGCCTCGGCAACCCGGGCGTGACCTTGCTCCTGCCCGCCTGCGAGCTCCGAGAGCTCGGCGCCGTGGGGGAGGGGAAGCACCTGCGCTTCCGCGTCAACGAGCGCGGGCGCGACGCGGGCAGCGCGATCGCCTTCGGAATCGGAGGGCAGATGGATCGCTACCGGCGAGAGGGCCGGTACGACGTCGTCTTCCGGCTCGAGGCGAACCACTGGAACGGGACGGTCGCGCCACAGCTCGTCGTCAGGCGCATTTTCGACTCGGCAGACCGGTACGAGGAGCTCCGCGGCTGGCTCGCGGCGCAGTGGAAGCTCTCAGAGGCGGAACGCGAAGCTGCGGCGCGCGAGATCTTCTCCGAGCTCGAGCTCGACGGCACCGGGCCGGCGCGTCGCCAGCTCTACGAGTCGGAGCGGTTCAGGGACCTGCTGGAGGAGCCGCTAGTACGCGCGGCCTAGCGAGGCACGCGCGCGCCGAGTCGCCGAGGGGCGGCCGGAACGCGAGTTCTGCTCCAGCGCGGTCAGCATGCGAGCGAGGTCCGTAACGGTTTTCTTGCGGCGAAATCGTCTGAACATGGACGGCATAGGTTCTCTATCGGAACGCTTACTCCTTTCCTGAAGTTACGGCCCCCGAAACGGGGACGGTGGCTTCGGGGGGCCGAAGTACAATTTGGGTATGGCGGTTCTCGAGGCTCCAGAGCGACACCAGGATCTCGTCGAGGAACTGCTCGCCGAGGTTTCTGCCTACAACCCGGACGTTGACCGGGAGCTTCTGGCACGGGCGTTCGCGTTCGCCGCGAAGGCGCACGAAGGCCAACAGCGCCGCTCCGGCGAAGAGTTCATCCACCACCCATTCGGTGCCGCCAAGATCTGCGCCGAGCTGAGGCTCGACGACGAGACGATCGCCGCCGCGCTCTTGCACGACGTCGTCGAGGACACCAACGTCACGATCGAGCAGGTGCGCGACGAGTTCGGCGACGAGATCGCCCAGCTCGTCGAGGGCGTCACCAAGCTGACCGGCATCCGCTTCCAAAGTCGCGAGCACGCCGAGGCGGAGAACTACCGCAAGATGATCCTGGCGATGGCCCGCGACGTGCGGGTCATCCTCATCAAGCTGGCCGACCGGCTCCACAACATGCGCACGCTGGAGTACTGGGGTCGCCAGACGCAGGTGCAGAAGGCGCGCGAGACGCTCGACGTCTACGGGCCACTGGCCCATCGCCTCGGGATCCACAAGCTGAAGTGGGAGCTCGAGGACATCGCGTTCGAGGCGCTCCACCCGCGGAAGTACGCGGAGATCAAGGCGATGGTCGCCGAGCGGCGGGCCGACCGCGAGGAGCACGTCAACGAGGCCTCCGCAGAGCTGCTGAGCGAGCTCGACAAGGTCGACATCCCGGCCGAGATCTCGGGCCGCGCGAAGCACTTCTATTCCATCTACGACAAGATGGCCAAGAAGGGCCGCGAGTTCAACGAGATCTACGACTTGACGGCCATGCGGGTCATCTGCGAACGCGGGGGCGATGAAGGGACGCGCGACTGCTACGGCGCGCTCGGCCTCATCCACTCGCTGTGGAAGCCGATGCCCGGCCGCTTCAAGGACTACATCGCGATGGCGAAGTTCAACGGCTACCGCGCCCTGCACACCACCGTGATCGGGCCGCAGGGTCGCCCGCTCGAGATCCAGATCCGCACGCGCGAGATGCACCGCGAGGCCGAGCTCGGCATCGCTGCGCACTGGCTCTACAAGCGCGGCGATGGCAAGCGCCCCGCCGACCAGGAGTGGCTCGCCTGGGTCGAGCGCCTGCTGGAGTGGGGCGAGGACGAAGCGGATCCGCGCGAGTTCCTGAAGAGCTTTCGCACCGACCTTTTCGACGACGAGGTCTACGTGTTCACGCCGAAGGGCGAGGTCAAGACTCTCCCTGCCGGCTCGACGCCGATCGACTTCGCGTACGCGGTCCACACCGACGTCGGCCACCGCACGGTCGGCTCGAAGGTGAACGGCCGCATCGTCCCGCTGCACTACACCCTGCGGAGCGGCGATTTCGTCGAGATCCTCACCTCGAAGGGCGGCCGCGGGCCCTCGCGCGACTGGATGAACCTGGCGCGCTCCTCGCGTGCGAGGAACAAGATCCGCGCCTGGTTCTCGCGGGAAACTCGCCAGGACACGGAGCAGAAGGGCCGCGAGGCGCTCGAGCAGGCGCTGAAGGCGCAGAAGCTTCCGTACCGCAAGCTCGCCGGCTCAGCGGTGCTCGCCCAGGTAATCCGAGAGGCCGGCTTCAAGAAGGCCGAGGACTTCTACATCGCGCTCGGCTCGGGGAAGCTGCCCGTGTCGCAGATCGTGAAGAAGGTGCTCACGCGCCTGAAGACGGCCGAGGTGGCCGAGGAAGAGACGGTCCCGCTCAAGCCGAAGACGAAGCCGACGTCCAGCGATCAGCTCGGCATCACCGTCCACGGCGTCGACGACGTCCTGGTTCGGCTCGCGAAGTGCTGCACGCCCGTGCCGAGCGACGAGATCGTCGGCTACATCTCGCTGGGCAAGGGCATCACGATTCACCGCAACGACTGCCCGAACGTGAAGACGCTCATGTCGAGCCCGGAGCGGTTTACCCAGGTGGACTGGGACGGCGAGATGAAGCACAGCTTCCGGGTCGAGATCGCAGTCGACGCCTGGGATCGGCCGCGCTTGCTCGAGGACGTCGCCCGCACGTTCGCCGAGCACGGCGCGAACATCGTCTCGTACGGCGGCACCGTCGAGGATCAGCTGGCGAAGAACTGGTACACGGCCGAGCTCGGGGACGTGAAGGCGCTGCGGGCTCTGCTCTCGGCGCTACGAAACGTCGAGGCCGTCTTCGACGCGTATCGCGTCACGCCGTCGTAGAAGATCACCCCTAGCGGCGTAGCTGTCGCCCTACAGTGCGAGCGTGGACTTGATCAGTGCCGCAATTGCCCTGCTCGTGCTCGGGTTGCTCGCTGCCGCGCTCGGTTTTTGGGCGCTGGCAAGCCGTAGGCCCGGCTTAGCGAGTGGTCTTTTCGTTGTCGGCTTCGCGGCAGTGACCCTGATCGCGGTGTTTTTCATCGTCGTGCTGGTCGTCCTCGACAGCGCGTGAGGCGTTTTGCCAATCGAATCGCCAACGTCGACCCTCGATCGAGGGGTGCCGAGGTCATGAAGCCTCCGAAGGCCGCCGCAGTCGTTGCGGCAGCCGCGACCAAAACTCCCTGCTAATCGGGCGAAACGAGAATCCTTCGATCGAGGGATCGTCTTCCGAACACGGGGGGTAACTCCATTGAGGGATAGACGCGGGCGCGGTCCTGACTACAACGAGATAACGGGGGAGAGGGCAAGAAGCCTGCGGCGCCCGGTCGTTGATCGAGGACTCGACGACTGGGCTGCCCAGGCCTATTTTCTTGCCCGTCACTGCTCGCAGTCGTCGCCCTCGAAGCCGCGGATCTTCTCGCGGAACTCGTCCGTGATCGGCGCGGACTCTCGGGCCTCGAGGTCGACGAGCACGAGAGTCTGGTGCGCGGTCACCATCAGCTCGTCGTCCTCGACTCGGTAGGCCGCCATCTCGTACGTCGCGCTCGTGCGGCCGAGGCGGGAAGCGCGGATGAAGACCTCGAGGAGATCGTCGAAGCGGGCCGGCGCGAGGTACTCGATGTCCGAAGCGCGCATCACGAACTCGTGGTCGGTCTCGAGCTTCAGCAGCCCGAGGTGCCGGTGGTACTCGACCCGGGCGAGGTCGAAGTAGGGGAGATACCGGCCGTAGTAGACGATGCCCTGAGCATCCGTGTCCGAGAAGCCGACACGCGTGAACGCCGAGTATTTGAAGGGCGGCCGCCGCCCCGTAGCGTGGCCCCAGTTCACTCCTGGATCACAGCCAGCACCTCGTCGCGCTTGCGTTCCATGAGATCGCGTGAGCGCGCCTCGAGGTTCAGGCGGAGAAGCGGCTCGGTGTTGGACGGCCGCACGTTCATGTGCCACTCGTCGGCGTCGACCGAGATGCCGTCGAGGTGCGAGATCCGCCCCTCGTCGGCGAACCGTTGCTGGAGCTCCTCGAGCTTCTGCGCCACGTCGGGGACCGGCGTGTTCAGCTCGCCGGTCAGGAAGTAGCGCTCGCGCAAGGGCCGCAGGATCTCGGAGAGCTTCCGTCCCCGCTTCGAGATCAGCTCGAGCATGAGCAGGCACGGGACGACGCCAGAGTCCGCCTGCGAGTACTCCTTGAAGTAGTAGTGGCCCGAGACCTCGCCGCCGAAGACGGCGTCCTCCTCCCGCATGCGGTGCTTGATGAACGCGTGGCCGACGCGGTTGATCAGCGGCACGCCGCCGGCGCGCTCGATCGCCTCGGGCACCGCCCAGCTGGCGCGCACGTCGTAGATGATCTTTGCGCCCGGATGTTTCTCGAGGGTGCTCTCGGCGAGCAG
>Ga0307287_10000520_pt1 | contig 13644 bp, 14 predicted proteins | sample ER_DNA_141_FD_194485 | JGI IMG/M metagenome (GOLD analysis project Ga0307287, IMG submission 194485) | Bulk soil microbial communities from the East River watershed near Crested Butte, Colorado, United States - ER_DNA_141 | ecosystem: Environmental > Terrestrial > Soil > Floodplain | place...
CACTAGAGGATGCAGGGGTGCCAGCTGCCACCGCCGACGCAATAGTCGCCGAAAACGAACAATCCCGGCTCGACGGCCTACGAGCCTCACTTTCGGTCTTGGCGATATTCGCCATTCTTGCCTTCGTCTTCGCCACCGGAATACCAACCCGTCAACCCGGCGCGTCGCCCCCGACCGGCAGCGACGCCTGAGCGGTGAATACCTGACACGGCGTAGCCAAGATGGTTCCTGCAGCCCACCGGGAGAACTCGCGGCTGAACCGCCTCAGGATTGTCTTGCCGTTCGCTCCACCACCGTGCGCCACGAGGAAATGTCATCGGGCGTGGAGAAACAGGTCGCGGGCTCCCCGATGCGGATCTGCATCCAATCGGCAGCCGCCAACGGCAAGGCATTTTAGTGCGGTGTTCCAGCCGGATGATCTTGCTCCTGGCACGTAGCGCACCTTGGTGATCTTGTGAGCCTCGGTGGCAGGGTTACCGAGCGCGCTGGCCCTGTGCTCGGTGAGATGGCGCGCAAACGCGTCACCGCCAACGGCTACCGTCGTCACACAAAAGATGATCAACACAGGAAAAATGATCAACGCAGGGAGGAAGCTGCGCCCGAGATTGCAATCGCTGCAGGGTGGTGCTCGCCGCCGCCGCTCTTGGCGTCGCTGCGATCCGGCGACACGCGACCTCCGACGTGCATCGACTGCCGGGCAAGATCATTTTCTCGCTGCTTGGGTGACTGCTGCTGATCAGCGTGATGATCTTGGCGGTCGTGACACCGATCTGGTTCTGCTGCCGTGAGCCGCCGGTAGCGGCCTGGTCACCTTTGTTGACTTCGGGCTGCTTCGCCTGCTCAGCCGCGGCGCGCCGGGCTTCGGCGATGTCAAGCTTGGCGCGCTCCTGGGGTCGCCGCAACGATGACCAGCTGGCCGGCCGTCGGGGCCATTCCCAACCAGCGCCCGCCGGTCGTGAAATGGGATATGACATAGGAGGCTCGGCGTATGGCGAGAGCACACCGGTTGCGTCGCCCACCGAGGTTTGCCGCACATGACGACCCGCCCGTCGAGCTTTCAGGTTGTCGGGCTCCTTCTTCGTTCGTCTTGGCGAGTCAGAGGCTAGCGATGCTATTGCCGATCATGACAACTCCGATGACGAGCAGAAGCACAACCATGATCGCCACATTGTTCTCCACCAGCCACTCCCGTAGTCTCTCGAAAGGCCCGGCCATTCGCGCCGGCGCGACGAGGTGGGCGACAACCGGTACCGCCACGGTCGACGTGGCGATCGTCGTGAACACAACGATGACGACTGCGGCCCGGCCGTTGCTGAACCCGGCCTCTCCGACGATGAGACCGGCCGAAAGAGCAAGCAACAGGTTCTTCGGGACCACCGCGGACAACAGCAGGCCGAGCACGAGCGCCTTGCCTGGCATTATCGAGTCAACTCCCGCCATCCACTTCGGCAACTCAGCCCGGTCACCATTCGCAGGCCGCCCGCGCCACTGTCTCAGCGCCAACACCACAAGAAGCACACCGACCACCATCCTGATCACAGACGCCTCCGGTGACGACCCGCCAGAGTCTTGCCTCGGCAACATGTCAGCCAGCAACGTAAAAAGTGCAACAGCCCCTCCGACCCCGACCACACACCCCACCAGCAGACCCACGGTCCTACTCCTCGCCTTCGGCGATAACAACATGAGGACAGTCGTGATGATCGTGGTCACGCTAATTGCGATCGCGACTGCGAGAGGAAGCAGCTCACCGATCGCAGTACCCATGCGAATCAGCTACTGTCCGATGATCGCGAACGCCAGCCTGCTGCCACCGAACATTCGCCACTTAGCCCGCATATGCCACCGCTCATGGTCACCTCTGCCTCGTGATTACCTTTTGCCGCGGACTAGCCAGCCGCCGAGTTCACGCTGCCAGCCTCGATGACCCGCTGTGCAGCGATGGAGACTCCGCCTGGACCACCAAAAGCACTAAACCTAAGATCGCTAACGACTGCTTAGGTGACGGCCATCGTCGCGATGGAGTCGTGGTGTGGATCGGCATCACCTGAGCGCTCGCGAAAGGCGTGCTTCGAAGACTCTATCCACCTGCCCACCTCCTCGCGGCCCGCGGGCAGGGCGCTTCCGTTAGCTCCCGGGGCAGCTCTGGGTCAGCGTCGATGAGAGCGCGTTGGTCGCGGCGGCGACCTGCTTCATCGCCGAGGCGATAGACGGCGCCTTCTGTTTAAAGTTGTCAGCAGTCAGACCGCTTGCCGCCGTCTGCAAGTCGGCAAATGCCGTCTTTACCTGCTCCACGTCGGGCTGGAGGACCGGCGAGGCCGAGGCTTTCGCTTTATCGAGGTTGGTGTTGACGTTGGCGATCGCAGTTTTCAGCGCCGGAACACCGTCCTGCGCAGGCCTCACCTTCGTGAGGACATCTAGCGACGACTTGAGTGCCGCGACATCCTCACAGCCTGCGCTCGTCGGCGTAGCGGTAGTCGTGGGTATTGCGCTCGTCGCGGGTGCGGCGGTCGTCGCGGGTGGACTTGTCTGGCTCGGTGTGGAACTCGTGCCGCAACTCCCCAGGACGCAGAGCACGGCAACGGCCGCAACCGAGGCGCATGCGGATCGACGGGCACAGCGGCGTCGCATCTGGGTCTTCTCCTAACATCACCAATGTGTCGCATCCGCTGATGGGAGCTCACGATTAGCTACAGCTCACGATTAGCCACTTCGACTGAAATACGCTCCGGCCGACAGGCCAAGGTTGGTGGCCCGGCGCAGCGCTTTGCGCCGGACAGCGGCTCAGCGGCGGTCCCGGCGGTCGTCTCGCCGGTCTCCCCGATCGTCGCGCCTGTCGTCTCGCCGATCCGAGCGGCGGCGGTGCCCGTGCACAGCCACCGCGGTAGTGCCGACGACGGCAGCGGTCCGGGCGACCGGTCTGGGCCCAATCACACCGCCACGACCCATACGTCCTCTAGCGAGGGGCATATCACACCTCTCCTTCCGTGGCTGCCAACTGCTCGGTGCCCTCATCGGCTGCTTCTTCCAGCTCATCAGCCTCGATCGCCGCAAGCAACGCCTGGGTGGGGATCCGGCCACTAGCCACCAGCTGACCACCCGCACGGCGCACAGCAGAGCCAAACGGCGCGGCCCAGGCGTTCTCCCACACCAGCACCGCGGCCGAACTGCCAGGCTCTATCGCAGCGGCGAGCGAGGTCACGTCCTCCTCGCTGAGCAGCATCGCCAGCTCCGACTCATACGTCCGCAGCTCTCCGACCTCTGCCTCATCCAGGTCAGAAAGCTCGAACGCCTCAAGCGACCCGTCGTCATCCTTCTTCAACACCAGCAGGTCAAGCACCCGAATCAGATCACGCTCGACCAGATCGAACAGCGCAGGTGCAATCTGCCCGTTAAACCTGCTACCCGGGAACTCGACCACAATCCAGTCGACCGGTCCCAGCTCATCAACGTCATCGACTTCGTCCATAGACATTCTCCTATGTGGGTGAGACGTGGAGCGCCGGACCACTCCTTGCGTCCTTACGCGCCCACGTCATGCCGGTACGTCCTGCCATCGTGCATCCAAACGACCCGGGCTGGCATCACCCCTGCCGGGTGAAGACCAGCTCGGACGTTCTTTGGCTAGATCCCGCTGACGGCTTGGATTCGGCCGTCTGCTATGGCTTTGACGAAGGCGTCGTAGTCACGTTGGTTCTGGTCGGCGTAGCGGGCGGAGAAATCGGCAATAGCGTTATCGAAAGCGCCGCCGCTGCCGACGTATTCAGCAATGGCGATGGGGTCGCCGGATCGGGCATGGGCCCGGGCGAGAGTCCAGCCGCACATCCGGGCGTAGGACATCATCCCGACCGGTGACATCAGCTCGACCTCCGCAGAGGCCTTCATGTCGCGTAGCTGGCGCCAGTAGTAGTACCGGTTGGCTTGGACTCCCCTGGTCCAGCCGAGGAAGATGTCGGAGGCGGCCTGCATCAACCGCTGACCTTCCACCACCCGCTGGCCGGGGGTGTTGTAGCGGCTCTTAGGCAGATGGTCCTCCAGCACGGAGGCGGTGGCCTCCTTGACCTGCAGGAACAGCGGGTCGCCGCTGTCGCGGCCTTGCAGCAGCACCATGAACGCTCGGGTGCCGACGCTGCCGACGCCGACCACCTTGCGTGCCATGTCGACGATGGTGAATCTGTCCAGCATTTGCCGGCGGTCGTTGCTGAGGGTGGCCTTATAGACCCGGAACTGCTCCTCGACCGCGTCCCGCGCCTCGTCGTGTGTCATCTCATAGCTAGCCGCCAGGTCTCGCAGCGGGATGATCACGGGTGGTTGGCTGACGATGCGGTGCCGGCCGTCGACGACCTCGGCGAACTTGGCCAACGCGCCCAGGCTGTCGCGGGTGTGGGCCTTACGCATCGTCTTGTTCGCTCTCTTGGCGGCTTCCGCGATCAGGGCGGCGTCCGCCTTGTCGGCCTTGGAGGCGCCCTGTTTCTTCTTGCCAGTCTTGCCTTTGGCCGGTTTCTTGCGGGAGTTCGAGGACTCTTGGATGGCCCGTATCGCGTCTTGGATGTCGTGTTCGGTCATGTGCGCATACCAGATGTCCAAGGTGTGCATCGCGGCAAGATCGGCCATCCCCGACCGGTAAGCCTTGACCGACTCGACGGTCACCGCTCGCACGTCGGCAGGGGTGAAGCGATTGTTGCGGGCCGCGATCGTGAAGCTGGCGGCCATCCGCTTCAGGTCGTACTCGAACGGCCCCGGCAGAGTCTCATCGAAGTCGTTCAGGCCGAACAGCAGCTGCCGCTCCGGTGAGGCGAAGCCGCCGAAGTTGGACAGGTGAGCGTCACCGCAGAGCTGCACTACGAGGCCGGCCATCGGCGTGGTGGCGAGATCAGACGCCATCAGCTTCGCCGCGCCGCGGTAGAAGGTGAACGGCGAGACCGTCATCCGGCCGTGCCTCACCGGCACCAAATCGGCCTCCCGGGTGGCGTTCTGCTCGATCAGCAGCTCGACAGGGTCGGGCCGCCCGGCCGCCGGCGCCCAGCCGGCCTGAGACGAGATCGGCGTATTCTCACGCGCTTGTTCGCCGATCGTTTGGCGGTCCTCGACGCTGCTGTGGCTCGAGACGGTACTCGTAGTCATGAGTCCTCCATCGTTTTGTGCAATGTGGTTACGCGGGCCCGGTGGGTGCTGAACTCCCCGTACGGGATGGCTGTCGCGGCTGAGTGGGCAGTCGAAGAGGATCACCAGACTTAGCAGCTGAACTCAGGCGAGGAATACCAGCTTGGTCCATGGGCAGGCGCCGGAGGCCACCAGCAGGGTCAGGCCGACGAGGTAGCAGACCCAGCGCGACACGGCAGAGGTGAACCGCAGAAAGGCGATGCCGGCAAACGGCACAAGGTGGAGGCTCAGCCGGATGAGAGTACGCCGCTGCGGATCGGATCGCAGTGACTACAGGCCGTGGGCGGAGAGGGCAATTCGCAGCATCGCCACCACCCCGACGATGATCCCCGCGATCGCTGCCGACCGCCAACTTCGCCAGAAAGCAGGTTAAGAGAGGCGCATGGACGGTCACCTCCATTTGACCTCCTGACCCTGCCGTTGCATGTCGGTGAAGAGAGCCGATGGGCGCTCGGGCCATCTGACCCCTCCCGCTGCGGAGCCTCACTTCGGTACGCCGACGCAGTTCGGATACCGGTTCTCAGGAGGTTGTGCGGGCGGCAGGTCCGGGCGGCGCCGTCGGCAACCTGTAGGGCGGTGAACGACTGGTGTCATCTCGTACTGGCTCAAGCTTCCCGTGACTGCCGCACCAGTGCCTCACCCGCCCGGGGTGAACCGGGACCGGTCCTGCGCTGCGTGCACGTCGATCAGAACTCGATCGGGGAGATGGCCAGGATCACCGTGGCTGCCGTGAGAAACGTGATCGCCACTCCGAGCAAGATCTTTTGAGAGCGCGACGGCCCAACCGCGTCGATGCAGCGGCGAGGAACTGGACCAATGCGAACAACACGGGGATCGTGTAGTTGCCCGCGCACTGCTTGGACTGGTCGATGGGCGCCAGTTCACGTTTCAAGCCTCCTTGCACGGATTGCAGCTGCAGACTGGCGGGGGCGCCGAACCTCCTGGGCAGCCAAGATGGCCATGCACCAGCACCCTTGGTGAGCCGGGGTGCTCAGGGGCGGTAGCCGCGCTTACAACGACTCAGAGCGGCAAACCCGTTAAGTGTCGGCCAACCAGCCCGCGCAGTTGCAGACATGGGCGACCCTGCACACGCTTGACGCGCCACACTTGCCGCATTCCAAAGCAGAGGTTCTGCCGTGACACGGGAGGTCGCGTTCACATGCGTGACAGCAACGGTGACAGCAGCGCACTGAGTCCCAAGGTTGTCCGTCAACGACCACTTACGCGCGAGCATCCGCAAATCGTCGTTGTGGCCACCTTTGCTGGCTTCTCTTAATCAGCGGGTTGGGGTTCGATTCCCTCGCGGCGCACATTTCTCCTAGTCAGGGGCATTTTCGTGCTGTGAGTCAGCTCCTCGCCCGCACTTATTGCCCTAACAGCGACCGCTCGCGCGCCATATCAGGCAAATTGTCCTCGCGGCTGTGCCTATCGCTGGACGCACCGGCTACAGGCCCCGGCACTGACCGCCGACGCGGCCTGCGGGCAGCAAGAGCTCGTCCGCCAAGTTCCGCTGAGCGTACGCCCTGAGGTCGAGCCATAGCGACCGCCACCACAATCCCCGGAGTGTTGGCCTTGTTCGCTTACCACACGCGCGTGCGTGCGACGCCCGATGCGAGCGCGATGATCGGTCCGGCTGGGTAGGAGCTGCCTCCGGCCTTGCCAAGCCCAACCAGATCGGTGGCCAGGACTGCCGGGCTGCCGTCGCGTTCCTCGAACTCGGCATCGACGAACCGGACGCGTTCCAGGTCGGATCCGGTGATGACGCCGAGGCGGACGCTGTCGAATTCGGCCGGCAAGTAGGACTCCAGGTAGACCTCGGCGCCTTCGTCGACGATCGTCGCGACCACATCGTTGCCGGTAAGAACGATTGCCCCATGCTCGGCCTCGAACGGTTTCGCTCCACTGGCGTAGACGTTGTCGTGGATGTGGACTGGTTGCTTCACGCCCATGAATCGTTGGTGGTCGCCACGAGTGGGATCACCGACCAGGGCGAGGTAGTCCTCCATCGATGCAGGATGGCCGTTGTAGCCGACTGTGCCGTGATCGGCTCCGCGGCTTGGTCGTGCCGACGTTCCGTAGGCCAGGGCGGCGTCACCGCCCAGAAAGATGTTGCCGATGTGGCGGTCGTCGCCGCCGTGGATTGCGGCGTAACCGGCTACCTGGGTGCTGTGCGGTAGGTGGTAAGGGGTGGGTCGCTCGAGGACGGGTTCGAGGAGGACTGTTCCGCAAACGAGATTGTTGACGAAAGCGCCGCCTTGGCTGAATATCTCCAGCGAGGCCGGGGATGCGAAGACGTTGTGCTCGACCAGATAGGGGCCGTGACTCACCTCCACAAAAAGGTCGCGATTGTTGTGGTACAGGAGATTCCGCGACACGCGGGTGCCCTGCGTCTGCCAGTCCAGCCAGATTCCCAGCGAGCAGTCGTGGATGCGGTTGTGGCGGATGATCACGTCGATGGCGGCATGGAACTTAATGCCGGCGATCTCATATCCGTAGAACTCCCGCTTGAGGGCGATGTTGTAGATGTGGTTGTCCTCGATCGTGGAGAACGCGCAGCCGAGGTGGCCGACGATGCCATTCTGGCCACAGTCGTAGATGGTGTTACGGCGCACGATGTGTGATCCGACATGCTCGCGATCCCAACCGATCTGCCGGGCGGCGAACACCGACTCGAGCTGGTACTGGTAGCCCGGCTTGTCAAGTCTCAGCGTCGCGTAGTTGTGGCCCGTGGAGATCTCCTTGCCGATCGAGACCGCCGAGCACTTCGCGTCGTGGATGACGTTGTCCTCGATGATCCAGCCCTTGGCCCAGTTCGGCCCGATCAAGCCAGGCTGGTCGGCCGTCGGAGGGGCCCAAGGACTGGCGGCCTGCGCCAGTTCAAACCCGCGGACGGTGATGTAGTTGAGGTGGTGCTCGACCGGGTAGAAGACCGAGCGCCGTACGTTGATCTCGACGAGCTCGTTGTTCGGATTCGCGCCCTGGAAGTTAGCCCAGATCGCCGTCTGGTCAGCCCCGACTTCTGTGTACCAGGCAAGTCGGGTCTGCTCAGGATCGCGGATCCGGTCGACTGTTCCAGTCCAGTCGTCGATCACCTCCGTGCGCAACGGTGGGTCTGACACGGCCGCAAGGGTCAGGACCTCGTAAAAGCTGGTTCCGTTGAGGTAGACATCGCCCAGGTGCTTTTTCGACGCTGACTTATCGGAGTAGACGATCCAGTCGCCATCAATCTCTTCGGCGAACGGGTTGAAAGAGCCGAAGAGGCTGTTCGGCACGGCGACCGTCCAGACGTCACCGCTAACCCGGTCCCAGCCGGTGACCCGTTCCGAGCCCTTGATCACAACCTGCTCGCCGGCGGCCGCGGTGTAGGTGATGCGCCGCAGATCGCTGAGCCCGCCGCGCCGGGGCTGGACCCATTCACGGTATTCCCCGCCGTGGACGATGACGGTGTCCCCGGCCTTCGCGAGGTCCGCAGCGTGTTGGATGGTGCGGAACGGACGGTCCTCAGAGCCATCGGCATCGTCGGATCCGATTGTCGCGACATGGAATTCAGATGCCATCTGTTTGTCGACCTTTCGCACGTCGGTGAAGTTTGCAGAGGGATTTGCTCGCAAGCCAGAGCGGTGGAAGGGGGCCCGCAAGCGTTCCATACGGGATACCCGAAGACCTCAGTGTGGTGGGCTTCGATGACACCTTCCTGGCGAGCCGATCGTCGCCGCCCCCGACTACCGTCGCCCACCTTTGTTGGAGATGGGCCGGGTCGCCACGCGCTCTCTGGCCCAAATGATCAGTAACGATGTGGTCGGCACCCGCCACATCGAACTCGCCACCCGGCTTGTCGTCCGCGACTCCACCGCACCTCTCAGCGGTTGAAGATCACGATCCAAATCGCCGCTTTGTCGTGTGTGCCAAGTATCACTGACGCGGTGGCAGTCGCGCGTCTTTGCGTCAGTGGCTGGCGACAGCCACGATGTTCCCCATGATGTGCAGGGATCTGTCAGTTCCGGACGTTGAGCGTGTCGCCCCGCTCGTCACATGTGTCAATGGTCGGATGATCACGTTCACCTTTGAGATACCACGCCATGAACGTGTTGAGATCGCGGGATGACATGTTGGATGCAGCTGGAATCATCGGCCTCGGCAGCTCCGGCGACGACCGACTGTTGCCGCTCGAGCATGCGGAGCAGCTGAGAACCTCAGCGCCTAAGCTCGCCGCCCTTCTGACCGGAACCGGCCCCGTGGAGCTGGCGCAGCAGTATGCCGAAGCAGACGTCGAGGCGCTTACGGCGGAGCGAACGTTCAAGCGATGGGTGATCCGGGCCAACTGGGCGGTCCTCGCCACGGCTACAGTGAGCGCCCTATTGATGGCTGTGGCACTGCTTTCGGACAGCTTGGGGGGATGGACCCAGGCAGCACTCATCGCGCTCGCTCTCATCGGTGTCACGACCGGCGGCATCGCATCGATGTCCCTATTTCGCGTAAAGCAGGGTCGGCTCCTCGAGGATTGGATGACGGCCCGTGCACGAGCAGAGACCAAGCGGTTGTCCTACTTCAGCTACATCGCGCATGCGTCAGCCGAGCCGCTCGATCGCCAGCTCGAGCTGCTGAAGTTGGAATATTTCCGCCGCTATCAGCTGGATCTTCAGCTCGCCTACTACAAAAGCCGAAGGTCGGGACACCGCAACTCAGCCGAACGGACTCTGGACTTATCGGCCGGAGCCGTCATGGTGGCGGCGATTGCCTCGGGCGCAGCCGGAGTGCTTGGCGCGTTGAGCAGCGAGTGGGCTGCGCTCGGCTCCCTTGCGGTGTTCGGCGCCGCGCTTCAGGCCTTCGCCGCCGCTCGTGAATCGCTCCACCAAGATCGCAGGAATGCTGAGCGCTATGAACACAGCGCTCAGGCACTGCAGGGCTTGCGCGAGCGTCTCGACGACGTGCGAGGAGGCATTGCCGCCGGATCTCCGTCGGTGCTCACTGAGTACGTCACCGCGGTGCAGGACCAGCTGTCACTCGAGCATCGACAATGGTTAGAGGCCGCCGAGAACATGCAGGCAGCCGTTGCGCGCCTGGAAAAGGCTCTTAGCAGCGGGGCCACACAAAAGGGCGCCGCCTCCAGCGACGAGGGCATCGACAGCTAGGACTGACCAGCGTTCCCCACTACCGCTCCGAGCGGCGAATGTGGCGAATACGGTGGCTGCCTGTCAAATTGCTATTAGTTACTGTTTGCTCAGCCAGGCGGCGTAAGCGCTCGGCTTATCGGTGAGGACTTTGTTGGCGCCCGCCGACCGCGCCTTCGCCCATGCTTGCTCCTCATTCACGGTCCAGACGATGACAATGAGTCCAGCCTTTTTCAGCTCGGTGATGTAGTCCTTCGCCGCAATGTCCGACTTAACCGCAACCGCCCACAAACCCTCGTCGGCCAGTTGGCTTGCCGGAACCTTTTCGCTAATGAAGAGCATGCGAGGGAGATCAGGCGCCAACTTCTTGATCTGCGCGAGCCTGCCCGGCTCGGCCGAGGTGACAACGGTGCGGTCACTCAAGCCATTGCGGCGGATAGCATCGATGAACTCCCGGTTCTGCGCAGCGTTCTGGTCAACCTTGACCTCGACATAGACCCACGATTTGTACGCCGCCAAGCCCTCCATCAGATTTGCGTAGGTCGTCGGCGGATAGGATTTCCCGTCTTTTGTGAAGGAGCGGCAGTGCTTAGTGAGGTCCTTCCATGTCGTCTGCGACACCCGATAAGGCCCGTCGCACCGTAGCCCCTGGGTTGCCGCCTCGTCATGGATGATCACGGCATGGTTATCACTGGTCCAGCGCACGTCGGTTTCCACCGCAAAGCCGTCATCGGCTGCCGAGGTCAGGGACTCAAACGTCTGCAACGGATATTTCTCATCACCGCCCCGGTGGGCGAGGATGTTCGAACCAGTTGGGTTCACAGCTGCAGAGGTCTGCGACGGACTGCCAGACGGAGCAGAGCTAACCGAAGGCGGACTTGAGGCCGCCGCAGGGAGGGTCTGGTCATCCGTCGCGTTGGGTTGGCCAGGATTGCGCAGGAAATACCACCCACCGACACCAATCGCCAACAGCAAAACAAGCGACATAATGCCGACCCCCAGCATGAGCGCTCGTCTTCGGGCTCCTCCTCGATCGCTGCGAGGTTTGGCAGGCGCGGAGGGTGGCACATCGATCGTTGCAGCGGCCACCGGGGATTCGACCGGAGGTACGGCAGGTGGTACCGCAGCTGGTCGGACACCGTGGCCGTCACGGGATATCTGTGGCGCGGCTGGCTCGGCGGCGGCGGCGTTCAACGTCTCGCTGAGCACCCTCAAAAGTCGATGAGTGTCAAAGCTGACCGGGTTTATCTCGACTGCCTGTCGACGGGTCAAGGCCGCCAGTCCCGCCGGCAATTCCTCAGCCGTGGGCATCTTGGCGTGGTCGACCAGAATCGGAATGACTCGGACGTCATCTCGACTTAAGGCGGTCTCAACCTCGAGCCGTACGAAGTCGGCTGGGTCATCAATGCGTCTCGCTCCCTTGGCATCGGTGACCGTCAGCCACTGGGGTCCGATCAGGGCGAGAAGCACCTGGCATGATCCAACTGCCGACTGGATTTGCTCCACGAAGTCGTCACCAGGCTCGATGTCGTCGACATCCTTGAAGATCCGGTCAGCTCCCAGCTCAGCGGCCAGCACGTCGTGGAGCTGTCGCGCAGGCCATGCCGTCTCTTGCCGTCGATAGCTGATGAAAACCCGACCGGACTCGCCTTTGTCCACACTGACCACTTTCACTCACCCGCGCGCCTGGAGTAAGCCTAAGAGCCAGATCGCCAATGTTGGCAACCCGAGTCACGACGCGAATGCGTGTATGTGCAAGAAGCAGTCCACTGCAGTAGGTGCCTCCCGCAGCGGCTCGGCGCGGAAGTGGCTAAGCAGCCGGAGCATCGTTGTCGACCGCAGTCAATGCTGCTGGGCCAGATGCTCCAGTCACGCTCCAAGCGCCCAGGACGGCGGTCGGGGTGCCCTCCAGGACGATGCCCTCCTGCTTGAAGGCGTGGGCCAACTGAGCCGGCTCGGTCAGGTTTGTGCTCGCCACATTGAGTTCCAACAGTCTGACGCCCAATGTGGCTGCTCGTTGCTGCAAGGACTCGTCGTCCAGTACCCCAGCTGAGATTTCGTCGTCGCTGAGGGTTGTCTGCCTTACCAGGCGCCGGACCGCCGCGGCACAGCTATTGACCAGCAAACCCTTGTAGTCAGCGACACCAACCAGGGCCTTCTCCAAATCGACAACTTTAAAATTGATCTGAGAAGCGAATTCGCGCAGGGGTTGTACCCGAATCATCGGCGGTAACGGCTCAAATTGCTCGGTTATTGACTCGACCATGACGTTGTGCACGAAAGGGATTCCGATGACTAAACCCGGACCGACAACTTTGGCTTCACCGCGACCGTGGATCGTATAGCCCAGCCGGTCATAAATATCCCGGCGGTAATGGACGACTCTGTTGAACCGCGTCCGCAACGCCCTGCTGCCCGACGGCACCTTGTGCATGCCTTTGAAGGCGAAAAGCACCACGAGGGCAATGAGCGTGACCGCTCTCAAGAGCGTCGCCCACCACGGATCGTTGTCTCGAAACCATAGGTACTCGAGTACACCATTCACGGGCATGATGTCGACTCCTGCTCGTGGGCGGCACCACTACCTGAATAGGTAGTGAACCATTGGCAAGAGTGTACGTTGAACCCGTTCGATTGTCTCTAGTGCAGTCCTGCCGGGCCTCGGCCTACTCGAGCTCGATCTCGAGCTCGATGACAGGGTCTTATGGCACTCGCAGTCTCCTGTCCAGGCGTCTTACTCTGATGAGACTGATCCATTGGGTCGTGGGGTCAGCGGGGCGCACATCCTGGCCGTGCGTTGGTGATGTGTGGCGTAGCGCGCCCACTTCCCAGGCACCCAGAGAAACCAAAAGCCCCAACAACATGGTGAAACAACGCGTTTTGGTCAGCCGGGATGGCGCCCCCACAGACGGGCCGAGGCTGCCCGTCGGAAGCGCACTCGGCCCTGCCGCAGAATCGACTGGGCACCTCGCAGGCGCCACGCATCGTACCCATTGACAATCTCAAAGCGCTGCAGGTCGCCTGGGTTATTGCTAATCACGCGATCTTGGGCTACACAGTGATCGGCGGATGGCATATGACGAAGTGACAGAGGCTACCTTGCCCCGGAGCCTCGAGCTGATCTTGGCGATCGTCCTAGGTGTATACGCCGCCTACCCTTCAGGCGCCGGTGCTGCTGGGTTTGGAAATCTCGGCGAGATCACTCGACTGGCCGGCAGTTGCCAAGGCCATCCTCGTCGCAGCGCTCGCCGTTGCGGGATCCTTCAGCTTCGGTTGCCTGATCATCCACCGCGCCCGTTCCGGCGAGGCGGATGCGCGCTGGGCGCGGCCAGACGTTGGACAGCCGAGCTTTACTGCTGCTGCTCAGTCG
>Ga0307287_10000522_pt1 | contig 13604 bp, 13 predicted proteins | sample ER_DNA_141_FD_194485 | JGI IMG/M metagenome (GOLD analysis project Ga0307287, IMG submission 194485) | Bulk soil microbial communities from the East River watershed near Crested Butte, Colorado, United States - ER_DNA_141 | ecosystem: Environmental > Terrestrial > Soil > Floodplain | place...
CGTTCATCACCTCGATCCCGGCGCTATGGCTGTTCCAACCCGTTCTCGACGATCCCCAGGGCTACATCGCCGGAGCCGGTGCCGACAACCGCATCTACTTCGGGGCGCTCCTGGAGCTGATCCTGATCATCGCGAACATCGGCACCGCGGTTGTGCTGATCCCGCTCCTCAAGCGGCAGAACGAGATCCTCACGTTCAGCTACGTCGCGGCTCGCATCATGGAATGCGTCTTCCTCCTCGTCGGCATCATCGCCGTCCTTGCAATCGTGACCTTGCGGCATGACGCAGGCGCCGATGCCGCCTCACTCGGTGGGCTGGCCGAATCGCTCGCCGCGATCAAGGACTGGACGTTCAAGCTCGGGCCCGGCTTCGTTGTCGGCATCGGGAACGGGCTGATCCTGGGCTACCTGATGTTCCGGTCCGGCCTGATGCCCCGTGGACTGGCGATGGTGGGAATGATCGGAGGTGCGCTCCAGGCCCTTGCGGGCATCGGCGTGCTGTTCGACCTGTACGACGCGGGCGGGCCGGTGCAGGGCATCGCGACGATTCCCGAGATCATCTGGGAGCTCTCGCTTGGCATCTACCCGCTGGTCTGGGGATTCAAGTCGTCTCCCATCCTCGAGGAGGAAGGACGTCCCGTTCTGCATCCTGCCTTGGCCGCCCGTTGAGCTAGCTCGAGCCGATTAGCTCGTCGAGCGGCAACGCCCGCCCTGCCAGGGGCGACGAGTGAATGATCGACGTCGTCGTCTGACCGAGGACGATGAAGCGGTCGAGGATCTCCTCGAGGTCGTCCATGGACCGGAGGTGCAGCTTCACGAAGAAGCAGTCCTCTCCCGTGATGCGATGGCAGTCGACCACTTCCGGAATCTCTCGCGCGAGCTCCGGGATCCTCTGCAGCTGGCGGGTGGTCGGCCTCACGCGCACGACGGCCGCGATCGGAAAGCCGATCGCCTTCGGATCGACCTCGGCGCGATAGCCCGTGATCACCCCGGCGCGCTCGAGCCGTTGGACGCGCTCGCCTACCGCAGGCGCGGAGAGGTTGATCCGCCGGCCGAGCTCGGCCATGGTGACCCTGGCGTCGGCCTGCAGCTCTTGCAGGAGTCGACGGTTGATCGGGTCAAGCAGCTGATTTTCGTTGGCTGAGGACACCGAACTCCCTTCGCTTCATAGGCGCTGAGCCCGAAACTGCTTCGCTTGAGTCTGGCAGAAGTCAGCGCCCGAGGCGACCATTTCAGGGTGGAGCAAGCAGCAATTCTTCCCGGTCGACGAGCACGCCTGGGCTTCGGGGTCGCGCGGCTAGCGGTCAACGCGCCACCCGAGGGCTTCTTCGTCGGCAGTGCGATCTTCCACTACCTCGGACCGGCCTTCGCCGTCCTGCTCTTCGCCCTCGTCGAGCCCCTGGGCGTGGCCTGGATCCGGATCGCCACCGCCGCGCTCATCTTCGCCCTCTGGCGCCGACCATGGCGTGCGTTCGCCCGGCTCGATGCGAACGGGCGCCTGACAGTCATCGCCATGGGCGTGGTGCTGGCGACGATGAACGCCTGCTTCTACATCTCGATCGACCATCTACCTCTCGGCACGGTGGCGGCGATCGAGTTCCTCCCGGTGATCGCATTGGCCGCAGCCGGAGCGCGCACGGGGCGAAACGCGCTCGCCCTCGTCTCGGCAGTCGGCGGGGTCTACCTGCTCACCGACGTCCGCATCGAAGGGGAGCCGCTCGGCGTCGCCTTCGCCTTCGCCAACGCCGCCCTCTTCGCCCTCTACATCGTTCTCGCTCACCGCATCGCGCGGAGCAGGCAGATGAGCGGGATCGACGGTCTCGGCGCGGCGATGCTGGTCGCTTTCGTCGCCATCGCTCCGATCGGGGCCTGGAGCGCTGCGCCGGCGCTGCTCGATCCGATCGCTCTCGCGGCCGGGATCGGAGTCGGGATCTCCTCGTCGGTCATCCCCTACGTCTTCGATCAGCTCGCGATGGCGAGGCTGAGCCGCGCCACGTACTCGCTGATGGTCTCGCTGCTGCCCGCGACGGCGACGGTCGTCGGCATCGTCGTGCTCGCTCAGATCCCCTCCTCAACCGAGGTGCTGGGCGTGGGCCTTGTGGTCGCGGCGGTCGCCGTCCACCGAGAAGGCAGGATGGCGAGCTGAATGGAATACGTGCGCTTAGGCCCGTCTGAGCTGAACGTGTCGCGGATCTGCCTCGGCATGATGAGCTACGGCGACCCGGGCTGGCGGGAATGGCTCCTGCCCGAGGAGGCGGCCGAGCCGATCGTGCGCCGCGCCGTCGAGGCGGGCGTGACCTTCTTCGACACGGCCGACATGTACTCGAACGGTCGGAGCGAGGAGATCACCGGCCACCTGCTCGCCAAGCTCTTCGCGCACCGGGACGACTACATCCTCGCGACCAAGGTCTACTTCCCGATGGGGCCGGGGCCCGACGACAGAGGGCTGTCCCGCAAGCACATACTGGCCGCAATCGACGCCTCCCTCGCCAGGCTAGGCGTTGAGTACGTCGACCTCTACCAGATCCACCGCTGGGACGACGAGACGCCGATCGAGGAGACCATGGCAGCTCTACACGACGTCGTGCAGGCGGGGAAAGCGCGCTACATCGGAGCGTCCAGCATGTACGCCTGGCAGTTCGCGAAAGCGCAACACACCGCCGAGGCGGCCGGCGGGACGAGGTTCGTGTCGATGCAGAACCACTACAACCTGGTCTACCGCGAGGAGGAACGGGAGATGATCCCCCTCTGCCTCGACCAGGGAGTGGGACTCATTCCGTGGAGCCCGCTGGCGCGCGGGTTGCTGGCCGGAGGTCGCGAGCGCGGCGGCGAGAGGACGACGGTCCGGGCCGGCAGCGATCCGGTGGCCGAGATGTACGAGGACTCAGACTTCGACGTCGTCGACGTCGTGCGCGAGGTCGCCGCAGAACGCGGGCTGCCTCCAGCACAGATCGCGCTCGCCTGGCTGCTTGGCAAGCCCGCCGTGACCGCACCGATCGTGGGGGCGACCAAGCTGCGTCACCTGGAGGATGCGATCGCTGCGATGGATGTGACGCTGTGCGAGGAGGAGGCGGCGCGGCTGGAGACGCCGTACCGGCCGCACCCGATCCTCGGTCATTCCTGATCAGGCTGACGGCGTTGGTGAGGGCGACCGCCCGTAGTCGACGGCCGCTCGTACCTCCGCCGGCGCCGCGTCGGCTAGCTCCTTGTCCGGAGCCGCGCCGAGCGCGTCGTTGATAGCGGAGAATGCAAGCCGGAACGCGACGAAGGCCGTCGCCTCGAAGATCTCCTGGTCGCCAAGCCCGACCTCGCGCAGCCGTGCAATGTCACTTTCGGTCGTCGCATTGGGGTCGCGCACGACCTGACGCGCCCAGCCCGCGAGCGCGGCCTCGCGCCCGGACAGCGCGGGCGCCGGTGCGCCGGCGATGACTTGCGCCGCCGTTGCGTCGTCGGTGAGCGTCGCCAGGCGAGTGCCCCAGGCGAGCGAACAGTACGAGTCGTTGCCTTCGGCGGCGGTGGCCGTAACGAGGACGGCCCAGTCCCGATCGGCCAGCGTCGAGGAGCCCATCAGGCTCGCTCGAAGCTCTCTGAACGCACTCAAGACATCCGGACGCCAGCACCACAGGCGAGTCCAGTTGTTGACGAAACCGTCGGCATCCCGGTCGTCGGCGAAGGCAGCCTCCTTCGCCTCGCTCGCGGGCGCTTCGCTGAGAAACGACGCCTTCTCGGTCAACGGCCAGGCAGCGTAGTCGAACCGTAGTGCTGAGGCCCTCGAAGGGCGTCGAGCGCGCGGCCGAAAAACCCACCGCGCGCTCTGCGCGAGTTCGATCTAGCCGGCGGCCGTGGTCTGCGTGGCGCCGCCCTTGCGGTACGAATAGCCCTGCTGCACGGTGGTGAGGCCGAGGAAGATCGCGGCGAGGCCCACAACGACGTGAGGGACCCACACGTTGGCCGATTCGTCGGCGAAGCCGAAGATCCACGGCGAGGCGGCGAGGACGGTGCCAGCGGCGATGTCGATCAGGTTGTGCACGGCCATCGGCGCCACTTTCCAGACGCCGAGCTCGTAGTTCGTGAACAGGCTGTAGACGATCAGCCCGATGCCCAGCACGATCGGCACGATCGTCGCGGCTGTGTTCTCCGAGAACTGGAAGATCCACGGTGCGGCAATCAGGGCTGCGCCGACGATGTAGTCGAGCGGCGCATGGAACTTGGTCGGGATGAAGCGCATCGAGACTCCTTTGTCGGGGTATTTGCTTCCCCCGTGATTCGCCCAGCGCGCGGTTCCGGTTCGGCGCCGCTTCGGTTGGCGTTCGAGCGCCGCTAGACGCTTACGGGCTGAACATGCGACACCAACTCGCCGTCGAGAACCGTGTGCACGGCAAAGCCGGCGGGCTCGTCGGCGAGCTCGAGCTCCTGCGAGCGAAAGTCCAGGCGGAGTTGCACGTAGGTGCTGGGCACCGTCAAAACGGCACGGCCCGCGAGCTCGCCGATGATGGTGTGGTGCACGTGGCCGGCGACGATCCTGCGCACTTGAGCGTGGCGCGCGACCACGTCTCCCAGGGCCTGCCGATCAGCGTCGGGGAGACCCAGCTCGTCCCACGCGCGGACCCCAGTCAAGAACGGCGGGTGATGCATCGCGAGCAGCGTCGGCGTCTTGGGCGCCGTGGCCAGCTCCTCGTCGAGCCATCCGAGCCGGGCCGCGTCGAGGGCGCCGGGGTCCTCGCCTGGCCGCGTCGTATCGATGGCGATGAGCCGCAGGTGCTCGAGATCGGCGGAGTACTGAACCGGCTCCCCATCGGCCCCGGGCACACCGAAATGCCGGTGGAGCGAGCTACGGTCATCGTGGTTCCCGGGCAGCACGTAGAGCGGAACGCGCAGCGGCGCGAGGAGCTCAAGCACCTGCTCGTACTCAGCATCGCTCGCGTGGTGCGCAATGTCGCCGGTAACCAGCACGCCGTCCGGTTGGAAGCGCAGGGCTTTAACCGAGTCGATCGTCGCCGCGAGCCTGGCCACCGGATCGACGTCCAGCCAGTCCGCGCCGATATGAAAATCGCTCAGCTGGACGAGGAAAAACGGCGGGGCCATGGCAGGACATTAGGTCTTGGGCATGCCGCGCTACTGGCGCGGCCAGGAAAGATACGCGGCAATGACGCTTGCCCAACTCGCCCTGACCGTCGGCGTTCTCGGGATCCTAGGCTTGATCGCGAGCCGCTTCGGCCTTTCCGCGATCCCGGCCTATCTGTTGGCCGGCCTGCTGCTCGGGCCGAACGAGCCAAGGGTCCTCTCGTTCATCCAGCCCTCCGAGGTGACCGAGTTCGTCGCCGAGGTCGGCCTCGTCTTCCTCCTCTTCTTCCTGGGCCTCGAGTTCACACTCGGTCGGCTCGCCCGCACACGTCGCCATGCGCTCGTCGGAGGCACGATCGACTTCGCCGTCAATGCCGGGGTCGGCCTGGTCGTAGGCGTGGCAGCGTTCGGGGTGAGCTTCACCGCGCTGATCCTCGCCTCGGCGATCTACGTCTCGTCGAGCGCGGTCACCGTCAAGGGCCTGATCGATTTCCGGCGGCTGGCGGACGACGAAACCGATCTCGTGCTCGCGATCCTCGTCGCGGAGGACGTCGTCATCGCGCTCGTGCTCGGCTTTGCGGCCGGCGCGGGGGCGACCGGGTCCGAGACGATGATCACGCTCGCGAAGGCGATTGGCTTCGTTGCCGCGTCGCTTGCCGTCTCGAAGTGGCTCTCGGGCGCGATCGACCGCTTCCTCGACCGCCTACCGCGCGAGTTCTTCCTCCTCGCGGTCTTCGGCTTCCTCGTCGGCATGGCCGCGGTCGCAGAGGAGCTCGGCCTCTCCAGCGCGATCGGCGCGCTGATGGCCGGTGTCGTCCTCTCCGAAACGTCGGTTCGAGCAGAGATCGAGGAACGCTTCTTCAGCTTCCGAGACGTATTCGCAGCACTCTTCTTCTTCGTCTTCGGCCTTTCGATCGACGTCTCGGCGATTGGCCAGGTCGGATGGATCCTTGCGCTCGCCGTCGCACTGACGGTGGCCGGGAAGGTCGGCGGCGGCTACCTCGCAGGCGTGTTCGGCGGCTTCACGCCCCGCCAGAGCTTCAATGCCGGCGTCGCGCTCGTCGCGCACGGCGAGTTCACCGTCATCCTGGCAGAGCTCGCCTCCGAAAACCCTGCAATCTCGGGCGATCACAGCGCAGAGCTGGTGGCGTTCGCCGGCCTGTACGTGCTGATCACCGCATCAATCGGTGTCATCTTGATGAAGGAATCGAAGGTCCTCGGCCGCCGACTGTTTCGTACGCCTACACTGATCGAAGGGAGCTGACGCGATGCCCGTCGACCTGCAAGAGACGCGACTTCCCGGCGTGGGGACGAAGTTCACGATTCGCCTGGCCGCCGGCGGCAGGCTGTCGATCATCCTCCACAATGACGGCAAGCGGGAGCTGTATTGGTTCCGCGGAGCTCGGGACGACGAGCCGAGCGCCGTGATCACGCTCGACGACGATGAGTCGCGCCAGCTCGGGGCGGTGATCGGCGGCGCCTACGAGCGCCCGAAGATCGTCGAAGACCTCGAGATGGCGCTCGGCGAGATGCAGATCGAGTGGATCCGAGTCCCGGACTCGAGCCCGGCGATCGGCAAGACGCTGGCCGAGTGTGGGTTTCGCGCGAAGCTAGGCATCACCGTGATCGCGATTCTCCGCGAGCCTGAATCCGTCTCGGGAGCGCGCCCGGAGGACGTCGTCAAGCAGGGAGACACGCTCGTCACGGTCGGCAAGGCTGGGCAGTACCCGCAGTTCCGCAAGCTCCTGGCCGGCGAGACCGGGGAGCCTCACTAGAACCGCATCGGTCCACGCTAGAGGTCCTTGCGCGAGAAGGCTGCGAGCGTCGCGGCAAGCACCACCGCGAAGTACGCGATCGTCCAGAGCGGGAGGTTGGTGCCGCCCGCCTGCGAGCCTCCAAAGGGCCCGAGCTCGATCGCCAGGCCCGTGAAGCCGCGGCTCTCAGAGGTGATCCGGTAGAGCGCGTCCTGGTAGAGCGCCTCGAACGGGAGCGCCCACGACGTCCGGTCGGCGACGGTCTCGAGCGTTTCGGAGTTGAGCGCCTCGCCGATCTGGCCGAGCAAGCCCGCAACGAGACCCGCGCCGAAAACCATGAAGATCGCGATCCCGTTGGCGGTCGCTGACAGGAACACGGACCCGAGGAGCCCCAGCGCGGCGACCACGAGCACCCCGACCGCGAGCTGGACCCCGGGCCGCAGGAATTGGTCGGGCCACCAATCGCCGGCCGTCCGCGTGATCAGAGCGCAAGCCGTGTAGACGATGAGCACGTAGGGGACGCAGACGGCGGCGGCTCCAAGGAAGCGCCCGAGTAGCAGTGCGCCGCGCCCCACGGGTCGCACAACGAGCGGCTGGAGCAGGCCACGCTCCGCGTCCCCGCGGACGACTCCCAGCGTCAGGAAGGCCGCCAGCACTGATCCGAGGAAGAGCGTCCCGAACATCGAGAGGCCGAAGAGCGTCCCACCGGTGAGCTCCTGCTCCTCGACCGGGCCGTCGTCGAACTGAGCCACCTCCTCGAACGCTTCGTCGGCGCCGAGCCAGTAGAGGCCGAGATAGACAGCCGTCAGCAGCAGCACGACATGGAAGATTCGGCGCCGGAGCGCCTCCTGGAGCGCGTAGCCGGCGATGATCGGCAGCGCTCTCACGCCGTGTCGCCTCCGACCGCCTCGAGGTACTCCTCCTCGAGGCTCGTTGCGAGCACGCGCACCCCGTAGATCTGCCGGCCCTCGCGGACGAGCTGCTCGACGAGCCCGGGAACCTGATCCCGCCGCGCCTCGGGGAAGAGCCGGATTCCCTCGTCGGTCTCGATCTCTACGCCTCGCGCCTGAGAAAGATCCTCGGGGCGACCCGCCGCGACGACTCGGCCGCGGGACAGAATCACGACCCGGTCGCAGACAAGTTCAATCTCACTCAGTAGGTGCGAGTTGAGGAGGACGCCGATCTCACGGTTGCGCAGCTCCTCGAGCAGTGCGCGGACGGTTCGCCGGCCGGCCGGGTCGAGCGCGCTCGTCGGCTCGTCGAGCAGCAGCACCGGCGGGGACCCGACGAGCGCCTGCGCAATCCCGAGCCGCTGCTGCATCCCCTTGGACATCGCATCCACCCGCACGGCGCGGGCGCTCGCGAGCCCGACGAGCTCGAGCAGCCGTCCGCGCTCGCCGTCGCCGCCGGTCGACCCGGCGAGTCGCTGGTGGAGGCGCAGGACCTCGTCGGCGGAGTACCAGCCTGGGAAACGGAAGAGCTCGGCGAGGTAGCCGAGCGCGGCACGGGCAGGAGGAGATCCCGCCGGCGCTCCGCAGATCTCCGCGCGGCCGCGGGACGCGCGGATTAGCCCGCAGGCGATCTTGACGAGAGTTGACTTCCCCGCCCCGTTCGGTCCGAGCAGGCCCACGAGCTCACCGGGTTGCACTTCCAAGCTGACTCCGTCGAGCGCCACGACGCGCCCATAGCGCTTGGCGGCGTCCTCCACGAGCAAGGCCGGGACCATCGCGCGAGTCTACGAGCGGGTTGCGATCGTGTGTGAGAGTTCAGCGACGACGGCGGACGCCGGCAGTGATGGCTAGGGCCGCGGCCGCCGCGAACAGTGCTCCCCCCAACAGCATTCCGACTGCAATCCACGTCACCGGTTCGAGCTCCCCGCCGATGCTGAGGTCGGCGGCCACACCCCGGGAGGCGTCAGCGTTCATGACAACCACACTCCAGCTCCCGTCCTCGGGCTCCCACTCGAGGGTCTGTTCGCCGGCTCCGGTCGCCGAAGCGGCCCAGAACGTCTGATCCGCGGGCCGTCCCTCTGGCGCGCCGCCCCGCCGCTCCGAGTACTCAGGCTCGCGGCCGAGCTCCGTGACCACCGCGTGCTCGACGCCGTCGAGGTACTCGGCAAGGTCCGCCTCGCGAGCGATGCCCACGAACACCGGCCGTTCGCTCTCGCTGCGGATACGAACCGTTCCGAAGAAGTCCGTCGTCGCCCAGTCAGGCCCGTCGAGGTCGAGGTCGGCGGTCTCGGAGGCGACGGCGTATGCCGTCGTCGAGAACTCCTCAGTCGGCGACATGAGGAAGCCATCGTCGTCGCGCTGCGTACGGTCGACGACCAGGGCAGTACATCCGCCCGCAAGCAAGATGAAAGCGAGCAGCGCCGCAATGCTGCCCACAACGAGCAGCGCCACTCCGCCCGCCCCTTTCCCGGCGCGCGGCGCGGCCTCGGTGGCGGGCGCAGGCGCGGGTGGCACCTCGGCGCCTCGGGCTCCATCCGCCTTCTCCTCGCCGCCCTGGTCGAGACGGAACGGCGGGTACGCGTCGGTCATCAACCCGGCGTAAGCCACGACCCTCGCGACCCAGCGATCGAGGCCGAGCACGAAATCGAAGATCCCCCGCGGGTACCGTGTCGTAAAGAGCAGCGCTACCCCGGCGAAGAGCACCAGCAGGCCGATGAGGCCTGGCTCCCAGCCCCAATGTCCATCGTCCCCGCCGCGGTGCCAACCCCCTCCCCAGGCGAACCATCCTCCGCCGAGCAACACGCCGAGGATGAGGTAGTGCGGGATAGCAAGCAGCCACCACTTCACCAGCACGAGCCCGCGCGACAACTCGCCGGGGTAGGTCACGTCGAGGGTCGCTGGATAGTCAGGTACGGGCCCGAGAGTGAAGGGCGGGTAACGGTCGGTGCCGAGCGCGCCGTACGAGTAGAAAGCGACGCGCCACGTCCAGCGCATGACCCCGAGGTTGAACTCGAAGATTCCCCTCGGATAGCGGCCCGTGAAGAGGATCGCGAAGAACGCGACGACGCTGAGCACGACAAACGCGATCCACAGGAAGGCAAGCACGATGAAATGCGGGATTGCAAGCAACCACTTGACAAGCCAGAGCCAGCGGCTCAGGCCTTGATCGAGTCGAGCCTCAAGGCGGACTGGGTAGATCGGCGGGGCTGCCATCGACGCTCCTTCTTGGTCGCTCTTCCAAACCTACAGTGCGAATGGTCGTTCACCGCGCCTCGGCGGCTCCGCTGCATGGAGTGGGAAGTCGTAGCCGCGCTCCGGCCGGTCGCTCGCGCCGGCCCCTCGCGGGTCGTAGGTGACTACGGTCGCGCGCGACTCGAGGGCCGCGACTTGGTGTCCGACAACGCGTCCATCGACGATGTTCCCCGTCGGCACGAACAGGATTGCCCGCTCGCCAGCGCCGTACCGCTGCCACGCGATTCGGGCACGTCGAGATCGTACGGCAGAGGGCCTCAGGGGGCGGCCGGGGTGGCGGCACAATTCAACCGAGTGAATCGAGGGCGACCCCGACGGCCTGATCCGCGGTCAGCGTCTGACCATGCTCCCACGCGTCGGCGAAAGCAGCTTCGTCGAGCTGCGCGCGGATGGCGCTCAGCGCCTGGTCGGTGATGCTCGTGAGCCAAAAGGGCCTCGCACCGATCTCGCCGAGCAGCACGGCAGCACTGGAAAGGACGAGAGCGGCCGGTCGTGGTCTCCCGGCGAGGGCAAGCACGCGGGCGGTGCGACAGACGGCGGCGACGTTCATGAGCAGATCGTCGACATCGCGAAGGATCCCAAGGCTCTCCTTCGTGAGCGTGGCGGCTTCCTCAAGTCGATCCTCCCCGACGGCACAGTCGGCGATCATCATGAGAGCCACGCCCTCCAGCAGCTTGTCGTCGATCGTCCGCGCGTGCCGGAGGTTTTCCTCGTTGACCGTGCGAGCCCGGTCGAGGTCGCCGGCCTCGTAGTACGCCCAGGCGAGGGATCGAGTCGCGCGCCCGGCGTAATGCTCGTCGCCAAGTGCGTGAAAGCGCTGTGCGCTCTCGTCGTAGAGATGCTGCGCCCTCACCCAGTCGCCTCGCTGACCAACCGCGTAGGCGACCATGAGCAGCGAAAAGGCGATGCCCCAGGCGTCTCCGAGCGTGCGGTGGAGCTCGAGTGCCTCCTCAGCCCAGACGCCTCCTGCCGCCACGTCTCCATTCGTAAGGGCCAGGTCCGCGGCCCCGCCGAGAGCTTTGGCACGGGCCGCCGTCGGGCGCTGATCGGCGCGGAGCGCGCTTTCGAGACGACGGCGGCCCTCGACCAGGTGCCCTCTCAGATCCCAGAACCGCCAGAGCGCCGCGGCGAGCCGAAGTGCCTCGTCGCTCTCGACCGACTCCTCGAACCAGTCGGATGCGGCTCGAAAGTTGGCGTGGTCGCGCTCAAGCCGGTCCAGCCACGCGGCGTGGCTCCCCGTCCCGATGAGGTTCGGCTCCAGCTCCTCGGCCAGAGCGAGGAAGTAATCGGCGTGGCGACGGCGCCGCCCTGGGGCCTCGCCTGAGCCCTCGAGGCGCTCGAGCGCGTACTCGCGGATGGTCTCGAGCATCGAGAAGCGCGGCTCTTCGTCGGTGCCGTCCAGGTAGACGAGGCCACTGTCGGTCAACGACGCGAGGGCATCGACGACCTCGTCCTCGTCACCGCAGACCTGATGCGCCGCCTCGATCGTGCACCCACCGGAGAACACTGCGAGCCGCACGAGCAGACGCTGCTCCGCCGGCGCCAGAAGGTCGTAGCTCCAGTCGATCGTCGCGCGGAGCGTGCGGTGGCGCTCAGGAGCGTCACGTGCTCCGCCCACGAGGAGCTTCAGCGGGTGATCGAGCCGCTGCTGCTGTGCGGCCGGCGGCAGCCCGCCGACGCGCGTGGCGGCGAGCTCGATCGCGAGCGGCAGCCCGTCGAGCGCTCTGCAGATGTCCGCGACCGCATCCGCGTTTACGCGCGTGACGGCGAAATCCGGCTGGACGGACTGCGCACGCGTCTCAAACAGCGTTACCGATTCGCAGTGCGACAGGCGTTCGAGGTCGTCGCCGCTCTCGGGCGTCTCCAACGGAAGGACGGGATAGACCCGCTCGGCGGAGAGGCGAAGCGGCGCTCGGCTCGTCACGAGGAGCTTGACGTCGGGTGCGCCCGCCGCGATTCCTGCAACCGACGGTGCGGCCTCGACGACATGCTCGAAGTTGTCGAACACGAGCAGGAGCTGGCGGCTCCGCAGATGGCGGCGAAGATCCTCCTCGAGCGTTTCGCCATCGGTCACGCGGACGCCAAGAGCCTGTGCTGCGGTGGTCAAGACGAGATTCTGGTTCTGCAGCGGCGCGAGGCTGATGAACACGACGCCGTCGGCGAAATCGTCGAGAAGCCCGGCGGCGACCTGGATCGCGACTCGGGTCTTGCCCGTCCCGCCGGTTCCGGTCAGCGTGACGAGCCGGACCTCAGGCCGCTGGAGCACGTCGGTCACCTCGCTGATCTCGCGCTCCCGACCTATGAGGGACGTGGCCTGGGCCGGCAAGCTCACCCGCGCCCTCGCTCGGCGCCCCGCCAGTGCGAAGCCATCCGGCACTGCGAGCTCGGGGTCGTGATTCAGGATCTGTCGCTCGAGGTGCTGTAGCGCGGGACTGGGCTCGATCCCGAACTCGTCGACGAGGAACGTACGTGCGTCCTTGAAAGCCTTCAGAGCGTCCGCCTGCCTTCCGGCGCCGTACAGCGCGAGCATCAGCTGGGCGCGCAACCGCTCACGCAGCGGATGGTCGGCGACCAGGCGCTCGAGCCGGGGGACGACCTCCGCATGCCTGCCGAGCTCCAGATCTGCGTCGACCTGCTCTTCGACCGCCGCGAATCGGAGCTCTTCGAGCCGCATAGCCTCCGCGCCCGCGAATTCCTCGTAGCGAAAGTCGCACAGGGGCTCACCGCGGAAGAGGGTGAGTGCCTCCCCGAGCGACTCCGACCGAGCCAAGGGACCGTCCGCTCGCGCGGCGGCGACGACTCGCTCGAAGCGCCGGCTGTCCAGTTCGTCCTCGTCCGCCAGCAGCAGCCGATAGCCCGGCGGTCGAGTCTCGATCCGCTCGGCTCCGAGCCGCTTGCGCAACGCCGAGACGTGACCGTGAAGGGCCGTCTGCGCGGTTTCCGGCGGGCGTTCCCCCCAGAGCGCTTCAACGCAATCGTCGGTGGCGACGACCTCGTCAGCGTGAAGCAGCAAGAGAGCGAGCAGGGCACGGTGCTGCCGCCGTGGCGGGGTCAAATCTACGCCGTCGGCTTCCACCTCGAACCTGCCCAGCAGCCGAAACTCCACTTCGTGCCAATTGTCTCACGCAGTCGGGTAATCCTCGCATTAGCCTCGCGTTAGCGGCGCCGGACACACTCGCCCAGTTCATCGAAAGAAGGGAGGGTTGTGCCGGTTCTTCAGCTGTCGCTCACCGAAGAGCGGATCGTCCTCCTCCTCGCTGCAGGGCGCAGCAAAGAAGAGATAGCCGAGGCGGTCGGCCTGGACGAACGAACGGTCGGCTGGCATCTCGAGCGGGCGGGCCGAAAGCTCGAACGGGCATCGGCCCTCCACAAGCGGGTCCGAGGAAACAAGCAGTGAAACCTCGGATCACAACGGAAGGAAGGAGCTCACAGATGCGCAAGACCCCGACACGTTTTCTCGTGGCTGCCGCCTCGCTCGTCGTGGTAGCGGCCTCGATCCTTGCGGTCACCGCTTCCGCTCAGTCGGGAGCGGCCAACCATCGAACCCGACCGTTCCACTTGAGAAAGGAATGCCCCCCCTCGAC
>Ga0307287_10000524_pt1 | contig 13583 bp, 14 predicted proteins | sample ER_DNA_141_FD_194485 | JGI IMG/M metagenome (GOLD analysis project Ga0307287, IMG submission 194485) | Bulk soil microbial communities from the East River watershed near Crested Butte, Colorado, United States - ER_DNA_141 | ecosystem: Environmental > Terrestrial > Soil > Floodplain | place...
CGAGGTGGAGCTCGCGCTCGAGACCTACGCCGGGGTGAGCGCGGCCGCGGTGGTCGGGGTGGCCTCGGAGCGCTGGGGCGAGGAGGTCGTCGCGTTCGTGGTCGCCGAGTCGGGCCGCGCGCCGAACGACGTCGAGCTGATCGCGCACGCTCGAACGCAGCTCGCCGCATACAAGTGCCCCAAGCGCGTCATCCCCATCGGCGAGCTTCCGATGAACGCGATCGGCAAGCTCGACCGTGATCGGCTCCGCGAGCTCGCGCTCGGCGGTGGGTAGTGAGGGCCACGCGATCCGTCGATGCCGCGCTCGAGCGCATCGACGCGTGGCAGGGGCCGACGAACGCGTTCGCGCAGGTGTTCGCCGAGGAGGCTCGAGCCGATGCCGAGCTCGACCGGGAGGGCCCGCTCGCCGGGGTCCCGATCGCGGTGAAGGACCTGTTCGACGTGCGGGGGCACCCGACCACGGGATGCTGCGCCGCGATCCCGCCCGTGCCCGCGGAACGCGACGCGACGCTCGTCGCCCGCCTCCGAGATGCCGGCGCGATCGTGATCGGCAAGACGAACCAGCACGAGCTCGCGGCGGGCGTGACCAATCTCGAGTCGGCCTGCGGACCCACCCGGAACCCGTGGGATCCGACCAGGATCAGCGGCGGCTCCAGCGGGGGTTCGGCGGTCGCGGTCGCGACCGGCATCGTGCCGATCAGCCTGGTCTCGGACACGGGAGGTTCGGCGAGGATCCCGGCGGCGTTCTGCGGGACGTGGGGGCTGAAGCCGACGAACGGACGCCTGCCGACCGGGGGGATGATGCCGCTCGCCCCCGAGATGGACTGCCCCGGACTGCTCGCGGCCTCGCTCGAAGATCTCCGCCTCGCCTGGGAGGTCCTGGCCGGTGAGCATGATCCTGGCCGCCCACCTCACGCCGTCGGCGTGCTGCTCGACGGGCGCTGGGCGCGCTGTCACGTCGAGATCCGCGCGGCGATCGGGGAGGCCTGTTCGCGGCTGCTCCGGGCGGAGGTAAGGGTCAACGACATCGGCGGCCTCGACCTCCCCGACGCCCATCACGTCTGGAACCGGCTCGCGTGGCCGTCGTTCGCCGAGCGCTACGCCGAGCTGCTGGACGACCCGTCGCTCGGCGGCGATACCGCCTCGCTGATCGCGTGGGGTTCGGCGCACCGGGATGAGCTGCCGGACGCCCGCGCCCGCGCCCGCGCGATCCGGGGCGGGTTCGACGCGTTGTTCCGAGCCGTGGATGTGTTCCTCACGGCGGCGACACCCTCCGTCGCGCCTCCGATCGACGCGCGGGAGGTCGACCTCGGCGACGGCACCACGATTGACGTCCACCGCGGAGGGCCGTCGTGGCACACCACCGCCGCGAACGTCGCGGGTCTGCCCGCGCTGTCCGTCCCATTCGCGACCTCGAGCGAGGGACTCCCGATCGGCGTCCAGCTGATCGGCAGGGCGAACGCCGAGGACGCGCTCCTCGCGGCCGCCGAGCTCCTCCGGCCCTCCGACGGCGAGCTGCCGCGGCCGGCGGTCCCGCGACGCTGATGCCCTATCATCCGGCGCGGCCGGCGTTCGGCCGGCGAGGGGAGGCGTGATGGATCTCGGCCTCGAGGGCGCGGTCGCGTTCGTGACCGGGGCGAGCAAGGGCATCGGCAAGGCCACCGCACGTCTGCTCGCGCAGGAGGGGTGCACGGTCGCGATCACCGCCCGAGGCAATGAGCTCCTGAGACGGACGGCCGACGAGCTCTCGGCGGAGACCGGCAACGAGGTGGTGCCGCTCCAGGGAGACATGAGCGTCGTCGAGGACGTGGAGCGGACCGTCTCGGGGGCGATCGAGCGCTTCGGGCGCATCGACGTCCTCGTGACGTGCGCTGGAAGCTCGCCGGGTGGCCTGCTCGAGAACCTGACGGAGGACGACTGGTTCAGCAGCCTGAACCTGAAGTTCATGGGCTACGTCCGTACCTGACGGCCCGCTCGGGCTCAGCGTGAACACCGTGAACCCCGGGCCGGTCAACACGGAGCGGTGGGACCGGCTCGAGAAGGCCTTCGCGCGCGACAAGGGGATAGGCCAGGACGCCGCGCACGTGCTCGCGCTCGGCAGCCTGCCGCTCGGACGGATCTGCGAACCCGAGGAGGTCGCCAACCTCGTCGCGTTCCTCGCGTCCCCGCGCGCGAGCTACCTGAACGGCGCGCACATACCGATGGACGGTGGGCAACGCAAGGCCCTGATGGACCTCTAGGTCACCGGACGATCTCGCCGCCGGCGCGCTCGACCTCCGCGATCGCCCGTTCGCCGTCCCCTTGCTTGAGATCCACCGCGCGGATCGCGTCGAAGAGCACCCGGACCCGGAAGCTCTCCTTGATCCCGTCGAGCGCCGTCGAGTTCACGCAGTAATCGGTCGCGAGCCCGCAGACGACCAGGCGGGTGACGCCTCGCCCGCGGAGGAGCTCGGCGAGCTCGGTCGGCTCCGTCTCCCCCGTCGTGGGATCCCGCATCGTGAACCCCGAGTACCCGTCCTCGCCGTTCGAGCCCTTCCGGACGACCGGACCGTCAACGTCGAGGTCGGCGTGGAACTCCGCGCCCCACGTGAACATGACGCAATGGTCCGGCCAGATCCCGCCGTCCTTGGCGAAGTGCGGGGTCGATGCGGGATGCCAGTCCGCCGTGTAGACGACGACGGCGCCGGCCTCCCGCGCCTTCGCGATCTGGGCGTTGATCGTGGAGACGAGGTTCTCGCCACCCCGGACGTACAGCCCGCCATCTGGATGCGCGAAGTCGTTCTGGACGTCGACCACCACGAGCGCGGTCTGTGCGTCGTAGGACGGATCGCCCATCGGTCCGGAAATGGTAATCCAGCTCCATGGCGACCGTTCAGTCTTCCTCGTTCCCTGGCTCGATGCTCCGGAGAGGATCGACGCCATCCGGGCGAGCGCGAAACGATTGAACCCAGAGAGGCCCCTTCGACCGCTTGGGTCGTGCCTGTGGGCCACGGTCGTCAGGAGTTTAGAGAGTTCATCCCATGCGGCGGCCCTCCCCCGCTAGGAGGACTGCGCGGCAAGCTCTCGCGTGGAAGGATCGTTGGCGTGGCAGTCATCGAACGGATCGGAAGTTCTGAGGCACGTCCCTACGTCGTCGCCTGGGGGACACTGACAGAGGAAGACGAGGGCCGCTTGCGAACGCGTGTCGCCGCTCCGCCTGATGTCGATGTCACCATCGATCTCTGTGAGGTCGAAGAGGTAACCGACGACGGGTGCGATGCCATCAAGAAGGTAGCGGAGGACATGGGTGGGCTCGGCCAGACGATGGTGGTGCTGTACCAGCCCGACCGCGAGGCGACGAGGTCCCTTGAGCGGACCGGGCTCCTCGAGGACGGTCGGATCATCTTCGTCGCCTCCTCTCCCGTGCGTCGCGTCAACGTCGACGCGTAGCAGTTCAGATCCGGGCGGGCATGCCGCTTACGCGGATCGATCGACACGCGGTCTTCGTGCTCCAGATTCCCGTCTCCGACACGCGTTCGCTGCGTCTTGTATCCAAGCTCCCGAACTCTCTGCGCTCCTTCGAGCCCGATCAATGGGAGGAAGTCGCCGAAGCCTGCCGCCGCCACTGTCGAGTGGTGAGTGAAGAATCCCATCAGTCACATCGATCGTGATCATCGCCGCCCCGTCACGAACAAGGCGTCGGACACAGGCTTGCCCGATTCCTCGGCTCGCGCCTGTGACGATGCCGATTCTGCCGGTGAGGTCCATGGTCAGCCCTTTCGATGCCGACGATGTCCCGCCATCCTTACCCGGCCGTGAAGCAACTCTCCAACAAGGTACATGGAGGAACTTGCGGCCAGGACGTTTCGCTCGTCAGGGGCTAGTTCAGCCGACCGTGCCCGAGCGTCGCCATGCCATTAGTGATGTTGGCTTCCGGGCGTCTCCGAACCTTCGTCCTCGGCCTTACCACCGGCGTGCGCCTTCCCGGCAGCCATGTGCTCAAGCGCGTGCTCCGGCGGCCCGCCCCCGTGGCCTACCGCCACCATCGGCTTGCCGCAGTCGCTGTGAGCCGCCTCACGGATCTGCGCAGGGGTACCGTTCGCGGCGACGGCGCTCACGTAATCCCCGTGCGTCCAGTTTCCCGGCAACGAGGAGACGGCCGTGAGATCACACGATCCGGCCGTGTGGAACCGCTCGATCGGCCCGCCGTGGACGCCGTCGTCCTGCTCGTTTCCCTCGGCCTTGTGATCCTGCTCGTTTCCTTCGGCCTTGTCATCCTTGGCGCCGGCCAGGACGCCGGCCGTGGCGATGCCCGACACGGCGAGGACGGACATGACCAGGAATGTTAGAACGCCTCGTTTCAGACCGGGTCTCGGTGTCCGACTAGGCAAAGAGCGGGTTGAATGAGTTGGCCCGTCAATCGACCGATCGGCCATTTCGGGGCCTGACGACGTACGACGCTGGGTGACATTCAATCGTGCGGCAAGGCCTAGGTAGCCGCTGTCCTGCCCACCCAGGTGGTTCACCCCGATCGGCACCAGCTCCTGGAAGTCGCGCTCCGCATCGCGCTTGAGGGCGGGATCGGGAAAGGGGATCCGACCCTCTGCCTCCTCGCCGAAGATCACCTCGATGGTGCAGCCTGGATGGATCGGACATGAGGAGAAGATGATCTTCACGGGCTCGGCCTTCGCGATCGTCTGCGTTCGGACAGCATCCAACGCGATCTACCTGGCGGGTATCGGCCCGAATGACCAGGGCAAGATAGGTCCTTCGACCGAGACAGCGGCGACCCCAAAGAGCCGATGTCTATGTGGCACACACGACCTACGCGAGTGCCCATGACGAACCCCAATCTCTCCGCAATTCGCTGGATCGACCTCGACGCGAGTCTGGCCAGCCTCTGCTCGTGGTGCCGCCACTCTGAGTTCATCCATACCGAGAGCGGACCCTGCTTGTTCAGTGAGTGCACGTGCCCACGCTTCTTTCCCATGGTCGAATCAGCCCCGCATGGCGAGTCGGCCGGCGAGTCCGCGACCTAGCCGCCGATGAGCTCGAGCCCGTCCGGGCGTCTTCCCCGTTCGCTGGGCGCACCGTGAACCCGCCCCGCACGGCGAGCCGGCGGCCTCAATCGAGGGGCGCGCCTATCTCACTCGCTCATAGCGAGTAGGTTGACCGTTGTGAGCGGTGGTGTTGGACAGCTGAGCGGAGTCGCCTTGGAATGCCGCGATCCCGCCGCTCTCGCGGACTTCTACAGCCGGCTGACGGGGTGGCCTGTGGTCCACGCGCACGGAGACTGGTACTCGGTGGGCGAGAGCGAGAACGCAGGCTTCCACCTGTCGTTCCAGCGATCGCCGGGCCATCAGCCGCCGACGTGGCCGGACCCGGCGTCGTCCATGCAGCTTCACTTGCATTTTCGGGTTCACGACCTCGACGCCGCCGAGCGAGCCGTGCTCGCCCTGGGCGGGACGATGTTTGACGATCAGCCGGGCGACCGCTCCCGAGTCTACGCCGATCCGGCAGGTCATCCGTTCTGCCTTGTCCCGACCCGAGATCGCACCGAGTAGCAGTAGAAGTGGACGGCCACGTCATGATCGCTGGCCGTGCCGCCGCCCCGTCGCGGATTCACAGCCGCCTATGCGGGGTACCGAAACGGTGGTACGCCGGATCTCACGATCCCATCGGGCGGGCTCGCTCGTCCGATCGACCCGCCGGGAGGTGAGGTGACATGCCAGAAGGCACCGTCAACGTGCGGTACATGGTGCATGACGTCGATGCCGCCGTTGAGTTCTACACGAAGCATTTCGGCTTCACGGTCGGAACGCACGCGGCACCGGCGTTCGCCGACGTGTTCCGTGGCAACCTGCGCCTGCTGCTCAGCGGGCCGTCCAGCTCCGCGGGGCGGCCGATGCCGGACGGGGCGAAGCCCGGCCCTGGTGGTTGGAACCGGGTCGAGTTCGTTGTGAACGACATCGAGGCCGAGGTCGAGCGTCTTCGCGCCGAAGGCGTGGCCTTCCGGAACGACATCGTCACCGGGCCGGGAGGCAAGCAGATCCTCCTCGAGGATCCTTCCGGCAACCCGGTCGAGCTGTTCCACCCCGCCGGCGAATGACGCCTCCCGACGAGAACAACCACATGTTCGCGATGCCGTAGTTGCCGTATCGAGCAGGCACGGGTGAAGATGCGCCCGTGGAGGTTCAGCCAACTCAGGGTGCTTGACAACTCGTTCGAGTACGGCGATTGCTAATGCCTGAGCACGTTGTCGGGCATGGAGGTTCTTTGGACCTCCTGCGGCAAGTCAGGAGCGTGACCACGAGGCGGAACGCCTCCGATCATGCCTCGGCGTGGGCTGACACAGAGTCGTTGTGCATGCAGTTTCATCATCACGACACGCGATTCGCTGCTTCGCTTGTCACACTTCGTCGCCTCAGGAAGGCCAGAGCGACCGCTCATGCAAACCAGCTGCTTCGACCGATACAGCCAGGAAGATAACGCGCCCCGGGGCCGCGCCGGGCAGCCCGTGGAAATCACGCCACTCAAGCGCTCCCTGAACGGGCCGATGAAGACGATGTGGCAGACAAGGCTTTCCTTGAGCCACACGGAGGAGCGACCCTCGATGTCGGAGCGCACGAAACCTGAGTCCGGCGGTAATCTCTGGCCATCGCCTGCGTCGGAAGTCTCTCCTCGTGCAACGTCTGAAGTCTCTCCACGGCTCAGCTCCGATATCCCGCTCCCGCCATCTGCGTCGCATCAGCGCCCGCCCTCGAAGCGTCGTCGGAGGCTCGTGGCACTCGCGCTGGGGTTCGTCGTACTCGCCAGCGTGGTCGCCGTGATCGTGGGAACGCGGTCTAACCCGGATGCATCCCCATCTGTGCCGCCCCACGGGGCGCCCGCGGTACCAGAGCTCGGCGCTCCGACAGGGCTGACCGCCAATCGGGCGGCTTTCCGCGTCCGGCTCGACTGGGAGGGCTCCGACGGGGACGTGATGATCTACCGGATCACGCGCAACGGGGATGTGGTGGGCACGGTGCCCACCGGCCGTACGCACTGGCTCGACACGGGTGTGTTTCCTGAATCACGGTATCGCTACGCCGTCCGAGCCCTGGATGCCTTCGGTGTCCCCTCCCGTCCCACGACGATCGCTGTGAGGACGCCGAATGCGCCCCTCGCCCTCGCCCGGATCCAGGGCCTCTACAACGTCACGCTGACCACCGACTCGAAGTTCGGGTACGGGACGTTCTCGGCGAGACACAACACGGGCTGGCGGTTCGTGCCCGTGTGCGACGAGGGGGCCTGTGACGTCGACTGGCGCGACACCAACTCGGACGAACTCACTGCCCGGCTCGACCGGACGGGAGCGAGCTACGAGGGCTCGGACAGCGGCCGGTTCAACATCCAGTGCAACGGTCATCCTCTGGTGTCCACTCTCACCATCCGGCTCCACGTGACACGGGCGAAGGTCGTGGGCGACACCTGGCGCGCGGCGGCGCTCGAGGGACATGTCACGCAGCGAGAAACTGCGCAGCTCGGCTGTCGGTCCGCGGGTGTGGACTACACGGTCCGCCTAGTCCTCTATCCGTAGTCGCCGGGGCTCGCCGACCGTCCGAGCGGGCGAGCACATCGGCCACCCGTTGATTTAGCGTCGGCACTTCGCTCAGGCGATCTGACAGTCCCACGAGTCGAGAAACCACGCCGTCCCGCATCATGGATGGCCTCATGGAAACCGCCCAAGCCGACCGGACGGAACCGGCCCTCGCCAACGGAGGCGAGGGCCGGCGGGACCTGTTTGGCCGCGGCGTGCGCCTGGTCGTCTCGTACATCCGGATGCACCCGCGGCCGTTCGCGATCGCCGTGTTCGGGGCGCTCCTGTACGCGATCGGCTCCGTGGCGGTCACGGTCGCCCTCGGGCGGGTGACCGACCAGGTCCTGCGGCCGGCGTTCACGCCCGAAGGCGTGGACGCCTCCAGCGTCTGGCTCGGGATCGGCGCGGTGATGGGGCTCACCGCCCTCCGGGCGCTCGGCATCGGGATCCGCCGCTACTACGGCGGCGTGACGGGAGCGGCCGTGGCCGCGACGCTGCGCGAGCGAGTCTCGGACCGATACCGCGACCTCGCGCTCTCCTACCATCGCACTCGGCCGACCGGCGAGCTCCTCGCGCACATGGAGGCCGATGTCGAGGCGGCGATCGAGGTCCTCTACCCGATCCCGTTCGCGATCGGGGTGATCTTCCTGGTCCTGTTCGCGCTCGTCTCGCTGGTGGCGACCGACCCCTTCCTCACGCTGATCGGGCTGCTGACGGTGCCGGCGCTCGGTCTGATGAATCGCTCGTTCGCCCTGCAGATGCAGGATCCCGCGCGGCGGGTCCAGGAGCGGATCGGCGACGTGTCCGCCGTGGCGCACGAGTCGATCGACGGGGCGCTCGTCGTGAAGACCCTCGGGCGCGAGCGCGTCGAGGTGGGCCGATTTCGCGAGAAGGCCGAGCAGCTGCGGACCGAGCGCGTCGCGGCCGGATACATCCGCGCTTGGTTCGAGGAGGCGCTCGAGGCGCTCCCAAACCTGGCCGTGATCCTGATGCTCGCGATCGGTGCCTGGCGGGTCTCGACCGGCGATATCACGCTCGGGACCCTCGTACAGGTCGTCACGCTGTTCGGCCTGCTCGCGTGGCCGATGCGCTTCGTCGGCTGGATCCTCTCGGAGCTTCCCCGAGCCGTCGTCGGCCACGGCCGCATCCTCGAGGTCCTCGAGCAGCCGGACACGATGACGCGGGCGGCTGAACCCATCTCGTTGCCGCCCGGCCCGCTCGATGTGCGGGCCGACTCGCTCACGTACGGCTTCGACGGCGCTTCCGTGCTCGACGAGGTGTCGTTCCACGTCGACCCGAACGAGTCGGTCGCGATCGTCGGGCCAACGGGTGTCGGCAAGTCGACGCTCGCGCAGCTCTTGGTGCGCCTGGACGACCCGTCGGGAGGTCGGATCCTGATCGGCGGCGTCGACATCCGTCAGAGCGACTCCGACGAGCTGCGCCGGGCCACGTCGCTCGTCTTCCAGGAGTCCTTCCTGTTCGCGACCACGGTGACCGAGAACATCTCGCTCGACTCCGGCGCGAGCCGGGACGAGATCGAGCGCGCCGCCGCGATCGCGCAGGCTGACCGCTTCATCCGCGCCCTCCCACATGCCTACGACACTGTCCTCGGCGAGCGCGGGCACACGCTTTCCGGCGGCGAGCGGCAACGCGTGGCGCTGGCCCGCGCGTTGGTCCGGCACCCCCGCGTGCTGATCCTGGACGACGCCACGAGCTCCGTGGACCCGACGATCGAGGCGGAGATCCTGGCCGGCCTTCGGCGGGAGCTGGAGACCACGCTGATCGTCGTCGCGTATCGCCTGTCCACGATCCGGCTCGCCGACCGTGTGCTCTTCCTGGAGGAAGGCCGCGTGCGGGCGACCGGCTCGCACGAGCAGCTGATGGCATCCCAGCCCGGCTACGCTTCGATGATCCGCGCGTACGAGCGGGGCGAGCGATGAGTGCCACGGCGATCGACGAGGCGCCAGTGGGGGCCCCGGGCCGCGAGGAGCTCCCGATCCCCGAGCACCTCACCAGCGCGTGGCGCGTCCTGATCGCCGGGCTCCGGCTCAGCCCGGAGCTGCGCCGGGGTCTCGTCCTCACGGTCGTCGTCTCGCTCGGCGCCATCGTGGGCAACCTCGTCGTTCCGATCCTGGTGCAGCAGATCTTCGACCACGGGTTCGAGGGCGAGTTCCGCCCGGGGTTCGTCTTCGGGCTCTGCGGCGCGGCGATCGCGCTGGTCTTCGTCGCGTTCGTCGCGGGCCGGACGGCGGCGCGCCGGCTGGTGCGGGCCTCCGAGGAGGCGCTGATGGCGCTCCGCGTGCGCGGGTTCGAGCACATCCACCAGCTCTCGATCGCGACGCAGTCGCGAGAGCGCCGCGGCGTGTTCGTGGCGCGCGTGACCGCGGACGTCGACACATTGTCCGAGTTCACCGAGGAGGGCGGGATCGAGTGGATCTGGGCGGTCCTGCAGATCTCGGCGACGCTCGTGATCATGCTGCTGTACTCGTGGCAGCTCACGATCCCCGTCGTGCTGATGGTCGCACCCCTGCTGCTGATCATGGGCAGGCTCCAGGGCAAGTTGTCTGAGGCGTACGACCTGGTGCGCGGGCGGGTCGGGGAGATGCTGGCCGAGGTCTCCGAGAGCGTGATGGGCGCCGACGTCGTGCGCGCATACGGTCTCGAGGACCGAGTGGACCAGCGGGTCAAGCGCTCGATCCACGACCGGTATCGGGCGCACGTTCTCGCGCACCTGCGGACGGCGAGGCTCTGGCCGATGGGAACGATCTTCTGGGGCCTCGCGCTCTCGACGGTCATACTGGTCGGCGCGACCTTCGGACCAGATTGGGGGCTCACGTTCGGCACTGTGTCGGCGTTTCTGTTCCTCGCCGACCTGTTCCTGCACCCGTTCACCGACCTTCCAGAGATCTACGCGCAGACCCAGACGGCGATCGCGGGGTGGCGCAAGATCCTCGCGCTGCTCGAGTTGCCGGTCGAGATCGCAGAGCCGACATCCGGGGTGACGCTGGGCCATGGGCCGCTCGCCGTGCGAGCCGAGCGCGTCTCGTACCGATACGGCGAGGGGCCGGTGGTGCTCCGGGACGTGTCCTTCGAGGTGTCGGCGGGCGCGCACGTGGCGATCGTTGGCGAGACCGGCTCGGGGAAGACCACGTTCTGCAAGTTGCTCACGCGGCTCGCGGATCCCCTGCGCGGTCGGATCGAGCTCGAGGGCGTCGACCTGCGCGAGGTTGCGCCGGCCTCGCGCAGGGGCGTGATCCGGATGGTGCCGCAGGACGGGTTCCTGTTCGACCTCACGGTGGGCGAGAACGTCCGAGCGGGCCGCGAGGGCGCGACCGATCGCGAGGTCGAGGCCGCGTTCGACGATCTCGGCCTCGGCGATTGGGTCGAGTCGCTGCCCACGGGCATCGACACGCGCGTGGGCGAGCGGGGCGAGTGGCTCTCGGTCGGCGAGCGCCAGCTCGTCTCGCTCGCGAGGGCGCAGATCGGCAACCCAGGCGTGCTGATCCTCGACGAGGCCACGAGCGCCGTGGATCCCGCCACCGAACGACGGATCTCCGAAGCGCTCCGTCGCCTTTCGGCGGGCCGCACCACGATTACGATCGCCCACCGCCTGAGCACGGCCGAGGGCGCCAACGAGATCTTCGTCTTCGACGCCGGGCACATCGTGGAGCGCGGCCCGCACAGCGAGCTCGTCGAGATCGGCGGGACCTACGCCGGCCTCTACCGCAGCTGGCTTGGCAACGTTCGGATCTGAGCCGCGAACCGCCCGTCACCCGCTGCAGGATCAAGGCATCCCTGGTCCAGGGCTCGGCGCCGGTCTCGCGCTGTCCGGCGACCCCGTAGTCTCTGGTTCACCATGCGTCTGGATGAGCCAAAGAAGCAACTACAGGAGCGTCTCGCCGGCATGCTGCGAGAGGCCGACCGCTCGAGTCCAGGCTGACGATGACGTCGCCCAGGTTCATGTGGCTCGTGGTGGCGGGCAGAGGTCACTCCAGCGAGCAGCGCGGCCTCACCGAGGACCTGGACGACGCGAAGGCGAACGTGAATGAGCACGCCGAGCGACTTCGTCGCGAGGGCCGGACCGACTGGTTCGGCTTCGTCTTGGACCTGGATCGGCCGACCGTCATCGCGCCGCCCGGCAGCACCCAACCGATGCTCGGGTGGGAGCGCGTGTACTTCGTCGACGGGCGCGACCGAGCGCGATCTTCGCCGAGCTCCTGAGCGACTGCGAGGAGGATCGAACGCTCCGGGCCATGTGGTCGGCATGCTGCGGGAGTCCGACCGAGGTCGTGAGGCGCCAAAGCCCACGTAATCCCGAACCGCACAACCGGACACCAGCGCAGCGCGGGGCGCCACGAATCTAGGTATCAGTCATCCGGCTGACTGCACCCGCGGTATGTAAACGAGCAATGGCCACGAGTCATAGTCGATTCGGAAGCTGGAGAGGATCATGGCCAGACTACTCACACAAGATGAACAACTCGTTCTTCGGCATCTCGTCTCGGGCGAGAGCAGTGAGGAGATCGCTGCCACCCTGGGGTGGCCGCTCCAGGCGGTACGGAACTGCACGCACGCGCTCATCACATGGGTTCTGGACGAACTGGGAGCAAGTGGGCGAACTCCAAGCGAATACCTCCCGGCCCCTCCTCCTCCGGTTGGAAGCGAGGGATAGAGCCGGGGACGGGATCGGCGCGAGGTCGTGGCGGGATTGGTCGGGGCTGCTGCTTCGGCCGTGGTTCGTGATCGGACGACCAGAGCACTTGGTTCGGTCCGGTGGCCCCGCGGGACCGGTTACCCAGCGCTACCCGGCTGGCGGAGGCGGCGGCATCTCTGGCACGAGGACGCCGGCGATCGGCATCGGCGGCAAAGGGCCAAGGACCGGTGGGGCAACAGCGCGTTCCTGAAGAGCAACGACGGAGCGCACGATCATGATCGCCAAGATCGCCGCGACGACCGTGACGCCGTTCGCGACGATCTCCCACGTGTCGTGACGGATGACGTCCGAAGGGCTCTTCAACAAACCAGCGCGGGCGATGAACCGCCCGAGCACACTCGCACCGAGCCAAAGGCCCCACCACCAGCCGATCACCCTCCAGGTGGCGACGACCCGTCCGTTGTCCCCACCATGGCTCGCCTTCCACAGCTCTCGCACCGTCTGGAACGGCTTGACCAGGTTCGCGAACGGGACGAACCACCACCCCACCGCCCATCCCGGAGTGAACTCGAGCTTCCTGTACGCGAGCTCGATCGCGTTTCGCTGCGCGCGGTGTTGCCACACACACCACACGATCCCCGTAACAGCGAACAAGACGAACCAGACGACCGCCGACGCGACGACCAGGGTGTTGGCTTGCTCGACCTCAGCCAGCGTCACGAAGTGGCCCTCCCTGGCGCGTTCGGCGAGGCGGATCCGATTGAGCAGGGCAAGCGCTTCGGCGCCGAGCAGGAAGCCCTGCGTGGCGAGCAATGCGACGACCGCGTCCGCGATCCGCCTCGTCGGTCGGATCCGGTGGGGGGCTTCCGATCGGGACACATAGGCTCCGGAGGGCCCGAAGACGCGGTCCCAGCGGTTCTCCCCAGACGACCCGAGAGGTGGATCCGATGGATATGGGTTCATGGCCGAACTCCAAGGTGCGATCAGGTCTGCACGGAGATGTATCGGGCCGGGGCCAAACGAGCCTTAGCATCCACCCATCGCTGGATTCGGGGCATCCTTCACTCGACGAGAGAGCGGCTGTGCTAGTAGATAGGGAATGGCCGATCGGTAGGGGGACGCATGAGTGAGGCTGTCAGCGTCGGACGGCCCTCGGGCGCGTTGCGGAAGATCCTCGTTCCGCTCGCACTTGCGCAGTTCATCTGCAGCTTCGCCGGCTCGAACATGAACGTCATGATCACCGACATCAGCGAGGACCTCGACACGACCGTGCAGGGCGTACAGATCGCGATCACCCTGTTCTTGTTGGTGATGGCAGCCCTGATGATTCCCGGCGGCAAGCTCACCGACCGTTGGGGCCGCAAGCGCTGC
>Ga0307287_10000527_pt1 | contig 13536 bp, 13 predicted proteins | sample ER_DNA_141_FD_194485 | JGI IMG/M metagenome (GOLD analysis project Ga0307287, IMG submission 194485) | Bulk soil microbial communities from the East River watershed near Crested Butte, Colorado, United States - ER_DNA_141 | ecosystem: Environmental > Terrestrial > Soil > Floodplain | place...
TGGCCGACCCGCGCGAGTTCATGGAGGGTCTGAAGATCGACCTGTACGGCGGGCAGGTCTTCTGCTTCACGCCGAAGGGCGACGTGATGAACCTGCCGGCCGGCGCGACGCCGGTCGACTTCGCGTACGCGATCCATACCGAGGTCGGGCACCGGACGATCGGCGCCAAGGTGAACGGCAAGCTCGTTCCGCTCGACTACGAACTGCGAACGGGCGACACGGTCGACATCCTGACCTCCAAGGCGCAGGGCGAGGGACCGTCGCAGGACTGGCTCCGATGGGTCAAGACGCCGCGCGCCCGCAACAAGATCCGGCAGTGGTTCAGTCGCGAGCGGCGCGAGGACGCCCTCGAGGACGGCCGGGAGCAACTCCAGCGGTTGATGCGCAAACAGAACGTTCCCCTCAAGCGGCTGGCGACGGAGGACGCGCTCGAGCAGCTCGCGGACGAGATGAAGTTTCCGACCCTCGAATCGCTGTACGTCGCGATCGGGGAGGGACAGGTCTCGCCGCAGTCGATCGTCGCCCGCCTGGCGCGGAGGGTGCAGGGCTCGAGCGAGGAGGACGTCACCCAGGTCCCGCTCGCGCGGCCGGTGCACCTCGGGCAGCCGAGTTCGACCGACGTGACCTCGGGCGTGGTGGTGCCCGGGTCGGAGGACGTGTGGGTCCGGCTCGCCCGGTGCTGCACCCCGGTGCCCGGGGACGACATCCTCGGGTTCGTCACGCGCGGGCAGGGCGTCTCGGTCCACCGCACCGACTGCCCGAACGCGAAGTCGCTCATCTCCCAGCCCGAGCGGCTGATCGACGTCACCTGGAAGGCCGGCAAGCCGACGTCCTTCGTCGTCGCGGTCCAGGTCGAGGCGCTCGACCGCACCCGCCTGCTCTCGGACGTCGCCACGGTGCTCTCCGATCACCACGTGAACATCCTGTCGGCGACCTCGGCCGTCGGCCGCGACCGGACCACGATGCTTCGGTTCACGTTCGAGCTCGCGGACATCACCCATCTCACCGAGATCCTCGGGGCCGTCAAGAAGGTCGAGAACGTCTACGAGGCCTTCCGCGTCGTGCCGCGTTGAGGGTCCTGCTCCAGCGCGTCCACCGAGCCTCGGTCACGGTCCGTGACGAGCTCGTGTCCGCGATCGGACCCGGCCTCCTCCTGTTCGTCGGCGTGGGAGCCGACGACGGGTTCGGCGAGTACGACCGGCTGGCGGAGAAGGTCTTCCACCTCCGGGTGTTCGAGGACGAGCACAGCAAGATGAACCGCTCGCTGTCGGACGTGGGTGGCGAGATCCTGGTCGTTCCGCAGTTCACGTTGTACGGCGACGTCCGCAAGGGCCGGCGGCCCTCGTGGGACGGGGCCGCCCCGCCCGAGATCGCCGAGGACCGGGTCGAGGCGTTCGCGAAGGCCCTGGAGGCCCGGGGCGCGACGGTCCGTCGCGGAGCGTTCCGCGAGCACATGTACGTCGAGCTCGTGAACGACGGCCCGGTCACCCTCTGGATCGATTCCGCGGGCTGAGGCGGCCCACGGAGCCATGCCCACGGGGCATGTCCGGACCGAGGAGTAGGCTCGTCCCATGAAGGGCGACCGGGTGGAGATCGTGGTCGATTCGGGCTCGGGGGTGCTGACCTACGAGATCGAGGCGACCAAGGCGGGGCGCCGCGTCGAGGTCGCCACGTCCCGCGGCGTGATCGAGGTCTCCGAGGTCACCAGGAACGGGGAGCCGGTCCGGAGCGGGCGGTTCATGGCCGATCGGGTGGTCGCCCTGGTGGAGCACCCCGCGCCGCCGCCATCGGTCCGGATCCGACGGGTGCTCAAGGGCCAGACCCAGCTCTGATCGTGTTCGGCCGCGGGTCGGGCGTCGACGCGGCGCTCGATAGACTTCCCCTCGATGTACCTGGACGTCTTCTCCGACAACTCGTTCGAGACCAACTGCTGGCTGCTCGGCGCCGACGGGACCGATGAGGTGGTGGTGGTCGACCCCGGGTTCTCGCCCGAACGCGTCCGGGCGATGCTGGATGCCGAGGACAGGCGTCCGGTCGCCGCGCTCGCCACGCACGGTCACTTCGACCACATCGGGTCGGCGGCGGTCTTCTGCGGCGACGACCTGCCCTTCTACATCCACGAGGCGGATGTCGCCGCGCTGACCGATCCGCAGGGGTGGGGAGCGGGGTGGCAGACGCCGCCCGTCCCCGTGAAGGACGTTCGAACGGTCGTCGACGGGGACGTCCTCACCTTCGCCGGGTTCGCGATCGAGGTCGTGCACACCCCCGGCCACACGCCGGGCAGCGTCTGCCTGTCCACGGACGGCCTCGTGCTCTCGGGCGACCTCGTGTTCGCGGGCGCGATCGGCCGGAGCGACTTCCCCAACTCGTCGCCGACCGAGATGGAGCGGTCGCTCGACCGCTTCCTCGAGCTGCCCGACCCGATCGACGTCCTCCCCGGCCACGGTCCGAGGACCACCGTCGGGCGTGAACGCGAGCGCAACCCCTTCCTCCAGGGGCGCTGAGTGGAGTTCCAACCGCCACGCGGGACCGACGACCTGCTGCCGCCGGTCTCCGACGCGATGCTGGGGCTGTACGAGGCCGCCCATCGGACCGCTCGACTGTACGGCTTCCGCTACGTCGAGACGCCGACCTTCGAGGACACCGAGCTGTTCGCGCGCACCTCGGGCGAGACCTCCGACGTGGTCACGAAGGAGATGTTCACGTTCCAGGACAAGGGGGGGCGATCGCTCACGCTGCGTCCCGAGCAGACGGCGGGCATCGTCCGCGCGTACCTGTCGCACACGCATGACCTGCCGACGCCGTTCAAGGCCTACCACGTGTCGCCGCAGTTCCGCCACGGACGGCCGCAGGCCGGGCGGCTCCGCGAGTTCCGGCAGTTCGGGGTCGAGACGATCGGGTCCGCCGCCCCGAAGGCCGACGTCGATACCGTCGCGCTCGGCGACCGGTTCCTCCGCGCGCGCGGCCTCGAGCGGATCGAGCTGCGCATCAACTCGATCGGCGATGCCGAGTGCCGGCCGGCCTACCGCGAGAAGCTGATCGCGTACCTCGAACCGCACCAGGCGGAGCTCGACGAGGACTGTCGTACGCGGCTCCGGACCAATCCGCTTCGCGTGTTCGACTGCAAGGTCGATGGGCAGACCCCGCTCGTGCTCGCGGCGCCGCTGATCTCCGACAACCTGTGCCAGGCCTGCGCCGAGCACTTCGCGGCGGTCCGCAACGGGCTGGACGCCGCGGGGGTCGCCTTCGCACACGATCCCCGGCTCGTCCGAGGGCTCGACTACTACACCCGGACGACGTTCGAGTTCGTCTCGGCCGCGCTCTCCCAGGCGCAGGGGACCGTGTGCGGCGGCGGACGATACGATGGGCTCGCCGAGGTGCTCGGCGGACCCCCGACGCCGGGCGTCGGATTCGCGCTCGGCCTGGACCGGCTGCTCCTCGCCCTGCGCGAGGAGGGAGCGGCGCTCCCCGGTCAGGTCGGGCTCGCGTGCTTCGTGGTCTCGATCGGCCCGGAGGCGACGGAGCTCGGAGAGCGGCTCGTCGACGAGCTCCGGAACGCGGGCATCCCGTCGGCGACGACGTTCGAGGACCGATCCTTGAAGGCGCAGCTCAGGCTTGCCGACCGCTCGGGCGCCGCGTACGCGCTGATCCTCGGGGAACGCGAGGTGGCGGCGGGGACCGCCATCATGAAGAGCCTCGCGGGTGGGGAGCAAGAGGAGATCCCGATCGGCGATGTGGTGAACTGGCTCTCCCGAACGGATTGGGCTGCAGAGCGATGAGGGCGCGGGCGACCCGATGAGCCATCTCAGGACGGCGATGCGGACGAACGCGTGCGGCGAGCTCCGGGCGGAGCACACCGGCGAGCGTGTCGCCCTCTGCGGATGGGTGTGGCGCCGGAGGGACCACGGCGGCGTGACCTTCGTCGATCTCCGGGATCGCGAGGGTCTGGTGCAGCTCGTGTTCCATCCCGAGGACGCCCCGGAGGCCCACGCGGCGGCGCAACAACTCGGCTCCGAGTCGGTGATCCGGGTCTCGGGCGAGGTCCGGCAACGCCCGCAAGGTACGGTGAACCCCGAGCTGCCCACCGGGGAGATCGAGGTGGCCGTGGCCGAGCTCGAGGTGCTCGCCGACGCCGAGACTCCCCCGTTCGTGATCGAGGACCGGATCGAGGCCTCGGAGGAGCTCCGGCTCCGCTACCGCTATCTCGACCTGCGACGTCCCGAGATGACCAGGATCCTCGCGATGCGGCACGCGATCAACCGCATCGTCCGGGACGAGATGGAGTCGCGGGGGTTCCTGGAGGTCGAAACCCCGCTGCTCGGCCGGAGCACGCCCGAGGGTGCCCGAGACTTCCTGGTGCCGTCGAGGTTGTGGCCCGGGACGTTCTACGCGCTGCCTCAGTCGCCGCAGCAGCTCAAGCAGCTGCTGATGGTGGCCGGTCAGGATCGCTACTACCAGATCGTCCGGTGCCTGCGCGACGAGCCGACGCGGGCGGACCGCAGCTTCGAGTTCACGCAGCTCGACGTGGAGATGTCGTTCGTCGACGAGGAGGACGTCGTCGCGGTGATCGAGCCCCTGTACGCGCGGATCGTGCGCGAGGTCCGGGGCGTCGAAGTCGCCATGCCGTTCCCGAGGCTGACCTACGACGAGATGATGGACCGGTACGGTACGGACAAGCCCGACCTGCGGTACGGGATGGAGCTCGCCGACGTGGGCGAGGCGTTCGCGGGGACGGGCTTCCGGGCGTTCGCGTCGGTCCTGGACTCGGGCGGACTCATCAAGGCGTTCGCGGCACCGGGCGGGGCCGAGCTGTCTCGCAAGGAGCTCGACGAGCTCGTCCAGGTGGCGAAGTCACGCGGCGCGGCCGGCCTGGTCTGGATCGCGGTCGAGAGCGACGGGATCCGATCGCCGGTCGAGAGGCACTTGTCGCCCGGCGAGATCGAGGGCGTGCGGCGCGCGACCGGGGCCGGGCCCGGCGACCTGATCCTGATCGTGGCCGACAACCCCGACCGCACGAACGTGGCGCTCGATGGGTTGCGCCGGCACCTCGCCGACCGGCTCGGGCTGATCCCGCAGGGGGAGTGGCGGTTCTGCTGGTACTCGGAGCCGCCGCTGTTCGACTGGTCGGAGGAGGAGGGCAAGTGGGTCTCGAACCACCACCCCTTCACCTCGCCGCTGACCGAGGACCTCACGCCCGGGACCGCGAAGGCACGTGCCTACGACCTGACGCTGAACGGGTTCGAGCTGGGGGGCGGGAGCATCCGGATCCACCGTCCCGACGTGCAGCGACGGGTGTTCGAGGTGCTGGGTCTGACCCCCGAGCAGACCGAGGAGCAGTTCGGCCATCTGCTGCGAGCGTTCAGGTACGGCGTGCCCCCGCACGGCGGCATCGCGATGGGGATCGACCGGTTGGTGATGCTGATGGCCGGCAAGGACACGATCCGAGACGTGACGGCGTTCCCCAAGGCGCAGTCCGGCGCCGACCCGCTCACCGGGGCGCCGGCCGGCGCGACCGAGGAACAGCTGCGTGAGCTCGGCATCGCGATCGTGGTCCCGACGAGGCACGACGAGGAGGGGGAGCCGGATGGTTGAGCTCACGGAATCCGACATCGACATGCTGTCGGACACGAACTACGCGACGTTCGTCACGGTGAACCCCGACGGCTCGCCGCACGCGACGATCACCTGGGTCGACGCGGCCGACGGTCACGTCCTGGTGAACACGGCGGAGGGTCGGGTCAAGCACCGTAACTGCGCGGCGAACCCGAGGGTCGCGATCACCGTCATGAAGAACGGCGATGCCTACGACTGGATCTCGATCACGGGAACCGTCGTGGCATTCGAGACCGGCGAGCACGCAGAGCGGCACATCGACGAGCTGTCGCACCGCTACGACGGCCATGGCTACAACTACACGCCGGGCCAGGTGCGCGAGATCCTGAAGATCCGGCCCCGGCGCATCATCCGCTACAAGGACTGAACTCGAGTGGCCGACGTTCCCCTCGCCGCCCGGATGAGGCCTCGAACCTTCGAGGAGTTCGTCGGGCAATCGCATCTGATCGGTCCGGGGAAGGCGCTCACCCAGCTGCTCGAGGGCGGCCACCTGCCCTCGATCGTCCTGTGGGGGCCGGCCGGAACGGGGAAGACGACGCTCGCCTACCTGCTCGCCGACGCTGTCGGCGCCCACCTGGTCCAGCTGTCGGCGGTCTCCTCGGGCGTGGCCGACGCTCGGAAGGTGATCGAGCAGGCCAGGGACGGGCTCTTCCGGACGGTGCTGTTCGTCGACGAGGTCCACCGGTGGTCGAAGGCGCAGCAGGACGTCCTCCTGCCGGCGGTCGAGGAGGGGACGGTCACGTTGGTGGGCGCGACCACCGAGAACCCGTACTTCTCGCTGGTGACGCCGTTGCTCTCGCGCTGCATCCTCCTGCAGCTGGAACCCCTGGCGCCGGAGGAGCTCCGCGCGTTGCTCGAGCACGCCCTGGCCGACGAGGACCGCGGCCTGGGCAAGCAGGGTGTCGCGGTCTCGGACGAGGCGTTCGAGCACCTCGTCGAGGTCGCCGGGGGGGACGCCCGGGTCGCGCTCACCGGCTTGGAGGCGGCGGTCCTCGCCGCGCGCTCGGCCGGGGAGGATTCGGTGACCCGCGAGCGCGCGGCCGACGCGGTGCAGAAGAAGGCGATCGTCTACGACCGACAGGGTGACGCGCACTACGACGTGATCTCGGCGTTCATCAAGAGCATCCGGGGGTCCGATCCGGACGCGGCCCTGTTCTGGCTCGCCCGGATGCTGGAGGCGGGCGAGGACCCGCGGTACGTCGCCCGACGGATGGTCGTGCACGCGAGCGAGGACATCGGCCTGGCCGATCCCCGGGCGTTGATGATCGCGGTGGCGGCCGCGCAGGCCGTCGAGTACGTGGGGCTGCCCGAGGCGCAGCTCAACCTCGCGGAGGCCGCGATCTACCTCGCTCGCGCCCCGAAATCCAACAGCGTGATCGCCGCGCTCGGGCGCGCGCAGAAGGACGCGGCCTCATCCGATCCCGTGCCGCTCCACCTCAAGGAGCCCGGCCACCCGGGGTTGAAGAAGCTCGGGTTCGGCAAGGGCTACAAGTACCCGCACGACTACCCCGGCCACCGGGTCGACCAGGAGTACCTGCCCGCGCGGTTCTCCGGGAACCGGTACTACGAGCCGTCCGGGGAGGGGGAGGAGACCGACGCGCCCGACGGCGGCGCGGCCGCGATGCCCGAGGGGACGGCGGAGCAGGCACCCCCGGTATGATGCGCGGACCCGGAGCCCGCCGAGCGGGCCACGTCGTCGGCCACAGATGAGGGGGAGGGCGGGACCGTGGGCATGATCGCAGCGCTGGACGGAGGAGACATCGCCCTCATCGTGCTCTCCGCCTTCTGGGGGCTGCTCGTCCTGTTCCTGTGCGTCGTCCTCATCAACACGTTCCGTGTCCTCGAGAGCACGAAGATCCTGATCGACGTGATGCGCGAGGAGACGATCCCGCTGCTGCGCGAGGTGAAGGGGTCCCTGGAGCGCACGAACCGCGAGCTCGATCGCGTCGACGTCGTGCTCGAGGCGGCCGGGGAGGTCGTCGGACGGGTCCGGCGGATCTCGGGGCTGGTCGAGGAGGTCGTCTCGGGTCCGTTGGTCAAGCTGATCTCGCTCGGCGTGGGGGTCCGCAAGGCGACGAGCCGTTTCGGCGGCAAAGGCGGCAGGGGCGGCAAGAGCGGCAGTGGCGGCAAGCCGGGGACCGCGTGAGGCGACTGTTCTGGCTCGCGCTCGGCCTGGGGGCCGGGGCGGCCAGCGCGATCCTCGCATCGAGGTTCGTCCGCAAGCAGACCGCGAAGGTCGCGCCGGCCAACCTCGCTCGTGAGGCGCGGGGCGGCATGCTGGACCTCGCCAAGCTCGTCTCGGACTCGCTCGCCGAGGGCAAGGCGGCGATGCAGCAGAAGGAAGACGAGCTTCGCTCGGAACTCCGATAGCGTCGGGCGAACCACGCAGGCTCGCCTCGCGTATCTCAAGGCGAGAGACCGTGGTCATCCGATTCGCCTCGCTCGTCCTCGTTCTGACGCTCGCCGCCTGCGCGTCCCGAACGTCGCTCGCCGGCGGGGAGTCGATGATGGGGCCGACCCGGAACGCGACGTCGACGGCTGAGCCGAGCGCGATCGCGCTCCAGGGAACCTTCGTCAAGCTCACGGGCTTCCCCTGCCACCGGAGCGATCCCTACGTGGGCGGGGAGACCGTGACGTTCCGAGGAAGTGACGGTACGCGGACCGTGATCGTGACCGGAAGCGCGAACTGGATCGGACTCCCGGCCACGTCCAAAGCCCCCCTCGGCCAGTGCCGACAGGTGGCGCGCTTCACCGCCGAGCTCCCGCCGGCAGTGCGCTACGTCGTCGTGATCAACGACCACCGGCTCCCGGCCGTCACGCTCGCCGAGCTGCGGGCCGAGGGCCTGCGCCACACGTTCCGGCTCCCATCCTGAAGCCTTCGGTCCGATGGTTTCAGGGCGGCGCAGGCACGCCGCTAGACTGTGCCGCCATGGAGGGCGATCGGATCCGCGAGGAGTTCCTGCGCTTTTTCGAAGAGCGCGGGCACAAGCGCGTCCCGTCCTCGTCGCTGATCCCCCCGCCCGAGTCGGGGCTCCTGCTCACCAACGCCGGGATGAACCAGTTCATCCCGTACTTCCTCGGGCACGCCCCTGCGCCATTCCCTCGGGCCACCACCGATCAGAAATGCTTCCGGGCGCTGGACATCGACAACGTCGGCCACACCGCCCGGCACCTCACGCTCTTCGAGATGCTCGGGAACTTCTCGTTCGGCGACTACTTCAAGGCCGAGGCCGTGGCCTGGGCGTTCGAGCTCGTGACCGAGGGGTACGGCATCGACCCCGACAGGATCTGGGTCACGGTACTCGAGGAGGATGCGGACGCCGTGGCGGCATGGGACGCCGTCGGACTGCCCTCGTCGCGCATCGTCAGGCGCGGAAAGCTCGACGAGACCGGCGAGTTCGCCAACTTCTGGTCGACGCATGCGCCGGGGCCGTGTGGTCCGTGCTCGGAGATCTTCGTCGACCGCGGTTCGCGATTCGGGCCCGACGGTGGCCCCGACGTGGACGAGGAACGGTTCATGGAGATCTGGAACCTCGTGTTCATCCAGGACGAGACCGACGACGGCGTCAACGTCATCGGACCGCTCCCTGCCAAGAACATCGACACCGGCTCGGGCCTGGAGCGAGTTGCCACCGTCCTGCAGGGCGTGGACAACGTGTTCGAGACGGATCTGCTCGGCCCCCTGCTCGAGGTCGCCGAGTCGCTCGCCGGAAGGAAGCACGGCCTGGACGAGCGGGACGATGTCTCCCTCAAGGTGATCGCCGAACACGGTCGCGCGACGACGTTCCTGATCGCCGACGGCATCCAGCCGTCGAACGAGGGTCGCGGCTACGTCCTGCGCCGGATGCTCCGCCGTGTCGTGTCGCACGCCAGACGGATGGGCATCCAGCGCGACGTGATGCCTCCACTGGTCGCACGGACGGTCGAGCGATTCGGCCATGCCCATCCAGAGCTCGCCGAGAACCGCTCCTACATCGAGCAGGTGGTGACGTCGGAGGAGGAGCGCTTCGCCGGCACGCTTCGGCAGGGGATGACGCTGTTTGAGGCTGAGATCGGCAAGGTGGCCCAGACCCGAAGACTGCCGGGAGACGTCGTGTTCATGCTCCACGACACGTTCGGCTTCCCGAAGGAGCTGACGCGCGAGCTCGCGGCCGAGACGGGCCTCGAGATCGACGAGGCCCGCTTCGACGAGCTCATGGCCGAGCAACGCGAACGCAGCCGGAGCGCGGCAAAGGGACGAGCCGAGGAGCAGCTCGCCGAGGTCGCGACGGAGGCGGGCAAGACGGAGTTCGTCGGGTACCAGACGCTCGAGTCCGACGGAAGGGTGCTCGCGCTGATCGGGCCCGGCGGGAGGGGGCCGGTCGCGGGCGAGGGCGAGGAGGTCCGCTTCGTCCTGGACCGGACCCCGTTCTACGCGGAGTCCGGCGGTCAGGTCGGCGACCACGGTGTCCTCCGGACGCCCGGCGGGACGATCGATGTGACCGACACGCAGTTCGGGCCGGGCGACATCATCGTCCACACCGGTGTCGTCGGGTCCGGTGAGATCCGCGAGGGCGAGGAGGTGCACGGCGAGGTCGACGCCGCGCGTCGGGAGGCGACCGCCCGGGCTCACACCGCGACGCACATCGTCCACTGGACCCTGCGTCACGTGCTGGGCGATCACGCGCGGCAGGCCGGGTCGCTCGTCGCGCCCGGACGTCTCCGGTTCGACTTCCCGCACCATTCGGCGGTCCCGCGCGACGTCGTGGAGGAGGCCGAGGAGCTGGCCAACCGTCGGCTGGCCGAGGACGGCCAGGTCACGATCTACGAGACGACGATGGACGAGGCCAAGAACCAGGGCGCGATCGCGCTGTTCGGTGAGAAGTACGGCGACTTCGTCCGGGTCGTGGAGGTGGGGGACTACTCGATCGAACTCTGCGGAGGGACGCACGTCCACCACACCGGCGAAATCGCGCTCGTGCGCATCCTCCACGAGGCCTCGATCGGCGCCGGCATGCGGCGCGTCGAGGCCCTCGTCGGCCCCGATGCCCTGCGCGAGATCAACATGGAACGCGACCTGCTGTACGCCATCGCTCGTGAGCTCGGCACCGACCCGAAGGGCGCGCTCGAGCGTGCCCGCCACTACGCCGAGCGCGTGAAGGAGCTCGAGGGCGAGCTCGGCAAGCAGGCGAAGCGGGAGCTGAAGGATCGGGCGGAGCAGCTCGCCTCCGGTGCGAGGGTGGTTGAGGGCGCGAAGCTCGTCACCGCCGCCGTCGATGCGGACGCCGATGAGCTGCGCGCGCTCGCGCAGGACATGGCGAACCGCCTCGAGGCTCCGGACGGCGCGGCCGTCGTGCTCGGGACTGGACAGGGTGGTAAGGCCCTGCTGGTGGCGGCGAGCACGAAGAACCTGATCGCCAGGGGCGTGACGGGGCCGGACCTGCTCGAACCGGCCGCCAAGATCGTGGGCGGTGGCAAGGGGGGCAAGCCCAACCTCGCGTTCTCCGGCGGCCCGAAGGGGGACGCGTTCCAGGAGGCGCTCGATGCGGTCGAGCCACGTCTGAAGGAACTGCTCCAGTCTGGTGGGTGAGCCCGGCAGGGTCCTCGGGCTCGATCTCGGGGACGCGCGGATCGGGGTCGCGATCTCGGATGACGCGCGGCGGATGGCGGTACCGCTCGGCACCGTCCGGACGGGTGCGCCGGCGGACGTTCGCGCGATCGCCGACCTCGTCCGGGAGCACGGCGTCACGGTCGTCATCGTCGGCCATCCGCTGCTGCTTTCGGGGGAGGCGGGGGAGCGGGCGCACCACGCCGAGCAGTTCGCGGCGGCGCTGACGGGGTTCCTCGAGGTCCCGGTGCTCCTGCAGGACGAACGCCTGTCGACCGTGGAGGCCGAACGCGCCCTGCGGGAGAGCGGGACGAGCGGTCGCGATCGTCGGCGGATGATCGATCGTTCGGCCGCGACCGTGATCCTGCAGGCCTGGCTCGACACCGACCGGCACGTCTGACCCGACGCAAGGGTTGCCCCCGGACCGAACTGGGAGCCGACGCCGGCCGCTATGCTGCCTTGCCGATGCAGGACGCCCCCCCTCCGCAGCGCGATGACGACGCTCGCCCGCGCCACCGATCCGAACGGCGCGCCAACTGGGGCTTCCGCATCTTCCTCATCGTCTTCGTGGTGCTCGCCGGCCTGGCCATCGCCGGCAACCGCTACTACGGCTGGTGCTCGGAGGCCTCCGGGCCGAGGGACCCGGTCGCGTTCCAGGTCCGCAAGGGGGCGAGCGGGTCGGAGGTGGTCCACGATCTCCACGACGAGGAGGTCATCCGGTGCGGCCTTGTGTCGACGTGGCTGCTCCGCCGGAGCGGTCTCGAGGACTCGCTTCGCGCGGGGAGCTTCGAGCTGACCACGAACATGACACCCCAGCAGGCGTTCGAGATCCTCACGACCCCGCCCGAACCCGCCCCGACGGTCCGCCTCACGATCCCGGAGGGATACCGGCTGACCCAGATCGCCGATCGCGTTCAGCATGACCTGGGGATCCCCGCCAAGCGGTTCCTCGCGGCGGCCGAGGAGGAGGATTGGTCCTTGCCTCCCTATCTCCCCGAGGACGCCGCGAGCATCGAGGGCTTCCCGTTCCCCGAGACCTATTTCGTCCGCGAGGACGCCGACGCCGACGTGGTCATCCGGGAGCTGCTCGACCAGTTCGGCACCGAGGCCGAGTCGTTGCCCTGGGCCAACGCGGAGGAACTCGGGGTGACGCCGTACGAGGTGGTGATCATCGCGTCGATGATCGAGCGGGAGGCAGCGCTGGATCGCGAGCGACCGATCATCGCGGGCGTGATCTACAACCGGTTGAAGCTGGGGATGACCCTCGGCATCGACGCGACGCTTCTGTACGACGACCCGACGCCGGATGGCCAGCTCAGCTTCTCCGACCTGGAGTTCGACAGCCCCTACAACACGCGGATCAACGCGGGCCTGCCGCCGACGCCGATCGCGAGCCCGGGCCGAGCCTCGCTCGAGGCGGCGCTCCAGCCGGCGCACACGCCCTACCTCTTCTATGTGCTGTGTGGCGAGGACGGGCACCACGCGTTCGGGAAGACCGCCGCCGAGCACGAGGCCAACCGGATCCGCTGCGATGAGTGACGTCCCCGACCGACCGGGGCGCGTCCGGGGTTCGACGCGCTCGGTCGGCGTGCTCGGGTGGCCCGTCGAACACAGCCTGTCGCCGGCGATCCACAACGCCGCCTTCGTCGCGCTCGGCCTGGACTGGGTCTACGTCCCGCTCCCGGTCGCGCCCGCCGAGCTTCCGAGCGCGCTCCGTGGACTCGGCGCGCTCGGATTCGCGGGCGCGAACGTGACGATGCCGCACAAGACGCGGGCCGCCGAGCTGATCGAGGACCTTTCCGAGGACGCGCGCCTCCTGCGGGCGGCCAACACGATCGTCGTGGGCGCCGACGGGCTCGCGGGCCACAACTCGGACGCGGTCGGGTTCGAGCGGTTCCTCCGCGAGGACGCGGGGTTCGACGCGTCCGGCCGGTCGGCGCTGCTTTTCGGGGCGGGGGGAGGCGCACGCGCGTGTGCGCTCGCCGCCGCTCGAAGCGGTCTGGCGAGCCTGTCCGTCGCCGTGCGCGAAGCCTCACGGGCCGACGACCTGCGCGCCGCGCTCGAGGGCTCGGCCACCGGGGTGAGGGTGGTCGCGTTCGACGACGCCTCGGGGTTGGAGGTCGACCTGATCGTCAACGCGACACCGCTGGGCATCCACGGTGAGGAGCTCCCGCTCCCGCCGCTCCCGCCCGGTGTCATCGGGGTCGACCTGCTCTATCGGCCGGGCGTGACCCCGTTCCAGCGTGCCGTGCGCGACGCGGGAGGCGCGGCGTTCGGTGGCCTCGGGTTGTTGCTTCAGCAGGCGGCGATCTCGTTCGAGCTCTGGACCGGTCAGT
>Ga0307287_10000528_pt1 | contig 13514 bp, 14 predicted proteins | sample ER_DNA_141_FD_194485 | JGI IMG/M metagenome (GOLD analysis project Ga0307287, IMG submission 194485) | Bulk soil microbial communities from the East River watershed near Crested Butte, Colorado, United States - ER_DNA_141 | ecosystem: Environmental > Terrestrial > Soil > Floodplain | place...
CGAACGTGAGCGCGTCCTCATTCTCGTTCAGGACTTCCAGGCCAAGCCGATCATGGTAGAACTCTTTGGTCGCGGCGCGGTCAGTCGAGAGTAATACCGGATAAATGGGATGCGCTCCAAGCATCGTCCACCTCTGATCTTGTTGTTTTGATCTTTGTTTGATCTTTGTTGGTTGCTTTGTCTCTGCGGTGTGGTGCGCGCGACAGCCCATCACCCTACCCATCGACGTCGACGCCCAGATGTGTGGGCTCACGTGCCGAAAGCCCGCCGACACGAGCACAGACAGCTTTCTTTGTTGGCCAGATGATCCCGCCGCAAACAGGAACACCCGAAATCCAAACCACGGCGGGAACGAAGGTGGACGTGTACGCGGTGTGCGAAGTGCTGATCAACGCCCACGCCCAGTCAAGTACTACCGAACCGGGCTGACCGCTTGCGAACCGAGTCGGGAGCATCTCTGGGCTCATTGGGAGGCTCGATTTCGGGGCTTCTAAGAATTTAAGCCGACGTCGATGACTTAGCCGAGCAGCTCGGGTCTGATACGACGAAAGACTACAAAGCAGCCTCAGGAGGAGAGCATGAGAAAGCTCGTCGTTACCCAAAACATCACCGCCGATGGCTCGATCGAAATGCTTGGAGACTGGTTCGACCCACAGGGACAAGCTGATCAGTCAGACCTTATTGAGGAGGTACACCGGCAGGACAGTCACAGTGACGCGTTCCTTACCGGTCGGCACACCTTCGAGGCAATGCGCGGCTACTGGCCTGAACAGACTGAGGATCCGACCGGCGTCACGGCCTATCTGAATGATGTGCCCAAATACGTGGTGTCTTCGATGATCAACGACCCGCAATGGCAGAACACCACGGTGCTGTCGGGGGACCCGATCCAACAAGTACGAGCGTTGAAAGAGCAACAGGGTCAAGACATCGTGATCACCGGCAGCATTTCGCTGTGCCACACCTTGATCGAAGCTGGATTGGTCGACGAGTATCGACTCTTCGTCTATCCCGTTGTGCAAGGTCGTGGCCGACGGCTGTTCCCGGACGGATTCGAGCTTGCCAAGCTCCAATTGCTCGAGAGCCGGACCTTCGGCGACATCGTCTACCTCCGCTACGCCGCCGCATAGGACCGGCCGGAGAGCTAACCTCTCCACATTCACTGTCGTACCATCCTCGCAGCGTAGACGTGCGGTTCGACTCCCGCGGCCGTAGCCTCCTGACGCAGCACTTGGCGAGCTTGCTCAGTGTCGTGGCCCTGCTGGATCAGCATCCCGATGGCTCGATTGAGCACGGTCAGTTCGGCGAGGCCGGTCAGCTGGGACACGCGGGAGAGCAATGGAAGATCAGTGTCGAGCTCGATCACTCTCCGGTGACCGTCAACACGTGGTCCACCAGGATCAGCGTTATCCGCTGCTGAGAATTGTTGGTCAACGGGGACACCGCCAAGGGCGTGGCTCAGGTCGGCGGCTAGATCGGTGAACGCACCGGCGACGCCGGCGTAGAAGACAACTCGGCTCTCCCCATCGACCGTCGGCGAAACCATCCCGAGGGGAAGACGCAGCGACGTCTCGGCCGATACGTCGTGACCGTCAGTGAAGGCGGCGAGCGTGACCTGCCACTCGTTCTCGACAATTGTGAGCTGGAAGCCGCAGTAGGAAGTGGCCGTCGAGCGCAGCGCCGTGGTCAGCGCCAGCAGGGTGTCGTCGAAATCCTGATCATCGTCGCCGATGCTGACCGTGAGATCGTGAAGGTGCGCAAGTAGAGCCGTCGGGAGAACCACGCTCGTACTCCGAGGAAGCGGATCCGCCCGCTGATCGTGTCTGCATGAACTGGCTCAGCGAATCGCCAAGACCACTGGCGGCGGCTGCGCGGACCGGGAGGGTCAAGATAGCCGCGTCGACTTCGACTCTACGCTTGCATCCCGAGGGCGGCTAAATCACGACGATTCTCTACTTTGTCGGTTTCGGGCTCGCGCCCGGGCGACCGCCTCGTCCACGATCTGTCTAGCTACCTCCGCGAGCTTGCGATGCTCGTTCTGGCTCAGTGAACGTAACCGCTCGATGGCCTCATGTTCGGTGCTGCCACTTCGACTCATCAAAATCCCAATAGCCCGGTCAATGACACCCCGAATTTCTAGGGCCGACTGCAGCTGGTTGGCCAGCCGTCGGGTCTGTGCGAGGACATAGGCGTTCTGTACGGCGATTGCGGCCGGCACAGCGAAGATCTGGCCGAGTTCGGCTGCCCGGTCGTCAAAGGCATTCTTGTCGTGGGCGTAGACGTTCATTGCGCCGACGACCCTGTCGGGCGTGATCAACGGCAATGACACGACGCTATGTACGCCGAGCCGGGCGACCCGGCCGCCGAACCGCGGCCACCGTGGATCTCCGCCGAGAGAGCCTGACAGGACGGTGTGACCCTCACGGGCGGCACTGATGCAGGGGCCCTGGTCCATCGCGTACTGAATGTCGTCGACTTCGGTGACAAACGGGGCAGTCGCCACGATTGTGTCGGCCCTGTCCTGCTCGAGCAACGTCAACCCAGCACCGTCTGCACCGGGAATGGCTCGTACGGCGTAGGTGGCGACCTGGGTCAGCAAGTCCTCAAGCGGAAGCCGGTCCGATGCCAACCGGGACAGACCAGCGAGGCTCTCGCGGAGATCCTCTTCCTCGGCCTGAGTGTCGTGACCCGACGGTCCGATCTCGTCATTGTCGTCGAAGTCCATGGTCCTCTTCGCACGCTCATGGTTGCGGTGGCATTGATATGACCGCTATCAGGGAAAGCCTATCGCGGTCCTGCGATCCCGTTACCCGTCGAGCGAACGCTCATCGCTGATTGACTCCGGCGATCACGTTGCAGATTGACTTTGCGTCCACTGGGTAGACTGCAGCCACTGTATTTCGCAGTCGGTCTGGGGCTGGAGACGCCGTGTAAGCTCACCGCGGCTCCCGAAGCAATCCCGCTGTCGCCCAGACTTTTTTCCGGGAAGTCCGCTACGAACGGCACTCCCTGATGACGTCTACACTCAACCCTGCTGCGCCGACGACGGCCTCTGATTCAGCCACGAACGCCCGAGCCGGCAGCTCTTTCACGGCCCTCACGCGCCGCGTGCACGAACTTGATCTCATGCGCCGTCGGTACGGTTACTACTGGACCAAACTGGTCGGCGCCCTGGTCATCTTGGCCGCTTGGGTGCTCGCCTTCATCTGGATCGGCGATAGCTGGTGGCAACTGGTCAGTGCCGGTGTGCTCGCGATCATCATGACCCAGCTAGGGTTCCTGGGCCACGACGCTGCCCACCGGCAGATCTTCAAGTCCGGCCGGTGGAACGACTGGGTAAGCATGATTATCGCAAACTTGCTCGTTGGCATCAGCTACGGCTGGTGGCGAAACAAGCACAACAAACACCACGCCAACCCGAACAAGGTCGGTTCAGATCCTGATGTCGCCCTGGGTGCCATCGCTATGACCCCTGAGCAGGCAAGCAAGCCCCGTAACCGACTGATGAAATGGCTGGTGTCTCACCAAGGCTGGTATTTCTTTCCCATCCTGCTGCTCGAAGGCCTTTCACTCCGCTCAGAAGGGTTCCGCCGCGTGGTGAAGCGCGGACCCGTCGAGCACCGATGGGTCGAGTTCACCCTTCTGATGGTTCGCCTTGGCAGCTTCGTCACTCTCGCGTTCCTGGTGTTGTCGCCAGGCAAGGCCGTCGCCTTCATAGCCGTTGAACTGGCCGTGTTCGGCTTCTACCTGGGCTCATCGTTTGCACCGAACCACATCGGAATGCCGCTGGTCTCGCCACGACTGAAGTTGGACTTCCTGCGCCGTCAGGTCCTGATGAGTCGCAACATCAGCGGCGGACGCTTCATGTCGATCCTGATGGGCGGTCTCAACTACCAGGTCGAACACCATCTGTTCCCCTCGATGGCCCGCCCAAGCCTTCGTAAGGTGCAACCTCTGGTCGCTGCGTACTGCGCGGCGGAAGGGGTGCCATATACCCAGACGACGCTGTGGCAGTCCTATCGCGTGGTCATCCGCTACCTGAACACCGTCGGGCTGCGCGGGCGCGACCCCTTCCTCTGCCCGCTGGTGGCGCAACGCCGCGCCTTGTGACCGTAGGGTCACCAAACATCTGGCAGACTAGACGCGCTGTTGCAATTCTTGAGCCGTGGTCAGTGCTACGCCCCTGAGATTTTGCGTGGGCGTGGATTAGGTCTGACGTCCGACAGCACTCCGATGGTCGCACAGTGCGACGTCGAGATTGCTAGGAGATGTGCCATGGCACAAGGAACCGTTAAATGGTTCAACGGAGAAAAGGGTTTCGGCTTCATCGAGGTCGATGGCGGCGGCGCGGACGTGTTCGTGCACTACAGCGCAATCGAATCGAGTGGCTACCGCTCCCTCGAAGAGGGTCAGCGTGTGGAGTTCGACACGACCCAAGGCCCAAAGGGTCCCCAAGCGGACAAGGTCCGCGCTCTGTAGGTGCGGCTCCGCGTTGTGAAAGAAGCGTCGGTCATTCGGCCGACGCTTCTTCGCGTCGTACGTCAAGTCTTTATCCAAGCGACCGGGCTGCGTACCAGCGCTCGAGCTCGGCAAAACCCTCGTCGAGGGAGACCCGCGGCCGCCACCGAAGGATCTCGCGGGTAAGCCGCTGGTCGAACCAGTGCGCCGTAGACAACTGCTCAACCAGGAACCGGGTCAGCGGCGGATCATCCCGGGCGCCGGCGGGCATGAAACGGTCCTGGAGCGCCCACAAGGATTCGACAGCCGCTCCGCCCAAGTGAGCCAGCCGCACAGGCACGTGCCGGGTCGGGACGCGGACGCCCGCCGCCCGGCACACAGCGGCCAAGATCTCGGCAACCGGACGCGGTTCGCCGTTGGTCACGACCAACGCGTGGCCGCGCACCTCCAGGCAGTGATCCAGCGCCGCGAGCAGGGCATCCACCGCGTTGCTGACGTAGGTCGTGTCGATCAGCGCCGCACCCGATCCGACCAGTGGGAGCCGGCCGCGCTGGGCCCGATCAACGATCCGCGCGATCAGCTGCGTGTCGCCCGGGCCCCACACCAGGTGCGGCCGGATCGCAACGACGGCGAGTTCGCCGCCGTCGGCACCGAGCGCGACCCGCTCAGCGTGGGCCTTGCTGCGGGCGTACGGTCCGCGTGCGGTCGTCGGGTCCGCAGGGTCGGCGCCGCGGCCCACGAGGGACTTGCCTGGATGAGCCACCGAGGGAGAGGAGACATGCACCAGACGTTCCACTCCGGCAGCCAGGCAGGCATCGACGACCGCTCGGGTACCTCGGACGTTGATCCGTAGGTACTCGTCCTCGGGTCCCACGACGTTGACCTTCGCGGCGAGGTGGATGACGGCATCGTGCCCGGTCACAGCCGCCCGGACAGCGTCCGCGTCGGAGACGTCGGTCAGCACTTCTGGCAGCCCGAGACTGGCGGGGCGCCGCTGCAGGACGGTCACGCCGTCGCCCCGGTCGGCCAGGGCGAGCGCGACTCCACGCCCCAGCATCCCGGTAGTCCCCGTGACCAATACCCGCACGCTGGAATCTCTTACGGACGGCCCACCCGGGCGCCGGAGAGTACTCCGCCGGCCCAGCGGGCGAGTCGAGACCGGTCGATCTTCGAGGCGTGCCGGATGTCGACGGGGAGGGACTCCACGGTCAACACCGCCGCCAGGGAAAGCTCCGCGGCGGCCCGTACGGCACGGGCAAGTTCCTCGTCCGCCAGTCCGGCTCGGGCGGGTGCTGCAGTCATCACCACGGCCAGAGGCTGCTGGGTGCCCTGGGGACCGACGCCGACGAGCGCGGCCCCTGTCACCGGCGCTTGGGCCTCGATTCGTTGTTCTGCTCCGACGGGGGTGATCGGTCCGTCGGCGGCGGTGATCACGTGAGCAAGCCGGCCCTCGACCCATAAGCGTCCGGCGGCGTCCAGGTGACCGACATCGCCGGTGCGGTGCCAGCCGGGATCGCGCGAACTGGCCTGCTCCGTGGCCCACAGCCGGTCGTAACGGTCCTTGACGTGTCTGGCTGATACGCAGATCTCTCCGGTGACGTTGACGGTATGCAGCGGCGCGCCGGGAGCCCGACCCAGGGCGTCGAGCGGGCTGATCCCGAGGCGAACGCCGGGGAGGACATGGCCCACGCAGACCCCGTTGCCCAAGCCGGCCTGCTCCAGCTCCGGTAGCGCGATGTCGGCCACCGGCAGGACCTCGGTCATCCCGTACGGGGTGTGGATCTCAGCTGCGGGAAGAAGTCGCTGTAGGTCGCGCAGCAGAGGCACGCCCACGGGGGCCCCTGCCGAAAGGACCAGTCGGATTCGCTCGAGTGGTACGCGTTCGCTGGCGGTCAACTGACTCGCGGTGGCGACAACGTTGCGTAACGCGGCCGGTGAGGCGAAGACGAGCGTTCCCCCGACCGCTGCGGCCGCTTCGGCGAGCGCGCTTGCTGTCAGGGTGCCCGGGCGGGTGACGTCCATCCGCGGGACGGCGGCGCCGATGCCTAAAGCCGGCCCGTACAGCGCGAACGGCGCGAATGCGGCGACCAGCCGGTCGTCCGGGGTAATGCGGCAGACAGCGCGGACGAGCTCGACCTGAGCGCGGAGCTGCGCGTGACGGTAGACGACCCCCTTGGGGGGCCCGGTCGCACCCGAGGTAAACAGCACCGCCGCCTCGGGGTCGGCAATGGTTTCGCTTTGCTTCCGGCCGTGCGGAGGCGATATGGCCCCTGAGCCTGTCGAAGGGTGCCTGCCACCAACGAGAATCCGTTGCCCCGGAATCCGCAATGCAGCGGCGACCGCCATTGCCGCCGGTATCCCAATCAGATAGGCCGGGTCGGCGCTACGCAGTGCCTCGGCCATCCGACGCCAGCCCAGCCCGGTGTCGGCAACCACGATCGCCGCGCCGGCGCGCCAGCAGGCGTACACCGCAGCCGTCAGCTCGAGCCCAGGCGGGACCAGCAGCGCGACGCGGTGGCCGGGTTGGACGCCAGCATCGCGGAGGGTCTCGGCGATCGCGTCGATGCGCGCGGTGAGCTCGGTGAACGTCGTCACGCGGGTACGACCGCGGCCTGGCTCCGCGATCGCTGTGGCAGAGCCGGGGCTAGTCGCGACGTCAATCGCAGGGCCGGGCGGGCGCTCGGCGGACTTCGGCTGCGGCTCACAGATGCGGGTACGAATCCATGTCCACGCGTGATCAGCCGCCTCGGGTACGTCCTCGGTCACCAGATGCGACGCGCCCGCGTACCGGTGGACGTCGGCCTGCGGCAGCTGGTGTTCCAATTCGCGGAGGAATGCCGGTGAAAAGACGGGATCGCGGGGTCCCCAGAGCAGCAGGACCGGGACCCCGCTGAGGCCATCCAGCCCGCTCAGCACGCGATCAAGCGCCGCGCGGCTGGCATGATTCGCCGTAAGCGGGATATCGGCCACGAAATCTCCGACCGCCTGGCGGCGCTCAGCCGACGAGTACGGTGCACGGAGCGCGGCACGTACGCCGGGCGAGAGCCGAGGCCGGGTCAGCCACGCGGCGCCGCGTACGAAGGTCCCCGTACGTACGCAAACGACGTCGTGAAGCAGCCGACTCCGGGCCAGACGGATCAAGAACGGAGCTGGGGCGTCGACCGGGAGCGATACGCCCGTGTTGGCCAGAATCACTCCCGCAACACGATCCTGACGGCGCTCGGCCCAGCCGAGCGAGATCGGTCCGCCCCAATCGTGTGCCGCAACGACGATCCGGCCGGTGATGCCTACGGCTGCAGTGATGGAGTCGATGTCATCGATCCGCTCGGCCAGGGTTCGCGGGCGATCGAGCCGCTCGGAGAAGCCCATTCCGAGCTGGTCGACCGCCACCACGCGCCAACCGGGCTCGGCACTGGCCAGGAATCGACGCCACAGATAGGACCACGTGGGGTTGCCGTGTACGCAGAGCAGTGTCCCCTCCGTGGGCGCCACGCCGTTGTCGAGGACGTGCCAGGTACGCGGAACCCCGTCTTGATCGACTACGGCGACCTCGCGGGACCACGCCGCGTCCAGGCCGGGCATCGAATTGAACTCGATGCCCGGCGCCGGAGCGATCAGCAGCGGCTCGGTCACCAGACGATTTCGGCGAAGGAGGTGTTGAGGCCCGAACCGATACCCATCAGGAGGACCCGGTCTTCAGCGCGAAGCTGGTCCATGTGCCGGGCGAGGGTGAACGGTACGGCGGCCGGGCCCATGTTCCCGTAGTTCGGGAGGGTCAGCGGGAAACGGTCAGAATCAACGCCCAGCGCGGTAGCCATCGCGCCGATGTGAACGACCGAGGTTTGGTGCGCCACGAACCAGTCGATCCCACCCCAGTTGAACTCCGCCTTCGCGTCGCGCCAGGTGGCGACCGCCAACGCGAGGCCGGCGTCGAAGAGCCGCTTCGTGTCGGTCCGCATCCGGGTGAGATCGCCGACGCACAGGTCGTGGTGCTCGGTCCCGGCTCGACTCACTCCCGCGACCACGCGATGGCCCTCCGGGTGCCGGTCCACGCGTCCGAGGACCATGGCGACGGATCCTGAGCCGAGGGTCAGAGTGGCGAACTGCGAGCGCAGATCGGCCGCCGTCGCGTCCGCCGCCGCGAGACGCTCGAGGGTGAGTTCCTGCGTGTAGCGGGAACCCTCCGCATCGACGATCACCGCGTACTCGGCCTGACCGGAGTCGATCATGGTCGCGGCCAACTGAATGCCATTGAGGAAGCCCAAACAAGCGTTGGCGAGATCGAAGTTCAGGCAGTCGGTCGGCAACCCCATCTGGTGGTGGATCGCCACCGCCGTGGAAGGCTCCAGGTAGCTCCTGGAGACCGCCGTGTTGATCATGATGCCGATCTGCTCGGGTCGAATGCCCGCTTCGGCCAGCGCCTTGGATCCCGCGATCGCAGCGGCGTCGGCGAAACTCACGTCCTCCGGCCACCAGCGCCGCTCGACAACGCCGGCCAGCCTCTGCAGCAGCCCGGGCCGGGTGTGCACACGCTGGTACGTCTCCGCCAGCCACTCGTCGATCGCCGCCGAGGTGATCACGATCGGTGCCTCCACAGCACAGACCGAGAGCACGGTCGTGTTGACCGCCCGGAAGCTTGCGTTACCGCTCACGTCGTCCCCTCTTGTCCAGGGATGCTGCCCCCGCCTGCGCAACCTGCCCGTCGTGCACCATCGTGTCACGACGACCTATGTGGGAGCTTCACTGCTCAGGTCCGCTGGACCGGGGTCAAGTTAAGAGGACGAAGCTGGGAAACACACTCCTTGATCAAGCGGCTGGCCGAGGGACTTACCTGCCCTGCCCTGTCGCCGTCACCAGCAGCGTCTGCGCCGGATCGGCTCAGAAGCGACGGTCTCTGCGGTCGTCTCGGCGGTCTCCCCGGTCGTCTCGCCGGTCTTCGCGGCGGTCCGAGCGGCGGTGGACGCCATGCGCAACCACCGCGACCGTACCGACGGTGGCAGCGGTCCGAGCCACAGGCCTGGGCCCAATCACCCCGGCGCGGCCCATACGTCGTGCGGCAAGAGGCATGTCAGGCTCCTTCCGTTGCTGCCAGTTGCTCGGTGTCCTCGTTGACTGCTTCCGTTTGCTCGTCAGCTTCGACCGCGGCCAGCAGCGCCTGGATCGGAATGCGGCCGCTCGCCACCAGCTGACCACCCGAACGACGCACAGCCGAGGCAAACGGCGCAGCCCAAGTGTTCTCCCACACCAACACCGCCGCCGAACTGCCAGGCTCGATCGCAGCCGCGAGCGAAGTCACGTCCTCCTCGCTCAGCAGCATCGCCAACTCCGACTCATAGCTCCGCAACTCCCCAACTTCACCCTGATCCAGGTCAGAAAGCTCAAACGCCTCAAGCGACCCGTCGTCATCCTTCTTCAACACCAACAGGTCAAGCACCCGGACCAGATCACGTTCGACCAGCTCGCGCAGCGCGGGTGCAATCTGCCCGTTGAACTTGCTGCCCGGGAACTCGACCACAATCCAATCGACCGGCCCCAATTCATCAACTTCCTCAACCTCGTCCATAGACGTTCCCCTCATTGGTGACACGCATTCGACGGACCATTTTTCTTGCGCGTTTCTTGCGCGCCCACGTCATCGCCGGTACCTGCCGCAATCGTGCAGTCCATGCTCCAGGCCCGCATCACCCGCACCGGGTGAAGATCAGCTGGAGTGGAGGCCACCGACACTCGGCCGGTCGTGCCTAGCTACATCGCGAGTTCCACGTGACTGCCAAGAATCAAGTGTTTCCGTCAGGAGCTGGGGGCTGTCATGCCCTGGGGCTCGGCAACAGGTGGAGCTGCGGTCTCGCCCGACTCCTCAGGCGCCGAAGGCATGATCGGCTGTGCAGTCTGCGGCTCCTGGCCGCCCTGGTCCAGCCGGAACGGCGGATATTGATCGGTCATCAGGCCCGCGTACCCAGCAACTCGCAACGCCCAACGGTTCATGCCGAGCACGAAGTCATACATGGACTGCGGATAGCGACCCGTGAACAGCAGGACAACGGCTGCGAAGATGACCAGCAGTCCGGCCAGGCCACCGCGCCACACCCACACAGGCGCCTGGTCGGAGGTGGCCACCTCGCTCACGACGTACAGACCACCACCGAAGAAGAAGCTGATGATCAAGTAATGCGGAATCGCCAGCAGCCACCACTTCACCAACACCAGGCCATGCGAAAGGCGATCTGGATAGTCAATCTCCAGGTGGGCCGGGTAGTCCGGGACGTCTTTGAGCGTGAACGGCGGATACCGGTCGGTCGCGAGAGCCCCGTACGCGTAGTAGCCGACCCGCCAACTCCATCTCAGCACCCCGACGTTGAAATCGAAGATCCCTTGTGGGTAGCGGCCGGTGAACAAGATCGCAAAGAACGCCACAATGCTGAGCACGAAGAAGGCCAGCCACAAGAAGGCCAAGATCACGTAGTGGGGTATTGCCAACAGCCACTTCACCAACCACAACCCGCGGCTGAGCCTGGTATCCAGCTGTGCGTTGACTTTGACGGGATAGGTCGAGGTAGTCATGACAACTTTCACCTCCTGTCATCCACGCTCCTCTCCTCCAGCGCGCAGCCGCCAGTGACCCAGGTCGTCGGTTGACGTGACAAAAGACCTATTCGCGCGCTCACTCTCGCGGGCCCGTGCCTTGGCGAGCCAGCAGATCGATCGGGTCGGACGCGGAGACGCGGGCCTGGCCATGACGGAAATTAGCTCGAGCGTTAGGCAGATGGGGGGTTTTGGGCCCTCGTCGCTAACCCGAGCTCACCATCGGGGCTGTGTGTACGGTCATTGCATCCTCGAGCAGATCGAGAACTGTGGCGCCGACGTCGCCCGCAGTGACCTTGCTCCACGGTCCAAGCCGAAGGATGCCGACTTTGGTATGTCCCGTTGGCCCTCCTGCAACGACGGGAGGTATGCGGAGAAGCGTCCAGTCGAGGTCGGTCGTCGTCCGGAGCTGAGCTGCCATCGCGTGAGACCGCGTCACAAGGCTGTGGTCCTTGGCCTTCAGGTAAACAGTGACGATCCGCCGCCCCAGATTGTCGGGGTCACCGGGAAACGTGAGATGGAAGCCTTGAATGACCACGAGGCGCTTGACCCCCGCCGCAGGCATGGCCGCGATGATGTTCGCGGTGCCCGTCTCGATGGAATCCGCGTCGCCGAATCCACCCAGCGTAGACAGCACGGCCTCGGCGCCGACCAGGGTCTTGTCGACGGCGTCAGGATCGAGGGCATTCCCCTTGACGACCGTCAGCAATGGGTGCTGACGACCCACGGTTCCCGGGTCCCGTGCGAGCAGTGTCACCTCGTGGCCAGCATCCAAGGTCATCCGCAAGAGGACGCGACCGACATTCCCGGTGCCACCAAACAATGCGATCTTCATGGACCAAGCATCAAAGGACGCAGAGGCTCGCACCATGCCACATTTCTGGTATTTCTGCTGTGCGATGGGGGCCGTACGCTGGCTCGATGGTGAGTGATGCGAGATCGCGAGCCGTGGATAAGGTGGCGCGACTCGCCTCGGAGTCGACAGATCTGGTGTCCTTCTGGCGAACCAGCACTGAGGTCGTGTCCCCTGTGCTGCCCCACTGGTGGGCGCCGTGCTTCTTCACCCTGGACCCGGCTTCGACGCTGGTGACGAGTCACTTTCACGAAGGGCTGGACGAATTTCCCGCGGATGCACTCGTCGCGGAGTATTACGGAAACGACGTTCATCAGATCGTTGACGTCGTCCGCTCCGAGCGTGGCATCTCCACCCTTCACGAGGTGACCGGCGGTGATCCATCCGTGTCGCCACGGTGGCACTTCAACCTGACGATGGGCGGGGATCAGGAGCTGATCGCGCGGTTGCGCACCCCCGAGGGGGAAACCTGGGGAGCGGTGAGCTTCTATCGCGAGCCGGGCGCGCCGATGTTCGACGAGACGGACAAGGTGTTCGTCGAACGCCTTACGCCCTACCTTGCCCGTGGGGCGCGTACGGCCCTGCTGTTCGGCGAGGCTATCGATCCTGAATCTCCGGACGCTCCTGGCTTGTTGATGCTGAACGAGGCGTTCAAGGTGCAGTCGGCGACGGCCGAGGCGGCCCGTTGGCTAGAGGAACTGCCCGACGGCGACAGCGCACGCGGACGGCTGCCGGCCGCAGTGCTGGCCGTTGCGGGGGCCGCCTTGGAAGGCCGGCCGGGCGCTGCGAGCAGCGCGTTTGCTCGGGTGCTCTCCCGGACCGGTACCTGGATGCTGCTGCACGGGGCGCTTCTGGAAGGCGGCGACGGCCGCCGGGCGGCCGTCATCATCGAGCCCGCTCACCCCGCGCGGATCTACCCACTGCTGATGTCGGCTTACCAGCTGACCGAACGGGAACGAGACGTCACGAGTCAGATTCTGCGCGGGTCGTCCACGACCCAGATCGCGACTGAGCTGCACATCTCGCCACACACAGTGCAACAGCACCTCAAGAGCGTGTTCGACAAAACCGGCGTGCGCAGTCGGCGCGACTTGGTCGGCAAGATCTTCTTCCACCACTACGAGCCGCGGTTCCGGGACAACGAGCACAGGGTGCTGCGGGACCAACCGGTACGCGGCGGCCCTGCATGGGAGTTCGGTGCGCCGGGCCGAAACGTTGCCGCCTCCATCTGAGAATGCCGCCTCCATGTGAGGATGCCGCTCTCTTGCGAAGGTTGCACCTGACGGGAGGCCACGCGTGGCTCGGGCCGACCCTCGGCGCATCGGGTGCATGCTGATCTTGTAGCAGCGCTGTTGATCAAGAGCTCTTCAAGGTCGGGTGCGAACCGCGCCGACGGGTGGTCGGATCACGCCGGTGATCATGATGGCTATCGCGAGAAGCACGGGGACGGCGAGGACGGCGCGGAGCACGGTGAAGTGGTCGCCAAGGAAGCCGATCAGCGGCGGCCCGGCTAAGAACGCGCAATAGCCGATCGAGGCGATCACGCTGACCCGGGGTGCCGCCATCGCTGGTTCGTCTGCACCGGCGCTCATCCCGACCGGGAATCCCAAGGCGAGGCCAA
>Ga0307287_10000532_pt1 | contig 13438 bp, 12 predicted proteins | sample ER_DNA_141_FD_194485 | JGI IMG/M metagenome (GOLD analysis project Ga0307287, IMG submission 194485) | Bulk soil microbial communities from the East River watershed near Crested Butte, Colorado, United States - ER_DNA_141 | ecosystem: Environmental > Terrestrial > Soil > Floodplain | place...
CTGAGCGACCTTCGAATGCTTCCCGTCGGCTCCGATGACGAGCGCCGCAGACTCGAGCATCAGCCGGCCGCTGCGTCTGTCCTGCAAGTAAACTCCGCTTACCCGACCGCGATCTTTGACCAGATTCACCAGGGAACATCCCTCTCGCACCTCTGCGCCAGCGGCACGGGCTGCGTCGACAAGCAGAGCGTCGAGAACGGTGCGACGCGGACTGATCATCATGTTGACGCCCTGGTATGGCGGAAACTCCCCTTCCACCAGAGCGCCTCCAGCCTGGAAACGCACGTGAGGGGTGGGTGGCGTGCCCGCATCCAGCAACGGCTGCAGGAGTCCGAACCGCGCAAGCCGGGCGACCCCGGGCACCTGAATCTGATGGGTGGACAGTGTGTCGCTGGGGAAGTGTGCCTGGTCCACCACTAGGACTCGCAGTCCGGCGCGGGCCAGCAGCATTCCGGTCGCAGCGCCGGCGACGCGCGATCCGACAATGATGACGTCAACGCTCATGATCAACTCCACAGAGCTCGGCTGGGGCAACACCCCTATCGTTTCGTATCGCCGTAACGTAACACCGTTGCGATACTCTGTCTAGCATGGGCCGACCACGCGAACACAATGACGAGACACGGGAGCAGCTGCTCCAGGTCGCAGGTGGAATCATTCGGCGCGGCGGCACCGAGGCGCTCACAGTACGTGGGCTCGCGGCTGAAGCCGGAGTGACCACGCGCGCGATCTATAGCCTCTTTAGTGGACTCCCTGAAGTCGTCGCCGAGCTCTGCAACCGGAGCTCCGCTGCGATGCTGCGGCACCACGAGGCAGTCCCCGTCACAGACAATCCGATCAGCGAGCTATTGCCCCTGGCACTGGCCTTTCGAGCCGGCGCGCGTGAGCAGGCCGACCTCTACGAGAAGCTGTATACACCGACCGCCGTCGCCGGTTCAGCAGCGGCCACGGAATACCCGCCACAAATCCAACGCACCGTCGGTCGCGTGGAGGACACCGTACGCCGCGCAATCCTTGCCGGCCAGCTGCGCCGGCCTGTCAATGATCATGAAGTGTTCCAAGGACTGTGGGCGATCGTGCACGGCCTCACGTCCTTGGAACTGCGGGGGGTGTTGGGGACACCTACCGAATGCGATCGGATTTGGCATCAGACGATCACCGACCACGTGCGTGGACTCGCTGCCCCAACGTGACAGGGTGCGGTGCTTATCGCTTGGCAGTGGCTCTCGCTCGAGCGAAATCCGGCGCATGTTCCGGCAGCAGACCGATAGCCACGAAGTAGCCCGGAACCGTCTGGAGTACGGGAAACCGCTGCAGTAGTCGGAGCGGCAGAGGGGCCGTCGTTGGCCGTGACGCGGCTTCTTCGTCGGCAATGCGAGTCGCGACGACGAACCGATGTGCGACCCGCTGAAGGGTCTGCGTCAGCACTGTCGGGGCCCAGCGCCGGAGTTGGATCTTGCGGAGGCTTCTGGTGGCCACGGCACCGCGTCGCAGCGGCTCAGCAAGAACCCGAGCGGCGGCCACGGCGTCCTGCACGGCCAGATTGATTCCGATACCACCGACGGGTGACATCGCGTGCGCCGCATCGCCGATGCAGAGCAGTCCATCGCGATACCAGCGTGGCAGCCGACTCAGCTCCACAGTAAGAAGTCTGATCTCGTCGAAGGATTGCAGACGCTCCACGCGATCTCCCAGCCACGGCACAATGTCACGGAGCTGGTGACGAAAAGCCTCGATGCCTTGATCACGGAGCGCGGTGACCGAGCCCTTCCTGATCACAAAGCCGATCTGGAAGTAATCGCCGCGATCGATCATGATCAGCAATTTTGATCGCGAGACGCGCCCTACGACACCCACGGGATCTGTTTCGACGCGAGACAGCCGGAACCACAGCACATCCATGGGGACTCCGAATGTCCGTAACCTCCGCCCCGCCCGCTCGCGTACCACCGATGATCGCCCGTCACACCCGACAACAAGATCAGCGTCCAGTCGGTGATCCGCACCATCCTTCCGGTAGGTCACGCCGATAACCCGCGAGTTCTCCCAGAGCAGGTCAGTCACCTCCGCCTCCATGATCAGCTCATAACTGGGTTCCTGGCGGCTGGCGTCGGCGATCACGTTGAGCAGGTCCCACTGCGGCACCAAGGCGATGTGCTGATGCCGGCCGGGCAGTCGGCTCAAGTCGGCGACGCCGTACGAGCCTGAGTCCAGCTGAACGGTCAGCTGCTCGACCCAGCGAGGCGGAAGATCGGCGAAAGACTCCCCCAGTCCGAGTTCGTCCAGCAGGGTGAGCGTCGACGCGTGTACGGTGTCGCCGCGGAAGTCGCGCAGGAAGTCTGCATGCTTTTCCAGAACAGTCGTCCGTACGCCGGCCCGAGCCAGGATGAGGCCAAGCATGAGGCCGGCCGGCCCGCCACCGACGATGCAGCAGCCTGTTCTGGACGCCGCAGTAGCCACTTCATCAATCTAGCCGCGGCATACTGTCCCGCGGCAGCTGACTAGACCAGCGCGGGTGGTAGAGCGCCTTCGTTCTCGAGCAGCCACCGCTTGGTCTCGAGCTGACGACCGGGCTCACCGCCCGAATATCCGCCCAGTCCATCGCTTGCTACGACGCGATGACACGGAATGATGATGGGCACTGGGTTGGCCGCCATGATCTCTCCGATCGCACGGGCCGGTACCCCGGTGCCGCTCAGCTCGGCCAGTTCGCCGTAGGTGATCGTCTTTCCATAGCCGACTGTGCTGAGCGCGCGCAGCACCGCCTCGGCGACGGGCTCCATCGGCGGCAGGTCGAGAGGGAGCGTGAATTCTCGCCGCTGTCCGGCGAAGTACTCCCGCAGTTGCCCGAGAGCTCTCTGCACCATCTCGTCGGGTTCGGTGGATGCGCCGCGCGGGTTCAGGCGCCAGCCGACCTCGCGTACGCCGACGGGCCCGGCAAGCACGCCAATCACACCAACCTGGCTATCGAACTGATCAAAATAGAGCGTGGTCATGGTGAACACCATGCTGCCCCCTTTTTAGAGCAGCTCGCGCAATCGCGCGTGGAATCCGCCTACTTCGTCGTCGTTCGCAGAGGAAGAACGCCTCCGCTCACTCCTCCTCAGCACGGCGGCGCGCGATTTCCCGACGCTCGCTGCTGGGCGTCAGGTCTTGTTGTCGACGTTATCCATGACCACAAGTGCGTCGCGGTGCACGACCGTACGGTCATAGCCGGCACCCAACTCTGCTGCGAGCTCGCGAGTGCTACGTCCGAGCAGCGCTGGCAGTTCGTCCGAGTCGTAGTTGACCAGGCCACGAGCCACGACAGATCCATCCGGCCCGACCAGCTCTACCGGCTCGCCCGAGGAAAACTGGCCGCGCACGTCCGTAACGCCAGCCGGGAGCAGCGAAGCATTGCGCTGGGTGAGAGCGCGTACGGCTCCGGCATCGAGAACGAGCGTGCCGCGGGTATCGCTCGCGTGCCGCAGCCACAGCAGTCTGGTCGGACGCCGTCGACCCGTGGGATGGAAAAATGTGCCCACGACGTGACCGGCAAGGGCCGCCTCAGCTTGCTCGGCGGTCGTCAGTACCACCGGAATGCCGGCCGACGTTGCTATTCGTGCCGCATCGATCTTGGTCACCATGCCCCCGGTGCCGATCGCGGTACCGCGCGCAGCGACGTCGATGCCGACAAGATCAGCTTCGCCCCACACGTCGGTGATCTTGCGGGCATCCGGCTTCGCCGGGTTGGTCGTGTAGAGCGCTGCGACATCGCTGAGCAACACGAGTGCGTTTGCGTGCACCAGATGCGCCACCAGCGCGGCCAGCCGATCGTTGTCACCGAATCTGATCTCGTGTGTCGCGACTGTGTCGTTTTCATTGACGATCGGCACGACGCCGAGCTCGAGCAGCCGGCCGAAGGTCCGATAGGCGTTGCGATAGTGCGAGTGCCGCGTGACATCGTCGGCGGTGAGCAGCACCTGACCGACGGCAAGCCCGTACGCGTCGAACAGCTGGGTGTAATGACCCATCAACAGGCCTTGACCAACCGATGCGGCCGCCTGCTGAGTTGCCAGATCGCGGGGCCGGAACCTGAGCCCTAGGGGCGACAGGCCCGCTGCAATCGCACCGGATGAGACGAGCACAATCTCTCGACTCGCCAGTCGTGCCCGCGCCAGTACGCCGACCAGCTGCTCGATCCGTTGTGGGTCGATGCCGCCGTCGGGGGTCGTCAGCGACGACGAGCCGACCTTGATCACCACCCGGCGGGCTTCTGCGAGTTCGTCACGCATCGTCGTTGCCAGAGTCCGCTCTGATCTCCCCTGAGCTGGTCGCGGCGCCGTCACCGTCGGCCTCGTCCGACTCCTCCGGTGCGTGATACGCCCGATCCTTCTCCCGCCGCCGCTGTGCAGCAGGTCTGTCCTCGGTCAATCGCTGATCATGACCTCGAGAGCTGAGGATTTCCGCGCCGATGTCAATCTGCGGCGCGAAGTCGAAGATCACCGCGTGCTCGCCGCCGATGGCGACACCATCGCCGGGCTGCGCGCCCAGCTCCAGCAGTCGATCTTCGATCCCGATCCGATGCAGTCGGTCGGCAAGGTAGCCGACCGCCTCGGCGTTGGCGAAGTCGGTCTGGCGTACCCATCGCTCCGGCTTGGTACCGCGTACCCGCCAAAGCTCACCTTCCCGCTCAACGGTGAACCCAGACTGATCATCGATCGGCTTGGGCCGGATGATGATCCGCGCCGGAGGGGGCGGCGGTTCAGTGGCGCGGCGCGCGGTGATCAGGCGAGCCATGGCGTAGATCAACTCGCGCAGACCTTGGCCGCTCCTGGTGGAGATTGGGAACACCTGCAGGCCGCGGTCGCGCAACTCCCCGATCGCAAATTCCGCAACCTGCCGTGCGTCTGGAATATCGATCTTGTTCAGCGCGACGAGCCGCGGCCGGTCTTCCAGACCGCCGTGAGCTTTGAGCTCCGCCTCGATGACATCAAGATCGGTAATCGGATCGCGGCCCGGCTCATAGGTGGCGCAGTCGATCACATGGACTATCGCGGCGCAGCGTTCGATGTGGCGCAAAAAATCGAAGCCGAGCCCCCGCCCCTCACTCGCTCCGGCGATCAGCCCCGGAACATCAGCAACTGTGAAGCTGATGTCGCCGGCGACGACGACCCCCAGGTTGGGAACAAGCGTGGTGAAGGGATAGTCGGCGATCTTGGGCCTAGCCCGGGAGATGGCCGCGACCAGTGAAGACTTTCCAGCGCTCGGCAGACCCACCAACCCGATATCGGCAACGACCTTCAGCTCCAGGGTGATCCTGCGGGTTTCACCCTGCTCACCCAGCAAGGCGAATCCGGGCGCCTTCCGAGCCGGCGAGGCAAGGGCGGCGTTACCGAGACCACCGCGACCTCCCTGTGCGATGACAAGCTCGGTTTGATCAGCCGTCAAGTCCGCGATCTGGGTACCGGTTTCGGCATCGTTGACCACCGTGCCGTTGGGCACCAAGAGGATGACGTCGTCCCCCCGGGCGCCGTTTTGATTGTCGCCCCTGCCCGGCTGGCCGCTGGTCGCACGCCAGTGAGCCTGCCGATGGTAGCTAACCAGAGTCGTCAGTCCGTGATCGATGCGTAGGATCACCGAGCCGCCATCACCGCCATTACCGCCATCGGGACCCCCGAGAGGCTTGAACTTTTCACGATGAATGGAGGCGCAGCCGTTGCCGCCGTGGCCGCCGTACACGTGCAAAGTGACCTGATCAACAAAGGTCGGGATCGCCACGACGGAGCCTCCTCTCGATGATCGACAAACGCGCAAAGGGCGGCCCAGATGCTTGGACCACCCTTTCGGCGTTTGTTGTGCTGGGCTTTACTTCGCCGAGGTGGCCTCGGCTGGCTCTGAAGAATTGGATGCAGTGTCAGATGCAGTCGGCGTCACGTTCACGACCCGGCGGCCGCGCCGCCTGCCGAACTCGACATGCCCCGCGACCAGGGCGAACAACGTGTCGTCGCCACCGCGGCCGACGCCGTCGCCGGGGTGGAAGTGCGTGCCGCGCTGCCTGACAATGATCTCGCCGGCGTTCACCAGCTGGCCGCCAAACCGCTTGACGCCCAACCGCTGAGAATTCGAGTCCCGACCGTTGCGCGTCGAGGATGCGCCCTTCTTGTGTGCCATATCGTCGCCTCAGCTCTTGATGTCTGTGACTTTGATCTTGGTATACCGCTGCCGGTGGCCCTGGCGTTTGCGGTAACCGGTCTTGTTCTTGAACTTCAGAATGCGAATCTTGGGACCTTTGGTTTCGGCAACGACTTCGGCTGTCACCGATGCCGAGCCGAGCGCCGACGCATCTGATGTCACGGCGTCGCCATCGACCAACAACAGCGGTGTCATGCTGACGGTGGATCCGACCGCACCCTCGAACCGGTCGACTTCAAGAACGTCGCCGACGGCGACTTTGTGCTGGCGGCCGCCACTTCGCACGATCGCGTACACGCCTGGCCTGCTCTCTCTAGCTCGCTGATTGAGTGGTGTGCAACACAAAGGATTGAGGGCACACATCAGCGCACGCTCAAGCGTGCGCACCGAGGGTCCAGAGTACGCGGCCGCTCCCAGCCGGGTCAAACCTGCGGACTGTTCCACATCGACACGCTTGACGCTGTGGAATCGGAGAGAAGCCCTCGGCGCGTCGGGCATTAGGTTTCAGACATGAGGACCAGCCGCAGCGTGTGGCTAGGTCGAGCGGCGGTGGCTGGTCCAATCGCTTTTACGATCGCCTGGCTCATCGGCGGCCTTGTCCAAGATGAATACAGCTTCCGGCAGGAAGATATCAGCGCGCTGGCGGCGTTGGACGCACAGCACGCGTGGATCATGATTACGGGCTTCGTGCTGCTCGGCGTCGGAACCATCGCCCTGGCCGCAGGATTGGCTAGCACTCTGAAGTATCCATCTGCAGTGATCGGGTCGGTCCTCCTCATGATCGCGGGTATTGGCCTCGCGGTGGTCGGGTTGGCGCGCAACGATTGCAGCACAGAACTGCGGGCCTGCGCTGCTCGCGTCGACGCCGGGGAGGTGTCCTTACATCATCAAATTCACGACAACGTCAGCTTGATCATCTTCCTTGCACTGATCGCCGCATCCATGGTCCTCGCCGGCGCGTTCGGACGAGATGACCGCTGGCGTCCGCTGCGGACATACTGCGTCGTCACCGGTGTGCTCGGATTTGCCCTACTCGTCCTCTACGTGATCGAACCTGCCCCGGCGTGGAACGGTCTTGTGCAGCGAATCTTCGTCTCGGTGTTGTTTGTTTGGATTGCTGTGGTCAGCTTTTGGCTGTCCCGGGTGAATCTCTCGCTTGTCAATGCAGGGCTGCGCGGGCACCCTCAGCGGTGATCCACAGGTCACTTGCCACCGCGACGCATGAGATGCCGCGTTCCCGAAAGCGCTCGGCAAGCTCGGGAGTTCCGGCGAAGCCACCTACGGTGCGCCCGTACGCCGTTGCTGCCTGCACGATTCGTGTCAGAGGGCTGGCGTCCGAGTCGTCATCGAGTAGGGCCGGCACCGTCGTACCCAAGGTAAGCGAGAGATCGTATGGCCCGACGAACAGTTGATCAACACCGTCGACCGCGGCGATCTCGTCAACCGACTCCAGGGCCGCGGCCGACTCGATCATCACGGCGCAGGTTGTACTGCTGTTGGCCTCCTCGGCCGTCAGCGCCGCGCCACCCCAGATGCGACCGAGCTGGCCCCAGCTCCGTTCCCCAACCGGCGGATAGAAGGTTGCTGCGACGGCAAGCCTGGCCTCGGCAGCGGACTCGATTTGCGGAACGATCACGGCACCGGCACCCGCGTCGAGCGCGGCGCCGATGGCAGCAAAATCGCAAGAGAAGACCCGGACGACCAGCTCGGCGGCCCCTACAGGAAAGCTGCGAGCCGCGTCGATGATCTCGCTGCGGGAATACCCGCCGTGTTGAGCATCGAGGCACACCCAGTCGAACCCCAGGCGGGCCAGTCGCGCGACCATCCCCGGACTCGCATCGTCACACCACACACCGTTGCTGGATCCACCGAATCCCATGATCAGGCCCCTTTCTCGGCGGCTTCGAGCAGCTCCCGGCGATGCGCGAGTGTGGTACGAAGCCGCCCATGGCTGGCTCCCAGCTTGAGCTCCGCCGCATCGATCCGATGCCACGCCGGCATGCCCAGTGGACGAATTCCGCGCTGCGCAAGTAGCCGATCCAGATCCCCCGAGCGGCCGTGCGTTTTCACCGCGCCATCGCGGACATCGGCCAGCAATGACGTCACAGTTTCCACGGCATCGGACTTGTTTGTGCCGATCACGCCCGTCGGGCCACGCTTGATCCAGCCCGTGACGTACTCGTCCGGTGAGAATTCGCCGTCGCGGATCACGCGCCCTTCCGCGTGCGGAACGCGTCCAGTGCTGTCGTCGAAGGGGATGTCGGCCAACGGCAGCCCGCGATATCCGACGGAGCGCACCACAAGATCGGCGGGTAGCGTGGCGCCGCCGCCGCGGCCAACCACGTAGCCGTTTGAATCGATCATGGTTCGCTCGATCTCTACAGCGGTCACCCGATCATCGCCAATGATCATGGTGGGCCGGCTCCAGAAGTGAAACGTGATGCGCTTCGAAGCACCGCTGAGCTGTCGCGCGGCCCATTCCTGCAGCACGGCCAAGTTGCGCGCCGCGACCTTGTTCTGCTCCACGACTGCCTGGCTGGAGTGATCCAGTTCGAGGTCTGCAGCATCGACGATCACGTCCACGTCGGCGATCTGGCCAAGCTCACGAAGCTCTTTCGTCGTGAATGCGGTGTACGCGGGCCCGCGCCGACCGAGCACGTGAACGTCGGTGACCGTGTTAGCAGAAAGGCAGTCCAGTACCTCGTCGGCCATGTCGGTATCACTCAGCTGATCAACTGACTTGATCAAGATTCGTGCCACGTCGAGAGCGACGTTTCCGACGCCGACCACGACGGCGTGCCGGGCACTAGTGATCAACTCGTGGATGTCAGCCGCCATCAGACGATCACCGGCAGGTTGGTCGGTGTCGGGGTAGACGTCGGGATTGCCGCAGTACCAGGCCACCAGCTCGGCCGCCGCGATGCTCCCCTTCAGCTCCTCACCGGGAATCCCCAGCCGCTTGTCCGTGCCTGCCCCGTACGCGTAGATCACGGCATCGACGGACTCGCGCAGTTCGTCAATGCTGATGTCCGCACCGATGGTCACATCGCCGTAGAAGCGAACACAGGACTTCTCCAAGGTGCGCTCCAGCGTGTTGCGTATCGAGCGGATGGAGTGATGATCCGGTGCTACGCCGTAGCGGACTAGGCCGAACGGCACCGGAAGCCGGTCGATGACTGCGATCTCGACAGGGACATCGGTTTGCTGGCTCAGGGCCTCGGCGGCATAGATGCCGGAGGGCCCCGCCCCGATGATGGCGACGACGAGCGTTTCGGGCTCGGAGGTAGCAGCGCCGATGATTAGCTGACCCCCACCGGCTCGTCCTGCGGCTTGGCCGCATTCTCGTCCTTACCTGGGTTGTCCCGGCGGCTCCGGCCACCCCGTCGGGTACGCGCAGCGGGGCGTTCCGTCGCGGGGCCTTCCTCAGGCGTTTCCTCGGCGGCGTCCGCTTCCGTGGTCAGGGTCGCCGTCTCGCTCGCTGCCGCCTTCTCGGGGCTGGCTTGAGCGTTGGGGCGACGCTGACGGGGACGTGATTCTCGCGCTCCGCCGTCGGCTTGCTTCTGTGACTCGACGGGTATGTCGTGCAATTCATAGCCGCGACCGTGACACTGTGGGCACTCGGTCGTGAACGCCTCCAGCAGGCCAGTGCCGATTCGCTTACGCGTCATTTGCACCAACCCAAGGCTGGTGATCTCGGCGACCTGGTGCCGCGTCCGGTCTCGTCCCAGACACTCCACCAAGCGGCGCAGCAGCAGCTCACGGTTGCTGGGTAGCACCATGTCGATGAAGTCGATCACGATGATGCCGCCGATGTCGCGGAGCCGTAGCTGCCGGACGATCTCCTCGGCCGCTTCCAGGTTGTTGCTTGTGACGGTGGACTCCAGATTGCCGCCGCTACCGGTGAACTTTCCGGTGTTCACGTCGATCACCGTCATGGCCTCGGTGCGGTCGATGATCAGCGATCCGCCCGATGGCAGGAATACCTTCCGCTCAAGGGCTTTCGCAATCTGTTCATCGAGTCGGTACTCGGCGAAAATATCTCGATCATTCTCCCAGCGGCGCAGCCGATCCTTCAGGTGCGGCGCAACGTGAGAGACGTACGCCTCGACCGAGTCATATGCGTCAGTGATCCCGCCGTTGCCGGAGATGATCAACTCTGAGAAGTCCTCAGTGAAGAGGTCCCGCACAATGCGTACGGTGAGATCGGGTTCGGCGTAGAGCAGTTGGGGCGCATTGCCGGTGGCGACTTTGCGCTCGATGTCTTGCCACTGCGCCGTCAGCCGGTTTACATCGCGGACCAGCTCGTCCTCGCTGGCACCCTCGGCTGCCGTCCGCACGATCACGCTCGCGGCCTCCCCCACCAGATCAGAGAGGATGTCCTTGAGCCGCCTGCGTTCACTCTCCGGCAGTTTCCGGGAGATACCGGACAGGTGGCCGCCCGGCGCGTAGACGATGTAGCGGCCGGGGATGGAGACGTGATTGGTCAGGCGTGCACCCTTGGCGCCGACGGGGTCCTTGGTGACCTGAACCAAGATCGTCTGGCCAGATTTGAGAACCTTCTCGACCTTGCGATTCTGGCCTTCCGCGCCGAAGTAGTCCCAATCGATCTCACCGGCGTAGATCACGCCGTTGCGACCTCTGCCGATGTCAACGAAAGCCGCTTCCATCGAGGGAAGTACGTTCTGGACCCGACCGAGGTAGACGTTGCCGATCAAGGAGGCGGCGGAGGCTCGGTCGACGTAGTGCTCGACCAGGATGTCGTCCTCCAGTACAGCGATCTGGGCAAGATTTTCCCGCTGCCTGATGATCATTTTGCGTACCACGGATTCGCGCCGGGCGAGGAACTCTGCCTCGCTCAGCACCGGCGTACGCCGCCGGCCTGCTTCACGACCTTCGCGCCGTCGCTGTCGCTTGGCCTCCATGCGGGTCGACCCATCGATGCCGGCGACTTCGGTATTGGCTGGCCGTGGCTCGCGTACTCGGAGCACGGTGTCGGTTGGGTCGTCGGGAGCTGTACTGGCCTCCTCACCGCGACGGCGGCGTCGCCGACGCCGTCGTCGCGAGCCTTCACCGTTGGTCTCAGCGCCGTCGCCCTGTGCTGATTCGTCCTCGTCAGACTGCCTCGACTCGGTCGCTGGAGCCTCGGCCGGCGTACCCTCGGCCGCCTCAGCCTCGTCGCCACCGGTGCGCCGCCGGCGACGACCCCCGCGGCGTCTACGCCTGCGGCGACCGTCCCCTGCGTCGCCATCAGCTGCCGCCTCTTCGGCTGATTCAGGCGGGCTGACCTCTGGCGAGGCCTCTGATCCGGGCTGTTGCTCCTCGGGAACGACATCAACCGCGTCTGCGACCGGGTCGATGACAGCGGGTGGCGCGATCTCAGGTGCTGGCACCGATGCCTCGAACTCCGTCGACATCGGCTGGGCTGGGCCGGTCTGGGATTCGGCGGTTACGGGAGCGTCGGTCGGCTCCGCAGCAACCTTCTTGGCGGCCCGCTTCCGGGTCGTCTTGGTTGGCGCGTCAGCCCCGCTCGACGGCTCGGTCGTCGCCTTCTTGGCCGTGCGTTTAGCGGCCGTCTTTTTAGCGGGCTTGTCGGCCGCTGAGGCCACACCTGACTCCGGCGCGTGTTCGATCGTGGGTGCATCGGAGGCCGATGATGGCGGACCAGCTGCTCGGCTGGCTGCCCGTCGGCGTCGTGGACTGGACTGAACGTCCGGCTCTTCAATGGTGTTTTGGGTATGCGTGGGCTCGTTGGGTTCGAGCATCAAACTCCTCTATGGCGCATATAGCGCACTTTCTCGTTCGCTTGCACCGGCGCTAGGCCGGGCCGCGGAAGCTTGCGAAACCGATGTGGTGAGTGCGACCCTCCCGCGGTCAAGCGTTAGCTCCGTCCACTCGGAGCCTGCTCGTCGCGGTGGAAGATCAACGTCCACCTGCTGTCGCGACCTGTCACGCCGCGCTCTGTTGCCATCGAGACTCGACGCACCAGGCGTCGAAGCCGTCTCTAGTATCACACAGGTCACCTAAGTTCCCGTGTGAGCGGCGCTACCTAGCGACTGGGCTCGATGATGATTCCCGAATCGAGGTCGAGACGGCCTTGGGAAAGTCTCGTCAGAATCGGCGGGTCGAGTGGCGTGAAGTCCGGGCTCGCGACCCGCAGGCCGGTCAGTACGTCGTCGGGCCGTACCAGGGGTGTCTGATGCGCCAGGGTCATCCTCAGCCGCGCATTCGCAACGTCGAGCGCGATCACCGCCGTACGGGCGTCGAATTCCCGCAGGCCAGCCTTGGTCATCCGTTGCACCGGCACCTTGTCCCTGGTCAAGAACGCCTCGACGGCCACACTGAGCGCGGCCGCGGAGAGCCCTGGCAGCTCAACTTGCCAATAGGACCCGGTCAGCTCGCCGGCCAGTGCCCCAGGCGGCGCCGCTACCACGTCGACGACATCGAGGCCGGGCGGCAGGGCGGCGTCGAGCGCATCTTTCACCTTGTCCGGATCGCAGGCAGTGGCGAGTCCGATCTCGAGGTACTCCGCTTCGCTCGCTGCCCCGGTGGGCGCCGCATTTGGGTACGAGATTCGTGGATGCGGCGAGAAGCCGGACGAGTACGCCATCGGGATGCCAGCCCGGCGCAGCGCGCGTTCAAACGCGCGCCCGAAGTCTCGGTGGCTGGTGAAACGGGCGCGGCCTCGCTTGGCATACCTGACTCGCAGCCATTGCACCGGCGGCGCGTGCTGCTCGGGCTGAGTGCGTGAGCTCGGCGCCATGCGCTTGAGCCTAGTCACCACCAACTTGGGTAAGGAGCGCGCTCAGTGCGCTGAGCCCTTTTCGTGCTGGTTGGTGCCGGACCTCCCTGATTTCGCATCACGCAAAGCGCCCAGATACCGCGTTTCGGCTGTTTCGAGCCCTTCAGAGATGCGAATTCAGGGCCCAGTCGTTGACAGATCTGCGATCGGAGTCAACGGCAGCAGCCTTCTACCCGTCGGGCCGATTTGAATGCTGGTGTCCAGCTGGGGACACACGCCGCACTCAAAGCACGGTGTCCAACGGCAGTCATCAACTTCAACCTCATCGAGAGCGTCTTGCCAGTCCGCCCAGAGCCACTCGCGGTCAAGACCAGCGTCCAGGTGATCCCAGGGCAGCACTTCGGCATACTCGCGCTCACGAGTGGTGTACCAGTCAAGATCAACACCGCTACCGGCCAGAGACTGGCCCGCAGCGTTTGCCCAGCGCTCGTAGGAGAAGTGCTCACTCCAGCCGTCGAACCGGCC
>Ga0307287_10000533_pt1 | contig 13355 bp, 13 predicted proteins | sample ER_DNA_141_FD_194485 | JGI IMG/M metagenome (GOLD analysis project Ga0307287, IMG submission 194485) | Bulk soil microbial communities from the East River watershed near Crested Butte, Colorado, United States - ER_DNA_141 | ecosystem: Environmental > Terrestrial > Soil > Floodplain | place...
CGATGGTTGCTGACTTCGGCATAGCCTTCCCGGAGGCAACGATCTTGATCACCGCGGTCGCTGATCCGGACACTCGGGCCCACGGCAGCAACGAGGCACTCCAGCTGGGCGACTTCACTGCTGCTTGCGTGGCTGAGACCCTGATGCTGGACGCGTTTGCTCAGCTGAACTTGGAGGCCTGAGCTGCGCTCGTAATCTCCGCAGCACCTCGAACAGAAACGCCCATACGGTGTCTGGATCCAGCGTCGCCGCCTCCTGCCGTGCAGAACCGAAGGAGACGATGGCGGCGGAAACAAGCGGCGCGAACTTGCCGACAATCGGCAGGGTCCGCTCGGCAGCCTCGACCTTGGGGTACCAACGGCGATCATGAGCGAAGCTCAAGGCGCGGCAGCCGTTGAGCACCGCGTTGTCGAGAAGATGCCCTTCCTGCGGGTCGCGGTGCGCTTCCACAGAGGCGATCACGACTCGAAGTAGATCCTCGAAGGGCAACGCGGCGAAGAGCTGCGGAGCGGGCGGTCCGTACAGCGATGCACCGCTTTGATGGGTGATTGCGCGGTCGATCGCGTACCAGAACGCAGGTCCGTCTCCGGGGTCGAAACTCGTCACCGGCGGCAACGCGGGTCCGGTGTTGAAGTTGAGCAAGTACCCGGCATCCAAGGTAGGCCGGCTAACGGTTGTCAGCGGGTACAGAACAAACTCCAAGCCCGCGGCCGGGCAGGCCAACACCTGATGATCAAGCTGACGCGCGAGTTGCCGACAAAGATCGAGATCCTGCGACCCGGCGACAACTGCCATCAGATCGATGTCGCTGCGGCCGGGGCGATAGTCGCTGAGCGCCAGCGAACCGGTCGTATAGACCCCCACCGCGCGGTTACCAAAGACGCCACGGACCCGCGCCGTCACGGCGTGAAGGTAGCGCATGACGTCCTCGGGGACGGTCACCATGTGACAAGTCCAACACACCCGGAAAGTGGTCGATGACAACAACAGATCGGCACCGAAACATGTTGTTGCTGACCACTTTCGGAACTGAACTAGTCGAGCCACTCCTTCGCAATCTGCGCGCCCACTCGATGCAGCAGGGAACTCGCATGCGCGATGCAGCGGTCGAGATCAGGCTCCAGATCTGTCAGCGCGTACGCCGCCGAGATCCCGGCCTCGCGCAGCGCTTGTGGACTCAGCTGGAGGCGGCCGGCGACCGCGACCACCCGTACGCCAGCCGCCGCACGAGCCACGCCGATAGGCGCTTTGCCCGCCAGCGACTGTTGATCCAGCGATCCTTCGCCGGTCACCACAAGATCGGCGCCAACGACCCTGCGGTCGAAGTCGATCAGATCCAAGATCAACTCGATACCGGGCCTGATCTCGGCGTTGAGCAGAGCCAACGCCGCGAAACCGGCGCCGCCTGCGGCACCGGCCCCTGCGCGTTCAGCGTCATTGCGCCCCGTCGCTTCTGAAACCAGCTGGGACCACTGCCGCAAGCTCTGCTCAAGCCTCTGCACCTCATCCGGATCGGCGCCCTTCTGTGGCCCGAACACCGCAGCTGCGCCGTTGGGCCCGAGCAATGGATTGTCCACATCGCTGGCGACAATGACGGTGGTATCGCCGAGCGTGTCGCGAAGCGGCGACAGATCGAGGCGTGCGAGCCGGGTGAGATTTCCGCCTCCAGGCGGCAGATCGTTGCCATCGGCGTCGAGCAGCCGCGCGCCGAGGGCTTGAACCATCCCCGACCCGCCGTCGGTTGATGCACTGCCGCCGAGGCCGAGCACGATCGTGGCCGCGCCTCGCCGGATGGCATCCGCGATCACGAGGCCCAGTCCATAGGTGGAGGATCCGAGCGAGTCGAACCGCCCCTCCGGCAACCCGGTCAATCCCACGACCGCCGCCAGCTCAACCACAGCTCGATCAGCGTGCAGCGCGTACGGTGCCCGCACCGGCTCACCGGTAGGGCCGACGGCATCGACGATGATCTCGTCGAAGCCGGCCGACAGGGCAGCCGCCACGGTGCCGTCGCCACCATCCGCCACGGGGAGCATGATCGTCTCCAGCTGGGGCAGGACGTCCACTAGGCCGGCCGCGACCGCCGCGGCGACCTCTGCAGCCGTCAGGGAGCCTTTGAACTTGTCCGGAGCGAGTACGACGCGCGCAGCGTGTCCACTCTCAGTCATCAAATTTCCGACCAGTGGCGGGTTCTCGATCGGATTTCGGAATCGCGACGCGAATTGTCCGTATCGGTCGGAAATTTGACTCCGAAGTGAGTGGGTGCGGCGGCGGACCAAGAAGCATTAGGGCGTACCTCCCGAGAGGCGCTCGACGCCGCGAAGCAGTGCGGAGTGGTCGAGATTGCCGTCACCTTGCGCCCGTACCGCACCCACCAGCTGAGCCGTCAGTGCGCCGAGCGGGATGGCGACGTCACGCTCGCGGGCCGCGGCGGTCACTATGCCCATGTCCTTGTGGTGCAGGTCGATCCGGAACCCGGGCTCGAAGTTGCCTGCGAGCATGCTGGGGGCCTTACGCTCAAGGATTCGGCTCCCCGCCAACCCCCCGGCCAAGACGGCGACGGCAGCCTCGGTATCAACGCCGTAGGCCCGCAGGAACACGATGGCCTCGGCCACCAGCTCGATGGTGCCCGCCACAATCAGCTGGTTGGCCGCCTTGACCGTCTGCCCTGAGCCAGGTGGCCCGACTAAGACCACCGTTGTGCCCATCGTGTCCAAGATGGGCTTCACCTCGTCGAAGTCAGCGCGGTCCGCACCAACCATGACCGACAGCGTGCCCTCGATGGCCCCGGCCTCACCGCCGCTCACCGGCGCGTCCATCACCCGAACACCTGCTGTCTTGCCCGCTTCAGTCAGCCGGGCGGACACGTCAGGCCTGATCGAGGACATGTCGATGTGGATCGAGCCTTGCCGAGCGTTGGCGTAAATGCCGGCCTCGCCCAGCGCCAGGCCTTCCACATCGGGTGAGTCCGGAACCATGGTGATGATCACGTCGGCTTCTCCGACGGCTTCGGCAACGCTCGTGGCACCCGTGCCGCCGGCCGCCACCAGGCGCTCCACCGGGTCAGGGGAGCGATTGAAGCCGATCACCGTGTGGCCAGCCTTTACCAGGTGCGCCGACATCGGCCCACCCATGATGCCCAGGCCAAGGAACGCGATCGTGCTCATAATTGGATGACTTTCTCCTGGCGCAGCCAACGGAGGCTGTCGATCGTGGTCGTGGTGGGAATGTACTCCAGTCCGACGTGCCCGGAGTAGCCGCTGGCCTCGATTGTGCTGAGGTAGCGGCTGAGATCAAGGGTGCCGGTGCCGGGTTCGCCACGTCCGGGATGGTCAGCGATTTGCACGTGGGCGATCCGATAGGCGTATGCGGCCAACGCCGCATCAATGTTGTCGCCATTGTTGGCGAGGTGGAACAGGTCGCAAAGGAAGCCGATGTTCGGCGCATGCACCCGGTCGAGGGCCGCGATCACGTCGCCAGACGTCCGCAGCGGATACGGCTTTGGGCCACTGCCAGGTTCGACCAAGACCGTGGCCCCAATTGCTGCCGCGGCCTTGGCCGCCACTGTCAGGTTCTCGGTCGCGAGATCGTCCTGCTGCGCTGGCCTCACATCGTTGACCCGATTGCCATAGAGCGCGTTGAAGGCGCGTACGCCGAGGGCATCACCGATGCCCATCGTGACGGCAATGTTGTCGCGGAACTCCGCTGACCGTGCCGGGATCGATAGCACCCCGCAGTCAGGGCCCGCAAGATCTCCGGCAAAGAAGTTCAGCCCGATCAGCTGCACCCCAGCATCGCGTATGGCGGCGATGAACGCGTCAATCTCGGCGTCGGGTGGTACCGGCTGATGTGGCCAGGGCCACCAGAACTCAATCGCCTCGAATCCCGCGGCCCGAGCCGCAGTCGGCCGTTGCAGCAATTCGACTTCGGTGAAGAGCAGCGAGCAGTTGGCGGCGTACGGCAAGAGGTGACCCATGTAGTCATTAAATCCAGGTGTCATCTTGTTGATGCTGCGCGCCAGGTGGGAGCATCGAGGCGTGGTAGTCCAACACGAAGCTCAGACAATCGCCTATCCATCGCCCGGCGCCCGGACACGCAGAGGGATGGACGTCATCCCGCCTCACGTCATCGTGCTGTTCGGGGCCACGGGCGACCTTTCCCGCCGCAAGCTGCTTCCCGGCCTTGCGCATCTCGCCCTGTCGGCACTCGCGCCCGACATCCAAGTGATTGGGACTTCGCTGGAGGACCTGACCGAGGCCGAGTTCCGCAACTTCGCCAAAGAGTCCATAACGGAGTTCAGCCACCACCCGCTAACGGAGGAGCACTGGAGCTCATTCTCCGAGCGACTCACCTATATACCGCAATCTGCCGGGCCCAAGGGTCTGGGCAAGCTGGTCCGGGTAGCGGAGGAGAAGCTCGGCGGCCCAGTCGGCAGGCTGCACTACCTCAGCGTGCCGCCGGTCGCTGCGCCGATGGTCATCAACACATTGCGCGAGGCGGACCTGGTGGAACGCTCCCGCGTGGTGATGGAGAAACCGTTCGGCACCGATCTGAAGAGTGCGATCACGCTCAACGATCAGGTGCACGAGACCTTCAAGGAGAGGCAGATCTTCCGGATCGACCACTTCCTGGGCAAGGAAGCTGCGCTGAACATCCTGGCGTTCCGCTTCGCCAACGGACTGTTCGAGCCGATCTGGAACCGGAACTTCATCGACCACGTCCAGATCGACATCCCGGAGACCTTGGGCCTGGATAAGCGGGCTAACTTCTACGAGGTGACCGGCGCCTACAAGGACATGGTGGTGACGCACCTCTTCCAGGTGCTCGCATTTGTGGCGATGGAACCGCCAACCGCGCTAGAACCGCGGGCAATTAGTGAGGAAAAGAACAAAGTTTTTCGCTCAATGTTGCCACTCGATCCGCGCGAAGTTGTCCGTGGTCAGTACATGGGCTATCGCGAAGAAGAAGGTGTCGCCAAAGATTCCGATACTGAAACTTTCATTGCTTTGAAATGCGGTATCGACAACTGGCGTTGGGCCGGGGTACCTTTCTATTGCCGGACCGGCAAGCGGATGGCCGAGGGCCTGCGGATCATCTCGATTGCCTTCAAAGAGGCACCGAAGAGCATGTTTCCCGCGGGATCGGGGGTCGGCTCGTCCGGTCCGGACCATCTTACTTTTGACCTTGCCGACGAGGCCAAAGTCTCGCTCTCGTTCTACGGCAAGCGCCCCGGACCAGGCATGAAGCTCGACAAGCTGAGCATGCAGTTCTCAACGCATGAGACCGATCGGGTCGGCGAGATCCTCGAGGCGTACGAGCGATTGATCTTGGATGCCATGCGTGACGATCACACGCTCTTCACGACAGCTGAAGGCATTGAAAGTCTGTGGGAACGCTCCGAGCCGTTGCTGAAGGACCCACAACCTGTCCGGCCGTACCCCCCCGGCTCGTGGGGGCCGAACTCCATCCATCAGCTCGTTGCACCACACGCGTGGCGGCTGCCGTTCGAGCGTGCCTGGAGGGGCAAGAAGTAAGCCTGGGATCTGCTCAAACGCTATCGCCGCCTCGGGATCATGCGTCATAGCACGTTTCCGATGTTCGACAGACTTTGGGAGTTGCGGCACAACCTGAGCACCTATGACGCGGCGTACGTGGTTCTGGCGGAGACTCTCGACTGCGGGTTCCTCACTGCTGATGCGCGGATCAGTCAAGCCCCGGGCCTGTACTGCCCGGTGACCGTGATACCCGGCTAACAGAGGTCTTGCCTCAGATGCTCACGCAACAGAGGCTGTCGAAGCGAATTTCTCCGCATCGCGCGAAATCCTTTCTAAATCATGCTGACCGCGGTTGCGATGACAAACGGTTGCGCAATTTTCGGTGTGGCGCCAGCGGATTTCAGCTTTATGAACAGCGCAACTGTGTTGCGGCCCATTGCTTAGCAAAATGTCGGCTAGGACGAAATTGCTTCGCGCGCCCGCACCGCTCGAACGAAGCTGGGCGCCGGCCGGCTCACGACCCTGACCCAAGGCACGTATTTAACAAATCAGATAATGAGTGATCGTCCAACTGCGGAGGCAATCGTGACTAGTTCCTCGGAGTATCTGGCCCGTACCGCGGCCACTGAATCCAGCATCACTACTGAGCGCCACTTCACCGCCCTGCAGGCTGGCGAGGCCAGTCGGGACAAGATCACCTCGCTCACCCTGGCGCTGGCATTCCTTCCGCTCGACCGCCCGATCAGCGATGCCAAGGTGCTCACCGGCCGGCAGCGGCCGATGACCCAAATTGCCTTCCTGTTCGCTGAGATCACCACCCTCGAAGGACACCAGGGCGTCGGATACAGCTATTCCAAGCGCGCCGGTGGCCGCGGTCAATACGCCCACGCCAAGGAGATAGCCGAAGAGGTGATCGGCGAAGACCCCAACGACATCCAGCGGATCTGGACCAAGCTGGTCTGGGCAGGCGCTTCTGTCGGCCGAAGCGGCATCGCGACCCAGGCCATCGCCGCCATCGATATTGCGCTCTGGGACCTCAAGTCCAAGCGGGCAGGACTTCCGTTGGCGAAGCTGCTCGGTGCCCATCGGGATTCGGTGGCCTGCTACAACACCTCCGGCGGCTTCTTGTCCTCTTCGATCGAAGAGATCATCGACAACGCGCAGGCTGCAATCGAGAGGGGGATCGGAGGAGTCAAGATCAAGGTCGGACAGCCCGACTCGCGGATCGACCTGAATCGGGTGGAGACGGTGCGCGCCGCGCTGAGCGACGACGTGGATTTGATGGTCGACGCTAACCAGCAATGGGATCGGGTTTCCGCGCTCCGAATCGGACGACAGCTCGAAAGCTTCCAGTTGACCTGGATCGAGGAACCCCTCGACTGCTACGACGCCGAGGGGCACGCAATGCTCGCCGACAAGCTTGACACCCCGATCGCAACCGGGGAGATGCTCACCAGCACCGCCGAGCATCGAACGCTCATCGAGCGCCGGTCGGTGGACTTCATCCAGCCCGACGCTGCCCGGGTCGGCGGCATCACCCAGTTCGTACGGATTATGGCGCTGGGCGAAGAGGCCGGGCTCAAGCTCGCGCCGCACTTCGCGATGGAAATCCATCTGCATCTGTCCGCGGCGTACGCGCTAGAGGCCTGGGTCGAGCACTTCGATTGGCTGGAGCCGCTGTTCAACGAGCGGCTGCGGATCGCTGGCGGCCGGATGCACGTGCCGGCCCGGCCTGGCCTGGGGTTCTCGCTCAGTGACCAGGCTCGGGCGCTGACCGCCGAGACAATCACCGTGGGACTCCGCTAGCTGTGGCTTACGATCGCGAGACCGTCACCTCGGCAACTAGTTCCCTTGTCTCGGCTTCGCTCAGTCGACCGTCGGCAATAGCCACACCGAAACTCCGGCGGAGCACCGCGCCGGGAGCAAGGCTGGCTGGACGGTCCCAGGCAAGCGCCGAACCGAGCCCTGGATAGCCGCGCACCCGCACGAACCAAGGCTCTGCGGCTGCGGCCGCGTCTGGCGCTGCAATCACGATCGTGGCTGGGCCGCTGATCCCCGGCCCTGCGGCGAAGTCTGCCGACCACGCCACCCACGGCGCCAGACTGCCGTGGACCCCGTCCTCTCCGCGCGCCTCCGCGGTGAATACCTCCACGTTGTCACAAGCGGGAAACCGCCAGAAGAAGCCGCCGTAGCCACCTCCGGTGCGGCCTTTGCTGCCCGGAGAATTGAGCTGGGCGCCGGCGTCAGCGCGCAGCCGGGACTCGAAGATCAATCTCCAACTCTGCTCGTCGATGGCACTCCAGCCGATCGACCGTTGTTCGTGCAGCGCAACCGATCCGTCGCGGGCAATCCACGCCAGCTCTTGGGTGAACGCGTCGTCCTCCAGCTCCGGCGGCTCGCCGACGATCACGCCATGATTGTCGAGCAGCACATATCCCCGTCCGGGTACGTACGTGCCACCACCCCAGAAGCTGGTGCGATTGACATCGGGTATGGCCATGCCGACACCGTTGTGCCAGTCGTGGTCGGCCGGATGGTGGGCAGACACGACTACGCCAGCCCGCGTGCATACCGGGTGCAGGTAGGGCCGAGGACTTGAAGTCGGTAGGGTGCCGAGCCCGTCGCGGTAGATCGCGACCTCGGCATCGGAAAGGCGAGCCCGGACAAGCAGGTTGTCCAGCTTCTGGTGAGCCCAGGGCACCTTGAGTTCGGCGAACGTCTGCCCAGTCGCTGCGGCCTGCTCCAGCCAGTGGTCGACGTGTGTGACCACGGCGCGCCTGTCCTGATCTTCGCCTTGCCATTCGATGGCGCGGGGGTCGATCCGTACTGGCTCGTCGGCCGCCGCGACTGCGGCCAGCACCCGCATGAAGGCTCCAGTACTGACAAGGGGCGCCAAGAGCGGTGCTCCGTCGCGGCGGTGCGCCAGAAGATTCTCGAGGAGGTCCACGCGGGGCGTGACCTCCGTCCGACCCTGAGCGGCTGCGTCGACCTCCACTCGGTCGACGGTGTAGGCGAAGGTGCCGCGGCCGCGTTCTCCTTCGAGATACAGGAGCGGCTCACGTTGGACCGGCGCGCACAGAGTCAGGGCGCAGATCACCTGCGAGCCGTGAGCAGTTTGGATCCGGACGACCGAGGTGTCATCGCTGTCGATGGCATTAGCCCGGTAGAGATCGGTCTCCACCGCCTCGATGTCGTCCAGCTGCCGGCAGCCCCCGACGGCAAGCGCGGTCACCACCGCATGCGCCAGCGCATTCGTGACGACGCCGTCGACGACGGCCCGGCCACCCAGGCTGCGGCGGCCGGCCCATGGTGAACGGGTCCAGTACCCAACCGTGCGCGACCATGCCCCCACAGCGCTGACCCTGACCAGGGGCCCGATGCCAAAGGCGTCGTCGGTGAGCATCCGGATTGCTTTCGACCCGAAGCTCTGGAAGCCGACCTGGACCACCCGCCCGGTCTCCTGCTCGGCCTGAAGAAGCGACGTGAAGTCGTCCAAGGAAGCCACCGGGGGCTTCTCGAGATAAACGTCCGCGTCAGCCGAAAGGGCGATATTGGCCAGCCGGAAGTGCTCAGCGAGCGGCGCAGCGATCACCACAACGTCCACCGGCCCGACTTCAGATAGTGCCTCGCTCAGATCGGGGTACAAGTCCACGCCGTAGATGATCGGCGGGTCCAAGACGACTCCAGGGTCGACGGCGGCGATCAGTTCTACCAAGCCCTGATCGGAGAGCCGAGCGATCCGCTCGGCGTGTATCTGTCCAAACCCCCGAACGCCGACCAGGATGAGGCGCGCTGGAGATGTTGAGCCGCCCGGCGCTGCAGCGGAAAGCTTCATCCCTGTCCCCGGCCCTTCACGCAATCACGTGCAAACCAATGGTAGAAAACGCTTTCACAAACGCTACACGATGTGTATAACAGATGACGAGGGCCAACAACCGCCTGGCGCACCATGGGGGAACCGCCGGAACAGCTGAACAGAACGGACCCGACGTGGCAAGCTCATCTCACACTCGACCGCAGACCATCGCCGACGTTGCCGCCCGAGCGGGTGTCTCGCTGGCCACGGTCTCGCGGGTAATGAACGGTAACCCGTCGGTCGATGAGGTGCTGGCGGAGAAGGTCCGCGCGGCGGCCGAGGAACTCAACTACTCAGCCAGCCCGCTCGCCCGCAGCCTGGTCCTCGGCAAGACGAACACCATCGCGGTGGTTGTGCCCGACCTCTCGAACCCGACCTTCCACGGTGTGTTGCGGGGTCTGAGCCGCGCTGCTGCACGCGACGGCTATCACATTTTGATCGCCGACTCGGCGGAGTCGGTCGCCGAGGAGCAGATCCTCGCCCTCGAAACCCGAAGGCGCTGCGACGGCATCGTGTTGTGCGCGCCGCGCATGGCCGAGGCGGATCTCGCCCGCCTGCTCACAGGATTGAAGCCGGTTGTACTGGTGAACCGTGAGGCTGGATCGGCCAGCGCGCCAGTGGTCGCCGCCGACTACCGGACAGCGCTGAGCGAGTTGCTCGATCTGCTGTACGGCTACGGTCACCGGTCGTTGGTCTACCTCGCTGGCGCGCCGCAGAGCGCATCGAACGCCCGCCGCCTCGCGGCGGTCCGCGACTTTCTCGACGACCATCCGGACACAGCAATCCAGGTTCTACCGTGCGGGGTCAACTTCGCCGACGGCTATGAGGCCGCGGAGCGCGTCCTCGCCTCGTCGGCAACCGGTGTGCTTGCCTTCAACGATCTGGTCGCCATGGGTTTGATGAGTGCCCTGAGCGAACGAGGTGTCAGTGTGCCGGGGTATATCTCCGTGGTCGGGTTCGACGATATCCCGTTTGCTCGCTATATGACTCCGGCCCTGACCACTGCGTCCGTTCCCGTCACGGAACTCGGTGAGCAAGCCTGGCATCGGATGCGGGACCTGCTGAACGGGCGCTCACCCGGTCACGCGATCTTTTTCCGCCCCCGGATCGAGAGTCGGGGCAGCACTGGGCCGGCCCGGGCAGCCGAGGCTGTCCGCTGACCGCAGGATCCCCGCAGCGGTCCGTGCCGCGTCCCAACCCGATCGCCGGCTATGAAGACTGGCCGGCGGCCGTGCGGTCGGCCGAGCCGTTTATTGCAGCGGACTCGGCCGCCGCAGTGTTAGGCCGAGTGCTCGGTCTGCGACGGCTCGGGGACCGCCCGACAGTGTTTGATGACGGCAGTCGGCGCCTGGACGGAATCTTGATCCGTCGGCTCCGTTGGTCGGTGGGCTATGGTCCCGAGACCACGGCATGGCTGTTGCGCCCAGCAGGCGTACGTCGCAGACTGCCCGGCGTACTTGGTTTGCACTGTCATGGCGGTGTACGGTCCGTTGGCGCTGAGCAGTTGGTCGACCTCGGTTTCGACTCTCACCCGCGGGCCGTCTGGCTTCGTGATCAGTATTACTCGGGTCGGGCTCCCGCTAATGAACTGGCTCGTCAGGGCTATGGGGTGCTGGTCCACGACACCTTCTCCTGGGGCAGCCGGCGGTTCGACCTATCTCGGCCCACACCTCGGCTCGCCGCCCTCATGGAGGCCCAGGATGCTTTGTGGCGGCAGCAGGGATTGAGTCCAACTGAGGAGGAACGGTTTGATCTAGCGTCGGGGCTGCACGAGGACACGTTGGCCAAGGCTGCCGGTGCGTTGGGCCAGACATTCGCCGGGGCGGTCCTGACCGACGATCTGGTGGCGTTCGAGGTGCTCTGTGCTACGGATGGAATCGATCGTGAGCGTCTCGGGACGTTCGGTTTCTCCGGCGGGGGCGGCCGCAGTCTGCTGCTCGCGGCGTTGGACCACCGGGTTGCGGCGTGCGTGGTGAGCTGCATGATGGCCACGTTCGCCTCGCTGGTGCCGGCCGAGCTGGACACGCACTCGTGGCTGCTCCACATACCCGGTCTCTGGTCACTGATGGACTGGCCTGACTTGACGGCGATGGCGCGGGCTCGCTTCTTAGTCCAGTATCGGACCGATGACGAGCTCTTTCCCCGCGCTGGGATGGAGCAGGCTCATGATCATCTGCTCCGCCTACATGCGGCCAACGATCGTTACTGCGGGTCGTTCTGGCCCGGCGGTCACGCCTTCGACGCTGGCATGCAAGATGAGGCCTGGGCCTTTCTGTCCGAAACCTTGTGATGCGAGGGCGAAGTTGTCGCTACCTGATCGAGATCAAGATCATGATTCAGCTTTCATGACGGCGCCGCGGCGGCCTCCGCCATCAGCCGAACCGGTGTTCACCTTCGGTCCACTTCACCCGACATGTTCGATCAGGTCACCCCGATTTACTGCTGGCCGGTTCGCTGGTGACGCTCGGTTCGCTGGTAGTCCCCTTACCGGTCAGACCAAACCGTAGCCCCTTGATCGCAAGACTGCCCGACCGCATCCCGGACTCGGTCGGCTCGAAAGCGACCTTGATCACGCACGAGCCGCCCGCGGGCAGGACCGCCTTGCAGTCGTCGGCGGCCAACGTGAAGTCCGGATGATCAGCCGGGTGGGTCGTGGTCGTGGTCACGGAGATGGGCTGGGCGCTTCGGTCCGTCCAGGGGAATTTCGGACCCGGATGGGCATCTCCCTACGGCGACCGACCTGTACCACGCCAAACTCGAACAACGGTTCGCCTGAAAACGCCGACCCGAGCACCACCTGGTTCTCTGCGGTGATGTCGCTTGGTGTCGTCTTGTTCGTCTTGCCTCCGGTCGGGCTTGTCGCCTTACTCGTCTCGTCGCTGGTTCCGGTGGGCCGCGGCGACTCGGGAATCCCGACTGGGCCGCAGCCCGTCACCCCGAGAAGAGACGCGCCCGCCCACGCAAGCAGCACACAACGAAGCCTCAGGTTCATGATCGCCCTCCAGGGCTGAATGCGACGCGGATGTCGGGCGCATCTCGGATTACTAGCGCCACGCCGGTGTCCCGGGTCCAGTTGTGGGGCAGTAAGAAGTACTTGTCTCCGCTGCGGAATAGCAGCTTGAGTCCGTTGTAGCGGAACCGCTAGGCCGACTCGGATGCCCGGTCCGGAGCGGGCGCATCCAAGGTCGTCAAGACGGGTCGTCCCCGACCGACCAATCCCACCGACGTTCGGGGGCTGCGCTGCACCGCTCCTCCTAGTTCTTTGTAATGAACAACAGGGAGGACGCGAAATACCTTGTGGGCACTAATTCTGTGGATCTTGTGGCGTTGGCACTAGACGGCCTACGGCAACAACATCACCGGGAGGTGAGGAGCGGATTCCCTGGTGGCGGCGGTGGCGTTGCTTGCTCTTTCTCGACGACTCGAGGTAAGCCCACTCCATCCACATTGCCAGGTGAGCTCAGCCCATGGAGCGCGGCCAAGATGATCAGCTACGGCTGCGCAGACGCAATCACGGGTTCGAGTCGGGCGCGTCAGGGGGCAATGCTGCTATCTGCCAGCGGGGCAGGGGCTGGGCTGGCCGGGTCTTCCTATAGCGGCTCCATGCACCGGAGTAGTCATATTGTGGCCACCTCAGGCAGGTCAGGACTTGATCACGCAGCTCCAGGATCTGTCGTATGGAGTGGGGTAAAGCCGGAGGAGCCCCGTCGCGCATGGTGACGCCAGCGCGACGGGGCTGCTGGCCGATTGGTCTCCAATGAACGCCCAGTTCCGCGTCCATCTCTGGCGGTGACGTCCACGAGCGCCACCGTAGCGAGTCAAGCTCGAGACGACTTCTTTCCCAGGAAAGGGAACCGAACCTGGAGAACCAGACTGCGGCGCTTCCTCGTTCGGTGCTTTGAGGAGCTGGACAAGACTACGGTTCAGACCTTGGTGAGGGCGGGCGGCATCCAGCTGGCATCGAGGACAATCCCACATTTCACCTTCAAGGTGAAGTGAGAAAC
>Ga0307287_10000536_pt1 | contig 13343 bp, 15 predicted proteins | sample ER_DNA_141_FD_194485 | JGI IMG/M metagenome (GOLD analysis project Ga0307287, IMG submission 194485) | Bulk soil microbial communities from the East River watershed near Crested Butte, Colorado, United States - ER_DNA_141 | ecosystem: Environmental > Terrestrial > Soil > Floodplain | place...
GAGCAGGGAGCCGTGCAGTTCATCCTGTTCGGCGTGACCGTGATCGTGATTTTCATCGCGCTCTGGATCACGATCGCGAAGTAGCGGCCCCACCCGTCACGCGACGGCCGCGGCCCCGACGCCCCTTGACGTCCGCGAGCGCGGCCTTGCGCTGCTCGTAGTAGGTCAGGATCTGGAGCTCGACCGCCAGGTCCACCTTGCGCACCGACACCCCTTCCGGCACGACCAGGGCCACAGGCGCGAAGTTCAAGATCGACCGGACCCCCGCCCGGACCATCGCGTCGGCGACGGCCTGCGCCGAGGGTGCGGGCGTGCAGATCACGCCGATCAAGGCTTCGTGCTCGCCGGTGATCGCCGGCAGGTCCTCGACCGGCCGGATCCGGAGCCCGGCGACCTCCTCCCCGACCTTCGCCGGGTCGTTGTCGACGAGCGCCGTCGGCCGGAACCCGCGCTCGGCGAACCCCCGGTAGTTCGCGAGCGCGTGCCCGAGGTTCCCGATCCCCGCGATCACGATCGGCCAGTGCTGCGTCAGTCCGAGCTCGCGACGGATCTGGTGCACGAGGTAGGCGACGTCGTACCCGACTCCCCGGGTGCCGTACGACCCGAGGTGCGACAGGTCCTTGCGCACCTTCGCCGAGTTCACGCCGGTGAGCTCGGCGAGCGCCTCCGAGGACACGGTCGGGCTGCCGGACTCCGCGAGCTCGACCAGGGCGCGGAGGTAGACCGGGAGCCGTCCGACGGTCGCCTCCGGGATCGATCGCTCGGTCACGGCGGAGGATGATAGTGCATTCGTGAACGCTCCTTCACGAATGCACTAAGTCCGGACGGCCTCGCCCAGACGACCCGCATCGACGCGGATCTCGAAGAGCTCGCGCCCGTCCACGAGCACGACGGGGATCCTGATCCCGTACTCGAGCTCCAGCGCGTCGTCGCCCGTAACGTCGACTTCCCGGTACTCGAACGACGTCCGCGCCCGCACGGCCATGATCACCTCGCGCGCCTCGTCGCACAGACCGCACCCAGGTCGCGCGTACATCAGGACCTCGGGCACGCCGGCATGCTAACGAGGCCAAGGGAACGAGGGAGGAGCGGCCCGCGTGTGGTAGGAAACAGCTCGTGGACGAGGACGATCGTCACGATCTCGAGCTGCACCGGCTGGTGTCTGCTCGCGAGCGCTCTGCCTTCGACGAGCTGTACCGGCGGTACGGCCGGTCGGCCTACGGCGTGGCGCTGCGCGTGACATCACAGGACCTGATCGCCCAGGAAGTCGTCCAGGACGCCTTCCTGGCGCTGTGGCGAGCGCCCGAGGCGTTCGACCCGGCGCGGGGGGCGTTCCGATCCTTCTTCCTGTCCCTGGTCCATCACCGGGCCGTCGATGCCGTCCGCCGTGAGGAGCGCCTCAGGCGCCGGACCGAGCGCGCGGCGAACCTCGAGCCCGCGACCGGCGAAGACCCTGCGGAGGACGTCGTCGAGGACGCGTATCTACGTGTTCGGCGCAAGGAGGTTCGCGCCGCGCTCGCGACCCTTCCTCCGGCGCAGCAGCAGGTGCTCGAGATGGCGTATTTCGAGGGCAGAACGCAGGTCCGGATCGCCGAGGAGCTCGGCATCCCGATCGGAACGGTGAAGACGAGGACGCTGGCGGCCATGCGGAAGCTGCGCGAAGCCCTGCGAGAGGAGTAGGTGGTGACCGAGGATCACGAGCGCATCGACGAGCTCCTTGCGGGCTACGTGCTGCTCTCGCTCTCGGGCGAGGATGCGGCCGAGGCCGACCGGATCCTCGTCGACCACGTCCCCTCGTGCGCGAGGTGCCGAGCCACCCTCTCCGAGTTCCAGGCGGTGTCGGGCGATCTCGCGCTCGCCGCGCCGCCCGTCGATCCGCCCGAGACCCTCCTGCCCCGCCTCCATCACGCGATGGACGAGGTTCCCCTCGCCGGTCGACCGCCTCGTCGCGGCGCGCTGATCGCGGTCGCGGCCTCGGCCGTAGCGCTGGTCGCGATGGGTGGCCTCTCGCTCGTGCTCGGGAACCGCCTCTCGAACGCCGAGACGCGAACCGGCACCGCGCTCGAGATCCTCTCGGCGGTGCGGTCGGGCGCTGCGCCCGTCAACGTGACGCCGCAGGGCCAGACCCCTCCGGAGAGCGGCATGGTCGAGGTCTCCGCTCCGGACATCCGCCGCCTGTACATCGCCGCGGAGTTCTGCCCCGAACCCGCCCCCGGCCACGCCTACCAGCTGTGGCTCGGGAGCGATGGCGAATGGACGCCGGTCTGGAGGATGTTCTGGCCGGACGAGGGGGTCCTGCTGCTCGAGATCGAGGTGGACGTCGCTCGCTACGACGAGATCTGGATCACGCAGGAAGCCGTCGGGCAGCGCCCGACGGAGCCGAACACCGACGGCCCCAGCTGGCTCGGTTCGCTCACCTAGGCGCTCCGAAGAGTTCGAGCGGCCGGACCACGGCCGGACGGTCGATCAGATCTGCAGGAAGCCCCGGAGCGTCAGGACCATCCCCAGCAACGCGATTGACGCCGCCGAGAGCACGGGGACCAGGCGGGCGGCCCTGCCGGACATCCTCCCGGCGACCGCGTCGCGGGCCCGCAGCGCGACGAGTCCGACGACCACGAGCGCGGTGGCGAGCCCGACGCTAAACGCGCCGATCAACGCCAGCCCGTAGGCGAGCCGGTCCAGGGCGACGGCTGCCAGCAGGACCACGAGTGCCGTCGGCGACGGGAGCATCCCGCCGGCGACCGCGAGCGCCGTCAGGCTCCGGCGCGAGAGCGGCTCGGCCGGGTGGACGTGACCGTGGTCGTGCGGCTCGTCCCTGTGGTCATCGCCGTGGCGCACGTGGTGGCGGCCCCCGGCCGCGTGGCGACGGCCCCACGATCCGAGCCGCGCCACGAGCAGGCTCGCCCCCAGCGCGAACGCGATCAGGCCGGAGACCAGCCCGAGCCACGGGTAGACGCGTTCGGGCGCGAAGACCTCGGTCACCGTCAGCACGACGAACCCGAGCGCGAGCACCGACGCCGTGTGCATCACCGCGACCGATCCCCCGACCGCGATCGCGTGCCGGGGGCGTCCCCCGGCGCCGATCAGGTACCCGGCCATCAACGTCTTCCCGTGGCCGGGACCCAGGGCGTGGAGCGCCCCGAACCCGAAGGCCAGCACCAGCGCCACGAGCATGAACGGGCCGGTCCGCCCGACGAGGCCGGCGAACGCCCCACCCGTCACGTCGGGCCGGGACGCGTTCGCCCCGACGCCAGCTGCCGCGGCCGCCGCGGGCGCGCCGGTCCCCGGACGGAACGACAGCGCGGCCTCGTGGACGTCGAGCGGGCTCGCCAGCAGGTCCTGCGGATAGGACAGGAGCGCGTTCGACACGCTGCGGGCGGGAACGCTCGAACGCGCGACGGCGGTCCCGTCGGTGCCGGCCGCGGTCACCTCGCTCCAGCCGATGCGGTCGGCGAAGTTCGCGTCGGCGAACGCGAGCTCGCCGGAGGCCCCGACGGGTCCCGCGAACGTCGCCTCGAGCCGAAGGATGTCGAGCCCGCCCTGACCCGGCCGGAACCGCATCGAGGACGACACGACGTCGAGCGCGACCGCTCGGCCGTCTACCGTCAGGGTCAGGTTGGCGAGGAGCTCGAGCCCGGTGCGGGCGGCCCAGCCGGAGCGTTCGGGATCGGTGATGGTGCCGTCCGCGTCCGTGTCGATCGTCGGGCGGACCTGGACGGTCGGGATCTCGGCCATGTCGAGGACGTATTCGATCCGCACCTGGCCTGGGGCGAGCTCGATCCCCGCGTAGCGGTTGACCGTGAAGTTCCCGAGCGGGTGCGCGATCGCGCTGGCCGGAGACGACAGGACGGCGGCTACCACACCCGAGAGAAGCAGCGCCAGCCGGAGCGGCCGTCTCATCGGGCCGCCTCCGGCGTCGCCGTCCGCGGCCGCGGCCGCGCCAGGATGCGAGGGAGCGGCCGTCTCATCGGGGCCGCCTCCGGCGTCGCCGTCCGCGGCCGCGCCAGGATGCGAGGGAGCGGCCGCCTCATCGTCCCGCCTCCGGCGTCGCCGTCGCCAAGCCGCGACAGGCTCCGAGCCGCGTCGTCGGCGTGCAGGATCGAGAAGTTCGGGTTCATCGCGAGCGCCCGCGAAACGTACCGCCGCGCGCCCGCCTCGTCCCCGAGCTCGAGCCGGATCATCCCGGCGTGGAACAGGAACAGCGCGTTCCGGGTCCCGAGCGCGAGGGCGCGCTCCGCGAACGCTGATGCCCGCCGGTACCGCCCGTTCGCGTAGAGGGCCCACGCGTAGGCGTCGGCGACGTGGACGCTCCGCCGGCGAGCCCACTCGGCTCGGGCGGCCGCGAGGGCCCCTTCGGGATCGCCGTGGTCGGCGTCGAAGAGCGCGAGCTCCAGATCGACGTTCACGCCGTTGGCGGTCGCGAGGTCGTGCATCGCCGCCACGACGGCCTCCTGCCGGTCGGCGAGGGCGGGCTTCCCCGTCGCCCGGTAGAGGTCGGCGAGCGCGACGACGAACTCGGCCGACGGGTAGCGGCCGACGACCTCGTTGAAGCGGGCGATCGCGAGCTCGTCGTCGCCGCGCGCCCACGCTACCTTCGCGAGCCCGGCCAGGTTCGGGACGTACGCGGGATCGAGGTCCAGGCCGCGCGCGTACCACCCTCGCGCCATGGCGACGTCGCCGGCGCCGAATGCCAGCTCGCCGAGCTGATACGCCGTCCACGCGGAGTCCGAAGGCGTCCCGGCAGCATCGAACGCCATCCGCATCGCGCGTTCGGCTCCGGAGACGTGGCCGAGGAGCTCGCGCGCGTAGGCCACGCGGGCGTAGGAGGCGAGATCGGGTCTGGTGTCGACCATCGTCTGGAACGCCTCGAACGCGCGGTGGTACCGCCCGAGCTCGAGCAGCGCGTCGCCGATCACGCCGTACGCGTCGGCCGAGTACGGGCTGAGCTCGGATGCCCGCCGGCCCTGCCGGAGCGCGGCGGTGAAGTCGTGCCGCGCCAGGTCCAGTGCTCCGATCCCCAACGCGGCGTCCACGTTCTCGTCCGGGTGCAGGCGGAACGAGCGGCGCAGGACGCCCTCGGCCTTCGGGTACCACAAGGGATCGGCGGTGACGCGCGCCTGGGCGACATAGGCCAGCCCGAGCTGCGCGAGGCCGCGCCAGTCGTCCGGGATCTCCTGAAGACGCTGCTGGAGCGACGCGATCGCGCCGTCCAGCGAACCCGCGTTCGCCGCCGGGAGCAGCAGGGCCGACGAGGAGGCAGTTCGTGCCGCGGGATCGACGGCGTCGTCCATGCCGCGGACGACGACGACCGCGGCGGCCACCAGGAACGCGACGGCCATCGCCGTCACCGCCGCCGCCTTGCCGATCGCCCTCATCCCTCGCACCTCCGCCTCATTGGGAACGTGGGGCCCGGCCGGTCGGCCGGGCCCCGTCGCTCCGTCAGTGGGGGTCTGTGTCCGAACCCGAGTGCGGGTACGCGACATAGGGGAACTGCGCGTTGAACGAGATGTCGTTCGCGTCCACGCCGTCACCGATCGTGTCGGCGATCGCCTGGTGGTTCGGGAGCAACACCCCGAGGACCACGCGGAGGGACTCGTCGATGATGTCGTCGGACAGACGGCGCCCGTTCGGGAAACCGGCGAGGTCACCGCCGAGCACGCCGAGCCTCGAACACTTCGAGGAGCACGGCGGGATCGACATGTTCAGTCGGATCATCTCGCTGGGCGTCCCGTCCTTGGGCATGTTCAGCTTGTCGACCCCGGTCAGGAACACCGAGATCAGGTCGGCCCGCTGGATGCCGGGCATGTTCGGGTCCGAGTCCGGGATGTCGAGCCCGTACACCGCGTTCAGCAGGTGCGGGAGCTCCGGGTCCTGGACCAGGCCCAGAGCGGCGCCGTCCTGTGTGGGCTTGGAGGCGTTGAAGTAGTCCTTCAGTCCGACGGGGATGACGACCTCGTTCACCAGGGGCATGCCCAGGCGCGAGACCTGGACGTACTTGCCCTGGTTCTGCTGCGACCCGTCGGCGAGCTGGACGCGCGCGCTCTTGCGCGACGTGGTGCTCCAGATGCCGATGATCGGGTTCGTGTCGGCGTCCTTGCTCTTCGCCAGGTCGCTCTTGGGGACCTGCAGGGCGACCGTGTTGACGTTGAACCCGGCGAGCGTGTCGTCGCCGACCTCCGACAGGTTCGCCCCGTACAGCAGGTCGAACACGCGCAGGTCGAGGAAGAACGCGTCGTCGGACTGTCCGGCCCACGTCTTGCTCGGCGCGGAGCCGAACTCGACCGTAGCGGCGTCGAACAGGTTGCCGTTGTAGTTCGGCATCGAGGTCGCACCGACGTTGGACGGCGCCGAGGCCGCGTCGTTGACGACCGTCTTCTGGTTGCCGTTGTCACGGTTGATCCGGATCAGGTCGTAGGTCTGTCTGAAGTTCAGATCGGGGTCGTTCAGCGAGGTGACCGGCCCCGTGTTGTAGAGGAACGTGTTCGGGTTGCGGTAGCGGCTCGAGAACACCCACCGGTAGGTGACGTCGGGCTTCGCGTCGTAGTCGTTGTCGATGTTCAGGTCGTAGTGCACGCCGTCGCCCCACGCGTAGAAGTTCGGGCCTCCCGCCGGCTCTTCGAACGGGATCCACGACGCGATCAGGGTGACGGTATCCGGCCGATCCTCGCTCACGAACGCCCAGACGTCCGTAGTGTCGATCTGGGGATCGGCGGAGACGAGCGGTGCCTCGCGGTGGCTGGAGGCGACTCCCGTCAGAGGTGCCAGCGCGAACAGGCCGGCCACCACCGCGAGCGACGCCGCCGCCGCGAGCGCACGCGTACGGATGCGCTTGGCAGGCAACGGTTTCCTCCTTGGTCAGGGGTGTGATTCCGCGTCGACCGCTGCTTCCCCGTCGGCCGGAACCTCCGACCGGCGGCCGTCTCACCTCCCGTTGCGTGAGCGGTCACGGCATCCTTCGCGGAGCCCCGCCGGACGGATCACCTTGACGCGGAGATGCGTCAGTTCGTCGGTGCGAGATCGCGTCGCCGCGCCGCGCGCAGGAACCCGAGGAACATCACGAAGATGCCCGCGAGGAGCGAGAGCGAGAACGGCACGAGATGGCCGAGCGCGGCGAACGCGGATCCGAACCCCGCGATGATCGTGGCGCCGAACGCGATCAGGAGCGTGCCCCAGAACCGGTCGCGGAGCTCGGGCCGCCCGCGCATACGCCGGGCCGACCACAGGGTTCCGCCGAGCAGGACGAGGTACGCGGGGATCGCGACGACCTGCGGCAGCCGATGAGCCGCGGTGCCGTCGCCGAAGACCTCCTTGCCCGAGGGCAGGTCCTGCGCGAGGGCCGCCGAGTGGATCTCCGCGGTGCGAACGACCGCGAGGGTATACGCGGTGATGAAGGCGAGCAGGACGTACAGCGTCCATCGGACGCCGCGGCCACGGAACAGCAGTTCGAGCTCGCCCGCGGCGAGAAACGGGACGTTCAGCACGGCGCCGAGCGCCCAGTAGACGCGGAATTCGCCTGAGGTCCATCCGCTCGCGACGCCGAACGACACGGCGAGGGATGCCCCCGCATACATGAGGAGCGCGAGCGCCCAGACCAGCTCGTACGGCCGATGGCTGCGGGCGTACCGACGCACGAGCGCCGCGGCGAACAGCACGGCGACGAGCGCCGCCGCGAGGGGAAACACCCACATGGGCAGCAGCATAGCCAGGGCGGAGGGGACCGCTGCTAGCATCGCGGCGTGCCCGAGGATCGTCCCCCCATCATCTGCTCGACGATCTCGGTCTTCTCCAAGCCGATCGACGTCGCGTTCCCGTTGTTCGCGCGAACCGGGTTCGACGGGGTCGAGCTGATGGTCACCAACGATCCCGACACCCAGGACGCGGCGCGCATCCGAGCGCTCTCCGAGGACCACGCGCTCCCCGTCCTGGCGATCCACGCGCCGTTTCTGCTCATGTCACGCCGGGCCTTGGGCCGCGACCCCGTCGGCAAGATCGAGCGAACGATCGAGCTCGCCCTGGGCGTGGGCTCCCCGATCGTCGTGGTCCACCCGCCCTATCGATGGCAGTCGGCCTATCGGCGCTGGCTCGACGAACGGCTCCCGGCCGTCTCGATCGACCGCGGCGTGCGGGTCGCCGTCGAGAACATGTTCCCGTTGCGCGTCCGGGGGCGGAGCGTGGCTCGGTTCCACGCGCGGCAGTCGCTGGATGAGCTCGAGCGGTTCCCGGACGTGACGCTGGACACGAGTCACCTGGCGGTCTCGGGCGTCGACCCCGTCGAGGCCGTGGCGCGGGTCGGCGACCGGCTCGCCCACGTCCATCTTTCGAACAACGCGGGCAAGGGCTGGGACTCGCACCTGCCCCTGGACGAGGGCGTCCTGGACCTCGGCCGGTTTCTCGAGGCGCTCGCGGCGCGCCGGTTCCGCGGGTCGATCTCGCTCGAGATCGACCTGCGCGACCACCTCGACGACGATCAGGCCCTGCGCCGCACCCTCTCCCGCAACCGCGAGCTCTGCGAAGCGGGGCTCGCGCTCCCCGCCTGACCGGGCCGTCCGGTGCGACTGCTAGCCTCCCGCGATGCGCCGCTTCACGCTGATCACGATCGTCGTGCTGTTCACGTTGATCATCGGCGCGGCGGTCTACCAGATCGCGCTCGCGAACCGCGATCAGGCCCCGTTCCCCGGTCCCGTTCAGGGCACGCCGTTTCCAAGCTTCACCGCGTCTCCCTGACGCCTCACGGCGGCGCGAACTGCGCGAGGTAGGTCTCGATGATGCGTTGGACCGCCTCTCCCCGCGAGCCCGTCAGCAGGTCGGTGCCGTGGTCGTCGGCGGGGACGATCTCGAGCGGCCCCTTTGGTGGCGGGGCGATCTCGTAGAGCTGCTCGGCCGACGCCGCGGCGGCCGCGTCCCCCACACCCGCGATGAACAGCTTGTTCGCCGACACGTGCTGGAGCAGCGCGGCGTCGGCGTCGAGACCCTCGATCGACCCCGGGGCGGAAAGCGTCACGACCGCCGCGACATCCACGCCCTCTTGAGCGGCCGCGACGAGTGAGGCCGTGCCACCCATGCTCGCGCCCACGAGCGCGACGGTGGTCCCCCCCTGGGACCGGACGAGGTCCATCGCTCCGAGCACGTCCTGCCAGATCGCCGAGATCTGGAGCTCTCCCTGCGAGCAGCCGCCCTGGCCGCCGGGGCAGTACCCACGGAAGTCGTACGTGAGCACGAGGTAGCCCTCGTCGGCGAGACGGTTCGCGAACGCGAACCACGAGCGCTGATCGGCTGGTCGCATGTGCGACAGCACGACGGCGGTCGAGCCGTGGCCGAACAGGCGGCCCTCCAGCCTGACGCCGTCGCGGGACTCGAACGTGACCGGCCGAGAACCCGAGAGATCGGGAGGCGGCGGTTCGCCGCACGCCGCGAGTGCGATCGCGCCCAGTAGCACGAACGCGATCGCGATCGGACGGGCCCGGAACGGGACCGCCACGCGCACCGACCGGGCTCCTTAGCGGCCCTGTTGACGGCGCTGCCAGCGGGTCTTCTTCAGCAGCTTCTTGTGCTTCTTCTTCCGCATCTTCTTGCGGCGCTTCTTGACCAGCGACGGCACGCAGCGATCTCCTATTCCGATCCGAACAGGTTCCGGAGGTCCACGCGCTTGGCGCGGAAGGACGCATCCAGACGGACGGACCCCAGTCTAAGCGCCTTGGGACCCTCTGCCACCGGCGAGATGAGCCGGATCACGCCGTCGTCCGGCGCGTGCTCCAGGTAGCCGATCCCCGGGTAGGCGCCGGCGCCGTCGGACAATCCGACCAGGAGCCGGTCGAGGTCGGCGGGTTCGAACAGCGCGGGGAGCGCCGGCATGAACACGGTGGGCTTGACCCGGAAGCGGTGGAGCTCGCCCGAGAAGTATCGGCGCATCGATCGCTCTCGGTTCTCGGCCCGCTGATCCACCGTCGTCGGGACGACCCTCGGATGGACCCCGAGCGGCACCACCTCGGTCGCGAAGAAACGCTGAATCACGCCGAGTAGCGGCAGCAGCTCCTCCCCGCGTTGCAGCCCCACGACCAGGTCGGGCCGGAGCGCTTCCACCTTGTGATACTTGAGCGTCTGCCCGGTGATCCCGGACACCAGCCCGGACGAATCGACCACGATGAAATCGGCCCCGAGCTGCTTGGCCTGTTCGTGAAGCGCGGCGACGCCGCCGACCACCGGCAGGAGGTGTCCCTGCGCCGACGTCGAGCCGACGAAATACAGCGCGTCGGGCGTCGCGATGGGTTCGGGCTCGAGATCCTCCGGGCCTCGAACGATCTTGAGCGAGATCGTCGCCGGTGGCCCCACGGTCTTCTGACCGACATCCGCGTCCAGGATCGCCGCGGGCCGGCCCGCCGCGAGCGCAGCCCCCAGGAGCTCGCGCGACAGGGTGGTCTTCCCGGTATCCATGCCGCCGATCAGGAGCACCGTGTGCTTCGTTCGCACCGCCTGGTCGACGAGCGCCTCGTGCTCGTTCACATCCGCCTCCGGGTTCCCCCACCCCGGAGGCCGGTCGCACGCGTGCGTGCGTCTATCCGGCCGGGGAGACCCCTCGCCCGGACAGCCGTCTCTCGATGGTCTCGATGGTCGTCATGGAGCCCGCGGCTCCGCTCACGCGTTCGAACCGTGCCTCTGGAGTGGGTGTGATGGTCAAGGTGGTGTTCATCTTATCCGGCTCACCGCTCGGGCGCGTGGCCAAGCCCCCTGAGCAGCGGTGCGATCAGGGGAGGCGGGCGGCGATCGCCTGGAAGCAGGGCCAGTAGGCCTGCGGGGCGACGTTGTCGTCCATCACGATCACGGTGCGGGTCCTGCGCTGGGCCTGGGCGACGAGCAGCGCGGGGTCGTTCACGTCGGCGATCGAAACCGTGTCGACGCCGCGTTCGATCGCCGCCCCCGCGAAGCCGTGGTCGGCGAACACCAGGTCGGGGGTCAGGTCGTCGAGCATTCGTTCCATCGCGTCCCCGCTGTGGGTGTGCCGCGCACTGGCCTTGTCGGTCAGCATCGCGACGCCGTCCAGGTACCGGATCTGCCACGGATGGGGGCGGTCGACCTCGTGCCACGTGGTCCCGTCGGCGGGTTCGATGATCGTCGCGCCGCCGGCTCGGAGCAGCCGCCCGACCTCGATGTACAGGTGTGCGAGCCCCACCGGGTGCCCCGTCGCGAGGATCACGCGTTCGCGGTGCCGGATCGCCTCGGCGAAGCGGTCGCCGGCCTCGCCGCATGCATCCAAGACGCGCTCGGGGTCGACCGGGACGGGGCCGGTAGTGGCGCTCGGATCGGGCTCGAATCCGGCGCCTCGACCCACGAGCTCGAGGATCTCCGCGGGTTCGAGCGTCTGGAGCCCGGTCATGCCGAACTGCTTGTCCGGGTCGCCCTCATGGAGCAGCCGGATGTTGCGCAGCACGTTGTCGAGCGGATGGGTGATCTCGGGTCCGGCCACGGCGCCCGAACGCAGGCCTTCGAGCAGCTCCTCGTGCCCGACCGCGCCCGGCGTCCAGCGGTCGTCGAGCGCCGGCAGGCGAGCGGCGTGCGATCGGATAACGTCCATCGATCCCATCGTACGAGGAGCGTGGCGATGACCCGAGACGAGGCCTGAGTGGAGCTTCGAGGTTCGGTCGTGGTCGTCACCGGAGCGTCATCGGGCTTCGGTGAGCTCGCCGCGCTCCGGTTCGGCCGCGCGGGTGCCCGCGTCGTGCTGGGGGCGCGACGGCTCGAACGCCTCGAGGCGCTCGCCGAGCGGATCGCCTCGGAGGGGGGCTCGGCCCTCGCGATCCGGTGCGACGTGACGGAGCTCGAGGAGCTCACCGCGCTTCGCGACCGCGTGGCGACGACGTTCGGGCGGTGCGACGTCCTGGTCAACAACGCGGGCATCCGCGGCGGCGGACCGTTCGAGACCACGGACATCCAGTACCTGAACCGCGTGATCGATGTGAACATGCGGGGCGTCGTCCTCGGCACCAAGCTCTTCCTGCCGATGATGCTCGAACGTGGGCGCGGTCACATCGTGAACATCGCGTCGCTCGCCGGACGGTTCGCGACGCCCGGGTCCGCGATCTACGGTGCAACCAAGCACGCCGTGGTCGCGTTCAGCGAGGCGCTGTACCACGAGCTCGGTCCGAAGGGGATCCTGGTCACGAGCGTGAACCCCGGCTTCTCTCCGACGGAGGGATTCCCGGCAACCGGTCCGACCTTCGTCCGGCTGGACCCCGACGACGTCGCGAAGCTGATCGTCGACGTCGTCCGCAAGGGCACAGCGCCGGAGATCTCGATCCCACGAGCGCTCGCCGCGCTCCAGGCTTTCCGCGTCCTCACCCCGCCGCTGTACCGCTGGGGCGTCGGCACGATCTCCCGGAGGTTCGCGCGAGGGGAGGCGAGCGGGCCCGACCCGGAACCCGAGCGGTGATGCTGCGGTCCATTTGGGAGATGGCCCGAATACGCACGATCGCGCTTCCGCTCGCATGCATGCTGGTGCTCGCGGCCGCGCCGTTGGGCGGTGTCGTCCACGGTCTCCCGCGCGCCCGCCAGGGGCCCCCCTGGCCGGTGGTTGTACCGACCGAGAAGGAGCGCTTCGTCATCTTGCCGAGCGGCAAGGTGCTCGTTGTTCCCGCCGTCCACCCGCACGCTCCGCCGGCGATCCCTCCGGACGCGTACTTCCTGGATCGGGGGTCGGGGCGATGGGTAGACCTGCGGCATCACCACGTCGTCGTCCACCGCGATCGCCGGGTGATCTGGCGATCTCGGTCGACGTTCGATCTCGCGTCGGCGAACGGTCTCTCCGGGATTGCCGTCGGTGCACGAGGGGTCGCGTTCCAGGTTCGCCGCACCCGCGACCTGTTCGTCGCGGCCGGTCGCGGTCCCGAACGGCGCGTCGCGACGAACGAGTGGCCCGAATTATGGTCGGCGTCCGGCAACCTCATCACCGTTCGTCTCCTCCAGCACCGTCGTTTCGCCTATCTCGTGCGCTCGCCCCAAGGAGAGCGGCTCACGACCCTCGCCACCGACGTCCCGCTCGAGGCAGCCGATGCGAGGGCAACGGACGATCACGGCACCCTCCTGTATTGGGACCAGGACGGGATCCTCGAACGTACCGACGGATCCACGACCGTTCGGCTCGCGAGCGCCGACTCGCTCGGCTTGCGGGGGTACCCGGGGATCTACCCGCTCGACGGCGGACTGATCGAGCTGTTGTCCCGCGACTGGCACGCGGTCATCCTCCGCGACGACGGCTCGGTGTTCGCCACGGCGTCCGCGCCCACCGATGGGTCCGTCGCCGGGTTCGGCGACCAGGTCGCGGCACCCGACGGCAGCGCGGTCGCCTACGT